>Ga0114996_10003212_pt1 | contig 20496 bp, 23 predicted proteins | sample ArcticOcean_MG_C_4_FD_87039 | JGI IMG/M metagenome (GOLD analysis project Ga0114996, IMG submission 87039) | Marine microbial communities from western Arctic Ocean - ArcticOcean_MG_CB4_134 | ecosystem: Environmental > Aquatic > Marine > Oceanic | place: Arctic Ocean: Canada Basin | collected...
ACCGGTACGACCAGGAATGCACTACCAGATGGGTGGTATAAAGACCAATGTCGACGGAGCAACCATTGTTCCAGGTCTTTATGCAGCTGGGGAGTGTGCATGTGTCAGCGTACACGGTGGAAATCGTCTTGGAGCCAACTCTCTTCTTGATACTATAGTTTTTGGACGTAGATCTGGGAAAGCAGCCGCAATGTACGCAAGAGAGAAGCCAAGCAAGCAAATACCTGAGTCTAGGCTATCTCAGGATGAAACACACCTAAGTGAAATAATGGAGCGGGCAGACAATGGGGATACCCCAGCCAAAATCCGAAGCGAAATGGGTGTAACTATGAACGATTATGCCGCAGTCTTTCGTACGACCGATGGTATGAAGATTGCGCGAGAGAAGCTCATAAGCTTGAAGGAGCGTTATAAGAACGTTCCAGTACAAAATAAAGGCAAAGTCTTTAACACGAACATCATATCTACTTTGGAATTGGGATTCATGTTGGACTGTGCTGAAACCATCGTCGTAAGCGCTCTAGAGCGCAAAGAGAGCAGGGGTGCTCATTACATGGCTGAGTATCCTCAGCGAGACGACGAGAATTGGATGAAGCACATTTCTGTCCAGCACACCACGGATGGACCACAGGTGGGTTATATGCCAGTAATCGTAACTCAGTGGCAACCTCAAATAAGATCATATTAGGTGCAAATACTTGGTCTTCGCTAACTGTGAGTGACGAAACTCAATGATGCAGCCGCCTCTGGAAATGGCTTTGAGGCACTAGCGGATATTGAAGTCCTGAAGAAGTGTTGACGGCACTTAGCTTAGAGCAGGGACATGGAGATATTCCGTGGTAACAGTACTGTCTATCTAGACATTGATTGGTTAGATAGACAGTACTAGACCGACCATCCTGCGATTTCGGTTCTACTTCGTTGTGTAATTGCTATGCAGTCTGGCCGTCTGTCTGATTTGGGTATGATGAACAGCGAACGGATTCAGTCACATGTCTACCTTTTCCAGGCTAAGCTGAGCGATTCGTCACCGATGCTCTACGCTTCGGCGGCTTGGCCTGAGACAGAAGAAATCCAGCCGTCGCAAATGCTCCAGATGAGATCATCCAGAGTGTGGTTGGAGCTAGCCCTGCGTCTAGGATGAGTCCATATATCGGGGCTCCCATACCTGTAGCGGCAACCTGTATTGGAAGAACAATACCCCTGATAGTACCGAGGAATCTCGGACCGAAATAGTTGGGCCAGATGAGATTATTTGCAGTGACATAGGCGCCAGCTGCGAAAGCCCAAATCATGCTATGAGCGATGATGGTGTATGTCTGTCCAGAGGACAACATCATGGGCACCATGGAGAGGCTGAATCCGAGTCCACCCAATAGGCCCAGATATCTAATTTTCATCCTTTCACCTATGAAGCCGAAAAATAAAACTGCGAAAATGACTGTAAACGGATCCAAAGCTGTACCGAACGCGATCAATGTCGGTGACATGCCCGTCAACTCCCAGTACCCTATCTTGTGCACCAATGTGCCCGTTAGAGTGAAACCAACCAGTGCCAGTACTGAGAGAATTAGCCAGGATACAGGTTGTCGCAATGCTTCTCTTGCCGTCCAGTCGGTTTCGCCTATCGCACTCTGAGTCTGTGCGGACACAGACTCAATCTGGAGGTCGTGAAACCCGTCAGGCTGCAATCCTAAGTCAGAGGGTGCACCTCTTAGAAAAAGCAGGCTCAGTGGAACTATGATGAGAGCAACAAACGCTCCCAAGATAACCCATGCCTCGCGCCATCCGATTGCTTGTATCATCCACTGGATACTGGGGATAGCCATAACTGTACCTATTGCCATTCCAGTGGTGGCTATGGCCATGGCTCGACCTCGTTTTACAATGAACCACTTGGCGACCGGCACCAAGGTTATCAGATTTCCTCCTGGACCTCCCCCTAGGCCAACTGAGCCAGATAACGCGAAAAGTAAGTAAAACAGCCAGAGGTCACGCGCGAAGAATAAGCCGATCAAGCAGCCTCCAGCCACCAGACCGGCTAACAGCCCCAGATATCTCGGTCCAAACCTGTCGATTATCATGCCGATTAATGGTGAAGTGACTCCGCTGGCAATCATGCGAAAGGTGAGGCCCAGCGAAATCGCACCGAGACTCCAACCCATTTCCTCCCGCATTGGTGCAATGAAGAATGAGAAGACTAGGGGACCTAGCGGCGACGTAGAGACATTGATAACTAGCGCCGTTGCGACAATGACCCACCCATAATAAAGCCGAGATGGAATAGGAATAGGCACAGTAGGAAGCTTTTGCATTGTCAATTATATTAGTGTATTCAAAAATTCGCTGCAACGTAGATTCGAGGGGTCAATGATAGAGAACAATAGCAGTATCAGTATTATATGTCTGTGCCTAAACTTTTCTCTAGACGTGAAGATAGAAGTATCATTAGATACGGATACATTTCCTCTTTCTGGCATACTGATAAGTTCAACTTTGGGCGCTGCAATTTTTACGGCGCTAATAGCTATTATTCCAAAGGGAGTGTCCAACCACCAGGACTATAAGTTACTGTATGACGGTATCTCTGAAGAATAGATTACTTTTCGGAGGACGATTAGATACCGGTAGAGCCTAACCCGCGTGTTCCTCGGCTAGTGCCCTCAAGGTCTTCGTCTAAAACAATCTGAGCTGATATGATCGGTAACAGAATCAGCTGCGCTATTCTATCACCTTGCTTAATCTCGAAGTCAGAGGAACTGAAATTCTTCAATTCGACCATTATTTCGCCTCGGTAATCGCTATCAATCCAGCCAGCACCAACCTCGAGGTTTGAATGCACCGACAGACCGGAACGAGAGGCAATGCGACCGATTGTCTCGATAGGTATCTCAATCGCAATCCCGACTGGAATCAATGCTCTCCCTACGTCAACACCTCCGTCTGCAGATGTGTTTGAAGCTGGAACCATCGAATTCTGGGAGGCATATAGATCGTAACCACCGCTCCCTTCAGACATGGGTTTTGGTACGCGTGCCTCGGGACGGAGCAACTTGATCTTAATTTTGGTCACTTACGGCCTCCGGGAGTAATGCTGATTGTGATATGGTCAAACGCTTCCACCCCATAGCCAAATAATAGGCTCCTTCGGCTCTCCCAAACTCTTCCCCATGGATCCATTCACTCCCAAAACCCTCCAACTCGGAACAAAGGACATCATTAGCGCTGGAGGAAGAAGCAAAGCGGTAAGACACGTTTTTGTGGGCCACAAGGCCGTCCATTTCGGAGCAATTGGTGGTTCAGGAGCGCTCTTATCTGCTTCTATAAAGAAGGTGGACATATTCGCCTACGACGACCTTGATAGCAAAACAATCTTTCGATCGGGGTTTGAGGATTTTCCGCTCATCGTTGCTAACGACATCTACGACGACGATCTACTGTAACAAGGCAAACAGGAATCGCAAAGACCAGTTCCTTCCAGAGACGGCTAGCTCTTTCTCGGTGCTAATTGAAAACCCCACAAGGGCTTGTAACCGTTACAATCCCTTGCTCGTAAATATTTAGTAAGCAAACACCATGTGAATAGGACTAGCATTTCGTCGATGTCATCACAGCCATCACAACTGGTGATTGTCTCTTTCTACGTTTAACAGTATCAACTGCTAAACCCGATGCACTCTTAGATTGAACAGATAATGAACGGGTAAGAACCCCGACGACTAGGCTTCTACGGCAACTCGGGACAGAAGCTTCTTTGTGGATATTATATGCCTGTTCAGTCCCATAGCCTTGGGATTCATACCCATTGCCAGTCCCACAATCTGAGGAAGATGAAGAATGGGTAGGTCTATTGTTGTACGGCGCTGAGCGGCCGCCTTTGGCTGAAATCCATCCAAATTCAGGTGGCATAGCGGACACGGCGTAACCATGGCATCCGCTCCAAGCTCCTTAGCATCCAAGGTATGGTTAGCAACCATAGCAACAGAATTGCGTTCGTTAATTGTAAGAATCGGGAAGCCACAGCACTTGGTCTTACCAGCGAATTCCACAACTTCCGCACCAAGAATCTCAATGACCCTCTCTAGAGAATCCTCGCGCTCAGGGTGCTCATCAAAGCCAAGTGCACCGGTTGGTCTAATCAGGTAGCAACCATAAAAAGGAGCTATCTTCAAGCCAGCAAGTGGAGTTGTAATATACTTCTTCAGGTTTTCCAGCCCCACGTCTTCAACCATTATCCACAGGAGGTGCTTCACAACCACCTCTCCCTTGTACTCCAATCCCTCTTCCGCCAGCGTTTCATTCACCTCTGCCATGTAGACAGGATCATCGGCCAATCGCTTGTGTGCCTGGCTCATCGTGCCTTGACACGTACTGCAGATGGTCATAATAGGCATACCCATGGCCTCAGCCATAGCGAATGTGCGGGCATTGAGGGTGTCTCCCAAGCGTTGATTCTTCTCCTGAAGAACACCCGCTCCAGTACAGGAGGCGCCTTCCATCACTTCCAACTCTATACCAAGACGCTCACAGACACTCACTGCGGCCGGGTACAACTCAGGGCAACCTCCGCGGGAAACACAACCAGGAAAGAAGGCGTACTTCATTTCTTACCCTCAACTTTCTCAAATATGCGACGAACCTTTTCCGCTCCTGGAATTGCCTTGTGAATAATCGGGGGCATCTTGCCGCGACGCAGTGCCCTCAGACCAACAGGGATAAAGCCTATAAGGGCTGGGAAATTGAACATCCCAAAGGTTTTTATTGGCAAACGCAGCTCATCCAGGCGGCCGCTGTGCTTCACCAACTCGATGAACGCTTCTGTATGGCGAGCACCATTGTTGTTGCTAAATCCCGCCTCGATTGCCTTATCCCTCAGATTCATTATACGCTCCATAGGAGCCACGCCTTTTGGACACACTTGGACGCACTCCATACAGCGTGTACAGTCCCATATGCCACCAGACTCGCCGTACATCTTCAGACGGCTCGTAGAAGCATCATCTCTCGGGTCTGCAACAAATCGATATGCCTTGGCCAAAGCCGCAGGCCCAATAAAATTCTTGTCCACCTCCAAGGCTGTGCAGTCAGAGACACAGGCCCCACACATTATGCAGCTCATCACTCCAGTAAGATGTAGCATAGTCTCGTTGGGAGCGATGTATTCCCTCTCCGGCACCTCACCTTCTGGCTGAAGCCAAGGTTGAATGGCCCGTATTTTGTCCCAGAAAGGTTTCATGTCTGTGACAAGATCCTTGATCACCGGCATATTATTCATAGGCTCAACAGTTACCTGATTGTTATTATTGGCAACGTCCCTAATCTTGGTCTTGCAGACTAGCTTCGCGTGGCCGTTTACTCGCATCGAACAGGAACCGCAGATCGAAGCACGGCAGGAGCAACGAAGGGCAAGGCTACCGTCCACTTCCTCCCGCACTTTCACGAGTGCGTCTAGAACCGTGCAATGATCCTCCACTTCCAAGATATACTCTTGGAAATTGACGTTTTTATCACTTGACTCAGGATCAAACCGTTTAACATTCAGGGTTACTTCCATACATATCCTCCTGTATGAGCAACTGCTTGCTCAGACTCTAGAGTAGCAACAGAATGGTTACGAGTGGTATATACCATGGTTATGAGGGTCAGGTTGGCACCGAAACTACCTGTCTCTAAGACCCCTACATCGTGTTTGCAAATCTGCCCTTCAACCACGTACGTCATAGGTATATCCTCCTCAGCCAGTGTCGTACAACCGTGTCAAATATATCAGATAGTGATGGATTTTACAATTAACTGCCATACATATAAATAGCCATGAGAAGGGATGCAATGGACTTGGCATCCTGAATCTCACCCGATCGGATAATCTCGGGTATTTGGGCTAAGGGTACCTTCACAACCTCTATGTTCTCATCATCATCCGGTGCGAGAACGCTCGGCATCAGATCGGTGGCCATGTACGCGTGCATATACTCGGTGCAGAAGCCTGGGGTCAGCCAGAAGCCCGCCATAAGTTGTATTTTGCCGGCCGTAAAACCTACTTCCTCCTGAAGTTCTCGCAAGGCCCCCTCTTCAGGGGACTCGCCATCTTCCAGTCCTCCCGCAGGCACCTCAAGAAGCGATTGTTCCGGTGCCCTTCGATACTGTCTCACCAACAGGACACGTTGTTCGTCGTCAACGGGTACCATTGCCACCGAGTTACCATGCTCAATTATCTCCCGCTGCGATGTCCCGCCGTTTCGCAGGCTTACCGTATCTACCCTCACGCCTAAAATCTTCCCATCGTATATCCGACGACTATCTACGGTATGTTCTTCTAACACCATGACTCCTCAAGTAGTGGGTGCTACAGCGGAAGTAGCGGAGCGAATGTCAGGGTTGAGTCTCTCCGTCAGTACGCTGTAGAAGTGGTTTGGTGGATGTGCGCGCAGGAACCTAGCTATGTACGGACTTCTCTTCACCTCCACAATCTCGCCGGGTTCCAAGTCAAGATCAACACGTCCGTCCACGCTTAAAACAGCCTTATAGTTAGATCTAAGGGCTACTTCCACCACGGAGTCTGGAGCGAGCACTAACGCCGATCCTAGGCCCAGGTGAGTAGCCACAGGGTTGAGCAACATATCACGGGACTGTGGATGTAATATCGGCCCGCCTGCGGATATGGAATAGCCAGTGCTGCCTGTGGCAGTAGCCACGATTACCGCATCAGCACGATAGGTCGTTAGGATCGTATCGTCTATGCTGACCTCCAGGTGCACCAACCGCGAGATCGCACTGCGACCTACCACAACATCATTCAAAGCCTGAAGTGGTTTCTCATCCTTGTATCCAGCGTCTTCAGAGACAACTCTGGCCTGAATCATGGACCGCTCTTCCACCCATACACGACCATCAAGGTATTCGCCTACCCTGCGCACGGCTTCATCAGCTTTGACCTCCGTCATAAAACCAACCCTGCCCAGATTCACACCCAAAATAGGTATCTCTCTGGGTGCAGCTATCTGAGTGGCCCACAGGATTGTTCCATCGCCTCCCACAGTAATGATGAGAGACGTCGAAGGTGGCGGAACCTGATTTTCCTTGGAAGACGTGGGAACTATCCACGAGGAATCCCCGAGATCCAGCTTCTGTGATAATTCCTGTACCAAACGTTCAGAATCGGGCGCCAGCGGGTTGTACACTATGCCAACACTAACAGCATTGCTCACAACACACTCACCCTTGCATAGCAAATTACAGTGGTCATTAGCATCGGCAGTCTAGCATCGCGCCTATAGCGTGTCAACGAATACTATAGAAAGAGGATTGCAACAGCTTTCTCTGCCACGTTAATGAGCGGACTGGGGAAAACACCCAAAACCAGTATGCCCAGGCCGGCAATATACAGGGCAATCCTAGGAGAATATCCCATTGGAACTTTCTCATCGTTCTCAGGCTCCACCATATACATGACCCTGATGACTTTCAAGTAGTAGTACGCAGAGATGGCGCTGTTAACCACGCCCACAAGCACCAGCCATGCAAGGTCGCTTTTCATAGCGGCACTGAACATATAGAGCTTGCCCATGAACCCGGCCGAAGGAGGGATTCCAAGAAGAGAAATCAGAGCGAAGGCCAGGATTACGGCCAGGACTGGTGCTCGCCGTCCCATTCCGGCAAAGCTACTTATCATATCGCTTCCAGTACGGTTCGATATGGCAATGATCGCAAAGAACGCCGCCAGATTCGTAACCGCGTAGGCTACCAAGTAGAAGAGGACACCGCTTGGGCCAAGGGTTGTCTCTCCAACAGGAACTTTAGCCGCAATTGCCGCTACGCCAACCATTAGAAATCCTGCATGTGCAACCGTGCTATAAGCGAGCATTCGTTTGATGTTGCTCTGCGCAATGGCCACCAGATTTCCTATCGTCATGGATACCGCACTAAGGATCGCAAAAAGAGTCGCCCAGTCCAGGCTAAGTTCGCCGAATGCTATGTAGAACACTCTAAGTATGATCGCAAAACCCGCCGCCTTGCTGGCAACCGATAGGTACGCAGTAATGGGTGTTGGTGAACCCTCGTAGACGTCTGGTACCCACATCTGGAATGGCACAGCGGCGATCTTGAACCCAAAACCAGCCACCATCATGATCACACCCAAGAACAGGGCGTTGCTGCCAAACGGCATAGTAGCATCGCTGGAGGTACCAAGTCGCTCAAAGATCTCAGCAAGCTGAGTTGTGCCCGTGAAGCCGTAAGTAAGGGTCATGCCGTATAGCAAAACAGCGGAACTCATCGCACTGAGCAACAGAAACTTGATTCCAGCCTCTGTGGAACGTGAGTTGCCTAAGAAGGCCGCCAGAGCAGCCAGCGGCAAGGCTGTTAGTTCCAGTGCAATGTATATCGCAATCAGGTCAGTAGTGGCCGCTAAAAGCATCATACCGCTGGCTGAAAAGAGCATCAGCCCGTAATACTCACCTTGGAACTGCTTTATACGTGAGACGTATTCCACTGATGACATGACAACCAGTGCGAGTATCCCGATGACCAGGAACTTGAAGAATAGGCTGAAGTGGTCTACTGCCAGAGTATTGAATAAACCGACCATCTGGCCGTTCGGCTCTCCGCTCAGTTCTTGCCAGAGAGATACGCTAAACGCTAGAGGAACCGCCAAGCCAGCGACGGAAACGGCAGCCAGTATCCCCTTTCGCCCGATTACCATATCCAAGAGAATTATCACGATGCCAAGAGCTGCCACAGACATCTCAGGAGAAAGAAGGTACAGATCGTGCAGGGTCATGTCAATATCACCATTATGGCCTTACCACCTGTTGCAGGGACTGGATGATAGGTTCCAGACCCTGCTTGAAAACATCGGAAATAATGCTGGGGTATATGCCAACCACCATGATGGCTACAATCAGTACCACCATAGGCACGGCCTCCACCACCGTAGCGTCACCAAGATTTGTGAACCGCGGTAGCGAAGGCCCGAAGAACACCCGTTGGAGCATCCACAGTATGTACCCAGCCGTTATAACGATGGCAAATACCGCCAGTGCCGTAATCCAACCCCAGACAGGGAAGGTTCCCAGAAATACCAGAAGCTCGGACACGAATCCGCTTGTGCCTGGAAGACCCAAAGACGCCAGCCCAGCCACCAGAAAGGCTACGGCAATAATAGGCATTTGAGCCGCAAGGCCACCCATGTCAGGGATGTGACGTGTGTGAGCCTTTTCGTAGACCAGTCCAACCAGAAGGAACAGAAGACCCGTGATGGTCCCATGGGTGAACATCTGCATCGCGGCGCCCGTCAAACCCACAGAGGAAACCGCACCCCCCATGCCCACCACAGAGGCTATGCCAAGCAAGACATAACCCATGTGACTGATACTGCTAAATGCGATCAGACGCTTAAGGTCGGTCTGCCTTACCGTCACAACGGCTCCATAGAGCACACTTATCACGGCAATCACGGCCAGCACCCAGGCATATTCCTGAGCCTTCGATGGGAACATACCCACAGCCACGCGTATCATTCCGTAGCCACCCATTTTCAGAAGGACTCCCGCCAGCATCACGCTCACCGCCGTCGGAGCGTCAGTATGGGCATCAGGAAGCCATGTATGGACAGGCCATACTGGCAGCTTCACAGCAAACGCGGTGAACAGGAACGCAAATATGGTCCCTGCCGGAATAATAAGTTGTGCTCCATCGCTCATGGACTGCAATTCCACCATATTGAATGTGCCAACCGAGAAATAGAGCGCCAGAATGCCAACAAACATGAAGGCACTGCCCAAAAGCGTGAAGATTAGGAACTTCATGGCAGAATACTCTTTTCGACCACTACCCCATATTGAGATGAGGAAATACATCGGCAGGAGTTCCAACTCCCAGAAGACGAAGAAGAGGACGAAGTCCAGAGACACGAACACGCCGGTTACTGCTGTCTGGAGCACAAGCAACCACATGAAGTATTCTTTTACACGCACCTGCACGTGCCACGAGGCAAAGACTGCACACATTCCCAACAGTCCCGTCAGGAGCACCAGCGGCACGCTAAGACCATCCACTCCAAGGTGATACTGAATATTCAGCGCAGGAATCCAGTCCCTATAGACCTCCACCATCTCCATATCACCAACCCTGCGGTAATCCGCCGTCCTGAATATTACAAAGGCAACTAGCGTCAGGGCCAGCTCCACAATGGTAATAGCCGCAGCCCATAGGCGAATCTGCCTGGCATCTTTCAGCAATAAAAGGATAACCATTGCCCCCGCCAGAGGAAGGAACACTATCGCGGAAAGCACTAAGCTACCTCCGGTCTACTCATCAATTCCATATCGAAAACACCACCAGAATTATTATAATCCCTATAGACATGCCCGCACCGTAGGCTTGCACCTGCCCTGTTTCCAATGTGCCAATAACCTGCCCTAAGTTCCGTCCGGCAAAGCCTACTCCTACCCCAACACGGTCTACTATGTTCCTATCAACCCAGTCCGTCGCCCCAGCCAGTATCTTATAGAACCCTCGCCTCGTAATCCAGTCTTCGTACAGATCGTCAAAATAGTACTTACGTAACGCTGCGATATACAAAGGTTTCATGGCCGATGTAACCTTATCCGGACTCACGGAGCGCGTCTGGTACATCAGATAAGCAAGGCCAATACCAGCCAGTGCAACCAACGTGGATCCGAACGCCATTATGAAATCGAATCCTTCCGGGTGCACCTCAACCAGATCTACACTGCCCATGAGTTCCGAGAACCAGTGAGTTGGCACCAATCCCAAACCCCAGATGTCACTCACCGGGTTGGCCAGGAAACCCGAGACTACTGCAGGCACCGCCAGCACAACCATCGGCAGGACCATGACCCAAGGCGACTCCGCTAGGTGCACGCCGTGTCCACCTGACTGCGAGCCATTTTCGGCATCCACTCCGCCTCGGAACTCACCGTGGAAGGTCATAAAGAGCGTCCGAAAGATGTAGAAGGCGGTCATAAACGCGGCTATAAGGGCCATCCAAAAGACCAGATGCCCTATCGCGCCTCCGTGATTGAAGGCTCCCACCAAAATCTCGTCCTTGCTCCAGAACCCAGCCAGAGGGAATATTCCAGATATGCTTAGAGCCGCTATCAAAAAGGTGGCATATGTCCAAGGCATGTACCGCCTTAGACCGCCCATATATCTCATATTAAATGTCCCGGAAGCGTGGTTCACGCTACCGGAGCCAAGGAAGAGAAGTGCCTTGAAGAAGGCATGGTTGAAAAGATGGAATATAGCCGCTTCGTACGCCCCTACCCCAAGTGCCAGCATCATGTATCCCAACTGGCTTACAGTCGAATAGGCCAGCACTCTCTTGATGTCGTTCATCACAAGGCCCATGGTGGCAGCAAAGATGGCAGTGAAGCCTCCAATAACGGCCACAATGTTCATCGCCGTCGTAGATGATTCAAAGAGCGGGAAGAACCATGCCACCAAAAACACACCAGCTACAACCATAGTGGCCGCATGAATAAGGGCGCTAACCGGAGTTGGGCCTTCCATCGCATCTGGAAGCCATACGTGCATGGGGAACTGCGCCGATTTACCAACCGCTCCTGCAAAGATTCCCAGCGCTATCCAAGTAGCAACGCCGGTGCCAAGAGCGATTATCTGTACACCTGCCACATCGCCCCCATGGGCAATGAGGTTGATATCGGCTATCTCAAACGGGTTAAGACCCTGGCTGAGAAATGCCTCTTTATTGAAGAACAAATACAGAATACCAAGAAGGAATCCGACGTCCCCCAGCCTTGTGACCAAGAAAGCCTTCTTTGCTGCAGCGGCGGCCGCTGGCCTGTTATACCAGAACCCAATTAGGAGATATGAGGAAAGACCGACAAGCTCCCAAAAGGCGTATAGCTGGATGATGTTTCGTGCCAGCACCAAACCCAGCATGGAAGCCGTGAAAAGGGACATGAAGGCAAAGTAACGGGAATAACCGGGGTCTCCACGCATATACCCCTGGGAATAGACCTGCACGGCAAGGCTCACGCTCGTTACCACCACCAACAGGATGGCCGTAAGAGGGTCCATGAGGATTCCAATGGAAATCTCCATGTCTCCAATGACAATCCAAGAGCGCGCAGCCCATCCAATTTCTCCTTCGTGGCCCAGAACGGATTGTAGTGCCCAAATTGAGAGAGCAAAGGCGCTACCGATAGCGCCGATTGTCAGGTATCCGCTGAACCTGTCGTAACGGTTAAAGAACGGCCTTATTATAAAAGAAATAAGAACGAAAGTAGCCAAAGGTAAGAGGAAAATGGCCCAAGCTGCTCCTTCGGTTATCATTCCGTTATACCGATCCCATCAAGATATTCATATCACGTTTCTGCTTATCTGCTCAATGGATTTCTGGCAAGCTCAAGACGAGCATGTCAAATCATTTATGATTGCAAAAAATCTAAAGCTTCCTTAGAATTTCCTCCGCCACGTGCTCTCTACCGCGGGGTACCATGATCCGATATGCCACAAGTTCTCCCCACGTCAGTATGTCGCCTTCGGGCAGTATTTGAGTGGGCAGGCCTTCCCCTTCCAGGAGTTCCTTCCACATCTCTGCGATCACCAGATTGGGTGCCTTTTTAAAATCTACCCACATATTTTTGTGCTAGCCCCTCATCAGGTTGGCCTGGGTTACGTCAACCGTCTCTCTGTTGCGATACATTGCGATTACGATGCCAAGCCCCAACGCTACCTCCGCAGCAGCGATTGTGATAACGAATATGGCGAAAATCTGTCCCGTGAGCAACGAACTCAGCACAGTCTCGCTCAGGGCTACTCCGTCTGCAAATGCCTTTGCCACTTCAGCTTCCACGCCAATCGGGTCTGCCGCGATATTTCTGGGTACAACGTAACGACTGAAGGCCACAAGCGCTATGTTCACGGCATTGAACATCAACTCAATGGACATTAGAACGGCGACCACGTTCTTCTTCGAAAGCGCACCATACAAACCTATGCTGAAGATGACGGCGGAAAGCAGGAGGAAGTTCTCGAGGTTCAAACTTCATCCTCTCTTTCCCTCACCAGTGCCAGGGCTCCTATTACTGCTGCCAGCAGCACTACAGAGGCCGCTTCCATTGGCAAAACAAAGTCCTTCATAAGAAGACGTGCTATCACCTGGGTTGTATCTCCAAACACATTCTTTATTCCCTGCTCGGTGTTGCTGAATATCTCATCGCTTCCACCAGGCAGCACGTGAAGCCCCAACTGGTCCCAGACATGCCAATCGGTGTTTAACACGACAAAAGCAATTGCAGATAGCACCATGGCAGACAGCACCAACGCCGGAAGCTGGAAGCTGTTGAAGGGGTTACCTTCCTGGACGTTCCGCGTCAGCATTATGGCGAATATTATGAGGACAGAGATGGCTCCCACATAGACAAGCACCTGCACTACAGCAAGGAACTCGGCGTTAAGGAGAATAAATAACCCCGCCACCACAAGGAATGATACGATAAGAAGAAGGGCCGCCCTGAATATGTCCTTCTCCATAACCACAGCCAATGCGGAGCCTACTCCGATTACAGCCATGATCCAGAATGCAATATCCAGGGGAGCCATTTAGCGTCCAACCTCTTCCCAGGACAAAGGCTGTCCCGTCTGCGGTCGGTACTCTTTGGCTTCCAGCTGAGGACGGAACCATGTGCTTGGGTGTTTTTCCGCCTGCCTTAGCTCATCAATGGGTATAACCAAGTCGTCCCGACGGTAAGTACTACGTTCGAAGCCGCTGCCCATGAACAGGGCATCGTATGGACACGCCTCAACACACAGGCCGCAGAACATGCAACGACCTAAGTCTATATCAAATACATCTATTGCATAGGATTGACCTTCCTGGACGTCTATACCGCCGGGATGGGTCACAATCTTTATTATGCCCAGAGGGCAGAACTTGGCACAACTGGCACAGCCGGTGCACCGTTCTTCATACCATGCGAATTCTTCGCCTCGGAAGCGAGGTGCCTGAGGCACAGCTTCCTCAGGGTACTGAATAGTAGAGGGCTTCCTGAACAGGTTTCTAAAGGTAACCGAAAGGCCCTTTGCAATTCCTAGACCGTACATATCATCTCACCTCTCGAAGTCCCCTTGCGCCCTTGACTGGAACAGGCGCTAGCGGGGCCCTGGTAGATAGCTTGTCCGACATCAGTTGAGATACCCCCACAAGACATGCAATGGCGACAGCCCAGTTTATACCTGCCATTATCCATAGCTGCCCTGTGGTTGGGTCTTCCCAGACCAGCACCTGAGCAGCGGTGATAAAGAGATTCAATATGCCCAGTGGGAACAGGAACTTCCACGCTAGGGCCATAATCTGATCCACCCGTAACCTTGGGAGAGTCGCCCTTATCCACAACAGCACAAACCAGACGAAACAAACTTTTCCAAAGAACCACAGGTGGGATGGCAAAAGGGGTCCATCCCAGCCCTTGAGGAAAAGCGTAGTTATTATGGCGGCAGCACCAAATGGTGCGATGAACTCCGCCAGCTGGAATGTGCCCCACTTCATGCCGCTGTACTCAGTGTGGAAGCCAGCCACCAATTCCGAATCGGCCTCCACTATATCAAAGGGAGAACGGTTCATCTCTGCCGATATCGCCAGCAGGAATATGAAGAACCCAAGGGGTTGAAGGACTATGAAAGGAATTCTCTGTGCTTCCACAATATCTACCAGGGACAGCGAGCCTGACAGCAGTAACACTCCAACTATAGAGAGAACCATAGGGACTTCGTAGCTGACAAGCTGCGCAACCCCACGCATGGCGCCAAAGAGGGAATAGCGGTTTCCAGAGGCCCATCCGGCCATGAACATGGCTATCGTCGGCGCGGTGGTCACGGCGATGATAAACAGTATGCCGATATTCAGGTTCGCAATATATGTGCCCTCGCCAAATGGTATGACGGCAAAAACCAGCAGGGGAGACACGATAAACACCAAGGGAGCCAGGTTGAACACCCAACCATCCACACCCTCAGGCCGCGTATCTTCTTTACTGAGTAGCTTCACAGCGTCTGCTATTGGTGTAGCCAGACCCCAGGGACCCCAGCGGTTTGGCCCAACCCGTGATTGAAAACGACCTATGAGTCGCCGTTCTACCCAGGTACCGATTGTGGTCACGATTACCACCGTATTCACCACGGTGAAAACAATCAAGAAACCAGCCAGAAAATATGCCAGCCAGTCAGGAATTGGGGAAACACCCCAAAAACTCCACTCTGCGAAAAGGTCGTAGAGGTTACGGTAGAAGGAGTTGGCCTCCCGAAAGGGAACGTAAATAGGTTCCACTATCTGTCCACCTCACCCATATTTATATCCATGCTACCGAATGTTACGATCATATCTGCCAGCTTGCTTCCAAGCAGCATACCTCTGAGTGCCGACAAATTTATGAGTGACGGAGACCGAATCTTGAACCGGTACGGCGCTATACTACCATCGCTTACTATGTAAAAACCCAATTCACCTTTGGGGCCTTCGACGTGTCCGTAGGCATCACCAATCGGGGGCCTCACAAGCGCGGGCACCTCGGCTCTAACAGGCCCTTCCTCTATCTGGTCGACGCACTGCTCAATAATCCGCAGGGACTGGCGCATCTCAGCAACGCGCGTCAGATATCGGTCGTAGTTATCGCCCACGGTTCCCTGAGGAACGTCAAAATCTACACGGTCGTAGACGTCATATGGGTCGGTCTTGCGCAGGTCCCAGTTTACTCCTGAAGCGCGCAGAATAGGCCCGCTTATCGAGGAGTTTATGGCTGTCTCCCCAGAAAGGATACCCGTCCCCTTGGTACGTATCAGCATTATCTCATTACCAGTAATAAGCGTCTCGTACTCGTCTATGTACCCTGGCATATAATTCAGGAAATCCCGTAGCGAATGCCAGAAATCCGGAGGAGCATCCTGGAAAACGCCTCCCACTCTCATATAGCTGAGAGTTATACGAGCACCACACAGCATCTCAAAGAGATCCAGAATTTTCTCTCTCTCCCTGAAGCAGTACATAAGCGGAGTCGCCAACGCCCCAAGGTCGTTTAGAAAGAAGCCGGTGGCTACCAGGTGACTGACAATACGCTGCAACTCAGCAACTATGACCCGTATGTACATAGCCCGCTCAGGTGGATTGATACCAGCCAGCTTCTCAACAGCCAGTACGTAAGCCAAATTATTAGACATAGACGAAACGTAGTCCAGCCGATCCGTCAGTGTTATCACCTGAGTGTATGTGCGCTCCTCCGCCAGCTTCTCAGACCCGCGGTGGAGATAACCGAACACAGGTTCCACATCCAAGATAATCTCGCCATCGAATGTAATCCGCATACGGAAAACACCGTGAGTGCTTGGGTGCTGAGGCCCCAAATTGATTGTTACTGGCTCTGTACGAATTGGCATCTTATATATCTTCTACCTGGGAGGCTCCAAATAGTCCTTACGCTGAGGATGTCCGGGGAATCCTTCCCACAACATAATGCGCTTCAAGTTGGGGTGGCCGCTAAACTTGACTCCCATCAGGTCGTACACCTCCCGTTCCTGAAAATCCGCACCCTGCCACAAACTTGTTATGGATGGAACAGTCGGATCTTCCCTTCCCAAGCACTTTGCCTTGAGCACCACACTGTGATTATTGGACATGGATACCAGATGATATACCATCTCAAAGTATTCAATATAGTCCACCGCGGACACAGAAATCAGATAGTCACAACCAAGAGCCGTGTCCGTCTTGAGGAAAGTGCACACTTCCAAGATAGACTCCGGCTTGACCCAGACATCGCTGGCATTCCATTCCTTCACCGAACCTGGAATGAAATCTTCCACGAGGCGTGCTATAACGTCCCCAGCCAAAACCGTGGTCATCTATCCACCCGCGGCTTTACCAATCAAGCTATATTTCCTTATCTTCTCGTGGAGCTGCATAATTCCGTAAAGAAGAGCGTCCGGCCGCGGAGGGCATCCCGGAACGTAAACATCCACGGGCACAATGCGGTTGACACCTGGAACCACGCTGTAGCCCTGATAGTACGGCCCGCCACTTGTGGCACACACCCCCATAGATATGACCCACTTCGGTTCCGGCATTTGGTCGTATAGACGGCGAAGAACCGGTGCCATCTTCCATGTTACAGTGCCTGCCACAATCATAAGGTCTGCTTGCCTTGGAGAGGCGCGCATCGCCTCCATACCGAAGCGTGAGATATCGAATCGAGACATAGCACTAGCGATCATCTCAAAGGCACAGCACGCCAGCCCGAACGTCATAGGGAATATTGATGATTTCCTGCTCCAGTTCAGCAAGGCATCAACAGAGGTGATCACCACGTTGCGTTCAAATTCCGGGGCCACCTGTATGGAATCTCGAGCGAAGGGATCTAGATGGGTAGCCTTCATGTCATTGATGACAGCACCCTCTTCCCTGTCCAACTCCCAGGTGGTGTTGTGCAGTGGAATCCCTACGGCCCCAACCATTTGTTTCTCCAGGGAATCTTCCGGTCTCATTTCAAGGGACATTTTTAGCTCCACTCCAGGGCTTTGTGTCTCCATGCGTAACCCCAGCCTACCACTAGAATAAAGACGAAGACCAGCATCTCCGCAAAGGCAAACAGTCCAAGTTGTTTGAAGTAGACTGCCCAGGGATATATGAAAATCGTCTCCACATCAAACACTACAAATAGTATAGCGAAATTATAATATCGAAAATTAAACTGTGGCCAACGGTCGCCTATGAGGTCCATTCCACACTCATATGGGCTTCTCTTAATTGCATTGGGCTTATCAGGGCGAATCCGTATGAAAGAGAAAAGCCATGAGACCACAAGCAAGGTTCCAGGCAAGATGACTGCTATAGCTGTGAAGATAGCAATCAACCCATACTGACGAAAATAATCCTCAAGCATAGGCGAATATCCTCCGCAGTCCAACGTTCGAGAAAATATAGCATAGCGCCTGTGGATTATCAAGTGAAAAACAACACAAACAAAGCCATATTCTCCATATTCCCTGACAAGACTCACCAGTGCGCTCTTAACTGCATCTAAGAAATAAGCACTCCCGTGTGTTAGAATTGTGAGATTACTGGTTAAGTGACCATATAGTGAACCGTACCTTCTCTAAATCCACATTCCCACTAGTTGTCCTTCTATTGACATTAATGGTCATAGGAGCGGCATGCGCATCATTAATTGCCGATTCCAATCCGGCCACTCCCACCCCACCCGCTGATATAGACGCCGTGGTCCAACTATGGAGCAGTCTCTCCAACACCGCACTATCGCCGGAAGATAACACCATAGTAGAGGTGTGGAACAGCCTATCTGAGGACTTTGTGGAAAAGGGAGATTTGGATGCACAGGGCATCAGACAGGCAGCAGTAGATGCAATGCTGGAGTACCAGAATGGCATTGACGGGACGCCGGACCCCCAACTCCTCGCACAGATTGCTATCGAAGCCATGTTGGATGACATTGGAGACCCATACACGTCATTCCTTGACCCGGATGAGTACGAACTATACGCAGAGGACAGCCAGGGTAAGTTTGAGGGAATTGGAGCGCATGTCGATCTGATTAACAACCTCATCACGATAACCGCCCCGATCCCGGATGCCCCTGCGGAGAAGGCAGGCATAGAACCTGGCGACGTAGTATTGGAAGTGGATGGCGAAAGCACCGAAGGCTGGAACCTCATTGAATCCGTCATCAAAATCAGGGGGCCGGAAGGCAGTACAGTCCGATTGCTGGTCCAACATGAGAACTCCGTAGAGCCCGTTGCCATTGATATAATCCGCTCCGTAATTCAGCTGGAAAGCATCAGTTTGGAGATCCTGCAAGGGGAAATCGCCTACGTTAAGATAACGACCTTCGCCGACAACACCGACGAAACCCTGACTGACACCTTAAGGGAAATAGACGACTTGGGTGCACGGGGAATAATCCTTGACCTGAGAAACAACCTCGGCGGCCTCCTCTCAACCACAATTAACATAGCCAGCCAGTTCCTAAGCGACGGGCTTGTCCTCTACGCCGTTGATGGAGATGGTAATAAGACGGACTACAAGGTGAAATCCGATGGGATTGCCCAGGACATTCCCCTAGTGGTTCTTGTGAACCAGTTCAGCGCCAGTGCCAGTGAGGTGCTGTCTGGGGCGCTTCAAGACCATGATAGATCTGTTCTCGTAGGGACAACCACCTTTGGAAAGGGCAGCGTCAATCTACCCAAGCGCCTCAACAACGGCTCAGGTTTGTACTTCACAATCGGCCGCTGGTACTCCCCAGATGGACGCCTTATAGAAGGCAAAGGACTGGAGCCAGACATTCGAGTGGCAGCAGGCACTAATGATAACGAAACTCCACAGTTAGACAGAGCAATTGAGCAGTTGAAAGCCCAGATAGCGACCATGTCCAGGTAGAAACTTTAGAGAACTTACTCGAACCATGGCTAAAACAAGTAAAACAAAGATCGTCACAGCCAGTGGGCACTCAGGTCCCATCGCTGTGAACAGAAAAGCCTATCATGAGTACGACATCCTGGAGACTGTAGAGGCTGGACTTGTCCTCACAGGAACAGAGATTAAGTCAGTCCGTGCATCTAAGATAGACATCCAACACGCCTTCGCACGGATGGATCACGGCGAAATGTGGCTGATTAACGCCCACATCGCCCCTTACGCTCAGGGAAACATATACAACCACGAACCCACCAGACCCAGAAAACTGCTCCTGCACAACAAAGAGCTTGGAGAGTTGGCAGGGACCGCATCCCAAAAAGGCCTAACTTTAATACCTCTCAGGGTGTACATAAAAGGTCACGTTGCCAAGGTACAGGTAGGTCTGGCCAGAGGACGCCAACTCCATGACAAGCGCCGAGCTATAATGGACAAGGATCAGGAAAGGGAGATTGGGCGGGCGATGCGCGCCGCCTCTAGAGGTTGAGAAGTGGTATCAAATCTCATGTTATACTTTAATAGTATGAGTTAGCTATGGGGACGCGTGGTTTCGACAGGGGGTGATCTGGCGGGATTGCAGGCCGAGGTGCCGTCAACCTCGTAAAAAGGCGGCAAAAAAGTAACTGGCGAAAAAAAACTCGCTCTGGCAGCCTAAATAAGGTTACCACGTCCATCTCAGCCTCTCTTCGAAGGGTGAGCCTGGGCGACATTAAATCGAGGTGCTAACCCTCCTCACGCCGATAGAGAGGGAATAAGAATTATCGGCTGGCTTCCATGGAACCTGGCCAGTAGGGATCATGGAAGCGAGAAATAATACTGGATAAGCCTGTAGTACATCCTAGCTGGAAGTTCTCTGGACGGGGAGTTCGACTCTCCCCCGTCTCCACCAAGAACACGGATCCGTATGAGCCTCAGGGCGCTCTCAGTAATTTAGTCTGTTGATGGTTGAAATTGCCCTGGCTATCGACCATCTACGTCCGTAAACTCATAACTACGGGCAAGCTCATGAATATGGATTACTCACACGGGCG
>Ga0114996_10003213_pt1 | contig 20484 bp, 23 predicted proteins | sample ArcticOcean_MG_C_4_FD_87039 | JGI IMG/M metagenome (GOLD analysis project Ga0114996, IMG submission 87039) | Marine microbial communities from western Arctic Ocean - ArcticOcean_MG_CB4_134 | ecosystem: Environmental > Aquatic > Marine > Oceanic | place: Arctic Ocean: Canada Basin | collected...
AGGAAACGTCCGCCGGCGGCGCGAGCGATTTCTTCCAGGCGGCGGGCATCGGCCGATTCTGGCTCCACACCCAGGCCGACAATTTCGAGCCGTATGGTCTTGTGCGCTATTTGTTCCGGAGGGGTCCATTTGAGCCGCCGCCCAGCGCCAATGTCGAGGGCCACTTCGAGGGGTTGGCCGCCACAAGTGTCGAAGCCGCGCGACAGCACTACAATGCGCACTTCGTCGCCCTGGGCTTCGTCGAGGGCGAGGTGCTGGGCCTGGCGCAGGGCTTCGGCTAGGGGAGCGCCGCCCAGCGCTTTAAGGCGGCGGATCTGGCGCAGGAATGGGGGCGGTTGGTCGAGCGTGAAGGCTTGGGTTGCGAGGCGGTCGTCGCCGAAGCTGAGCAGGCTGTATTCAGTGATTTCCTGGCGCTCGCTGTTGTGTAGTAATTTTTCGATGTTGTCGATGGCAGCCTGCAGGTAGGTGCCCGCGTTGTTGGGCAGGGAATGGGCCATGCCGGTGGAGTGGTCGAGAGCGACGACAAGTGAGTGGGTGGGTGGTAGTTGGAAGGCGCGGTCCATAATATAGTATATCACCGAGAGCTTGTCTAGAACTTCAAGATGGCAGTGCGCAATGGCCCGGCTGCTGTAGACAATTAGGTGGTTAAGCGCTACGGTGTGACGAGGATCTTGCCGCTGTCCTGGCGGCACTGTTGCATGAGCCGCATGACGGCCAGCGTTTCCTGTGGTTTGACGAAAGGCTCTTTGCCCTGGCGAATGGCGCGAGCCAGGTCGGCGTACAGATCCATCTTTAAATTTTTATCTACGGGAATGCGCTGTTCTTTAAAGGGAATTTGATCTTTCGGGTATTGGCGTCCGGCGCTGGCCAGCGAGCGGTTTAGTTTTTTGGGCGCCAGGTCCTTATCGGCAAAGAAGCGCAGGTGGAAGACATCGTTTTCCAGAGCGATGGCACCGCGCGTGCCCAGGACTTCTAATTCAAACGGCGAGATAGCCGCCGCCTGATTGATGTCTACCTCGCCAATGGCGCCGTTGCGCATTTCGATCACGATCTTCACCACGTCCTCGGTATCTCCCAAAGATAGCACCCGCCGCAATTGGCAGAACGCGCGTTTGACGTCGTAGCCCAGCAAATGCAGCAGCATGTCCAAGTAGTGCGCGCCGTAATTGTTGAGCATGCCGCCGCCGTAGCGCCGCAGGCTTTGCCAGTCGTCGCGGCGGACGCAATTAAAACGCCCGTAGCGCACCTGGTAGACCTGTCCGATCACACCGGAGTCGAGAATTTGCGCCAGGTGCCGGTTTGTAGCCATGGCCCGATGGGGTTGGTAGACGCTCAGCACTTTGTTTTTGCGCTGCGCCGCCCGCACGATAGAACGGGCTTGGGCAAGGTCGACGGCCAGCGGTTTTTCCATGTAGACGTGCAAGTCGCGGCGAAAAGCGGCCAGGGCAATCTCCTTGTGCAGGTGGGTGGGTGCGGCGACGACGACCATTTCCAGTCCTTCGAGCTTGAGCAAGTCGCGGTAGTCGGCAAAGGCCACACAGCCGTAGGTATCCTCTGCTTCGCGGCAGCGCTGCGGGTCGGTGTCGGCGACGCCGACCAGGGAGAATTGCGGGTGCGTCGCCAGGGTTTTGCAGTGGAAATCCCACCCTATTCGCCCCAATCCAATAACGCCGATACGGATGCTCTTGCTGTTCTTCTGCTTGCTTTTATTAGGGGCCTTACGCTGCATAACCAACCTTGCTCTTTCTTTTTTAATTCACTTGCGGAAAGCGCAAGAATTGTTGCGCCGTCCCGCCCATGATAGCGGCGTGGTCTGCCTCACTCAGATTGGGTAGCAATTCGCCAATTACGTTTAACAAAGCGCCATAGCCCGGCTTTTCATAAATCCACGGCGCGTCCGTGGCCCACATCAAGCGCTGGGGGCCAAAGCCGTGTAAGAGATAGCGGTGGACGCCTTCTAGATCTTGGTAGGGAAAGGGTTCTTTGCTAAAGGCGTATTGGCCAGACAGGTGCAGGGCGACATTGTCGTAGCGCGCTAGGCGGTGGATGGTGTGCATGGTGGTAAAGAAATCGGGGCTGTCGACATGGGGACGCTGCTTTTCGTCCCAGGAGAATTTGCCGACGCCCGGGCACACTCCCAGGTGGTTAAAGACGACGCGCACCTGGGGAAAGGCATCGACCATATAAGCGACGAGATGGGCGTCGACGGCTTGCAGGTAGAGCCACATGACGTAGTCGTGCTTGGCGGCGTGTTGCCAGATGCGGTAGGTGGCAAATTGGCGCACGTCGGTGGGGGCGAAAGGGTCGCGCGGTCCGCCCAGGGTGCCCAGGCGAAAACCGATGATGCGGCCGTCGTCGGCCAGGCGGTCCATGTGGTCTTCGGGGTTTTGGCATTGGGGCGGGATCAGGCCGATGCCCAAAAAGCGGTCGGGGTAGCTCGTCAGGCAGTGGCGCAGATAGGCGTGGTGTTTGAGGTCTTCGCCCAACATTTGTACTAGCATGGCTTGGTCGACGTGGTGTTTTTCCATTTCCGCCAGCAGTTTTTCGACCGGTTCCTCGCGCTCGGGAGGAAAGAGGTCGTCGGTTTGGCGCGGGAACTCGGTAGTGGCTTTGGCAAAGACGTGGAGGTGGGCGTCGATACGTTTCATGCGGCCTCCAATTCAAAGAGGCTACGGCGCTGCGGCGTGGTGCAGAGATGGGCCAGCGCTGTGTGCTTAGAGGAAGCGGCCGCTCCTGGGGGGCGCCGGTAATACCCCATGATGACAGATTTGCGCGCTTGCCGGGTGCTATTATCCATGGCGGTGTGCAAACCGCAGGAGTTGAATAATATGGCCGTGCCCGCCTTGCCGGGAAAGGTTATATGGTCGGGCATGAGGTCGTTGCGTATCGAGCGGTAATAGGTTGCTTGGTCAATTTTGTGGCTGCCGGGCACGTAGCCAAATTCACCGCATTGTGCGGGCACGTCGTCAATGTAGACTTGCACTTTGAGGTGGAGGGCATCGCTGTGCAGCTGGTCTGGATGCCAGCCGGTGTAGCTGAGTGGCCAGGGTGGCACGGCGCGCGCGCTCATACCGGCGAAGCAGGAGCGGCCGTTGTAGCAGTGGTCGATTAGGTCAAAGTAGGAGGGGTGGTCGGTGAGATCGACAAAAATTTCGTCTTTAAATAATGGGTCTGGAATGTCGAACCAGGTGGGGCAGGTGTCGCCGCTGGCGATTTGTTCGAGCCATTCTTCTTTGAACTGTGGGGACCAGTGGTCAAAGGTTGTTTGTAGGCGGTGTAGGGTGTCGCCCTGGATGGCGTCTTCGATTAGGAGGAAACCTTGTTCTTGTAGATGTTCTTTTTGTGCCGCGGTGAAAGCTGGCATTGGTGCGCCCCTTACTGGTTTAGGAGGGGTGGGCATGGGTCGCGAATCGGCAATACCCCTTGCCTCTGGCGCTTTGTGATGCCCAAGGGCGGCGCTGCCCGGCTGCCCTTCCCCCACAGCCTGGGGCTGTGAGGTCCGACCGTCCTTTGCCCCCGGCAACCACCCCCACAAAGCGCCGCCGGCAAGGGGTATTGCCGATTCGCTCAATATACGTTTAAAGAGGAGAGGGCGCTACATTTACAGTGTTCTATCGTATGTTCTTGATGGGTGGGGGGAGAGGGTGTAACTTTCTGTTAGGTTGTGAGAAATTTAGAAAAAGGAGATAGGAATGGTTGAATTAGGGGCGGGTGATTATATCTACGAAGTATCTGGGCAAGATTGGGGTAAGATTCCGGCGGACTGGACGTATAAAGAGGCTACGGCGGTGGCGGTGGATGCCGAGGACAATGTCTATGTGTTTAATCGCGGTACCCATCCGATGATTGTTTTTGATCCGGATGGCAATATACTGCGCACCTGGGGGGATGGGTTTTTTGCCAATCCGCACGGTGTGACTATTGGGCCGGATGGTTCGGTTTATTGTATCGACAATCTTGATCATACGGTGCGCAAGTTTACTCCGGAGGGTGAAGAGTTGATGTCGTTGGGGGGGCAGCAGCCCTCTGCGGCGATGAGTGGCGAGCCGTTTAATATGCCGACGCATCTGGCGGTAGACCCGCATACTAACGACTTGTTGGTGGCCGATGGCTATAGCAATGCGCGGGTACATAGGTATTCACCCGAAGGACGTTTTATTTCTTCCTGGGGCGAGTCGGGCACCGGCGATGGGCAGTTTAATATTGTGCACAATATTACTATGGACAGCGAGGGGTGGATCTACATTGCCGACCGCGAGAACCATCGCGTCCAGGTTTTTTCTAACGATGGAAAATACGAGACTCAATGGGCCAATCTGTCGCGGGCCGCTTGTATTTGTTTGGGGCAGGAGGACGAGCCGCTGGTTTATGTGGGTGAGTACTTTGCCGGCATCGAGACCAATACTACCGGTACTAACCTGGGACCGCGGGTTACGATTTTGGACGTCAGGGGCAATGTGCTAGCGCGTTTGAGCGATCAGTCTTATGGCGACGAGCCAGGGCGTTTCTACTCGCCGCACGGCATTGCCGTCGATTCCAAAGGTGACATCTATGTGGCTGAAGTCGGTTGGAGCGACTACGGAAAAAATATGGATCCGCCCAGGGAATTGCGCTCGCTACAGAAATTGGTGCGCAAGAAAGCTTAGCGAGGTAAAATTATGAGCATGTGGCAAATGGTCCGGTCATTATCGCTGTGTTTGTTGCTGGGCGCAACTGCGGCGTCGGCCCAGGTGGAGGAGGGCGAGCTGCGTCTCTTCGGTTATTTTCAGAACCAGTTTGAATACGAGTCGGACGTGGAGAACAACAAGGACGATGCCACCACGTTCGGGTTGCCGCAATTAAACGTCCTGATGCAGAAAGATTTGGCGCCGCGCTGGCGTTCTTTTGTCAATTTTGAGGTGCTCAATTCGTTCTCTTCCAGCCGTCGCTGGGGTGCCTTTAATATAGAAGAGGCGTGGACGCGTTACCGGCTGAGCAAGGAGTTTAGTTTAAAGTTGGGATTGCAGATTCCCATCTTCAATCACCTCAACGAAATCAAGAATCGCACGCCGTTGCTGCCCTACTCCATCCGTCCTTTAGTCTACGAATCTTCGTTTAACGAAATTCTTTCTCTCGAAGAATACCTGCCGGCCCGGACATTTGTGCAGGCCTACGGTTTTGTTCCCTACCAAAACGCCAAAATCGATTACGCCGTCTTCTTGGGCAACAGTCCCAATGTTCGCACGGTGCAGGACGAGGGACAAAGCGGGGTGGACACGACCAATACATTCTTGATAGGAGGTCGTGTCGGGACGCGCTGGAGGGACCTGAAAGTGGGAGTGTCGGCTACCAGAGACGAGGTGAATTCTTTTCAGGCGGCCCACAACGAATTGGGCGAATCGTCGAATTTTTCTGGCCAGTGGTCGCGTCTGCGTTTGGGGGGGGATCTGTCCTACGACGATGGGCGCTGGCGGCTGGATGGGGAGTTTATCGCGGTGGAATACGACGAGGATATAGCCAAAGCAAAGTTCGATAAGCGGTTCTACTACGGTACTTTGGGATATTACGCTACCGAACAATTGTTTGCCTATGTCAGTTATTGGTTTAACAAGGAGCACTTTTCTGTTTTATCTGTTGTAGGTGACCGGCTTGTGGTGTTGTCTGATTCTTTCGATATCAAAGTGCCCAACCTGGGTGCTGCCTACAATGTCAACGACAGAGTGGTTGTAAAGGTGCAACTGGCTCGGGGTGATATAGAAAGCAACAACGATCTGGTACAGGAACGTAAGTTCGACGTCTATTCCGGCGCCGTTTCCGTTTTCTTCTAGGCATGAGATACCCTATGAAGCATACAGTTTTCCTCATCGCATGCCTGTGGTGCTGGACCGGAGAAGCGGCGGCGCAAGTCGCCGTGATCGCCCATAAGGATGTGCGAGCCGATACGGTCGCCCGTTCCCAATTGTTTGATTTCTACGCTGGGGATCTCAAATTTTGGGCCGATGGTACGCCCATAATTGTTCTAGACCTCAAACCCAAGACCGAGGTGAAGAAAACTTTCTACAAATACCTGGGCAAGAGTTCGTCGCGGATGAAATCTATCTGGCTCAAGCGCATGCTTTCAGGTGAAGGCGATCCGCCGCAGGCGTTCAAAAGCGAGGAGGAATTGCTGCAGAAAGTTATGCTAACGCCGGGGGCGGTAGGTTTTGTCGCCACAGAAAAGGTCAATGAGCAAGTGAAAGTTCTAGTAGTTATAGAGGAGAAGTGAATCCACCACAGGGTGTGTTATGAAATTCAAAGACTTGAGATTGGGTGTCAAACAGGGCATTGGGTTTGGCACGGTGCTGGCGATTATGGCAGCGGTCAATGTCTATTCGCTCAATAGGATGGCTGTGCTTAAAGACGAGATTGATGAAGTCAACAATAATTGGTTGCCGCGGGTCATCGCCGTCTCCGACATCAATATTAGCACCTCCGACCTGCGCGCCAACCAATTGCAGCACGCTTTTGCCACCGCCGATGAGAGCAAGCAGGGGCCGGCCAACCTGATGCAGCTTTTGCTCGACCGCATCGACAACGACATGGTTGAGTACCAGACGCTCAAGGGGGCGCTGCGGTCGCGTCCCTCCTATTCGATGGAAGAGGCCCGGCTCTATTATAGCGAGGAGGAAAAGCGAATCTACAGCGAGTTTGAGCATCAGTGGGAAGAATACCAAGATCTCTCCTTTGAAGTCCTGCGACTCTCTTTAGAAAATGAGAACCAAGGCGCTGTGGAAGTGCTCAACGGGCCGGCCAGAGAAGTTTTTGATAATTTCAGCACCAAGCTTGAAGAATTGGTGATGGTCAACCGGATCGGTTCCTTGGAGGCCACCGAGCGCGCCGAAGATACTTTTCACCGTGCCCGCAGTTTCACCCGTACCCTGGTGTTTATCTCCGTCGTGTTCTCGGCCGTTTTTGCCTTGGGGTTGGTGCGTTTCATCACCGTGCCAGTGCGGCAATTGGCGCAAGCGGCCAAGAGCGTAGCACAGGGCGATATTGGCGTTGAGCTCGAAGTGTGCAGCGCCGACGAGATCGGCCAGCTAGGCCATTCCTTCAATCAGATGACGGAAGGGTTGCGCCACGCCAGAGAAAAGACAGAAGAGCAGGCGACCATGTTGCGTCGGCAGAATGAGGAATTGGGCGCGCAAGCCACCACCCTCGAACGGCAGAACGACGACCTCGAAGAGGCCCTGCAACAATTGCAGGAAGCGCAGCAACAATTGGTGATGAAAGAGAAGATGGCTTCCCTGGGTAATTTGGTCGCCGGCGTGGCCCATGAAATCAACAATCCGGTCGGTGCCATCCACAGCGCGGCTGAGACTTCATCACGGGCTATTGAACGGGTCGTCGAGGCCTTTGAGAAAGGCGACGATATAGAGCAATTGCGCACCGACAGGCGCTTTTGCACAGCCTTGGACGTGATGGGAAGAAACAATGCAATTACCATCACTGCCAGTGAGCGCATTACCACCATCGTGCAAAGTTTGAAGAATTTTGCCCGCTTGGACGAGGCCGAACTACAGCAGGCCGACGTGCGCGAGGGAATCGACAGTACTCTGACGCTCTTGCACCACGTCATGAAAGGCCGCGTCGAGGTGATAAAGGAGTATGGGGAAGTGGCGCCTATTCTCTGCTATCCAAACCAGCTCAACCAGGTTTTTATGAATCTGCTGGCCAATGCTGCCGAAGCTATCGAGGGGAACGGCACCATCACTATCTCGACGGCGCAGGTCGGTACAGAAATTCAGGTGAAAATCGCCGATAGCGGTGGCGGCATCCCAGCCGAGATTAGGGAGCGGATCTTCGATCCCGGCATTACCACCAAGGGCCGAGGCGTGGGCACGGGGTTGGGTTTGTCTATTAGCTACAATATTGTCCACGATCACCAGGGCCGTTTTGAAGTGCAGAGTAAAGAAGGCGTTGGCAGCGAATTCACTATCGTCCTACCGGTCGAGATGAAAACCTGAGGTCCGCTGTGAGCGAGGAGATGCCCCTAGAGTATGCCCTTGGCCGGTCTAATGACGCGCGGCCCAATAGCGGCCTGCGCGAGGGGGACATCTTGCACGCCGAGGTCAATGAGGCCATTGGTCGCCTGCACAAGACCATTATCTTTGGTCAATATTCTATTTTTTGAAAGCATCTATATGCTCCACATTATTTGGGATACACGGGGATATTTTTTCTGGCTTTTACTGGTCTCGTTGCTGTGCTTATTGCTGGAGCGCTGGAAACCATGGCGGCGCCAGCAGAAAGCCTTCAGATCACAGATTGGGCAGGACTTTTTTTGGCTAGTATTCAATGGCCACTACGCCGGTGTGTTGGTCGCTTTTATTGCCGCCTGGCTCATCGAGCGGGCGGGGCTGAATTTACGTGCTCTGGACGAGGTGCAATTGTTGACTCAGGCACCGTTGTGGATGCAATTTATTGCCTTTTTGGTATTGAAGGATTTCTGCGAGTGGTGCGTGCACAATTTGTTGCATCGAGTGCCGTGGTTGTGGCAGTTTCACAAATTGCACCACAGCATTGTGCAACTCGATTGGATCGGCAATATGCGTTTCCACTGGATGGAGATCGTCATCTATAAGAGCTTGACCTTCTTGCCCATGGTAGTTTTGGGCGTCGACGGCAAAGTGATATTGTGGGTAGCTGTGGTGGGAACACTGATTGGCCATTTGAACCACTCCAATCTAAAAATAGATTGGGGGCCGCTGCGCTATGTGATCAATTCGCCGCGTCTGCACGTATGGCATCACGATCTAGTACTGCACGGCCGCGCCGGACAGAATTACGCCATTATATTCAGTTTGTGGGATTGGCTTTTTGCTACGCTGTATTTTCCGGCTGCAGAGCAACAGCCCAAGCGTTTGGGTTTTGTCGACCTGGAAGAATTTCCCGCCGGGTTGGCGGGGCGCTTTTTTTATCCGTTTTGGAAAAAGAAGGATTGAACAATCGTATTTGCTGCCGCAAGTATGGTTGATTATTAGTTTCGACTACGTTAATAAAGGAGAGGGTTATGTCTATAGCGATCGACAAGCAGGTGCAAGCACTGGGCGAAGTTGAGGTGGAAAGTGCGGTGGCGGGGCGGCCGCACGAGGGCAAGGTGCTGGCCGCCGTGCAGGCGCACGCCGACGACATCCCATTTTTTTGCGGTGGCACGGTGGCCAAACTTATTGACGAGGGTTACACGGCCTATCTCATCCAGACGACGAACGATGAGAAGTGTGGGCCGACGACGAGCATGGGCGAAACTATTTTGCAGAATGAACGCGAAGTGGACGATTTGGCCAACGCTTTGGGTTTTAAACAAGTATTTAATCTGGGCTACCGCAATCATCGTCTAGACGAGGCCTCGCCGTTGGAATTGCGCGCGCGGCTGGTGTTTCTCTTTCGTTATCTCAAAGTAGACACGGTGTTGACTTTTAATCCCTGGGAGCACTGGGAAGAGAATCCCGACCACTCCGTTACCGGCCAGGCAGTGGAGGCGGCCAGCTGGATGGCCGGCATGGGCAAGGACTACCCCGAGCAGGTGGCCGCCGGCATTGGCCCGTACGGGGTGAAGGACAAATATTATTGGGTTATGCGGCCGCATGCGCCGTACAACCGCGTCGTCGATATCAGCGCTTATATAGAAGCAAAGATCGGATCTATGGTGGTGAATAAAGCGCAGGGACCGGCCGGGGCGCGCGGTTCAGGGCTCAGGGCACAATTGGCGCAGCAGGGGTTGAAGTTACCGGCTCTGGGAGACGACGACGCCACGGCGGATCGCGAGTTCATCAGATTATTCCTGCTCAAAGATTATGCCGAGATCGGTCGTTTGTACGGGGTGGAGTACGGAGAGTGGTTTTATTATATGCCGCCGCGGGGGACTTTTATTGGCTCCCTGTTCAGAGGGGGCATGGAGCAGTACATAGAGGAAAACTCGGTGCCGCTCGACTCGGCTTAGCGGAACACTAGGAGGCCGAAGTCTTGGGGACTGTGGCCACCGCTGTGGTAGGTGCGCACCCACTGGCTGTACTCGGAGCCGCGGAATGTGCGTACAAAGTTAAATCCCCAGACCCTATCTGCTTGCGGCTGGAGGACGTGGTCCTGAGCGAAATCGAGCCGGTATTCGACCGACCAGAAATTCTCGCCGACATGGGCGGCGGCTTGGCCGGTGGCGTTCCAGCTCATGTCTTTTTCGTGTGCTTTGACACACCAACCGTCCGAGATTACGGCAATACTGTTGACGCCTAGGTGGATATAGCTCTGGTGATCGAAATTGGTGTCGATAAAGAGTTCAATCACATCATCCCACCATATAGTTCCATCGGCTTCTCGGGTTTTTACCACCAGGCTGTCGGGATGGTCGTCATGACCTATAAAACCGATAAATAACGCCTCTGCCGTATAACCCATATACAGTTCAGTTTTTGTCTCGGAAGGCAGGGCGGCTTTGTGATTGTGCGAATATTGAAAGAAAGAGTCGACGCGGGCGCTTTCTTGCCAGGCCAATTCGTCGAGGCGGCCGTCCACCTCGGGGGCCCGAACCAGGCGCGGCACGTCCAGGAGCATGCCGTAGCGTCGCAATAGATCCAGCCCTGCTTCTTTGCGATCGCTGTCAAGGTAGAAACGGCCGAGGCGGTAATTGCCCTGCTTGCTGTTGGGCGAATGGTTCAGTGCTCTGGTGTAGAGGGATTCGGCTTTGGCCATCTCGGCCTGGAGTTCAAACTGTTCTGCTTGGCGGATCCAGCGATCGACGTAATTCTCCACCTGTATCATCGCTTCCATGCGCACATCTGCGTGCGCGTCGCGCAATAGGCGGCGGGCGGTCTCTCCTAGTGTATCCTTCTGTGCGTCGCTGAGTTTGGCTTCCATATTGGCCAGCCCTTGCAGGGCGCGAAAACGCACATCGCCGTTTTCATCGTTTGCCGCCTGGAGCATGGCGTCGCTGAGAGTGGCGTGTTTTATGAGACCTATACGTTGGGCTATACGGGCGCGAATGGGGGGAGCGGCGGCGCCGAGCAGCAGCTGGCGCAACGTTGTCTCGATGCGCGCATCATCGACTCGCATCATCAAACTAATCAGTACATCAACTAAGTCGCGGTGGGCGGCGGCGTAGCGCGGCGATTCGAGCGCTGCTAACAAGGGGCCGATGGAGCGGTCTTTGGCTAGCAGCAGTTCTTGTTTGGCCTCTTCGCGTTGGGTAGGGTTGCCACCGAGTTTCTCGACGCTGTCATCTACAGAAGGCCCGCAGGCTATGCAGGTCAGGAGAAAAGCGACGGCAAACTTAAGTGGAATGCTTATCTGGCGCCGAAACCGCCGCCACCGCCACCGGGACCGCCACCACCGGGACCAGCACCGGGCGCCCGACGTTTCAGCGAAGCTGCTTTTCTCTCGGCGGGGGTCATAGCTGCCAACCTTTCGACTTTTTTCATACGGCGGATACCTCGCTGGATATCGAGTTTCTTCTTGACCGAAGGTTTGACGTAGAAGCGTTTCTTCTTGATCATTCGCAAAACCCCCGATTTCCGCGTCTTGGTAGAGAAGCGGCGCAGGGCTTTTTCGAACGGCTCGTGATTTCGTACGGAGACAGTAAAATTGGCCATTAAGGGCTCCTTTGCTTAGATAAATTATCGTATATATAAAAAGATGTAGCTCCAACGGCGGAATTAGGATCTTTTTTCCGCTGCGCGTTAGATGAGGACAACAAAATAGTCAGCTATATAAGGTAGGGAAAGGATGGAAACAATGCAAAAGGCGATATGGGCTCCTACTGGCCTACGATAATATGACGACTATATTTCGTCCTCTGACTCGTCTTCTTCCGCGCTTAGGGCATCGTGCCAGGTATCGTAATACGAAGCCATAGAGTCGACCAGCATCTGCATGACACAGCATTCGGCGTGGCCCCGTTCGAGCATGAATTCGGTCGCTGCTGCCACCAGACCATAGCCGATATCCTCGCCTGAAAGCCCCTTAATTTGGGCAGCCGAGACGAGTGCCGCGAACTTTTCGGCTAAATCGTCGTCGTCCAGCAGGTTGAAGTTGGTGTGGTCATCGTCGTGGTGGTGGCCGTTGCCGTTTCCATTGCCGTTTCCCATAATGGTAATCGTGTCCTTTCTGACCGGTGAACTAGGTCTCGTCTTGCTGGCCGCGGGCCACCCATTCGTCCAGGTCCCAGGCCAGGGGGATGCGCATGCGGCCCTCGCCTTTGCGGTCGAAGAGCAGGTAGTCCTTCTCCAGGGCAAATTCAAAGAGGCGGCGCGTCACTTCCACATCCTTCTTGCAATATTCGCTGATCAAGTCGATACGGCCTTGCTTCCACCATTTGAGGGCTTGTAGGCCGTCGGCCGATTTGGGCGAATCGAGGGTTTCGCGGGCCAGCGAGTCGAGGCTGACGCGGTACTTGAGCTGTTGGTGGATCTCGCGCAGGATGTCGAGGGTGTTGAGTTGATTGAAATCGAATTTGCTATTATAACCCTTGAGCACAGTGTAGTCGAAGCCGATAATGTTGAAACCGACGACTAGGTCGGCGCGCTGGAGGTGGGCGATGAGATCTTCGACGTCTTTTTCTAAATAGGTCGAGTACTCGTCGGTGCGGTTGTCCCAGACGATGCCGACGGACATGCCCATAAGGAAGGCTTTGTTCCAGCCGCCGACCTCAGCGGCGCTGCGCATAGTTTCTAGGTCGAAGACGACGATATGGGGCCCCTGTTGCTGCACGGTTTCCTCTTCTTCCTGCTCTTCTTCCAATTCCCAGTCGGCGAAGAGGGGTGGTTCATCGTCGGCGTCGGCAGCGGCGGGACGGGCGCGCAGCTCGATGGTCTTGCGACCGGTCAGTACCTCGAGTAGGTGAATGCAGCCGCCCTTATCTAGGGGCACATTGCCGGCGCCGCAGGTGGGAAAGTGGATGCAGGAGGGGCAGCCCAGCTCACAGTCGCAGCTGGAGACCAATTCCAGAGTCATTTCGAGTAATTGATCCAGTACTTCATAGCCCTTTTCGGCCAGGCCGATACCGCCTGGGTAGTAGTCGTAGACGAAGATGGCCCCCTTGCGCAGTTGCGGGTGGAGTGGGTAGCAGATGCCGCCCACATCGGTGCGATCGCTCAGCACCAGAAAGGGAAAAAGCGACTTCATGGCGTGCTCGATGGAGTGGATCGAACCCATGTAGTGGAAGTCGTTTTTTTTCAGGTCCCTCTTAAAATGAATATCGAGCTCGATCCAGAAACCGATGGTTTCGAAGTGGCGCACCGGTGCTTCGAGCGGATGTTGGCTGATGGTCACTTGGTCGCCGACGCCCACTTTCTCGTAGGCCACCACCTGCGAGCTGACTTTGAGGCGACCGAGCTTGGCCAAAAAGCCGGACATGGGGCGCGAGCGCAGCTCGTCAATGATCTCGGTTTCTTTATCACTCTTGGCGCGCGTGTAGTAGGGCACGTCGACTTCCTGAGCAAAGATGTGCCGTTTTTGCGGGTCCTTGCTGACGATTTGGTATTGGCGGCCGCGGTGTAGGTAAACGGCGCCGACATAACATTCGGTGTAGACCTGCTCGCCGCTGACTAGGCCGATGATGTTCTTGGTGTCCTTCTGGTAGATGGTCCACGACTCGCCGATGGTGCGCATATTGACCAGGCGGTGGGGTTGTTTGCTCGCCGCATACCAGGCGTCGCCCTCGGCGCTTTGCAGCAGGACGCCCTCATCGACGAGTTCATCGATGGCGGCGCGAAAACCGGGCAGTTGGTACTCGGGCTCGTCGGCAATGAGGGGTTGCTCGCGGGCGGCGCAGCCTAAGTGATTCTTGAGGATATATTTATTGGAGGGGTCGACCACGGCGTCTTCGACCTGGCGTCCAAAGAAATGATTGGGGTGTTTCATAAAGAACTGATCTTGGGCGTCGCGGCTGGCAATCAGCACAACGAGGGACTCGCGTTCGGAGCGGCCGACGCGACCGGCGCGTTGCCAGGTGTTGACGATGGAGCCGGGGTAACCTACCAGAATGCAGACGTCGAGTCCGCCGATGTCAATGCCCAGTTCCAAGGCTGAAGTGGAGACCACGCCCATGAGTTCGCCGGAGTTTAGCGCGGTTTCGATTTCGCGGCGCTCTTCGGGTAGGTAGCCGGCGCGATAGGAGCTGATGAGGCGGCGCAAATCGCGGTTGTTTTGGGTGGCCCAGCGGTAGACCAACTCGGTGATGACGCGGGCGCGGGTAAAAACGATGGTGCGAAAGGCTTTCGACACGCTCAGGCGCAGCAGGTGGGCAGCCACTGTATTGGGGCTTTCGGTCGCCGGGTTGAGGAAGATAAAGTGGCGCTGCGGTGCCGGGGCGCCATTGTCTTCTACGGCGTGGAAAGGCCGGTTGACGATATGTTGCGCTAAGTGGGAAGGGTTGCCGATGGTGGCCGAGCAGGTGATGTAGACTGGTTCGCTGCCGTAGTAGGCACAGATGCGGTTGAGACGGCGGAAGAGGTGTAGCACATGCGAGCCAAAGACGCCACTGTAAATATGCAATTCGTCGATGACGACGTATTTGAGGTTGGTGAAGAAGTCTTCCCACTGCTCGTGGAAGGCCAGCAGTCCGGCGTGCAGCATGTCGGGTGTGGTGATGAGCACGTGCGGCGGGTCGGCTTTGATTTTTTTGCGGTTGTGGGCCGAGGTGTCGCCGTCGTAAATGGCGGCGCGCAAGCTGCTGTCTACGCGGTCGAGCAGGCTTTGCAATTCACCGAACTGGTCCTGCTCGAGGGCCTTGAGCGGAAAAATGTAGAGGGCGTGGCCCTTGGGCTCCTGTAAAAACGAAGCGACGACCGGGACGTTGTAGACTAGGGTTTTGCCACTGGCTGTGGGCGTGGCCATGACGACGTTGTGACCGGCGAGGATTTTTTCGATGCCCTCGGCCTGGTGCGCGTAGAGGGCGGGAATGCCGGAGGCCGCCAGGACTTGCTGGACCTCAGGAGGAAAATGGCTGGTGTCTTCGAGCAGGCGCTGGGGACGAGGTGGCAGAGTCTCCTCGTGTACCAGGGCATCGCCAAGGATATTTTTTTTGAGAAAGTCGAGGTAGTCAGAGACCGGTTCTGGGTCGGGTATTTCGGGTCGGACTTCGCGTATCACTGGGTTGGAGTCCTGAGTTTTAAAGGGGTGTGACTAGTAGAATAGGCGTTTGTGGCGACGCGAGCAAGGCCGAAAGCGGCAGGATGGGAAGCGGCGTGCGGAGCGGCCCGAGGTGCAGTGTTACGGACCGTTTCATTCATTTTACCTAACCAGTAACCGCCTCGCGATAGCGGACACCTTCTTCGGAAAGGAAAAAGACGGCGCGTCCCATATCTTCGGGCACGATATAGCGATCTTCGCCCATGAAGATTTCGGCATCGGCGAAGATGGTGTCGGCGATCTTTATTTCTGCCTCGGCCGTGGTTTTGGTAATTTCTTTTTCCAATTGGCGGCGCAGGTGCAGCGACTTTTCTCGGGTATTGGTCAACCCTTTTAATTGATGCAATACCTTCATCACGGGTTCGCGCTGGTGGCGCGGTACCTTCTGGATAAGCTGCTTAAAATGTGCGGCGTCGACCTCGGGTAACCCCAGGGTGCGGAAGGCGCGCAGAATATTGGTGCGGTAGAACTCGATTCCTTGGTCGAGCTTGTGCAAGCGCGCCGCCACTTCTGGGGAGGGGCCGACGGCGACGACGGTGCGGTCGGAGGCAGGGGAGCCTACGCGTTTGGCCCAGATCCCTCCGGCGGCGGTGGCCTGTCCGCCGACAATACTGCCGCCGCGCTGCTCACCACCCGAACGCACTGCCAGCCGGCCGCCGGCGCGCACGTCGCCCCGGGCGATAAGCTGCGTTGTCTCGCCGCCGACGCCTTGCGCCACGGTGATGTCGCCCCGGGCGTTGATCGAACAGCCCGACTCTACTGCGCCGCCGATGGCGATGCTGCCGCCGGCGCGCACGGCAAAACCCGAACGCACGGTGCCGGTTATGTGGACGTCCTTGCCCGCCTCGATATTGCCCAGGTCGTAGTCGATATCGCCGACGATCTTGATTACTTCGTTGATGTCGACCGATTTGGCTTTGGCCTGCACGTTGCCGCTGCATTGGGCGTAGAAGAATTTCGCCTGGCCGTTCAGGTACTCGACGCGGACATTTTCACCCGCTATGAAGTTCTGCTTTTTCCCCTCTTCGATCTCGATCTTTTGGCCGTGGAGATCGGTGCCCGCCCAGGTGCTGTTTGTCGTTGAGGTTCTCGGCGTCGGCCAGAATTTGGGCGTAGCCGAGGATGGCGTTCATGGGGGTGCGGATCTCGTGGCTCATATTGGCCAAAAACTGGCTCTTGGCCTGGTTGGCTACCTCGGCCACCTCTTTGGCTCTTTCGGCCTCTTCTTTAGCTTTTGCCAGTTGTGCTTGCAGTCGCGTCCGGTCCAGCTGGTTTTCGATGCGCGCCTGCACCTCTTCAAATTGAAAAGGCTTGACGATGTAGTCAACGCCGCCGACGGCAAAGGCCTTGACCTTGTCGAGGGCGTCGTCGAGGGCGCTCAAGAAGATCACCGGGATATGGCGAGTGCTTTCGTCGGCTTGCAGTTTCTCGCAGACCTGGTAGCCGTCCATGTCGGGCATGTTGACGTCGAGCAGGATGAGGTCGGGCGGGTTGAAGTGCGTCGAGTTGAGCGCGATGTCGCCGTTGGGGGCGCCGCGCACGATATAACCACGCTGGCGCAGCACATCGGTTAGCAGGCGCAAATTGGCCAGGGTGTCATCGACGATCAGAATGGTGCCCTTTTAAGTGTCGGGTGTGTGCTCGGGGTCTTTGGGTTCTTTGTTGTCCATAAGAAATGTCCTTATTAGTCGGTCAGGCGATTGGCGATAGCTGTCTTTTGTTACAATGAAGTTGCAAAAAACATGCCAACTTTGGTTTTTGATTTTAAATTAAATAAAAATATATATTTATGAAATGTCACGTATTTTTTTTGAAAAGTAGATAATTAATATGAGCTTATACGCCCATAATGTGTTCCTATGTGCACATGTGTGGGCTATGATACACGTGGTGATGCGCGTCGGGTTGGTCGAGCACAGAGGTGCCACCAAGGTCGCCTCGCTTCCCGATCACCACCGAGATCCCTTCGACCGGCTGTTGATCGCGATAGCTCAGACTGATCGCATGACCATTCTGACATCAGATCGACAATTCCAGCCTATGATGTCGAGATCATTCTCTCGTGAGTGAGTGGCAAGGCCAGCCACCATCCCGAAGGCGATCAGGGGTTCCCTAAGGCGCCCCGTGTTTGATATGTTAGTCAAGTTGGTTATATTTAGGTTATCTGGTTCAAAAGAGGAGATATGATGTCACAGGTCAGTATCCACGAGGCTAAGGCCCAATTGTCGGCGCTGATCGCTCAGGTCGAGCGTCTAGGAGAAAAGGTTACCATCTGTCGCTATGGACGGCCGGTGGCCGAGTTGATTCCGGTGCAGCACGGCAGCCGCACCCAGGTTGATCCGGAATTGGCTCAGGTGACGGTCAAAGGCGATCTGACCGCAGCGACTGAGGCCGAGTGGGAAGATGCCTGAGCGCAGCCTGTTGCTGGACACCTGCGCCTTGATCTGGTTGAGTTCGGATGCTGCCGAGCTCTCGCAGCAAGCGAGGAAAGCGATCGATGCTGCGGATACGGTTTGGGTGTCGGCTATAAGCGCCTGGGAGATCAGCTTGAAGGTGGCGCGCCAAACGCTGACGTTGCCGATGGCGCCCGAGCAGTGGTTTGGCAGGGCGTTGGAGCACCACCACCTGTCGCTGGCGGCGCTCAGTGTAGAGGTGCTGGTGGCGGCCAACACCTTGCCCTGGCACCATCGCGATCCGGCGGATCGATTCATCATTGCGACGGCGCTCGCATTGGGGGCGGCCGTGGTCACGGCGGATCGGAAATTTCAGCAGTACGAGGTGGGCGTGTTGGGGTGAAAGTATGGTGAAAAGTCGTTCATGGAGGCGGTGGCACAAATTCTTGTTATTTGCGCCCCAACTTACGATAGATCTTAAAGCGGTCGACACCCAGCAGCCGCGCCGCCGCCGAAACATTGCCGCCGGTCTGGGCCAGCCCCTCCGCGTCTTGATGGAAGGGGTCGAAGATGGCGGCCTGATGCTCGGGGTCGATCCCGGGGCCGGTATCCTCGACTACAAAGCGAAACCGCCGCCCTGCAATTGCGGCGATCTGCAACCGCACACTGCCCTCTTTGGTAAATTTCACCGCGTTGCCCAATAAATTGACCAGGATCTGGCGCAGCTTGTTCTCATCGGCTTTAAACCGTTGGCAGACCTCGTAGCCGTCCATCTCGGGCATATTGATGTCGAGCAGTACCAGGTCCGGCGGGTTGGCCGCGGCGGTGGCCAGCGCCCGCTCGCCCGAGCGCACCCCGCGTCCTCGACATCGCTGCCGAGGACGCGGGGCTAAGCCGCTTAAACGGATCGGGTCAATTCCTCGATTGGCTCTTGCAGAAAATCGTGCAGCGGGATGACCTCTACCTCAGCAGAGAGAGGGAATCGACTCTTGCCCGCGGTGACGACATACCCTTTGGCGGCGCCAATATCGCGCATCGCGCGGAGCCTTCGAAGGACGCACCGAGCACGGGGTGGCCCTGCAAGCCTTCAAAGTCGGCTATGCGCAGCAATTCGTGCAGCAGACCGGTGTCGCGGATATAGATTTTGGGCGCTTTGACCAGGCGCTTTTTTAAGTTGACGTGAAAGGGCTGCAATTGGCGCACCAGCAGGGCGTCGGTCAACAGGTCGAGATGGTGCCGCGTCGGCGGCGCGGTGACGGCGAAGTTGCGGGCAAAAGCGCTGGCGTTCCACAGTTGGCCGTGCAAATGGGCCAACATCTCCCAAAACCGGCGCATCTGCACCGCTGAGACCCTGAAGCCCAATTGCGGTACATCGCGCTCTAAAAAGGTGGCGATAAACGCGGCGCGCCACTGGGAACTGGCTCCCTCGTTTGCGGCCAGAAAACTGTCGGGATACCCGCCGCGCAGCCAGAGTTTTTTCAAGATGCGCCCATCTTGGGCGCTTTCCCCAACGACTTCTGAGAGCTGGAAAGGCGTCAATTCCAAAAAGCGGATGCGCCCGGCCAGGGTTTCCGACCCCTGGCGCCACAGATCCGGCGAGGCCGAGCCGAGCAGCAGAAAGCGACCGGGGCGGCGGGCGGCGTCGACGAGGCTGCGCAATACGGGAAACAGATCGGGCACGCGCTGGATTTCGTCGAGGACGACCAGGGCATCGGCATGGGCTTCTAAATAGAGCTCGGGCTCGGTGAGTTTGGCCAGATCAGAGGGGCGTTCGAGATCGAGATAGACGGCCTGCAGGCCCAATTGCTCGGCGACGGCCTTGGCCAGAGTCGTCTTGCCCGCTTGGCGGCTACCGGCGAGGCCTACGACGGGAAATTGGTCTAGCGTTGAGGCGACTATACTATTGAGTAAGCGAGGAATTATTTGTGAAATATAAAAGGCTATCTTTTAATTTTCAATACTTATTATACGTTTTGCTATTGTTTACGACGACGGCGAGGCGATCATTCCCGGGTGGAGCGGTCAGATGCATCAGCTGGTCAAAACCAAAGTCGCGCACCAGCGCCGCAACTAGGCCTGCGTGCTCGTCGTCACGCAATCGTTAGCAGAGGGTCGTGGTTATGCTGCTCACCACATGGTTTCCACGTGGGGGTAGTCCAGTATTTTCTGATCGGCCGTGAGGATGGTGAGGTGCTTGAGGCGGGCCGTGGCCGCGATGATGCGGTCGGCCGGATCGCGGTGGTATTCGCCGGGCAGCGAGTAGGCTTCTTCCACGATCTGGAGATCTATATCGATAACCTGCCACCCATTCAGCTCGATCACCTCTTTAAACCACTGCCGCCAGTGGCGGTCGAGCACAATGCGTTGCCGATCCGCCAGGCAGGCCAATTCGGCGCAACTGATGACCGATACCCCCACCGCCGTATCCTCCGCCTGGAGCACATCGGCGACCTTGGGCGTCAGTTGTTCGGGCTCGGATGCGGCCCAGATGAGACAACAGGTATCGAGCAATACGTCCAACGCATTACTCCGCGTGCATATCCCAGTCCGCTGCCGGCATGGCCGGTTCGGTCAGATCGCCGGCGACGGTGACGCTGTGCGGCAGGCAGCCCAGTTTCGTCTGGTTGACCCGGCGTTTGGGCAGAGGAGCAATCGTGGCAAAGGGCACATTGCGCTTGGCCACGACGAGCACCTCGCCCTCTTCGACGCGGCGCAGGAAATCGCTCAGATGGTTTTTTAAGTCGGCAATATTGATCGCAGTCATGGTCGGTCTTCCTGAACCTGGTTCTATAGATGTAATATCCTTATGGCCTGAAAGTAGGCCATAAACATGGCCAAGTCAAATATAGCAACGGGAGCCGTTTCTTGATAGTCGTCAGGGTCGTGCCTGGTCCCGGGGTCCCTCGTTTGCTGGAAACACGCAAGTAAAATGGAGCCAGAACACGCACGCAAA
>Ga0114996_10003215_pt1 | contig 20476 bp, 14 predicted proteins | sample ArcticOcean_MG_C_4_FD_87039 | JGI IMG/M metagenome (GOLD analysis project Ga0114996, IMG submission 87039) | Marine microbial communities from western Arctic Ocean - ArcticOcean_MG_CB4_134 | ecosystem: Environmental > Aquatic > Marine > Oceanic | place: Arctic Ocean: Canada Basin | collected...
AACTGCCCGATAAAAACCGAAGCTTTCCGTTTACCTGATGATCCGTGTGTTTATTAATCTAAATTATTAAACTAACTCTATAAATAACTGCATATGAACCGTATTTAAATTTATTATATGGCTTAATCTGTAAGAGTCCCGTCGTAGCGACAGGAAGTCCCTCTATAGAATTTTCGCTTGTGAATAGAATTTCTTAATTACTTTCAATCATATAGTGATCGGAGTTAATTCTACGACTTGAAAGGGCACGGAGATGTCTTCCGTAACCGAGATTTACGTTTGCAAGCTTGGGCAGGAATTGAAGAAGGGTAAGCTCTTCACCTCGAAAGATATCCATACGCGCCAGGAGGCGGAAGTGGATGCTAGGGAGCGCTGCGGCTTTAACGACAGCATCGCCAAAGTCGCTTATTACGCCATCCAGGACGATGGCAATTTTAAGAGCATTCTCATTTACGAAAATCCGGATGTTGATCTCAGCAGGTTTTCGTCGAACACTCTGCCAGAAAATTCGTCAGAGTCCGGCGCGAAAACCCGCACCCCCGCACCGTCCGATTTCAAGTCCGGTAACTCGTTGTTTTCAAGGCTTGTAATGTTCTTCACCGAAGAAGCACGCTGAGCAAACATGGCGCGCCGGCCGCGTAGCGGCGAAGCCCGTGAGTATTTGATATCGCTGGCTTCCTCAGCGGTTTCCGTTTGCCAGTTTAACCGAGTCTGGATGTACCCGGAGACGAGCCATCGCCAAAACGCCCAAGATAGGGTCCGGCTGCAAGTGGCGCGAACGCATACTGCCAGCCGATCGCGTCCACCAGATAGGGAATGAGATGAGTCGTGGCGAGCGTAATCATGAAACCGATGCTGGTCTGCATTGTCAGCATGGTGCCAATGTAGCTCTGTTCGGAAAGTTCAATGACCGAGGACGAGAACTGCGCTGAATCGGCGACCACCGAGATGCCCCAAACCAGGCACAGCAACAACAGCAACCAAGGCTCAGCACCGAATAACGCGCCGGCCAGCAGGGCGCAGGAACCGCTTATGGCCATCGCCGCCATAGTCACCCGTCGTGCGCCCGACACGGTCGGCGAACAGGCCGCCCAATAGGCAGCCCAACGCGCCCACGCCAATCACCGCAAAGCTCGCCAGATTAGCATAGAGCTTGGCATCGCTGGCCGACATCTCTGCGCGCGCCAGAAAACTCGCATGGAGAAACAAGCCGATCCACGCCCACATGGCGTAGAGTTCCCACATATGCCCGAAATAACCCAGGTTGGCGAGCCGCAGCGGCTTGTTGCTCCAAGCCTTTAATATCGCCGCTGGCTCGAAGCGCGAACGCATGGCGAGCGCCGGGCCGAGGGTGACAAAATTGACCATCAGCGCTGCGCCAAGCGCCAGCACCGAAGTCGCTCCCAGGGTGAATCGCCAGTCAACGCCGCCGGCTGCATTGAACAGATGAGGAAACGCCGAGCCGATGGTCAAGGCGCCGACCAACAGGCCGACCAGGAGACCGGTATCCTTCTTGGCCCAAGTCGCGGCCATTTTCATGCCTACTGGATAAACTCCCGCCATGCAGGCGCCGGTAATGAAGCGCATGGCGACCACGCTGAATGACGTTGGGTCGAGCAGTAATATCGCCGCGTTGGCCGCCGCCGCCGTTAGAGCGGAATACATAAACAGCCGGCGCGGCGCCGCGCGGTCTGAGAGACCAAGTATGGCGCTGATCAGCGTGCCGCAGACGAATCCCACCGCCACGCTGCTACTAAGCAGCGCCGCATGGCCGTCGGAAAAGGTGAACTCAGCCTTGAGCGACGGCAGAACCGCCGTCGCCGAAAACCACAGGGCGAGTGCCATCACCTCGCTCAGCGATAACAAGCCGATCGAAAGCCATTTCCGCGCTGTGCTGTGCTGTGCTGTGGCGCGGGTGCTCCCGGCGCGCTCACCGAATGCCCGCCCGGAAAATCCGTTTCCGACTAGTCACCTGGTGGGAGGGCGCGCTTGGTACCGCTTTCGTCGATGGCGACATAGACGAACGTTCCCTCCGTGACTTTCACCTGATCTGTCGTGCGACGCCGCTTGGCCCAGGTCTCAACTTTAACCGAAATTGAGGTAGTCCCCGTGCTTTCGATCGTCGCGTAGCAGGTGACGAGGTCGCCCACCGCGATGGGCTGGTGGAAGCGCATGGCATTGACGGCGACGGTGGCAATCCGCCCAGCAGCACGATCGACAGCCGGAACCGCGCCGGCCAAATCCATTTGCGACATCACCCAGCCGCCGAACACGTCGCCGTTGGCATTGGCATCTTTCGGCATTGCGAAAATACGCAGAGCGGGTTCGCTGCCAGGTGGTTGGCCAGTTTGCGGCATGGCGCGGTGCTCCTTATGTCTCAGCTCTCATCAATTCCGAGAGCGACCAGGAAATTATACAGGGTTAGCGGCTAAGCATCCCAGGACCAAAAATCCCGTCCCTCATTTATAAAGAAACGCGACATGATCATCTTGTGGACCTCGGAGGCGCCGTCGACAAGTTGGGCCTGGCGGGCGTAGCGGTACATCCATTCCAGCAACGTATCCTTCGAGTAGCCGCGCGCGCCGCACAGCTGAATGCAGGTGTCGATGGTCTTGTTGAGCGTATCTGCAACTGCAACTTTGGCCATTGAAACTTCCCTGCGCGCGCGGTCGCCTTGGTCGAGTTTCCAGGCCGCATACATCGTGAGCAGCCGGCCGGTATGGATGTTCATGGCGGCTTCGCCCAACATCCATTGCACACCTTCATGATCGGCAAGCTTAGAGCCGAAGGATTCGCGTTCCTTGACATATTCAGCGGCGATCGACATCGCGCGTTGCGACATGCCGAGCCATCTCATGCAATGGGTCAGGCGTGCCGGGCCGAGGCGAATTTGTGTCGCACGCAATCCGTCGCCGATTTTCATCAGCACGTTCTCTTCGGATACTTCCAGTCCATCGAAGCGCAATTCGCAATGCCCGCCATGCTCTTCCGGTCCCATGATCGGTACTTTGCGCACCAATTCCCAGCCCGGTTGATCCTTGTGAAACAAAAATGCGCTCAAGCCGTTGCGTGGATCGTCCGAGGTGCGTGCAATGAGAATAAAATGAGTCGAGGCGCCGGCTCCGGTGATGAACCATTTGTGACCATGAATCACCCATTTATCACCCTTTTTCTCGGCCCGAGTGTTCATCGTACCGGCCGGGTCCGAGCCGCTGCCGGGATGCGGCTCCGTCATGACAAATGCGGAGCGCACCTTGCCGGCGATAATCGGTTGTAGCCATTTTTCCTTTTGCGCGTCGGTGCCGACCATCCACAGAAGGCGCATATTGCCGTCATCGGGCGCGGCGCAGTTCAGCGCCGCTGGGCCAAAAATCGAAAAATTAGCCTCTTCGTAAATCACCGCTTGCTCGGTCATCGACAATCCCATGCCGCCGAGTTCCTTCGGCATTTGCGGGGCCCACAGGCCGGCCGCTTTGGCTTTGTCACGCAAGACCGCCAATTTCTCTAACGGGATATTTTCATGTTCATCGAAAGATTCGCGCGGGCCTTCGAGCGGGATGCAATGTTCCCGGACAAATTCGCGGACGCGCTGGCGAAGCTCTTCGGTTTCCGCTGATAGAGTAAAATCCATGTTAACTGTACCTTGTGATTTTGATCGGTTAAATTCGAATTTACGAGAAATTCGCCCGCTCGCGCAGAACGAATTTTTGTATCTTGCCAGTTGCTGTTTTCGGCAACGGTCCGAATACCACCGCACTCGGTACTTTGAAATGCGCTAGATGGTCGCGGCAAAAGGCGATGATGTTTTCGGCGCTGATATCGCGGGCATCCGCCTTGAGGTCAACAAAGGCAAGCGGTGTTTCGCCCCACTTATCGTCCGCCTTGGCGACCACGGCCGCCTCCTGCACACCCGGATGGCGGTAAAGAATATTCTCCACCTCAACGCTGGAAATATTCTCGCCGCCCGAAATGATGACGTCCTTGGAACGGTCGCGTAGCTCGATATAGCCGTCTTCATGCATGACGCCGAGATCGCCGGTATGAAACCAACCGTTGGCGAACGCCTTTTGAGTTTCCTCGGGGTTGGCGAGATAGCCTTTCATCAGCGTATTCCCGCGCAGCATAATCTCGCCCATCGACTGTCCGTCAGCCGCGAGCGGCCGACCGGTCTCCGGGTCGGCAACGATCGCTTCGGAGACGGCCAAAGTCGGAACGCCTTGGCGTGCCATTTTCTCAGCACGCGCATCCACCGTGAGAGCCGGCCAGTCGTCCTGCCACTCCGAAATCAACGACGGGCCGTAGCATTCGGTTAAGCCGTAGAGATGGGTCACGCGGAAACCCATCCCCTCCATCGCGGCAATCACGGCACTTGGCGGCGGCGCGCCGCCGACAGTTACTTCGACCTGCTGGGCGAAACTCTGCCTCTCCGCTGCAGGCGCATTTGCGATCATGTTGAGGACCACCGGCGCGCCAGCCATGTGGGTGACACCTTCGTCGGCGATAAGTTGGAATATTCTCGCCGATTCGACCCGGCGCAAACAAACATGTGTGCCGGCCATTGCCGTCACCGCCCATGTGTAGGTCCAGCCATTGCAGTGGAACATCGGCAGCGTCCACAGATAGACGCTCTTAGGCGTTAGCGCCACGGCAAAGGCGTTCGAAAGCGCGTTCAGATAGGCGCCTCGGTGATGATAGACCACGCCCTTTGGATCTCCGGTTGTGCCCGAGGTGTAGCTCAGCGTGATCGCGTCCCACTCATCCGCCGGCCGTTGCCAGTCATGATCCGCTGCGCCGCCGGCGATAAAGTGCTCAAAAAACTCATCGCCCAGGCTGGCGTCCCCAGTTTCCGCCTCGGGATCGTCCACCGTGACCACATAGGGCCGCACACCGGAAAGGTCTATCGCTTCGTGCAAGAGCGGCGCGAATTCCCGGTCGACGATGACAAGTTTGCTCTCGGCATGTTTCAACAGGCGTCCGATCAGGGGTGCATCAAGGCGGATATTGAGCGCGTTTAGGACTGCGCCAGCCATCGGCACGGCGAAATGCGCTTCCAGGGTCTCGGGTATATTGGGCGCTAGCAAGGAGACGGTATCTCCCCGCTTGACACCGTGCGCAGCGAGCGCCCCGGCCAAGCGGCGGCAGCGCGTATAAGTCTCTGCGTAAGTTTGCCGCCGCGTGCCGTGGACGATGGCAGTGCGTCTGGGATGCACGTTTGCCGCACGCGATAGAAAATCCAACGGTGTTAGCGCCGCATAGTTCGCTGGATTGCGGTCGAGATCTATGTCGTAGCGGCTCTTCCGGTCCAATCGATGACCTCCCAATCAAATTGCCCGCGTTCAGCAGCGGCGCCGTGGTTTTTGTCTCGCTGGCGGCCAAAGGTCAAGCATTGGTGGCCAACGAACTCGACCCCTGGCACCGACAGCTTTTCCTGCTCCCTGATTATTAGTTTGTGGCTGCCGTCGTCGGATCGATCATTTTTCCGATAGGGGTAACTTTGGTCGCCGGAAAGCCGCTGAGTTCGGCGTGGCGATGAATAATATCCTCGTTTATCGCGTAATAAATGCAGAATGTCTTATCTGCAGCGACGTGGGATTCGACCCACTGGATATCAGGTCCAAGCTGCTCCAACACCTCATTGGATTTCTGCGCGGCACCGCGCAGTTGCTCGCGTTCGAGGCTGCCAACTTCAGGAATGTCGCGTTCGATGATGTACTTGTTCATGACTTCTCTCCTGTGACCGGTTGTTGCTTTGGTCAGGGAATCTTGCCGCTTGCGCTTGTTTTGTTTCGCCTATTGTCGCGGCGCGCTTGCTCGGCGGCAATGTTAAAGCCTTGGTAAGAAATTGCTAATATTCTGATTTCTTCATCATAAATATTATTAGGTTTGCTCAATGGCGCATTCAGCTCGTGTATTGGTCGCGAATGGCAATCTACAGTCACTGAATCACGTCAGCGGCTGCCTGCGCAGGCTTGGCTTTATTAACTTGCTAGAAACCTTTATTAACTTGCTAGAAACAGTGGCGGCCAAGGCGGTCAGCCGAGCGCAAGCGGAACGGCCGGAAGTCATTTTTGTGGGCCTTGAGTTTAGCGACGGCGATTGCGCCAGCATCATCTTGAATCTTAAGGACGACATCGTCACCCGGGATATCCCGGTTTTCCTGACTTGCAGTGAGAATGAACCCCCGCCTTGGTCTGAAGATTGGGCTACTCGCTTCGACGGCGTCCTTCAATGGCCCTTTGAAAATGAACAAATTCAGGCACATATGCGGGCCGGTTTGCGGCTTGGTACGATGCGGGCTGAGCTCAATAGGCGAAGCGAGACCCTGAGCCGCTTCGGCCACGAGAGCGGCGAAAAATGGCGTGTCGAAACTACCGAGGGGCATCCCCGTGTTTTACTGGTGCGCGGTGAAAACGACCGCGACGATTCGGTCGAGGACGCGTTGACAGGTTTTGCTTTGCTAGAGACCGATGGTCTCGGAAGCAGCATTGTCGATAAATTGAGCGATTCCGACGTTGAACTTGTGGTCATCGCGGCACATAGCGGCTTGCCGGCCGTTCTCGCTATATGTGATGACATCCGCCGCAATCCGGCACTGTTCCACATTTCAATTTTAGCGGTTTGCGAAGCCGATTCGGATCAAATCGCGCAAGTCTATCTCCATGGTGCCATACCCCTCCACTCTCTGCCTGTCGATGGCGATGAAATACGCGCGCGGCTGACGATGGGCGTAAAGTCGTATCGATTGCGCGGCTATATGTTGAATGCCTACCGCGCCGCTGGGCGCCAGGCAGTCAGCGATAGCGCCACCGGCCTCTTCAGTGCTGAGTTTTTTCGCCAGCACCTACAAACCCTTGTGGACGACGCCTTTCGCTGGGACAAGAATTTATCGCTCAACATCGTAGCGGTGCCGGAAATCGATGAAATCCGGAAAGAATGTGGCGACACCACGGCGGCCCATTTGACCAAACAACTAGGCGCTATGATTTCGCAATTGGTGCGAGGCGAAGACCTCTGTGCGCGGCTCGATAACACGACATTTTGTATCGCCTTGCCTGAAAGCCCACTGGAAGCGACCAGCCCGACGATGCAGCGCTTGATCGCCGACTTGCGTGTGACTGAATTTTCACTGCTCGAGGTCGGCGAGACTTTGATTTTGCATCCAACATTCGGCAGCGCTGAGTTCAGGCCCGGCGATAGCGTGGAAGATTTGCTCGACCGCGCCACGTCGGTGGCAGTGGCGAAGCACGCGGCCTAGACCGGCAAGTCGCGCAGCCTATGTAATTGGCCCGAATTCAATTGTCGGGCTATACTGCTGGTCATGAAAGTCATGATCGTGTCGGACACAGTCTGCCCCTGGTGTTATGTGGGTAAGCGTCGTTTCGAACGGGCCCTCGCCGAACATTCTGAGGTCAAGCCCGATATCGAATGGCGACCGTTCCAACTTAATCCGGATATGCCGGCTGAGGGCCTCGACCGCACTGCCTATATGCGCGCTAAATTCGGCACCGATGAGCGCGCTGAAGAAATCTACGCGGCGATCCGAGAAGCCGGAGACAGAGAAAATATCCCCTTCGCTTTTGATTCGATTAGCCGTGTACCGAACACCATTGGATCGCACCGTCTGATCAGCTGGTCACTGTCGTCCGGCCATCAGGACAACGTGGTCGAGAGTTTGTTCCGGAGTTATTTTTTGGCGGGTCAAGATATCGGTGATATCGATGTCCTTGTCGAAGTCGCGGCCGCGGCCGGATTGGACGAAACCGAAGCCCGCGCCTACATCTCCGGCGAGGAAGGTGTTGAGCAAGCACGGGCCGAATCGTTGGAGGCGCATCGCCTGGGGATCTCCGGTGTGCCTTGCTTTATTTTTGACGGCAAGTACGCCGTCTCGGGCGCCCAAGAACCAGAGGTGTTTTCGCAAGTGTTTGATCTCGCCCTACAGCCCGATGACGCAGAGCAAGCAAAGGCTCTTTGATTTTTTGCTAGCGGTCTATGTCGGGGCTCTGCGGCAGGGGCGGTATGCCGTCGCCCGTGTCCCCGCCGGTACCGTCGAATATCGAAAACAGATTGCGTAAGAATCCCGGTGCCAGCACGGATAGGGGATTAACGCTAATTGTCGGCTCGGAGGTGGTGCCGGTCACCGAGTAGGTGGCGGCAAAAATTCCTTCGCCGGGTCCGCCCACCAAAAGATCGCCGATCAACGGAATGTTTCCCAACAGGCTGTTCACAGAATAGGCCGGCACGATGGTTCCGCGTATGTCGATTTCATCCGTGTCGAGATTGACCTTACCCGCCGCGTTGACACCGATCGAACTTCCGGCTGTTTGCGCGCCTTCGATCGTGACGATGCCGTCCTTCAGGACAAACGGCAGGCGAAATGACGAAAACGAGATGCCATCGCCCTGTAAAGTGTCGAAAATACCGGTGAAGGAGGCAATGGACAAAATTTGCGCCAATGTCGGCGCGTTGATGACGCGATAATCCTCGATCCGGACTTCGCCACTTACCGGCCCGCCGGGCTCATCGTCGTGCAAGGTGGCGTCCATCACCAGGCGCCCGCCGACGGCATCGTCATAGATGCTGAACGCGCGAGCGACCGAGCCGGCATCCTCCGAGCGCACGGTGAGGCGGCGCTTGGCGCCGTCCGGCTCCAGCACCAAACGAAGTTCCGAGCCGGTCACGAGCGTGCCAGTCAGAAACGCCGATTCCAGCCGCTCTTCAGTGTTGATAACCCGCGCGCGGGCGTCGGTGATTTGCTGGTCGGCGCGCGTGATCAAGCGCTCTACATTGGTTTCCAGAATGAAAGGCGGCAAATTGCCCTGCTCCGAATCCAGTAGCTGATCGATATAGGGCCGCAGATCCAGGCTCTTGCCGCCCACGTCGAGAATAATATTGTTATCCTCATCGCGCCGGTATTTAACGGTTACGTCATTGTCGCCGAGCAAGACATTGCTGAGTTCGGCCTCGATCAGCCGGCCTCTTTCGGGCTCGATAGTGGCGCGCCCCTTGATGCGCAGATCTTTCGACGTGAATTCGAAATTCGTTACCTCGACATCTTCATTGTCGTGAAGTTCCGCCAGGAAGAGAATCGAAGCTTCGTCTCCGACTTCCTTTTGCCAAAACAGTTCCGGAATCTCCATATGCACCTGGCGCCCGTCGAGCGCGGCAGTTACATGCTGAGCGCCATCATTGGCAATCGTATAGGAAAATTTTATATCGAAAGGCCCCCTTGCGAAAGGCGCCAATTCGATGCCAAATTCCTTTTGGGCGGTGGCATCCAAGATCGACGTGACGTCATAGCGGCTGCGGAAAGGCGCTTGCGCGGAGAAATTTTCCAGCCATTTGATCGTCGATGGCATGCCTTCGACTAAAATTTCGCCGTCGACCTCCATGTTGTTTTCGTCCAGCGTGAGGCGAAGATTCCCCTCGCTGACGTCGCGCTCGCCAAATAGATCGTGGACCGTGATTTCGGTGAGACGCGCGACCGCCGCGAATTGCGCTTCGTCGAGCCTGACGTCGCTGCGAAACGGTAATCGAACACCCATTTCGGCGCTGACATGGCCGGTAAATTGATCCGCCTTCAGGCCAATCGCACTCGGAAATTCGAGGCCGGGTCGATCCAAAAGACGGATGGCATTTTCCGCCGGGCCCTCCATATTGCCGATAATGGTGAGTGTAGCGGAATCGAGCATAATGTCGGAAATCAACGCGATGCCGCTCGGCACGTAAATATCCTCGACGGTGCCGTCAAGCATGTTCAGCGTCATGCTGGTGCCATCGATGTGACCTACACCATCCACCCCATATATATAGGGTTGCCCGGGAAAATAATTTACCGTTGCGTCGCGGATTACATAGGTCACGTCGATCGAGTCTGGGCGCTCGCCGGTCTCCACCAAGTCAATCTCGCCCGGCTTGATATCGACGGCCACGCTTAATCTCGAAATCACGCCGCCAAGGACATTGGCTAGGATCCACGGCCTGGCGTTGGCTATCAGGAATTCCGGCCAGTAATTCCCAAGTTCGGCAAATGGCATCTCGGCAAACTCGAAGTTACCAACAATTCCCGTTTGCTCGGGCATGCCGGAAATTTGTCCGCGAAAGCTGATGACCGGTCCGCTGGTAGCAATGGTGAAATCTTCCAAGTTAATCGAGCTATAGGCGACATCGGTGTCGCCACGGATGCTGAGTGAGGCGATGTGAGGCGGTTCCGGAAATACATCCGGCAGATGGAGTAAGCCCTCCCCGCCCTTGAGATCGAATTTGACGCGATCCACCAAATTGCCGTCGCGGTTCAGGGTGAATTCCAAATTACCGGAAACCGGCAGGCGCAATGCATCTAGCTTCGCTAATCTAGGTGAAATTCCGGCGAGCTGCGCAGGCACGATTTCGCCGAACTGGAGCTTCGTTTGTACGTTGCCGCTAGCCCGGTCGAGGGCGGTCGCGGCCACGACTTTGAGAGCGACGTCTGAGACCTCAATATCGGCCAGCAGTTCGCCATCTATGGCGGCTTCATTGAGGTCGAAAATCAAATCTGCTTCCGGCGCGTTCCACGACACTTCCAACAATTTGTCATCGACGCTAAGCACCGCCCCCAAAATGCTGATCCTCTTCAATTGGCCGAGCGGATGATCGGTCCCGGGCGCCGCTAGGAAGTCCGCCACCAGCTCATTGACGGCCGCGTCGGGTTCTTCGAACTCTGCGCCAAAAGCAAATTCCAATCCGCCGTGCAGATTTCGGACGAGATGGACCTCGGGCCGAAGCAGTTCGATGCTGGTCGGCGAGATTTTGCCCTTGAGCAGCGACAACGCGCTTAACTCAAGCGAAATTTCTGGCACGGCAGCCAGGACGTTGCCGTCAGGCCCAATGGCGCGTGCATCCGTGACGACGATATCGAGGGATCGGTTCCATCCCGCCCATGCCAGAATCGTATCTTCGAATTCGAACCGGTAACTCAAATCTTCCGCTTCGAACGCTTCTTCGATGTAGGGCGAGAGAAAAGCGATCGATATCGGCCCACTCGACAACCGCCAAGAGACGATGGCGAAGATGATCGCCAAACTGCCAAACACCGCTGCCGCGATATGGATAATATATTTTAACGTCTTATGCATAAGCGGCTATTGCCGGCATGTCGCCGAAATCTTGACCCAACCCATTATGTCGCGCAGGTTGCGCCTACTATGGTCGCGCGCGACATCAATCAAAGTGCTGTCTGAGACATGCGGAGTCTATCTTTCTTAACAGATAACGGCGTTTTGCCGAAACCCGCTGAGCCCGAGCGCGCTCAGCGTGAACTGGATATGTGGCGGCATGAAGCGCACACAAGGTCCAGCGACGACCCAGAATTGGCCGAATTCATGTCAGATATCGTGGCACAGGACGAAGGCCGCGAATTTTTGCAGGCAGTGTTCGGCAATAGTCCGTTTTTGTCGCTCGGTCTGCGTCACGATCCAACGATATTGAAACGCGTTACCGAGCTCGGATTTGATCATACATTTGAACAGTTGTTGACGGCTTTGGCGGACAGACAATTGTGGCGCCAAGGCCGGGCAGACGTGATGTCCGGTCTTCGTCTCGCCAAGCGCGGTGTCGCCCTGGCCATCGCCATGGCCGATATTGCCGGTGCCTGGCCTCTGGAGAAGGTCTGTCGGAGCCTGTCGCAGTTCGCCGAGATGTCGATCTCCATCGCCCTGAATTATCTCCTTTTTCAAGCTCACAAATCGGAACAATTGCTCTTGGCGAATTTAGAGAGTCCTGAAGCCGGCTCGGGCGTCGTCGTTCTCGGCATGGGCAAGCTCGGCGCCCGCGAACTGAACTATTCGAGCGACATCGATCTGCTGGTGCTGTTTGACGGTGAAAAGGTAAACCATCGCGGTAGCGAAGGCCCGCAACAGGGCCTGCACCGTATGGTCAGGGAACTGGTTTCGCTGTTGGGAGAACGCAGCGCCGACGGGTATGTATTTCGCACCGACATGCGGTTGCGCCCAGACCCTGGCGCAACCCCGCTCGCAGTTTCCACCGCGGCGGCAGAACAATATTACGAGAGCCTGGGGCAAAATTGGGAACGCGCCGCGATGATCAAGGCGCGTCCGGTGGCCGGAGACCTAGAAGTCGGCGCACAGTTCCTCAGCCGCCTGGTGCCTTTCGTCTGGCGCAAATATCTCGATTTTGCTGCGATCGAAGATATTCATTCGATCAAGCGCCAAATCAACGCCCACAAAGGGCATCATGAAATCGCCGTTGCCGGTCACGATATAAAGGTCGGCCGCGGCGGCATCCGCGAGATCGAGTTCTACGCCCAAACCCAACAATTGATCTGGGGCGGGAAGGAACCAGGACTACGTCTCCGCGGCACGTGCGAGGCGCTCAGTGCCCTGGCGGAAGCCGGCCATGCTGACCCTAATGTGGTCGATGATCTGGTAGCCGCCTATGCTTATCTGCGCCGTCTTGAGCACCGACTACAAATGGTTGCCGACGAACAAACCCATTTGCTGCCGGCCGAGGCGGAAGACCTTGCCGCCATCGCTTGCTTCATGGGGTATGGCACGATGGACGAGTTGGCACTTGATGTGAAATTTCATCTTTCCCGGGTGGAGAGCCATTATGCCGCTCTGTTCGAAGATTCGCCCGAGCTTGGCGGCTCGGGAGGTAATTTGGTCTTTACCGGAACGGAGGATGATCCCGACACATTGCAGACACTGAGCGACCTCGGGTTCAGTGTCGGCAAAGCGGTATCTGCGACCGTGCGCGGCTGGCATCACGGTCGCATCCGGGCGACCCGCAGCACGCGCGCGCGCGAACTCCTGACCGAGTTGATGCCGGGATTGCTCGGCGCGTTGTCGCAAACCGTGAATCCCGATGCGGCGTTCCGGCATTTCGACGAGTTTCTCACCAATCTGCCGGCCGGCGTACAACTGTTTTCCATGTTTCATGCGCGCCCTGGCCTGTTGGATTTATTGGCCGAAATCATGGGAAGCGCGCCCAGCCTGGCTGAGCATTTGAGCCGCCATCCCAATCTCCTCGACGGCGTTCTGACCGGCCAATTCTACGAACCCGCCGGCACGGTCTTGGAACTATCGGAGAATCTCGGTGAAAGCTTGGCTGCTGCAACTGACTTTCAGGACGTGCTAGACGCCGCGCGGCGCTGGACCCATGACCGGGAATTTCAAATCGGCATGCAGCTCCTGCGCGCCATGATATCGGGCGAGCAAGCGGGCGCGGCGCTGAGCGATGTTGCCGATGCCACCCTAAGCGGGCTGTTGCCCCATGTGGAAGCGGAGTTTCAACGCGCCCATGGCGAGATGCCGGGCGGTGAGTTTGTCATTGTCGGTTTGGGCAAACTCGGCGGACGGGAAATGACTTTTTCGTCCGATCTCGACGTTATCTTCGTTTATCGCGGAGGTTCGGCCGATCAGAACCAGTCTGAGGGTCCGCGCCCCCTTCTCCTCAGCCAGTATTACGGGCGTCTGAGCCAACGCCTGGTGACGGCGGTGAGCGCGCTAACCCCGGAGGGCAAACTTTATGAGATTGATGCTCGCCTGCGCCCATCCGGTAACTCCTCTCCACTGGCTTCGGAAGTCGAGGGGTTTGCTGAATATCACAACAAATCTGCCTGGACGTGGGAGCATATGGCGTTGACGCGCGCCAGAGTGATTGCCGGCAGTCCGGCGCTTGGCGAACATGTGACAGGCATCATTCGCGCCGTTCTGACAAAGCCGCGCGAGGACCCGGGGCTGGTCGTCGAAGTGGCGAGCATGCGCGAACGCATAGACAAGGAACGCCGCACCGAGAATCTTTGGAAACTCAAACATGTGCGCGGCGGTCTACTCGATATCGAATTCATTGCCCAATATCTTCAGCTTCGTGACGCATCCCGGCACTCGGAAATTCTATCGCAGGAGACCGATCTGGTTTTCGAACAGCTTGCACGTTGCGGCATTATGGCGGAAGAAGATGCGGCGAACTTGGCTGATTCCGCCCGGTTGATGCGCCGCTTGCAAGCACTTCTCCGGTTGACGGTTGGCGTCAGCCGTGACGAAGGGCAATATCCCGCTGGCGTGCGCCAGGCTCTTGCCAAAGCTGCCGGCGTCGAATCCTTCGATGAGGTGAGAGACTGGTTGATGAAATCAGAGGAAAGCGTGCGTGCCTATTATGCGCACTATGTGCAACAGCCGGCGGAAGCCGGCACCCTAGACAAAGACAAAGGCGAAAGTGAGAGAGTGTGAGCAAAGATATAGTTGAAGGTTCCGAGGCGCCCGATTTTGAAGCTGCAACAGATGGCGGCGGCAACCTGAAACTGTCCTCTTTAAAGGGCAAACATGTGGTGCTCTATTTTTATCCAAAGGACGATACGCCCGGATGCACAAAAGAATCCTGCGGCTTCGCCGAAACCCACCAGGATTTCTTGGACAAGAATGCTGAGATCTTCGGTGTGTCCAAAGACAGTGTCGTGCGGCACGACAATTTCAAAAGCAAATACGGCCTGCCTTTCACTCTGGTGTCTGATGAAGACAGCGCAATCTGTGAGGCCTATGGCACCTGGGTAGAGAAGAAGAATTACGGCCGCACATATATGGGCATCCAACGCGCAACATTCCTCATCGATGATAAAGGATGCGTTCGCCAGGTGTGGAGGAACGTCAAAGTAGATGGACATGTCGAAGCGGTCATGCGTGCGCTTGCCGATCTCTAATCTGGCGGCTGCCGCTCGAGCGGTTCTGTGTGAGCCGGATCCGCGGGCCAAAGTGGCGCGCACCCATTTGACCGCAGCGGATTGGCGCGCCGGCAGGTCAACCGCACTGAATCTGGTCGCCGCCGCCGATGCCACCACCATCACCACCATGCCGGAGCGGCCCGCTCGGCCCGCTCTGCCGCAATTGATGGCGCCCCGTCTGATGCCGCGCCGGCGGTTGGGCGGCGTTCGCGGGCGTATCGCACTTCTCCATGCGGTCGCGCATATCGAGTTGAACGCGATCGATCTGGCCTGGGACCTAATCGGGCGCTTTGCTGCGCTCGATTGGCCAGCGGAATTTTTTGATGACTGGGTCGACGTCGCCGCTGACGAAGCGCGCCACTTCACCATGCTTGCGGCGCGACTGAACGAGCTTGGTGCGAGCTATGGCGATCTTCCCGCGCATGACGGATTGTGGGAAGCGGCGATGGCAACGTCGCACGATCCCCTCGCCCGCCTTGCCGTCGTTCCGATGGTGCTGGAAGCGCGTGGGCTCGATGTGACACCTGCGATGATCGCCCGGCTGCAGCGCGCCGGTGACGATGCCAGTGCGGCCCTTCTCGAGGTCATTCTGCGCGAAGAAGTCGCCCATGTTGCCGCCGGCCAACGCTGGTTCAGTTATCTCTGCCGCAGACGCAGCCTTTCAGAGCATGAAACTTGGCGCGAACTGGTAGCAGCGCATTATCGCGGCGTTCCAAGACCGCCATTCAACGAAGCGGCGCGCCGGGCTGCCGGCATGGCGCCCGAGCTCTACCAACAGCTCGCCTGACCCGGGCCTATTGGCTTTCTGCTTCGGCGCTCTCCGCCGGCTCATCGCCGAGGATGCCAACGCGCTGCGCCAGGGACGCGGCCATGAATTCGTCGAGGCCGCCATCGAGGACGGCGTCCGGGTTGGTGCTTTCCATATTGGTGCGCAAATCTTTCACCAGACGATAAGGCTGCAAAACGTAAGAGCGGATCTGGTGGCCCCAGCCAATGTCGTTTTTTTGCGCATTTAGGGCCTGGGATGCTTCTTCGCGGCGTTGGAGTTCGGCTTCGTACAGGCGTGCCTTCAACATCGACATCGCGGCAGCGCGGTTGCGGTGCTGAGAGCGTTCCGCCTGGCATTGCACGACGGTATTGCTCGGTAGATGGGTGATGCGTACTGCGCTGTCCGTACGGTTGACGTGCTGCCCGCCAGCGCCCGAGGCGCGGTAGGTATCGATGCGGAGGTCTTTCTCGTCGATCTTAATATCGATGTCGTCGTCGACTACCGGGAACACCCAGATGGAGGCAAAGCTCGTATGCCGGCGGGCATTCGAATCAAACGGCGATATGCGCACCAGGCGATGCACCCCGCTTTCGGTTTTCAGCCAGCCATAGGCCATGGTGCCGGATATGCGGATCGTCGCCGATTTTATGCCGGCTTCCTCGCCGGTGCTCTCTTCGATCCACTCCACCTTATGTCCGTTGGCGCCGGCCCAGCGCACATACATGCGGAGCAGCATTTCCGCCCAATCTTGCGATTCGGTCCCCCCGGCACCGGCATGAACCTCTAAAAAACAATCATTCGCATCGGCTTCGCCAGATAGCAGACTTTCCAACTCCAGTTTGGTGGCGCGGCTTTGAAGCTCGCGGAGCGCAGCTTCCGCTTCCGTGAAACTTTCCTCGTCCTTTTCCTCTTCCGCCAATTCAGCAAGACCCAGCGCGTCCTCAAGTTCGCGCTCAAGATTACGGTATCCAGTGATCGCCTGATCGAGCCGGGTGCGCTCCTGCATCATCGATTGCGCCGCCTGTTGGTCATTCCACAACGTCGGGTCCTCGGCGCGGGTATTCAGTTCCTCGAGGTTTTTAACCGCCTGATCGAAGTCAAAGGTGCCTCCTCAGCAGAGCCATGGACTGCTTGATCTTCTCGGCCAAGGATAGAATATCGGCGCGCATTTTTAGCGTCTCTTTTGCTGCGGTTAGGGATTGATAAGTCGGAACGTTCGGACGATTTGACGAAGCTCTTAGTATAAGCCGCCAGAGCCTTCGGTCAAAACAGGGGTGCCATCGGCGTTGTTCTGATTGCCGGCTTGTTTGCTGGGAGGGCTCGGCTCGGTGCCGATGCGGAAAGCCTCCACCAATATATTTTTGTCGCCTTCCTTTGCCGCCAATCCGGTTTGGCCGTCAATGCGCACAAAGCGGATGCCGCGCGGGACGCGAAACGGCACCGCCGGCGTATCGGCCAGGGCTTGGCGCATGAATTCGCGGAATATTGGTGCCGCGACCTTGCCGCCGGATTCACGCCGCCCCAATGTCTTCGGTTGATCGAACCCAACATAGACGCCAACCGCCAGGTCGGGCGTAAAGCCAACAAACCAGGCATCGTTGAAATTATTAGTGGTTCCGGTTTTGCCGCCGATCGGTTTACCCAATTCTTTGACAGAACGGCCGGTGCCGCGCAGCACCACGCCTTCCAGCAAGGAGACGGTTTGATAGGCGCTTAACGGATCGGCCACCTGTTCGCGCGTATCGGGCAGCTGCGGTGGCGGCTGCTGATCCCACGATATTTCACTGCAAATTTCGCACGCGCGGCTGTCACGCGTAAAAATAGTGCGGCCGTGACGGTCCTGAATGCGCTCGACAAAAGCCGGGGAGATGTGGCGGCCGCCATTGACCAGCATGGCATAGGCCGACGTCAATCTGAGGACCGTCGTTTCGCCCGCGCCGAGTGACATCGACGGCATAAGCGGCAGGTTGGGATGAACATTGAAGCGCCTGGCATAGTCCGCCACCGTCTCCATGCCGAGTTGCTGGGCAATCCGCACCGTCATCAAATTTCGTGATTTTTCCAATCCGAGGCGAAGCGTGCTGGGGCCGTAAAATTTCTGCGAATAATTCTCCGGTTTCCATTTCCCTAGCCCCTCCCCCTGATCGATCACATAGGGCGCGTCGAGAACCATCGTTGCCGGCGTGAATCCGTTGTCGAGTGCCGCCAAGTAGACAAAGGGTTTGAACGCTGAGCCAGGTTGCCGGTTCGCCTGGGTGGCCCGGTTGAATTGGCTGAGAGCAAAATCAAATCCGCCTGCAAGTGCCAACACACGACCTGTGTGTGGGTCCAGCGCTACCAGGGCGCCGCTCACCTCCGGGATTTGCCGAAGGGCGAAACCGGCGGGCTTGTCATCGCTGGCGGCAACTGCCTCGACATATATCACATCGCCGGCGGCCAGCACCTGCGCAGGATTTTTTACTTTAGGTCCGCGTTTTTGTTCTTTCAGTGTTTTCCGTGCCCATTCCAAATCAGCCACGGACAGGTCGCCCGTCTCGCCGTCGCCAAGCAGGAAGTGTGCCGCCTGGGGCGTAATCTTCTCTACGAAAGCTAGGCGCCACGAAACTTGCGGCAGTTTGAGCGACAAGGCGCCAAATCGTTCTAGCCAATTCTCGGGCTCGGGGCTGATATTGGCCAGCGGCCCGCGCCACCCGTGGCGCAGGTCGTAGGCGATCAGGCCGTCGCGCAGCGCCCTGTCGGCATGACGTTGCAGGACCGGATCCAACGTGGTGCGGACGGAAAGCCCGCCACGGTAAAGTTCGGTTTCGCCGAATTTATCGAACAGCCAGCGCCGGACTTCCTCGGTGAAAAAGGCGGCCTCGACGAATTCCTCCGCATCGCGCTGCGTGATCCTGAGGGGTTTGAGTACCGCAACATCGGCTTCCCCGCGGCTGATCTTGTCGTTCTCGACCATTTGCGACAGCACCCAATCGCGACGGTCGACGGCGGCGTCATATTTTTTCGTCGGGTGGTAATTATTCGGTGCTTTGGGCAAGGCCGCCAGATAGGCCGCCTCTGCAAGGTTTAATTCATCCAATGATTTGTTGAAGTAATTCAATGCCGCGGCAGCCACGCCGTACGAGCGGTAACCGAGATAAATTTCGTTGAGGTATAGCTCGAGGATGCGGTCCTTGCTGAACGCATCTTCGATGCGAATGGCGAGAATGGCTTCCTTAAATTTTCGCTCCATTGACGTTTCATTGGTCAGCAGAAAATTCTTGGCGACCTGCTGGGTGATGGTCGATGCACCGACCAGACGCTTGTCGGAGCCAAAATTTCCGACGTTCTGAATCAGCGCCCCGGCGACGCTAATCGGGTCGAGGCCAAAATGGTCAAAGAAGTTTTTGTCTTCCGCTGACAGGAATGCGTCGATCACGCGTTTGGGCATGGCACCAATTGGGACGAAAATCCGTTTTTCGGTGGCGTATTCGGCTACCAGCCTGCCATCTCCGGCATGCACCCGAGTCATAGTGGCGGGTTCATAAGCAGCCAATTGCCGATGGTCCGGTAAATCCCTACCATAATGATAGAACAGATAGACCACGCCGGCGACGACGATGACCGCAGCGAGCAACAGCCCTGCCAGCGAATAATATAAATATTTCATGTTCGGCGTCAGCTCACCCGTCGGTTGATCTACTTATGCCACACCAATTTCGGTCACAGAAGGGCGGTGCATATGGGCGGATATATTTCTATGGCCAAATTGTGGCGCGTTTATGACGCTTGCGTACAGTTTTCATGGCGTAAAAAGTAACCTTCGATCGCCCGGACGACGCTTCGCATGAACGCGTACCGCCCTGCCTCTGACAACAATATCTTACGGTCCTTGACGTTCGACATATAGCCCATTTCCACAAGCACGGAAGGCACGTTGGGGGCCTTGAGGACTCGAAAGCCTGCGAATCGGTGAGTGCGGCCGAGCAATTTTGTCGTTTTCTTCAGTTCAGGAATGAGTTCGCCTGCGAACATGGCGGAGCAGGTCATGGTCGTACGCTGAACGAGCGATATTAAAATTTTGCGAACATCTTCTTCATACGCTTCTGAATTATTTACATCGAACAGGGAATCCACCTCATTCTCGCGCGCCGCCAAGGCTTCGGTTTCCGCGTCCGAGGCCTTTTCCGACAGGGTGTACACGGAGGCGCCGCGGACAGCGCGGTTTTTGTGTCGATCGGCATGAAGGGAAATGAACAGATCGGCATTCTTTTTCTGGGCCAATTCCGTCCGCGCAGAAAGAGATAAATATTCATCGCCGCGGCGCGAGAGAACCACGTTATAGCCTCGCTCGATCAGCATAACTTCCAAGGCACGCGCCGCCGCCAAGGTAACATTCTTTTCAAATATTCCGTTCTCTGCGACCGCGCCCGGATCAGCGCCGCCATGGCCGGCATCGACGATGATCAGAAAAGGCCTTCTTGAAAATGGCTTGAGATTAGGGCGCGGCGGTGCCGGCAGGAGTATTCCGTGTGCTGCCGTTGATGTCGTCGCGGTCACCGCTGGGTCGTTTTGATTGCCCGATTGGCGCGGCGTCGCAGCAGATTGGGTGGTTGCGGTTGAGTTCGTTACGGAGGGCGCGAATGAATTCTCCGTGACCTGGCTGAGGTCAATTACAAGGCGGTAGTCTGTGGACTTTCCAGGCGGCAATATGAAGGCCTGGGTGACCTCGGCGGGCGCTCTCAAATCGACGACAATTCTAGCGGTCTCAGTTTGAAACTGACCAAATCGTATGGCATTGATGAGGCCGCTATTTAGCGCAAGTTGGCTATCGTCAAGCGCCCATCCCGCGCCAATCAAATCGACGACGAGCCGGTACGGATCTTTCAGGGTAAATATTCGAAACGGTACGGTTTCACTAAGATCCAGCACGAATCGCGTGGCATTCTCATGTTGTCCGACGCGCGCACCCTTGACGATCGGCTTGGCGTGCACAGTTTGGCCGAAAACCGCCATGA
>Ga0114996_10003217_pt1 | contig 20470 bp, 26 predicted proteins | sample ArcticOcean_MG_C_4_FD_87039 | JGI IMG/M metagenome (GOLD analysis project Ga0114996, IMG submission 87039) | Marine microbial communities from western Arctic Ocean - ArcticOcean_MG_CB4_134 | ecosystem: Environmental > Aquatic > Marine > Oceanic | place: Arctic Ocean: Canada Basin | collected...
AAGCGCTGGAGCATGGGCAGCCCTGCCGAGTACGCTGCCGTCCATGAGACAGGCAAGCGGGTGGCTGTGCCGCCCCACACCCGTACATCAAAGAAGGGCAAGAGCTTCAAGGTGAAGGGCTACAGCATCAAGTTCCCGAAGCGTCCCTATCTCAGGCCTGCCGCTGAATATGTGATGAGGGTGAAAGCCAGGGACTTCTTTCGCATTGCCCTGAAGCGGGCACAGCTCCGATGAGCCTCCAGGCTGATATTGAGGCAGAGCTGGAAACCCTGCTCCTGGCCAGTATCCCAGGTGTGGTGGTCTACAAAGGCCCCATTGGTGGCCCAGAGGTGGAGGGAGCCACCAGGGTGGCCTCAGTGCGTCAGACCTCAGGTGATGGAGCTCGCATCGAGTTTGGCCAGACCGAGTGGAGCGAATCGCTCAGCCTGACTGTGCACTGGTCCATGACCATCAGCCGGGACGTGGCCATCACAGAGTGGGAGGCCTTTGCCACTGCGCTGCTGGCTGAGCACACCCTTAACGATAATGTGCAGGGCCTCACCGATGCGTGGCTGAGTGCTACAGCCTGGTCTGAGCCGATTGACTCGAGCATCAGAACCATGGCCGCTGACATCAACATCCAGAGGGTGGACTGATGCCTACCCTGGATGACATCGAAAACAATATTCGCACCCGATTGGATGCCACTGGCTACGCTGGAGAAACGAGCTGGAGCGTGGTGCCTGGGCCTCTGGACAATCAGAGCAGAGCCACAGTCAAGATCGCCCAGAGCGAGCTGCTCGATGCAGGCAGCAATCTCAGCATCAGGACCGCTGAGGCCCTGGTACAGGTGCGGCGCATTGCCACCACAGCCACCGCAGCAGACCTGGCTACGCTGGAGGCCAGCATCAACTCCAATCTGGAGCAGCTTACAGCGGCATCCTACTGGTCAGCAGTGACAGGGGTGAGAGCCTCCCCACTGCCTGAGATAGAGGTGGAGGCTGAGCCTGAGCGGGCTGGGCTGGTCATATCGTTTACAATACGCGCTAGGATTGCGCTGGAGGCCTGAACCATGGCGACAACTGAAATTCCATTCCTGCTTGGCATGATTGTGGAAGACCAAACCCTGCGAGGCACTGCCACAGCAATGCCCGCTATTGCTGGGGGGGCTGGCACAGCAGGCGCATTCAACCTGGCCGATGGGGCTGTGTTGGGTGATCCCTCTGCGGGAGTGGGGGAGACTGGCATCAGCATCAGCTTTGGCAAAAACATCACAGAGAAGGCTGTGCAGACAGGCAGCTATACTCGAGATTTTGCGAACTATGTGGCCCGCACTGTCGAGAGCTTCCAGGTGGCTGTGCCTCTGAAGGGCAATGGTGGCACCACAGGCGTACCAGCAGCCGCTGACTTCACACCTGACCTGGGCATTGTGGCCCTTTACAGGGCAGCAGGGCTGGTGGGCGCAGCCAATGGCGCACAGTGGAGGTTCACCCCCACCAGCACCGACCTCATCACCGCAGCCATCATGTTCGGCAATGAGAGCAGCAACGGGATGCAGGTCATTATCAAGGATGTGGAGGCCAAGAGCCTCACCTTTGATTTTACACCAGGAGAATCAGCCACCGCAGTCTATGACCTGGGTGGCATCCTGGACTCAGTGAATGAGACTGGGAGCTGGCCCGCTGCGCCGTTTGATTATGGCAACCAGAGCAGCCTGAGTGCCCCAGCAGTGCAGGAGGTGGCATTCCAGTGGGGTCCATCCACGCCCGCAGCCAGGGCTGTTGGCTTCAGTCAGCTCAGCATCACCATCGACCTGGGCGCTGAGGATGTGCTCAGCAGCAATGCCACAGGGGGTATCGTCCCCAGGCAGACAGGCCGAGACATCAAGGTGAGTGGCATCATCGACGCCGCAGCCGCAGACTTCACCTATGAGCTGGACCAATTGGCTGAGAGCCTGATTGCCAACGCTGACGTTCTGAGCTTCCAGATTGGCACAGCCGCAGGCGCCGCAGAGACAGCCAACGCGCTGAAATTCCAGCTCAGTGACGTCGAACTGGTAGCGCTGGAGGCATCAGACCCACTGGGTGACTCACAGGCCTGGTCTGTTGAGCTGATCGCCCGCAGCGCCACAGCCAATGGAGAATTTGAGCTGTCCTACCTGTAAGGAGGCACCCCAGTGGCGCGAGGTGACTTCCGGCAGAGGGTGATCTTTGAGCTGGTCGATAAGGCCAGCAAAGGTGTTAAGAAAATTGGCAAGGGCCTGAAGGGCCTAGCCACCAGCACCAAGGTGCTCAAGGGTGTCGGCATCGCTGCGGCCATAGCCACTGCGGGCATCATCAAGATGAACAAGGTGCTGAGGGCAACAGCCGCAGCCGCAGGCATCCAAGAAACAGCAGTACGAAAGCTCAACATTGCGCTGGCTCGCACTGGCTCTGTTGAGAAGTACAGCGAGGCCCTCCAGGCCCAGGCCAGCAGACTCCAGGAGCTGGGGCAGGCTGGTGATGAGGCGCTGATTGCCAGTCAGAGCCTGCTGGCTGAGATGGGTGTGGCCCCACGCAGACTGGAGGCAGCCACTGAGGCTGCTGTCAATCTGTCTGCTGCGCTGGGCATCAGCCTGGAGAGTGCCACACGCAATGTGGCCCGCACCACCAGCGGGCTGGCTGGCGAGCTGGGCGAGCTGATTCCTGAGCTGCGTGAGATGCAGGCCGCAGGCACCCTGGCAGGGCAGGGCATCGAGTTCCTGCTGGAGAAGTATTCAGGCGCCGCAGCGGGCCAGATCGACACCTTCACCGCAGCAGTCAACAGGCAGAAGTCAGCCATGGGTGACCTGTCTGAGGTGCTGGGTGCAGGGCAGACTGACGCGGGTGTGGTGTCTGCCATGGACGACTTCACCCAGGCTGTCCAGAAATCAGGGGAGGCACTGAGGGACAGTGCCCTCAATGAGTTCTTCAGCGCGACCACAGAATCCACCATCAATGCCAAAACCGCCCTCCTGGAATTTGTGACAGAGGCTGCCTCAGCCATTGGGGTGCTGCGCAGTGAGTCTGAGGTAATCGAGGAGCAGGCTGAGGAGTGGCTGAAACTCAGGGAGGCCACAGAGAAGAATCGAGCTGAGGCCAAACTGGTCGCAGAGGGTGAGAAGATTGTTGCGGCAGCCATCAAGGAGGTGAGCCAGAGGCTGGCAGAGCAGGCTGACAACTGGAATGCGCTTTTTGGGGATACTCAGGAATTCAATGAGGCTGTCAAAGCGCTGGGGGTGACTCTAGACAGTGAGCTGAATGAAGCGCTGGAGCGCAATGCAGACCTTCTAGAAACAGCAGACAACAGACTCAGGCAGGGCCTCATCACCCGAGAGGATTACAACCGAATCACACAGGCCATCAGTGACAGCGAACGTGAGCTGAATGTGGAGCTGAGCAACAGCGACCTGGCGCTGGACAATGTGACCACAGGCTACCAGGCAGCCACCCAGGCAGCCCATGGCTTCACCTCAGCCACCCAGAGAGCCACAGCAGCTTCGTCCCGATTCCAAGCAGTGGCAGGCAGCGCTGGGCGCCAGATCGGCACAGCCAGTGACCTGGGTGTGACCTTCAGGAGTGGCCCAGACAGATTCAGCCAGGGCAGGCAGGGCTATATTAGCGGGAACCGCTTTGTGTTCAGAGGCGGTTCACGTCTCATTCAGGAGCCCTAATGGCCTACCAGAACCCAGCTTTTATGGTGAGCCATCCGGCGGGTGCCATTGCCATTGCCGATGTCACAGGGACATCGGCTACGACATCGTTCAGCGATGCCAGCAAGCGCGCCCTAATTGATTCTAGGCAGGGTGAGCAGGCTAGCTTCACATCCACAGGCGCAGACGCAGGAGTGGAGTTTGACCTACTCACCACCCCCACCATAAACCGCTGGGTGATTCCAGCAGGCCACACGATGGAGGGTTGGAGCTGGATATTGTTCTCTGACGATAACTCGGCATTCAGTAGCGCGACCAATCGTTTCAACATTGGGTCTACCCACCTGACTGGGGCGCCTGTTTTCGATGCCTCATTTACAGAGGTGACCACTGAGAGATATTGGCTGTTTCAGCGTACTCAGGATACGGCTGAAACGTTCACCCTGGGTGAATTTTGGATTGGTGAGCATGTGGAGGTGGCTAATGCCGATGTCCAGCCATCATTCAGCTCTGAGTGGGTGCACCATCTCAATGAGGATGTCATTGGTGGCAGGGACGTGGCTGTCGAGCTAGCGCCACCCAGGCGCCGGTTTACTCTGAGCCTACGCTATGTGGACCCTGCTGATGCAGACTTCACCATCCTGGAAGAGGTAATCAGGCTAGGGCGCAGCACACCTTTCTGGTACTGGACACCAGACAGCACAGACACTGGCCCCTACCTGGTCAAACTCTCAGCCGCAGCGACCAGGCGCCAGGAAAGCTCCGCCCCCCAGTCTGGCATCTTCTACCAGGTCGACCTCACCATGATTGAACAGACCACCTGAGATGGCGCTGTTCCTGCAACCAAATCAGATTCAGAAAGCCCACAGCGCCAAGCCCATGCAGGTGGCTCTGGTCAAGCTGACCACCTACTCAGACTACGCAGCAGAGACTGTGGCCAGCACCTACTACTGGGGATCTGTGCCCCTGCTCTACCGATGGGATGGGGTCACTGTGAACCAGTTTCAGGGGTTCCTGCGTGGTGTCAGTGACATCACCCACACCATGCCGCACCTGCCCGATGATGAGCAGCTCGCCACCCTCACCAATCTCAGGCTCGAGCTTTCCAATGAGGATTGGGGCACTGAGAGCCTGTGGAAGGTGCTCGACGCAGAGAACCTGGTGGCGGCCAGGGTCGAGGTGGCCAGCCTGCTACTGGACTGGAGCACAGCCACCGATTCGAGCTGGATCGACCAGAGCACCACCACCGCAGACCATATCGTCAGGTGGCGTGGTGAGGTGGATGGTATGCCTGAGTTTGACTCAGAGGCCACCAGCTTTGTCATTGAGTGCGTGACGAAAGAGAAGCCACTGCCCTGGCCCAGAGCCCTCAAGACCACTGAGGTGAGCCGAAAGCACCTGGGCAAGCTCTACCCTGTGCCTGTAGGCAGACCTAAGCGGGTTCCACTCATTCAGCGCCAAGTAGGATGGTTCACGACGGTTTCGACGGATTTAACGGAAACGACAACCGGAACGGTTCAGGTAACAGACACCGCAGGATTGCCGGCGGCGGGGAATTTTGGAATATGGATCGGCACGGAGCGGATCACGGCGTCCGTTGTTTCAGATACGTCGATTAGTATTGTTACGCGTGGAACGACGGTCGACGGGCTCGCTACGACGGCACGAATCCATAACGCGGGCAGCGTATTGATCGAAGAGATCGACGTGGCCCGCTTCGTCTTCTCGGGCGTTCCCATTCTCGGTTTCGAGAAGCTATACGCGAGAAGCCCCCACACCGGCGAGCTGGTCTTTATTCCGAAGGGGCTTTACGGATTCGCCACGCAAGACGAAGCGCTAGATACAGGCGAGAAGCTAGGTGTCGTAACATTCACTCAGAAGCTATGGGGCCAACTGATACAGCTCCTTAATAATGAAGAGAAGGTAACGATACAACCCACCTTTATCGAAAGCTCCATGCTCCGCACAGAGGTGGCAGCCCGCATCACAACCGCTGTGCCGACATCTGCCAATACAGGCTCTGGCTCGCAGACCGACGCAAGCATAGCTGGAACCGTTGGTACCGCTGATTTTGCAGGCGTCGGATTCCCATATATCAGTAGCGAGGCTGTGTTCTATTACTGGCTGGACACCGACCTAACTAGCGTCACAGACGTCGTGTTACGTTATAGGCTTAGAATCGAATATACCATAACATCTGACTCCAGCGTCCACACACCGCTCCAAATCTATGCAGGGAATGGGTTCCTGGGAGCCACAACCCTCCACACATACAATCTGCCAGCGGGTTCACCCGATACGACACGCAGTCTGGTGTTAGGCTGGGTTTCATGTCCGGGCGGCACTACTGTAGACGATATGTCTAATGGGGTGTCGTTTAGCCCGAGCAGCCCGACAATAGCTATGTTTTGGCCTTTTCTCTTCGGTGTTAATACTGGCCCCCATACCGGGGAGACTAGAATGGATCGCCTCAACGTCTCTGTCGAGATGGAGCTGGCAGGCGGCGGCATCAGTCAGGTCGTTGCCACAGCCACAAGCGGCGCGCAGGAGATCGGCTTCAATCTCGATCTATTCGCGGACGTATTAGGCGCGGTGAATCTCGGGACGGAAACGGCGCTCACGAATTTCGACACGATCGCGCAAACGACAAATAGTTGGGCTGGGACGAATTGCTCGTTGACTGACATCACGGCGGCGGGCTTGGGAATCACGTCCGTAGGATCGGGAACGGCAACGGTTCGGACGCTTGCTCTTCTAAACCAATCGCCTGCGATCAATTTTAACGGCGCTCGGATTCGCTTTGAATACAACGTATCATCCGGCACCTGGGACGCCATGACGGGCGACCGAGACGCATTCGAGATTCTGCTACTTTCGAGCGCTGGTAATTCAGTGCGATGGGAATGGCCTAAGTCCGTTCTACACGGCGACGGGGCGTGGCATGAGTTCACCCTAGAGATATACGGATCTAGCCCGCAAGTTCAGGAGTCGTTAGGGACTATCAACGCCGCCAATGTCATACAAATAAATATCGACTGGGAAACAACGTCGTCTGGGAACACGGGCGCGTTCTCTATCCGCAATCTACGCAGCGAGGCGCGGACATTCCCCGAGCATCCGATAGACGTGGCGGAATGGCTGATCGAGGACGAGCTGGGCGAGGCTGTGAATGCTGCATCATTCACCACAGCGAAAACCAATCTACCTAGCGTGACAATCTCGGGTGACCTCAGGGATGCAGGTGGCACCTTTTCTGAGGTGCTGGGGCGGATTGGCTTCGAGAGTCGCACTAACTTCATCGTCGAGGAGCGCTGGCCGTCTGCCTCCACTTCTGTCTACAAGGCCATGAATGCGCTTTCTACCTATGCTTTCCCAGCCTCTGGGGCCAGCCTGGTAGTGGGTGACTATGGCGCACTGAAGGTGTCCACAAAGCAGATCGGAGAGCGCCCCACCGAGTTCACAGCAATTTTCGACCGACACCATGACTATGCGCTGAGCGACCTGCTGGCCTACCGGGACCTGCTCCAGGCCAACACCACCACCAATGACCTGGCCTCTGACGGAGTGCTGACTGCCACCCTCACCACACAGCAGGACCTGGTGGGTGTCCGGCCCAGCGGGGTGGAGGTGTTCACCCTGATTGGTGACAGCACCAGTGCCATTGAGGTGTGGGCCTATTATGTGGCTGAGGCCCTGCGTGGCACAGCCAAGCGCTTCAGCATGGAGCTGCCCTACCGCCATTCCTATGCGCTCGAGCTGGGCGACATCCTGACGCTCACCCCCACCTACACCACCAGCACAGTCAAAGTACGCGTGACGGCGCTAGCCTTCTCATTCACTGAGCCCACCATCCTGGTGAGCGCTGAGGAGGTGCTGTAGTGAGCTGGGAAACCACATCCTACCTGCTGGGTGCGCTGCTGCTGCCCTCTGTGGGCTTTGCCATTCGAGGCTATTGGATGCTGTCGAAGCTGCTGGACATGCACCGGGACCCTGACCGCTATGGGTTCGGCACCATCGCATTGTCCAAGGTCATCCAGGCCAACAGCGACACGATGGCGCGCATGACAGACTGCGTAGAGGATCTGGGCGGGGTGCTGCGCTGGTGGATTGCCCAGGGCGACCAGGCCGAGCCACCCCCACAATTGAGAAATCCGAAGTGAGTGAGAAAACACCATTCAGCCCTGCCGAGTTCGACCTCGCCTGTCGAGAACTGGAGCAGCGCCACCCGGCCTGCTGGGCCACTTCAGGCTATCGGGGCATGGTGCATAATCTCGATGTCGGCGGGCATCCAGGCAGCAAGCACACCGTCAGGCCCTGCATGGCCAGGGACTACACAGCCACCACAGGCGCTGAGAGGCTGGCCCTGGCACAGACCGCTGGAGAGCTGGGCCTCTGGTATGAGAGCAGACCCCATGGCACAGGTGCTCACGTACACATCCAGGGCTTGCCACCTGGCCCAATCCCGCACCACTTCAAGAAACGCTACCAGGAGGGCTGAGGATATGGTCAAGAAAGCACATGAGCAGGGAGGCCGTAGAGGCCAGATCAGGCACAGCAGTGAAGCGATGGGAGCCAGTGGCATTCTGTGGGTGCTGCTTAATCGCATAGAAGGCCTCAGCAGTGCAGAGAGCACAGCGCTGATGGGTGCGGGTGTGGTCATCCTGGGAGCGCTGGCCAAGGCCTGGTCTGAGTATGGACTCACGGCAAAGCTGCTGGGCAAGCTCAGCCTGGGTGGCCTGGTGGTGACGCTGGGCTGTGCGGGCCTGATTGGCACCAGCACACCTCAGGGCATTGATGTGGGCAATGGTGAAACGATTGTCGCGCACACTGTGGAGGGTGTGGCCTGGAGCTTCTGGGATGGAGGCATAGGCCAGAATGTCGAAGGCGGCACTGGAGGCCAGACCACAGTGGGTGTGCTTCAGGGCATTGTGGAGGCTGTGGGCAAGGTCATCGCTGGCATGTTCACAGGGCTGGGTGGCATCGGCCAGGGCATCACAGAGGCCACCACAGCACCCGAGTGACTACAGCCCCCACCAATGCCGCACCAGCAGGCCCAGGGCTGCCCAGAATAGACAGCACCAGGCCAGCGTGAGCCAGTGCCAGCGGGTGAGGCGAAACACGGGTCTCCTCAATGCTCCACCTCCTGGCCCTTCTGGATAGCCTGGGCACCTTTGATGGCATAGCGCAGCGCATCACTGACCTCCTTGATGGCCCTGCCCACTGGGGTCTGCTCTGGTGCTACTCCATCCAGGTCATCAGCAGCCATCAGCATCACCTGGACCAGCGCTGCCTGCCTCAGCTCCAGCTTCTGCTGTAGATCCTTGATGACCTGCTCCAGGTGCTCGATCCGCTTCCACTGGTCTGTGATGCTCTGCTCCTGCCTGACTGCCCTCTGACTCATATAGCGTGGCGCCATGGTGAAACCCTCCAAGTAAGCAGGGGCAGTGCCAGGAACATCCCAACACTACCCCTGCTGTGCCCCCTACCCTCTGCTATCTGCTGTACTCGGTGCGCCCCAGTGCGGCATCGCTCAGCCCTTTGACGGACTCAGCGAGGCTGGCCACCTCCTGCTCGAGGCGCTGGATTTCCAGCAGGGCCTCTGCGAGCTGCTCTTCGATGTGGACGACCTCAGTGGGGTCAATCTCGAAATCATCATCAGGATCAGCCACCACCTGCTGTGTGACCTGATCTGTCACAGGCAGAGCCAAGCCAAAGCTCCTCATGTGTCCAGCTCTCAGTGCCTCAGTCGAGCGCTTGGCAACCATCAGAAACCAGCCTTTGACTGGTCATACTCATCAGCAAAGTGGTCAGGCTCCTGGTCCATCACTGGGTTGCCCTGTGGAGGCGCTGGCTGCGCTGTGCGGGGCCTGACACCCTGGTCCACCATGGCTGCTGCAATGCGCTCCTTGGCCGCAGCAGAGTCAGCCTGGAGCGTGTTGGGCACTGCCACGATGCGCACCCCCCAGCATGGTGAGCCGGATACGGTGGTGGTCATCTCAGCGTGCAGCCGGATGCGCTGCCCAGGCAGACTCTCCACCTGGACGTCCTCACCAAACAGCATGATGAGGCGTTTCCTGTTGGTGGGCTGGCAGCCGAACTTCTTTTCGTGTTCGTGGAACGTCAGATCCAGGCTCACTTTGCCATCAGCAAAGGTGCCCATTTGAGCCTGCTCGATGGTCAGGTCCAGGAAATCAGCAGCAGGGTTGCTGCCCAGATCCTCCACCTTGAGCCATTGGCCTGAGAGAGTGTCTGCGATGCGTACCATATAGACTTGCTCCAGTTCAATTCAGTGCCACAGCATGTGACTCCCCACTTCTACCATGAAACGCTATAGTGTGGCAAGAGGGGAGACACCAACATGAACAGACTAAAGAGCCTGAGACAGGGCCATGGACTCACACAGGAGGGATTGGCCCACAAAGCGGGGCTGAGCTTCACCACCATTAACAAGCTCGAGAATGGCCACCACCAGGGCACCGAAACCACGCTACGCAAGCTGGCCAAGGTGCTGGGGCTGCCACAGAGGCACTGGAAGCAGCTCACCGAGCCAGTCTAAACTCCACCAGGCTCCACCATGCTGCTAAATGCTCACTCATTCGCGTGTGGCGTTGCATTGCCACAGGAGAAATGAATATAGCTTCATTGGAGGGTGAAACCCGACCCTCCTTCTCCACTCACACCAGTCTGCTGTAGTGGGCCGCCACGCCGAGCCCGACGCAAGCAGACGCTGACCGCAGGCCATTTAAATTCATTTCTTTTGACAGAGCTGCGCCCTACGGGCGGGCAGGGAGGGAGGGCGAGAATGACAACCAGCAAAGAGCACAGATCGACGCTATGGCCATCAGCTTGCGCGATAGAGAGCTGCGAGAATGACAGCAGGCCGCATGGATTCTGCCACTATCACAGCGCCACTGCGGCTGAGATCGGCCAGATGAGGGCTGCGCTGCTGACTGTCAGGGCCGACCTGGCCCAGGCCACCAGGGAGCTCGCCGAGGCCAAGAGAGAGGTGGCTACCTTCTGGGGGGAGCCTGATGCAGCAGCCTGATCTGTTCGACCTGGAGGAGGGCAGGAGGCTCAGGCAGGGGGCCCTGGATGCTCAGGAGGATCAGAACCCCACCTGGCTGGAGGAGGCGCGCAGGGTGGCGCAGGTCATTTCCGACACACACGGCCAGGTCAATGCCAATGAAGTGAGGAGGGTGATGGAAGCGCGGGCATTGTTCCCAAAGCACCCAAACGCCTGGGGGTCTGTGTTTCGAGGCAAGAGCTGGCAGCGCACTGGTGAGCGGGTGCCCAGTGCCATCAAGACCAGCCACGCCAGTGAAATCAGCGTGTGGCGGCATGTGCATTGAGGGCAGCTCGAGCCAGGGACACCACTGAGCCAGCCATTGTCAAAGCGCTCAGAGCTATTGGCTGCTTCGTGCTCCAGTGTGACCACCCTGATCTGATCGTGGGATACAGGCAGCGCACGTTCCTGATAGAAGTGAAATCGCCACAGAAGCGCACCAGGCTCCAGCCTTCCCAGGTGGACCTCTTCGAGCGCTGGAGGGGTGGCCCGCTGGCTATAGTGTGCAGTGTCGAGGAGGCGCTAGACTTGGTGACATGCACCGAGGGCAGCACCGATGCCAAACCCTGAGAACCTGAACCCTCCATGGATACCTGGGCAGTCTGGCAACCCCACTGGCAGCAGCGCTGGGCGCCGCAGAGCCACCAGGCTCAGGCAGGCCTTTGATGACCTTCTGGCTGTGCCGATCCCTGAGGACATCGAGCTGGACCTGCCTGAAGGTGTCGAGCTGCCAGAGGGCACCACCTTTGCTGAGCTGATTGCACTGCGTGTCATCATGGTGGCAGCACGCACCCCCAAAGTGGGCGACATCCTGGCCGCTGCTGCCATGGTGCTGGCCTCCACAGCTAAGCCAGACATGGCCCTGCCCCCAGCAGTCTGGAAGACGCCGATCCTGCCAGCCACCGAGGAGCGCAGGCTGGCCATTGCCGAGCAGCTAGGGCTGTCAAAACAGGGGCAGTGAATGACAGGCTGGAGTGTGGGCGATCTGGTATGGCCCTCCACCATTGAGCTGCCTGTCACTCCTACCCCCAGGCAGGCCCTGGCGCTGTCCATGGACTGGAAGCGGGAGCTGCTCTTTGGTGGCGCCGCAGGAGGTGGCAAGAGCTTCTACCTGCTGGCTGCTGCGCTTCAGTATGTGGACTGGCCTGAGTACAAGGCTCTGATTCTGCGCCGCACGTTCCCACAGCTCAAGATTGCACTGGGCCTGCTAGAGCTGGCCAACGAGTGGCTCACAGGTCAGGCTGAGGGCTACGCTACGATCGACGGTCTGCCAACTAAATGGCGTTTTCCGTCCGGCGCACAGCTCGACTTCGGCCATTGCCAGTACCTGAGGGACCGCGAAAACTACCAGGGAGGTGGCTGGCACTATGTGGGTGTCGATGAGCTGACCCAGTTCCTCGAGGATCAGTACACCTATATCGCTTTCTCCAGGCAGCGCCGCACTGTGGACAGCCAGATCCCCATCAGGGTGCGGGCCACCTCCAACCCTGGTGGCACTGGGCATGAGTGGGTGCGTGAGCGCTTCAAGCTCAATGCCGATGAGGTGAGCGAGGCAGACCCTGTGGCCTTTGTCAGTCTGGCCAGGGCCTTTGTGCCCAGCAAGATTCGCGACAATCCCTACCTCGATGCCGATGAGTACGAGCAGAGCCTGATGGAGCTGCACCCCTATGAGAGGGCCATGCTGATGGAGGGGGACTGGGATGTCAGGCCACCTGGTGCGCTGTTTCAGCGGGACTGGTTCCCGATGCTGGAGGCCCTACCTGGCCAGGTGCGCCGCCGAGTGCGCTTCTGGGATCTGGCAGCCACTGAGAAGAAAGCAGGCAAGGACCCTGACTACACAGTGGGCACCCTCCAGGCTGAGCTAATGGGCGCCGCAGTGGACTATGTGGTGGAGGATGTGGAGCGATTCCAGCTAGAGCCTGGGCCACTCGAGCAGAGGCTCCGAGCTGTGGTGGTCAGTGATGGCCATGAAGTGGAGCAGGTCATCGAGCAGGAGGGTGGCAGCGCTGGCAAGATTGCAGCCAAAGCGCTAGGGCGCGCACTGGATGGCTATCATGTATCCTTTGAGCGCCCCACAGGCTCCAAAGCTGTGAGGGCTGGCCCATTTGCCTCTGCGGCTGAGCAGGGCAGAGTGGGTGTGCTGCGCCGCGCCTGGTGCACAGAGTGGTTCAGAGAGCTGGAGAGCTTCACTGGTGATGACAAAGGCCATGACGACCAGGTGGACTCAGCCAGTGGCTGCTATGCCAGACTCGCTCTGAGTGGTGGCGTGTCATGGGGGGACATCTACCCAGATGCTAGAGCTAAGGCTGCCACGCAGTGACCACTGAGAGCTACCTAATCTCACCTAGTGGGGGTGGGGATGGTGACCAGCTCATGCGCAAGATTGGGGCAGCTTCCCAGTCTGTGACTGAGGTGGCTGGCTTTGTGGGTTCTCAGTTGGTGGGCTTTTTTCAGCACCCCACAGCTTGTTTCTTTCGCTTCGAGGTGACTGTGCCTGAGGGTGCCACCATCAATGGCATCCAGCTCGTCCTCAAGACAGCAGCCAGTGGCACCCTGGGGCCTATTGATCTCGTGGGTGGCTTCTGTAAACGCCAGGGGGGCCTCAATGCCTGGGAGCTTGCCAGTGGCCTGGGCGCCTGGAGCACTGACACCGATGTGCCTTTTGGTGAGGCCAACACTTTTACAGGTGTCCAGACCTATTCCACTGTCTGGTGGGGCGATGCTCCGGCGTTTGCGGACGACGAGCTGGAGGTGGTGACTGGCGTTAGCCAGACCTGGAGTATCGGGGAGGGGACGCTGACCGGTGGCACTGCGGCTGATGTCACTGGCATGGTGTCACAGCTCCAGAGCTACCTGGACGATGAGACAGTCAGCGCCACCCGAGGTGATACGGTTGCAGGCGCTGTCTCTGTGCTGTTTCAGATCTATCGGCACTATGCGGGCACTTCGTCTCAATCACAGCCCCTGCGATTCTCAGACCACACCAACACAGGCAGCCACCCAGTGCTCAAGGTAGACTGGACCCTGGATAGAGAAATCACAGGTGCTCTAGACCTGGTGCCAGCAGTCAGTGGGGGCGTAGATCTGACCCCAGCAGTCAGTGGCACTGAGAGCCTGCTGGCGTCTGTCTCTGGGGATGTCAAACTAGGCTAGGAGGCAGCTCAGTGGCTAACGTCATTCGCTACAAATCAGACACCCTGGTGCGCTATCGGGGGACCATCGACGCAGGTGGCTCCACAGCCATCACTGTGGCGTCAGGCGGCAGTGGCTCTGCCAAGCTCTTCGACGACAATAAAGACACCACCCTAAGCGCCGCTGAGGCTACCAGCCAGACTGTGCTGAGCGTGAGCGCCACTAGAGGCAATGGGCATGGCTTTCAGGTGGGCGATGCCCTCTACATCGAGCTGGACGATGGCACCTATGACACCAGTGATATCGTGTCCATCCAGCACGCAGACAAAACCATCACGATCACCACAGGCCTGACCTCAGCAGCCGCAGCAGGCGCCCACATTGCAGTGCTGCTGGGTGCCTCCATCACCCTGAGCGAATATGGCACTCCAGTGGTGCCCTATGTGCCAAACGCAGACTGGGGCTGGAGGGGCACCATTGCAGACACCCATGGCGACCTCGAGGTGGGCATGGCTGTGCGCATTCAGATCGAGCTGAGTGGGGGCGCTGGATTGCAGAGCAGGCGCCGCATCACAGCCACAGTGGAGGGCTACGCATGAGCTGGAGAGACTGGGCAGCGCGCAACATTCTCAGGGTCCACCCAGCGCATGACAGAGCGCTCACCAATCCCATCTATCGTTTCGGCCAGTTCCGCACTGGCATCACAGCCACAGAGCAGCAGGCCACCCCAGCTCAATTAGTCACCGATGGCTTTGCAGGTGTGCAGGCCACAGCCACTCGAGCCATCGGCAACAGGGTGAGTGATCTGGAGTTCAGAGTCCAGGAGCACATCAGGGCCGAGGCAGGCACAGCCACCTGGGAGGACAACGACACCCACCCTCTGCTGGCAGTGCTTCAGCGCCCCAATATGCTGCTCAGCAGGCGTCAGCTCATGAAGGTCACCAGCTACTGGCTCACCCTCACAGGTGAGGCCTTCTGGCTGATTGTCACCAATGGAGCAGGAGCCACCCGAGAGCTGTGGCCGATGAGCCCTCGCAATGTGGAGAAGCTGGCCAGCGATGCGCTGCCAGTGGCTGGCTATGTGTTCCATGGGGATAAGGGTGAAACTCACTACAGCCCTGACGAGGTGGTCTGGATGTTCGACCCAGACCCTGCCGACCCATTCAAAGGGGTGGGGGTGGTGGGGCCACAGGCCAGGGACTTCGATGCAGGCACCTTTGCCAGTGACACAGTGCGCAACCACTTCAGGCAGGATGCCACACCGAAAACAGTGCTGAAGGCCACCGACGATGCCAGGATGCCAGACCCTGAGCAGAAGAATGCTTTCTGGGCTGACTGGGGTAACCGCTACAACAAGCGCGGGGGCGAGAATGTGGGCCTGCCTGCTTTCCTTCCCTCTGGATTTGACATTCAAGAGCTGGGTGGTGCCTCCAACATCGAGGAGGCCAAGGGCATCATGGAGCACCTGCGTGACACCCTGCTGATGGCCTCAGGAGTGCCGCGCTCCATCCTGGGTGATGTGGTCGATGCCAACAGGGCAGCCGCAGACACCAACAGACTGGTCTTTGACCGACATACCATCAAGCCACAGGTGGGCCTGATCTGTGACGCACTCACCCACCAGCTCGCTGTGCCCGAGTTCGGTGTGGACACCCGGGTAGTGGTGGAGGCCTTTGTCTCAGATGATGAGGACCTCAGGCTCCGTGAGGAGCAGCAGGACCTGAGCCTCAAGGTGCGCAGCATAAATCAGGTGAGACAGGACAGGGGTTTAGATCCGGTAGAATGGGGCAAGGACCCAATAGGCAGCTTCTCAGACCAGCCCTATTCTGGGGAGCCTGGTGCCAATTTGTTTGCGCCCAGTGAGCAGGAGTCTGGGCCAGATGACAGTGATGACAGCAGTGATGAGCCGATGCAGGAGGCTGATGAGGAGCTGGAGGCAGAGCAGGAGGAGGGCAGAGCTTTCCTGGTGCGCCGAGAACAGGCGCGCATTGCTGCCCACTTTGCACCTGAGGCCGCCTGGTCCAGGGTTCTTCAGGCAGAGGCTGAGTTCATCCCACTCATGCTGTCCAATCTGCGCAGGGTTTTTGCAGGACAGAAGGCCCTCACACTGGACTTCATGGCAAAGAATGAGGACCTCCTCAGAGCCATTCAGGGTGGCTACAGCAGGGCAGACCTGGTAGAGCAGCTCTTTGAGCTTGAAGACATGACCAGGCTCTTTGATGTGCTGGTCACACCCATCAGGGAAGATGTATTCAAGAAATCAGGTGAGGCTGTGCTCCAGGGCCTGGGCAAGCCACCTCTGTTGAGCTTCCAGGAGGCTGCCATCAAGACCATGCGTGCTCAGGGAGCCGAGCTGGTGAAGCTGGCCAACGCCACCACCAAGGCCAAAATACGCCGCACCCTGGCCAAGGGCATCGAGGAGGGTGAGGGCTTCGAGAAACTCTCCAAGCGTGTCAGGGAAGAATACAAGACCATCAGTAAAAGCAGAGCGCGCACCATTGCACGCACTGAGGTGGGCCACGCAGTCACATCAGGGCAGCTCGAGGGCTATGACCAGAGCGAGATCGTGGCCGAGAAACAGTGGAACAGTGCGCTGGATGAGAAGGTCAGAGACACCCATGGAGGCCCTGGCCACCTGATGGATGGTGTGCGGGTGGCCCTGGTGGATAACTTCACACTGCTCGATGGGGAGCAGGCCAAGGCACCCAGAGTGGCGCCTGGTGGAGGGCGCCTGAGCGCTCATAATGGCATCAATTGTCGATGCTTCGAGACACCGATTGTCGAGGGGGACCAGGGAATATGACACGATTCAGCCGAGCAGCATCCATGGACAGCAGGATAGACACCACTACAGGTGAATTCGACATGGTGATGGCCACGCAGGGTGAAGCCAGCGACGGTCACCTGCTCGAGGTGGCTGGTGGCAGCTTTCCTGACCACTTCCCGCTCCAGCTCGATCACATCAGATCCACAGAGGCGAACCTGGGCAATGTCACCCAGATCAGGCAGGACAAAATCGAGGGCCTGCCTGTCTGGCGTGGTGTGGGCCAGATCAGGCTGACTGGCGAGGGTGCTCCACTGGAGGCCAGGCAGGATCTGGTCGATGCCATCAGCGCTGGGGACATAAGCGGGGTGAGCCTGACCTGGGAGAGCCAGCGCCACAGCGAGCGCAAAGGCCTGCCCAGAGCCCACCCTGGCTATGTGGCACGCACTGAGAGCGACCTACGCAAGCGCCATGGCCTCTGGTTCCACGAGTGGGCTGGCATCGAGCAGAGCGTGGTGGCCATCGGAGCTGACAGGCAGGCGCTGATTGGCAGGGGTGAGAGTGCAGGCGCCCGCTGGATGTGGCAGACTATCTGCAACCGCTTCGACATCGAGCCCGATGGCTCACGCGAAGTGGGCATCATCAATGCCCTCGAGCTGACAGTGGCAGAGCTTGAGGAGCGACTCAGGGCAGCAGAGGCACCAGCCTCTAGCGTCAAAACTCCCGCTGATGTGCCGCCATCACTAGAGCTGGTCCTAGCTGAAATCCAGACCCATGTGGGTGACTGGAGACAGCGCACACAGGATGAGCTGGATGACGCACTGGGCAGAGCTTTCCAGAGCGTCACAGGGAGAGCTTACAATGCCCGAGAACAATCCGACTGAAACCCCCAGCAGCATGGAGCAGCTCCGCACTGAGCTAGCTGGCATGATCGAAGGGGTGCGGACCGAGAGCCGTGACCTGGCCATCAAGGCTGTCAGCGACTTTGCCAAGCAGGTGGAGGGTGAGCGCTCACGCACTGCGCCCATCCCAGCCAAGGATGCTGCGCCGCAGCGCTCTGACTCCACCCTCGACTATCAGCGTGAGCTGCGTGTCATGGGTGACGCCCGATATCCTCTCTATCGCAAGATGGAGAATGACCGCAGCCCTGACCAGGTGCTGGATCTGCGTGCAGCTCGCAATCCTGGCATGGATGAGCTGACAAAGCAGTGGTGTCAGGCTGTCTATGTTCGCGACATCAGTGGCCGCAGCCACCTCTATGACCAGATGAATGACCTCTACATCAAGGACAGTGGCCTCAGCCGCGCTGCCCTGCTCGAGGGTGCCGCCGATGCCAGCAGTGGCTTTGCTGCGGGCACAGGTGGTGAGCTTCTGCCACTGCCTCTGTCCAACCAGCTCTATGTGGCCCGAGACCGCATGGCCAAGTTCCGTGGCCTGGTGACCTCGTTTCCGATGACCACACAGACCAGCCGCATTCCTGTGCTGCCCACCGCAGCAGCAGCCACCAGGGCTGAGAATGCCAACTACGCCGAAAACACCCCAGCCGCAGACAGCGCACTGCTCACCGCCACCGATCTGGGTGTCGAGTTCAGCGCTGGCCGCAATTTCCTCGAGGATACGGGGTTCAACATGGCCAACCAGCTCACAGTGGTGGCTGGAGGTGCCATCGGCAAAGAGGAGGATATCCAGATTGCCACCAGCACAGGCTCTGGCTCTGGCATCACAGAAGGCCTGGATGGCGCCACGATTCAGGACCTGACCGAGGCCACACCGAGTGCCATTGCTTTGGTGGACTTCATCACCCTTTACTACACCATGCCCGAAGAGTACCGGGCGAACTGCAAGTGGTTCATGACAGGCACCACCCTGATCGACGTCATGGCCATTGTGGATGGCAACAACAGGCCGATGTTCATGAGCCCGCAGGAGGCAGTGAAGACCATCAACGACACAGACCCGAAGGCCGAGGGTGCCATCCTGGGCAAGCCAGTCTATGACGTTCCTGTCGCTGACGATGTGGTCTACTTCGGAGACCCTATGTGGTACGCGCTGGGCGACCGCATGGGTGTGCGTGTCGATGTAGACCGTGATGTCCAGTCTGGGGCCACCACCTGGGTGATTGATGAGCGCCTGGACGGGCGAGTCATTCCCACTGGGCTGCTCAACACCAACAGCTCCTGGCTCAAGACAATCTACTAAGGCTGATCGAGCGGGCCTAGAGGAGTTTCGCGCATGGCAGCCAAGGCTAAGAGCACAGGCAACCGCTACCCCCAGAAGGTGGCAGCCATCCTGTCAGGGTCTACCGATCCAGAGAGGACGCGCCGCAGACTGGGGCTGATGTTGCCCAAGCTCGAAGCCGCAGGGGTGCCGATTCCCGAGGCTGCCACGCAGTGGCTCGACGACCACCCTGCCCCCATTGGCGTGGTCATCGAGGCACCCTCTGAGGAGCTGGAGGCAGACTGACGTGGCCAATCTGACCACCACCGCACTGGTCAAGGGCTATGCCAACATCTCAGACAGCGCTGATGACCAGTCCATCATGGGCATCATCAGCGCTGTCAGTGTCCACCTGCACGACCTGGTGGGCCACGACTATGAGGGTGCAGCGCTGACAGGCGAGCACCACAGTGCGCCCTACTCCGGCGCCGTGGTACTGCACAAACCAGCAGCCAGCATCGACGCCATCCGAGAGGGGGGCACCACATTGGCAGCCACTGGCTATGAGCTGGAGGCCGATCGCCTGGTGTGGCGTTTAGCCAGTGGCCTGACAGTGGACTGGGGTGCAGGGAAGCGAAATATAGAGGTGGACTACACCACCACCACAGAAGTGCCTGAGGATCTGGAGCTGGCAGCCAGGGAGGTGAGCGCCTTCATGGTCAAGCAGAGTGCCCTGGCCGCAGGAGGCTCACGCATGGGCCTGAGTGCCCAGGCCAATTCAGACAGTGGCAGCGCTGACTACTTTGTCCAGGCCATCAATCAACTCCCCTTTGCCAGCGCTGTGGTGAGGCGCTACCAGAGGCTGGTCTAATGGCTGCCAAAGGTGTGAGGCTCGATGCCACAGACAGTGCGATCCTGAAGCGCTGGCTGCGTGACATCGACCCTGCCAATAGACGTGGCGTGGTGGCTCATGCCATGAAATCTGTGGTCTTTGCTGGGGTCAGGGATGCCAAAGAGAAGCGCATTATCAGAGGCCGAGGCAATGCCGCCCCACTGCCCAAAGAGCTGACCAGGCGCAGTGGCTTTCTGATCCAGTCTATCTCAGGCGACCTCAGCCAAGCACCTAAGCGCTGGAGCATGGGCAGCCCTGCCGAGTACGCTGCCGTCCATGAGACAGGCAAGCGGGTGGCTGTGCCGCCCCACACCCGCACATCAAAGAAGGGCAAGAGCTTCAAGGTGAAGGGCTACAGCATCAAGTTCCCAAAGCGCCCCTATCTCAGGCCAGCCGCTGAATATGTGATGAGGGTGAAGGCCAGGGACTTCTTTCGCATTGCCCTGAAACGGGCACAGCGCCGATGAGCATTCAGGCCGATATTGAGGCAGAGCTGGAAACCCTGCTCCTGGCCAGCATTCCAGGTGTGGTGGTCTACAAAGGCCCGATAGGTGGCCCAGAGGTGGAGGGAGCCACCAGGGTGGCCTCAGTGCGTCAGACCTCAGGTGATGGCACTCGCATCGAGTTTGGCCAAACGGAGTGGAGCGAATCGCTCAGCCTGACTGTGCACTGGTCCATGACCATCAGCCGAGACGTGGCCATCACAGAGTGGGAGGCCTTTGCCACCGCGCTGCTGGCTGAGCACACCCTTAACGATAATGTGCAGGGCCTCACTGATGCGTGGCTGAGTGCTACAGCCTGGTCTGAGCCGAT
>Ga0114996_10003218_pt1 | contig 20469 bp, 19 predicted proteins | sample ArcticOcean_MG_C_4_FD_87039 | JGI IMG/M metagenome (GOLD analysis project Ga0114996, IMG submission 87039) | Marine microbial communities from western Arctic Ocean - ArcticOcean_MG_CB4_134 | ecosystem: Environmental > Aquatic > Marine > Oceanic | place: Arctic Ocean: Canada Basin | collected...
CAATGTTTGCTTGAATTATTCTTCTGCTCCTATTTTAAAAAATCTAAGTTTTACTGCTCTAGAAGGAAAAATGACAGCCATAGTCGGGCAGTCTGGAGCTGGGAAGAGTACAATTTTTAATACTATGACACGGTTATTTGACCCAGAGAGTGGACAAATTACTGTTGGAAATATCGAAACTAAAAGGTTTACAGTTGAATACTTAAGAGGGCTATTTTCTGTGGTATCGCAGGAGGCGTTATTATTTGATGAAACTTTGCTTGAAAATATTTTGTTGGGTCAAAAGAACATCTCTCAAAAAAAAATCAAGGCTGCACTAAACGACTCAAATATCTCAACTTTTCTAGACTCTCTGCCTGATGGCGTTAACACCAAAGTTGGACCGAGGGGATCAAACCTATCAGGGGGTCAAAGGCAGCGAGTAGCAATTGCCAGGGCACTTCTTCGGGACAGTCCAATACTGCTCTTAGATGAAGCTACCAGTGCGCTCGACGCAGAGTCCGAAAAGTTAGTTCAAGAAGCCCTAGAGAGATTATCAAAAGGGAAAACTACTCTGGTCATAGCGCATAGACTTTCAACTATTACTCAAGCTGATACTATTTTAGTTTTGGATTCAGGCAGTTTAGTCGAGTCTGGATCTCACGAAGAATTAATAAAAATGAATGGCACCTACTCTAGTCTATATAAGATCCAATCTGGACCAACCCACGACTTAGATGCCAATAAATTCAAAAAACATAATACTTCATTGATATCAAGCCCAAAGGGAGAAACTAAAAAAGTCTCAGGAGACACTTTAATTTCTGACCTTTCTAACCCAAATTGGGTTCAAAGTCGCTTAATTTCTCTCGCGAAAAAATTAAAGTTCTGAGCAATCAGACTTGATCTGATTTACACTCCCAAAGCTAACGTGGCGCCTGCTCTCTATCTTTCAAGCCATAATCTCGAAAAATTTTGTAAATAGACACTACACCTTTCTCTGGTCCCTTAGAGCGTATTTCCTGAGTTAACTTATTGGCGTCATCCGTGCAAGAGATGCTCGCAATAGAACAGTAGGACGAGCTCACATTTATACTAGAAAAAGAATGAAAATTTTCTAATTCAAAAGGTTCCGAACTACTAATTGAAAACAAATAATCGCACCCTTTAGGATGAGCCGCGTCACCAGTAAGAGAGATCTCATTGCTAGGGCCTTTACAAAGAAGTTCGCCAATTCTAATCCTATAGTCTTCAAAATGGACTCTACGCCCTGCTTCTTGGGATTTTAAGTGAGCTTGGTTCTCTCGCCAAGCTGAAATAGATTCAATATCTTTCCATATTTGATGAGATAATAATATGGATATATCAGCTAAACTAGAATATCTGTCCATCCAGATTAAACCACTATACTTATCCAGCTCCGGCTTAAGCAGATCCACATGATTTAAATAATATTTAAGATGACCCGGTTTTGGTTTTACCTCAAAAAAAAGACCGTAAATATCGCACCCCCCAACTAATCTTAACTAAGGCTCTCATCTAGAGCTGCCAGGATTGTGTTACCCATCTCAGAAGTTGACACAGGCACCATACCTTTAGCTTGCATAAGATCTGCTGTTCTCACGCCTTCTCCAAGAACCCTATCGATAGTCTTCTCAATTCTATCAGCCTCATCCCCCTTATCAAAAGAATATCGCAATGCCATCGCAAAACTTAATATACAGGCGATTGGGTTTGCTTTTCCCTGTCCTGTAATATCAGGAGCTGAACCGTGTACCGGCTCATACAAAGCTTTAGGTCTCCCATTCTCTGCCGGAAGTCCAAGCGAAGCAGAAGGAAGCATCCCAAGTGATCCTGTCAACATTGCCGCCACATCGCTTAACATATCCCCAAATAAGTTATCAGTTACAATAACGTCAAACTGTTTTGGAGCACGCACTAATTGCATGCCTCCAGCATCTGCATACATATGGCTCAATTCTACGTCAGGGTACTCATTATCGTGAACCCATTGAACTTCTTCTCGCCATAAAATTCCCGACTCCATTACATTGGCCTTTTCCATGGAACAGACTCTGTTACTTCTCTTTCTTGCAAGTTCAAATGCAGACCTGGCTACTCGTCGAATTTCATTTGTGGTATACCTATGTGTATTAATACCTACTCTAGCGCCTTTGTTATCTTCCTGAATCCCTCTAGGCTCCCCAAAGTAAACGCCACTTGTCAACTCTCGGACGATCATTATGTCCAAACCGGAAACCAGCTCTTTCTTTAAAGAGGAAGCGTCCGCAAGAGCATCAAAACATTGTGCTGGCCTAAGATTAGAAAAGAGATCCATTTCTTTTCTGAGCCTTAGCAACCCTCTTTCAGGCTTAACACTAAAGTCTAAATCGTCATATTCAGGTCCACCGACAGCACCAAAAAGAATTGCGTCCACCCTCATAGCCTTTGCCATTGTTTCATCAGTCAGAGGTGTTCCAAATTTATCATAAGCGGCACCCCCAACAATATCCTCAGTTACATCAAATTTTAAATTACGATTAATCGCAAACCAATCGATCACTCTCATGACTTGCTCCATAACCTCGGGACCAATTCCGTCCCCTGGAAGGACTAAAATAGAAGGGTTAGTCATTAAAAGTCTCCTTTATTTTACTTTTTTTATGATTTAAAGTATTAGGCTTTTGAGGTATTGTAAGTGGCTATTTCACACCCACGGCCGGGCTACTGCGGCCAATGCCTCAAATTTTTCAATTGACGCTGACTTTTCTAACGTTAATCCAATATCATCTAAACCATTTAACAGGCATTCTTTTCTAAAAGGGTCTATTTTAAATTTAAACACCTCTCCATCAGAAGACGTAACCGTTTGGTTTTCTAAGTCTATACTCATCCGGGCATTTGCTCCTTTTTCGGCATCCTTCATCAAAATATCAACTTGCTCAGGTGGGAGTACAATCGGTAAAATACCATTCTTAAAACAATTGTTATAAAATATATCTGCAAAACTCGGAGCAATAATACACCTAATACCAAAATCTTTTATCGCCCAAGGAGCATGCTCTCTTGAAGAACCACAGCCAAAATTCTCTCCACCAACAATTAGCTCAGAATTACGATAAGCGTCCTTATTCAAAACAAACTCGGGTCTCTCATTCCCATCGTCGTCAAAACGCATTTCATGGAAAAGGTTAACTCCAAGCCCAGTTCTTTTTATCGTTTTTAAGAATTGTTTTGGAATAATCATATCTGTATCGACATTAATTAAAGCCAGCGGGGCTGCAATGCCGGTGAGGGTTTCAAATTTATCCATTAAAAAGGCCCTTAATCATTAATAATTTAGTTACAAAAATCTTACTTAAATTCTCGTATATCTGTTAGTCGACCAGTAACTGAAGCAGCTGCTGCCATAGCCGGGGACATTAAGTGTGTTCTACCACCTCGACCCTGCCGACCCTCAAAATTTCTATTAGAGGTCGCGGCACAGCGCTCTCCAGGGCTGAGTTGATCTGGGTTCATGGCTAGACACATTGAGCATCCAGCCAGCCTCCACTCAAATCCTGCCTCTATGAAAATAGTATCTAAACCTTCTTCTTCAGCCTGAGCACGCACTAGACCAGAGCCTGGAACAATCATACACCTCAGACCATCTTTAATTTTTTTCCCCCTAAGAACACTTGCTGCGGCTCTCAAATCTTCTATCCGACCATTTGTACAAGACCCTATGAAAACCGTGTCTATCTCAATTTCCGAAAGAAGTGTCCCCGGCTCTAATCCCATATATTCAAGGGATCTCTTAACGGCTTCAATTTTTCCGCCCTCAAAATCTTCTGGACTTGGAACTTTTGCACTTATTGGTAAGACATCCTCAGGAGAGGTTCCCCAAGTAACGACAGGAGCTATATCTTCACCTCTTATAGTGAGTATTTTATCAAACTTTGCATTCGAATCAGAAAACAATGTTTTCCAATAACTAACTGCTAAATCCCAGGCTGCACCTTTTGGTGCATGCGGACGACCTTTACAATATTCATAAGTTTTTTCGTCAGGGGCAATTAATCCAGCCCTTGCCCCACCTTCAATGGCCATATTGCAAACCGTCATTCGACCTTCAATTGAGAGAGAGCGTATTGCTTCTCCGCAATATTCGATGACATAGCCTGTTCCTCCCGCTGTGCCGGTCTGGCCGATCACTGACAGAGTAATATCTTTTGCTGTTACGCCCGGGCTAAGTTTTCCAGTAATTTCAACTTTCATATTTTTTGATTTTTTCTGAATTAGCGTTTGTGTAGCAAGAACATGTTCAACTTCTGACGTTCCTATTCCATGAGCAAGCGCTCCAAAAGCTCCATGCGTTGCTGTATGACTATCTCCACATACAACTGTCATTCCCGGTAAAGTCCAACCCTGCTCAGGGCCCACTATGTGTACAATACCTTGCCTAATATCATCGACAGGGTAATATTGGATGCCGAACTCAGCTGCATTCTTATCTAGAGCCTCAACTTGTATTCGGCTCTCCTCATTATCTATACCTTTTTGTCTATCCAACGTAGTTGGTACGTTATGATCTGGAACACCAATTGTTTTTTCTGGAGAATGAACACTCCTTCCAGTTAACCTAAGCCCTTCAAAAGCCTGTGGGCTGGTAACTTCGTGTACAAGGTGTCTATCAATATATAAAAGGCACGTGCCATCATCTGCCTCGTGAGCAATATGGTCATCCCATATTTTATCGTACAATGTTCGTTCGGACATAGTGTCTTCTCCCGTTCAATTCTTCTTATCTATTTAACCTTTGGAAAATAAGCCTTATTAAACCTTACTCCAACCTGCTTAGTTACTAATATTCTTTTCTTACTCATGTCACACTATTATTCAAGAAATCAAATCAAAACAAGTATATGATCGTTAAGCCAGAATAAAATAAAAGCCGTATAATATTTAAGCCCCAAGCCTCCTTGCCGTTTACAAAAGACTATGCAAATACTTTTTTTCAAAAGGAACTAACTTAATTTACTAACGTTTAAGTTGTTAATATATTAAATAGCTCGAGGTATTTTATATTATGAATGAAATATTAAATTTAGACGCGACCGACCAGCTATTACTTTTAAAAACCAAAAAGATTTCAGCACGAGAGCTGATGATCGCAACACTTGATCGAATCAACTCAATTAATCCCACCGTTAATGCAATTATTGCACAAAGAGATCCGGATATTCTTATAAAAGAAGCAGATAGCAGTTTAGTCGGACCGTTAGCCGGACTTCCGATAGCAATTAAAGATCTAGAAGAAACAAAGGACGTTGTTACGACCTTTGGTTCGCCACTGTTTAAACATTTTAAACCAACACATGATTCTACTATGGTGCAAAAACTTAAAGAGGCTGGTGCCATAATTATTGGAAAAACAAATGTTCCTGAATTCGGTCTGGGTTCTAATACCTACAATCCAGTATACGGGAAAACCTTAAATCCATATAATCTAAGTAAGTCTGCTGGAGGTTCGAGCGGGGGTGCTGCTGTAGCACTAGCTACCAGAATGTTAACTTTAGCAGATGGTTCTGACATGATGGGGTCTCTTAGAAATCCAGCGGGGTGGAATAACGTCTATGGGTTTCGTCCCAGCTTTGGGTTAGTCCCAGCTTCAAAAGAAAAAGAAAGTTTTTTTACTCAATTATCAACAAAAGGACCAATGGCTCGCTCTATTCGAGATTTAGAATTGCTACTATCAATTCAGACAGCTTTTGATGCAAAAGACCCGCACTCAACTGGGCCATATAGTAAATCTAATAAGAATATAGGTAATCTTAAAATAGGTTGGATCGCCGACTGGGGGGGTGCCTACAAAACTGACCCAAAGATCTTAGAACTTTGTGAGAAAGCACTTAAGGAATTTGAAAAATTAGGCCATAATGTTATTAAGATTGATCCACCATTTTCGGCAACGGCATTGTGGAAGTCTTGGACTACATTGAGAAGTTGGAGTATTTTGGGGACTTATAGGTCACTTTATGAGGATGCTTCAAGCAAAGCACTCTTAAAACCTGCAGTAATTTGGGAAGTTGAATCAGCCTTAGGCAGATCTGCCGAAGATATATTTAGAGCTAGCGAAATTAGATCTGAGTGGTTCAGAAAAACAGCCGAAAGCGAGGTCGACATTATGGCCTTACCTTCTGCACAAATTTTTCCCTTTGATTCTGAAATTCATTGGCCCAAAGAGATTCTAGGTACCAAAATGGATACTTATCATCGTTGGATGGAGGTGGTTATTCCAGCTTCACTCACTGGTCTACCGGCATTATCAGTGCCAGTAGGTTTTGGACCAGAAAATACACCTATTGGCATGCAATTATTTGGTCATCGCCGAAAAGACGCTATAATATTGGCACTAGCAAAACAATATGAAACAAAAATATCTTTTATGAGTCAGAAGCCTAATTTACAGAAATAAAAATTTCCTGACACACGATAAGCAGAAATTTTATGAAAGCTTATTCTATCCACTAAAGTAACTTAAGCCGCGACCTTCGCCAATGCGCACTGGTTCCACAGTTCTGAAAGAGCTGACACCAATTGCTTAACGTCTTCATCCGTATGAAGTGGTGAAGGTGTGAACCTTAATCGCTCTTTTCCCTTTGGAACCGTAGGATAATTTATAGGTTGCACATAAATACCATGCTCTCCCATCAAAATATCTGCAATCATACGACACTTCACCGGGTCTTTTATCATAACTGGTATAATATGGCTGGGATTATCTAAGTGAGGTATTCCCGCCTTGTCTAGCAGCGACCTCAAAAGCTTAACTTGACGGCGTTGCGCTATTCTTTCTTTATCACTTTCTTTTAAATATGCTACCGCGACTCTAGCCGCTGTCGCAACAGCTGGAGGCAGAGCCGTAGTGAAAATAAATCCTGAAGCAAATGATCTAATAAAATCACATAATGCCCGAGAGCCACTAATATACCCTCCCACTACTCCGTAGGCCTTTCCTAAAGTACCTTCTATTATTGTAATTCTATCTGCAATACCGATAGATTCAGAGATGCCCCCACCCCTTGGCCCGTAAAGCCCAACAGCATGAACTTCATCTAAATATGTAAGAGCACCGTACTTTTCTGCAACTTCAACAATATCCTTTATAGGAGAAATATCTCCATCCATAGAATATACAGATTCAAACGCTATAATTTTAATACTGCTCGACGGTAGTGCGGCAAGTTTAGTTTCTAAATCATGAACGTCATTATGTTTCCAAATAACTTTTTTTGCTCGAGAGTGCCTAATTCCTTCAATCATGGACGCGTGATTAGCCTCGTCACTCAGAATTACCACGTCTTTTAACCGAGAGCCTAAAGTGCTGAGAGCAGCTAGGTTTGAAACATAACCGGAAGTAAATAAGAGAGCCGCTTCCTTGCCATGTAGATCCGCCAACTCGGCCTCCAACAATATATGTGCATAATTGGTACCCGAAATATTTCTAGTTCCGCCTGCTCCTGTACCACATTTGTCTACAGCCTCTTTCATTGCTTTAATTAGAAGAGGATGCTGTCCCATTCCTAAATAATCATTGGAACACCATATGGTTACCTCATCTGCACCGTTGGAATGATTAATCGCTTTTGGAAACTTACCGCAATTTCGCTCTAAATTAGCAAAAATTCTATAATTTCCTTCAGTTTTTAAATCTTCTAACTGCTCATTAAAAAGTTTGTCAAAGTCCATCTATTTACCCACAAAGCCACAGTTTACATTATTCAACATAGCTTCAAGTTAACAAACATGTTTTAAAGCTAGATACAATAACTTGGACTAAACCTATTTTTTTGCTTTTGCCTACTTAAAAATCTAATAAGAACAAAAAGTCGCAGCGACCAAATTGGAACAACTCACAAAATTAATGAATCTTTACCAGTTAATTTTGTTAAAAACATTTGGACAACATATTACTACCCTCCGCCATTCTCTCTTTTATATTCGGGTAGATATGATCATTGAGATTGATTTTTGAAACTGCTACACTATATATTGTGGTATAATTAATTTTCAATTTACTGTCACTTATTAATAGGGGGCTTCGGATCTGTCTCAACAATTACATGTCGCTGAAAAAATAGTGACCCAAAAAAAAACTAAATCTGTTAAAGTAAAAAAACTTCCTGCAAGTGAAAAGCTTAGAAAATTAGTAATAAATTCTCTTGAGAATGGAAAAGCCGAAGACATCATAGAAGTAGACCTCCGTGGTCGAACTGAAATTGCCGATTACATGATTATATGCTCTGGGCGTTCTTCCCGGCAAGTTACTGCGTTAGCAGACAAGATTTCAGATATAATTAAAAACCAGTTTGGTCATATTTCAAAAATTGAAGGAAAATCTCTTGGGGACTGGGTGTTACTAGATGCAGGAGATGTAATTGTTCACATATTCAGACCCGAGGTCAGAGACTTTTATCAACTTGAAAAAATGTGGTCAACAGACGAAAATTCAACCAGCGACTAGATGAAAATTCATATTTGTGCCATAGGTCGTATGCGAGACATCCCCGAGGCCAAATTAGCAAATACCTACCTAGAGAGATTTAACCGTATCGGTTCAAACTTTGGACTAGGGCCGGTTAAGACCTTAGAAACAGAAGATAAAAAAAGCGGTGGACGAATTTCCGAAGGACGGCTACTAAAGGGCTTAATTCCAACAGGTAGTCTGACCTGCACCCTTGATGAAAAAGGCCACGAGATGACGTCAATAGATTTTGCTAACAGGTTGGCAGAATGGCGCGACCAAGGGAAACCTTCCATCTCATTAATTATTGGCGGCGCTTCAGGGCTATCAGAAGAGTTAAAAAATGAAGCGAATTTTTCAATTTCATTTGGAAAATTTGTTTGGCCTCATCTCCTAATAAGAGTAATGTTGGCTGAGCAACTTTACCGCGCTGCAACCATTTTATCTGGTTCACCCTACCATAGAAAATAGTGTCACATATATTTAAAGGACAAAATAATTAATGATTCCTCCAAAGCCACTTATTCTTTGTATCTTAGATGGCTGGGGCTTATCCAGCGAGCAAACAGGAAACGCACCACTCCTAGCAAGCACACCGACTCTAGATTATCTTACGTCTAAATACCCAAATGCAAAATTAATAACGCACGGCCCTGATGTTGGTTTACCCATAGGTCAAATGGGGAACTCGGAAGTCGGTCATACCAATATCGGTGCAGGTCGAGTTGTTTCAATGGACCTTGGCAGAATAGACCAAGCTATTCTGGATAATACCTTATTTCAAAACCCAGACTTTAAGAATTTCCTTGGCGAGTTACAAACCGATAAAAGTACTGCCCACTTAATCGGAGTTATTTCAGACGGAGGGGTTCATGGTCATATAAACCATTTACTATCATTTATGAACTATATCGCGAGTTGTGAAATTCCAGTAATTCTTCACTTAATTACTGACGGACGGGATGTCGCACCAAAATCAGCTTTGTCATACGTTTCGGAACTTTCTAACTTAAAAAAAGGAATATCAATTGGAACATGCATGGGCCGATTTTTTGCTATGGATCGGGATAATCGGTGGGATAGAACTAAGGAGGCAATTGACGCTATAATATTTGGCCTAGGTATCTCTGCCACCACTCTGGTGGAAGGTTTAACCGCTGCATACAATAAAGGCGAAAGTGACGAATTTATTAAACCAATTATTATAAATGACTATGATGGACTCAAATCAGGAGATGGTGTTTTTATCCTAAATTTCCGAGCCGATAGGGCTCGCCAGCTTACCGATGCAATTGCAAATCCTAATTTTGATAAATTTAACTATACCCATAAACCCGTTCTTGGTCCCATCTTGGGAATGGCGGATTACTCAGAGAACCACTCGACCTTCATGGCTCACATATTGAGCAAAGAAAAACTAGAAAACACTTTAGGATCATGGGTCGCAAAACACGGGCTAAAACAATTGCGTATAGCTGAAACAGAGAAATATGCCCATGTAACTTTCTTTTTAAATGGAGGCAAAGAGCTTGCTGAAGATAACGAAGATCGTCAAATGTTTAATAGCCCAAAAGTACTCTCATATGACACCGTCCCCGAAATGTCAGCAGAACAAATCACAAACAAAATTTTAGAGGCGATGGATCTTAATTATGACCTAATTGTAGCAAATTATGCCAATCCGGATATGGTCGGACATACGGGAAACCTAGAAGCGGCTATAAAGGCATGCGAAACAGTGGACTTAGAGCTCAACAAAATTTTAAAAAAGGTCACAAATAAGAAGGCAATCCTATTAGTAATAGCAGATCATGGAAACTGCGAACAAATGATTAACCCTAAAACAGGCAATCCCCATACCTACCACACACTTAATTTAGTTCCTATTTGTCTAGTTGGTGTTGGAAATAGCGTACAAATTCAAGACGGCAGACTAGCAGATGTAGCACCAACAATTTTAGAGATAATGCAATTAAAAAAGCCCATAGAAATGACTGGGAAATCTCTTATCAGTGGGTTTATACGTGAGCCCTAAACTTTTTCTTTAAACCCCTCTATAATTTAACAAAAAATATTGATATTGATTGTGAATATTCTTTAAAATGGTTGTTTAAAGGCTCTTGTCGTAAAGAATCAGATAAACGCCTGAAAAGAAAATTATAAAGTTTTAATGGTTATATTGGTGGGTGTTGTGTTGAAAATTAAAAATCTCTTATTTATGGCCGTTATAGGTTTAACGGTTGGGCTGGTATTTTTTTCTGAAGGCATTAACCCTCTTGTTGCTAAAGAAAAAGAAACAAAAACTTCAATATACGAGCAGCTTGATCTTTTCGGCGATATTTTTGAGCGTATCCGGTCAGAGTATGTTGAGGAAGTATCGGCTTCTGATCTAATTGAAGCGGCCGTAAACGGAATGCTAATCTCTTTAGATCCCCATTCTTCGTATCTCCCTCCAGACGACTTTGAAGATATGCGCACACAAACTAGTGGTGAATTTGGAGGCCTAGGCATAGAAGTTACTCAGGAGGATGGCTTTGTTAAAGTTATCACTCCCATGGATGATACACCAGCGTACGACGCAGGAATACAGGCTGGCGACTTCATTACCGCTGTGGACGGGAAAACCCTTTTTGGATTAACTCTCGACCAAGCAGTTGATATAATGAGAGGCCCGGTTGGAGCTGAAATTATTATAACCGTAGTTCGAGAGGGAATTGATGACCCATTTGATGTCTCAATAATTCGTGATGTAATTAAGCTTACGGCTGTTAAATCCAGACTTGAGGGTGACAGTGTCGTTCTTAGAATTTCTGCATTTAATAAACAAACATCCCCCAACTTAAAGGATGGGTTACTCAAGCAAATCGATGCTGCAGGGGGACTGAAAAATATTAATGGAATAGTTCTAGATCTCCGGAATAACCCCGGTGGGCTTTTGAGTGAGGCAATTGCAGTTTCAAATGCCTTTTTAGAAAAGGGAGAAATTGTATCCACTCGTGGAAGAAATCCTAATGACAGCAAAAGATTCAACGCAAGATCAGGTGATCTTTCAAAAGGAAAACCAATAGTGGTCTTGATAAACAATGGTTCTGCATCAGCATCAGAAATCGTTGCGGGGGCACTACAAGATCATAAGAGAGCCGTAATAGTAGGCCAAAGAAGTTTTGGAAAAGGTTCGGTTCAAACTATCATGCCAGTTCGCGGCGACGGAGCAATGCGCCTAACTACTGCACGATATTACACCCCGTCTGGGAGATCCATACAAGGTTTAGGGGTTTCACCTGATATCATAGTCAAGCAACCTGTTCGCAAACGGCCTGGAGAGACCGTAGAAGAGGAAAAAGAAAGGCCAAATCATTCGGAAGCCAATTTAAGAGGGACCCTTGATAACGACTCGATCACTAATGATGAAAGAGAATTACTTGAAGAAGAAAATAAGAAAGCTGAGAAAGCCGCTGAACTAAGAGAAAAAGACTACCAGCTTGCCTACGCATTAGATATTCTAAAAGGACTTAGTGCACTATCTCTTAATAAAAAGTAGCACTTTAATGGAAGTAAGAGTGAACTAAATGTCTTTTAAACATCATGAAACATTACCCTATAGAAAATGTGTAGGGATAATGGTTGTCAATAAAGACAAGAAAGCATTCGTTGGACAAAGAATTGATCATAGCTCAACCGCATGGCAAATGCCTCAGGGAGGAGTAGACGAGGGCGAGTCGGAAAGTGATGCTTCGCTACGAGAACTCTCAGAGGAAACTGGGATAACACCAGAGAAAGTTAGTTTAATTGCCGTAGGTAAGTCATGGGTTTCTTATGATTTACCTCCAGAGATGATCCCAAAATTATGGGGTGGGCAGTACCGAGGCCAGAAGCAGAAATGGTTTCTATATAAATTTAACGGTCTGGATGCAGACATAAATATCCGAACAAGCCATCAAGAGTTTTCTAACTGGTGCTGGATGGAAATTGATCAGCTTTTAGATAATATTGTTCCATTCAAGCGTCAGGTATATACAAAAGTTATTAGAGAATTTCAGAACAACCTTTAGATAACCCTCTTAAAGCATAATAAACTAAAATCGATATAAGTTTTTAGATAAGAAATTCGGAGACTTTTATTAATGCCTCTTTTCCAAATATTTCTAGTTGCATTAATTCAGGGAATTACAGAATTTCTTCCTGTCTCTTCTTCTGCTCACCTAATCTTATTGCCGGAACTTACTAACCTAAAAGACCAGGGCTTAACCATAGATGTCGCAGTACACCTCGGCACATTAGTTGCAGTTATAGTTTATTTCTGGACAGATGTTAAAAAACTCTGCTGTGGCGCCCTACAACTCGCCCGATTTAAGATGAACACTTCGTCTGCATCCCTGACATTTTACTTGATTGTGGCTACAGTTCCAGTTGTTATTGCAGGTCTAATAATAAAGTTAGCTGGTTTTGATAGCACTCTTAGATCAGTAGAAATCATAGGATGGACAATGATAGTATTTGGAATTGTCTTATACTGGAGTGACCAAAAAAGTACGAATAAGAAATCTTTTCAGCAATGGGATTTTAAGTCCGCTGTTATTCTGGGATTGTGGCAAGCACTAGCGTTAATACCGGGAACTTCACGTTCAGGTGCAGTAATCTCTGGAGCAAGAGCCATCGGATTTCTAAGAGAAGACTCAGCCAAATTAGCAATGCTAATGTCTATTCCAACTATAATTGCATCAGCGACACTAGTATCTATAGAGGTTGTGTCAAATGGGGACCTACTAATAGTTAAAGACAGCATTCTTGCAGCATTCTTTTCTTTTATAACAGCCCTTGTTACTATAAAATTAATGATGCGTTTTTTAAGGTATGTAAGTTTTACACCATACGTAATTTATCGAATAGCCGTAGGTATAATTCTATTAATAATAGCTTATTCCTAAAACCATAACAATTTATAGCGACTTACTTAAGTTCACTAAATTGTCCAGATGGTCGAAATTTCCACAAATAAGTTGATAAAATTATTTCTAGTGACGTTGGGATTATACCTAAATCTTTAAACGTTCTTAAGTCTCCTGATACTATATTATCCTTTTGAAGATTTATAACCTGATCTTTAGTTATAGGCCCCTTTATAAGGCCTAGAGAAACAGCTTTAATAATATCAAAACTTGTTCCCATCATAGCTCCTAACCAAAAAGGTAAGTTAATAACCAGGCTCCTGCGCATAATTTCTTTAAGCATTCGCTCCATCAATTCAGAAAAAGAAGCTACCGCCGGACCACCAAGTTCATAAATACCAGCATCAATATTTGAAACGGCTCCTAAAACTACTGCTTGGGCTACATCATCCACATAAACAGGTTGAAACCTTGTCTTGCCTCCAACAATTGGTAAAACTGGCGATAGCCTAGCCATAGCCCCAAAACGATTAAAGAAATCGTCCTCAACCCCGAATATAATCGATGGCCTCAGTATAATTGCCAAAGGGAAATTCTTTAAAACACTTTCCTCCCCAAGGGCCTTTGTCCGAGCATACTCACTTCTACTATTAATATCTGCACCAATTGCTGAAACATGAACCATTCTTGAAACACCCAGCTCATTCGCTATACGAGAGACTCGATCTGCTCCCAAATTCTGGACAGCATTAAATTTATTCTTCCCGTTAGATTCCAAAATTCCAACACAGTTTATAACAGCATCTGCTCCTAGCATTACACTTCTAACGCTATCTTCATCCCGAATGTTGCATAAAACGGGTTCAATTTGTCCAACAACTCCATAAGTTTTTAAAAATATTGCCTCGTTTGGCCTTCTAGTTGCCACACGAACTCTTATGCCCTTTTTAGCAAGCCTTTGTACAATATAGCGACCAACAAAACCTGATCCACCAAAAACAGTCACAAGCTTATTCATTTAAAACCCTCTTTTCTAGGTCTCATTTACCACAACGATAGAACGCGACAAGCTAAAATAAATTTAATATTGGAAAGATTTAAAATTAACCCCAACGTTATTTTTACTCATGTGTCGTTGACAGATATAAGGTACAGTCATATCTCGTTGCTTGCTTGTTCAGATAACAGAATTAATAAACACGCTAGCTTCAGTTACTAGTATTGGTTTGAGTTTAGGAAAAAAGAGGCGCTTTAAAAAGTATGCTTTAATCTTAACCAATTAGCTCTTCACTTTTGTCATCAGTTTCACCAAAACGCTTTAATATCGCTGGTTTTGTACCTTCATAGACTTTATCTAAATTTGCGGCTATTCGTTTGTTTTCACGTTCAAACAAGCAATTTCCTTCACTGTCTGACGCCACAATGAACGGTCCCATTTTATTACATTTAATCACCCACATCGCTTGAGCAAGTCCCAACTCTTCATTCCAATGAACAGCTTCAACACTTTCAATACCGCGACCCAACAAGGCCCCCGTTCCATAGCCAACTGTGGAAAGGTAAATAGCACCGTTAGGTACAAAATATTCTTTGTAATCTTTACTGCGCATTCCACCTTTGCCAATTACCAGTTTAGCACCAGATTTTTCTAACCATTCAGGTAACCATTTTGCAAATCGAAATGACGCTGTGGCAGTTACTGCTCCCATTTCAAACGTCCCATCAGGATTAATTCGTGCCGCTGGAGAACAATGGAAATTAGTTGCACTTTGACTTGGTAATTCCATCGGTATATCTGCTTTTTCTTCTAAAGCGCGCATGTAAACACCCTCACGCGCAGTATACATTAAGCCATCAAGGTAAACTATATCGCCTAACTTTAAATCAGAAAGTTCCTCTTTGCTGGGCGTCGTACTTAAGCGGACTTCTCGTGGTCGGTTGGTATTTCCCATTCTACTGTCTCCCGTCGTTGATAATCGGTGAACCACTTAGGGTCAGTGCGATACTCGACCCGACCATCTGCATAAACCCGCGCGACCGCACGCCTTGATGATAAACAAAATGCATGAACTGACATTTGCATGCCACCCGTATGACAATAACCAACCTCGATATGCGTATCAATCACCATAGATTTACCTACAAATCCCATAGCACCCATTCCAATCGAATTACCAAGCTCTTTGAGCTCTAGTTCAAGTTTTGCAATCTTCGGATCAGCATTACGATCTCCAACTGTACGTAAACATGCAGCACGCTTACCAAGAACCATACACGTATCCTTACATCCACCAAGACCAATTCCAATGATAGCTGGCTGACATGCAAGGCCACGTTTACCAAAAGCAACTAAGCTATCCAGATAGAACCGTTTAATGCCTTGAATACCATCAGATGGAAACAACATACGGTAATCTGTCCCAAACAAACCCCCTTTGTGTACTGTAATTAAATCAATCCATTCACCACCTGGCTCATAGCCATATTCAATTTCTGGAGCGCCGATACCGACATTATTGTCATGATCTGTACGCCACAGGGGATGTACGCGATTGGGGCGCAAAGGAACACCGTTTGTCGCGTTTGCTGTGGCACGACGTAGCGCAGCCTCAAGCGCAACCGGGCCACCTTCGATCTGGGTTTCATTGCCCATTTTAACATACCAGCGTGGCGTTCCCGTGTCCCCACACATTGCCCGACGATCTTCCTTGGCTACTTCATAGTTTTCCAACATCGCTTGCAATACAAAAGATGAAAGATCGCCATCCTCAACTTCTGCTGCACCCTTTAGGCCATCTAAATAGTCTTCAGGAATTTCGATGGCCGCCTTGTCCATAAGTATTTCGGCAGTATGTTGGATAAGGTCAATTGAGATCATAGCTATACTCCTACTAAAGTTGCAGGCTCGTGATCAGGTAAAACTGTCTCGCCTGGCTTAACTATAGTGAATTGAACGGGTTCGCGAGTTACATGGATTTCGTCACCCTTTTGTTGTGTTAAAGTAAAATAAGAATTTTCCATTGATCCACTTTCTAGGAAGTCCTCACGGAAATGAGCACCACGCGAATTTTCGCGGGCTATGCCTGCTTTAGCAATTACCGCAGACACATCACAAAGGCTGGCCATATTCAACCAATCATGCCACGTTAAATTGAATGCCAAATTGTCACTTACTACTCCAGTTTCTAGCAACTCAACCTTAACCTCAGTAACACGAGCTATTCCACGCATCATACCCGTTTCTGTACGCATCACGCCTACATCTTCCCACATTGCTTCCTGTAGACGATGGCGAAGTTGTTGTACATTTCCTATTTTGAGTGAAAGTGGTCGAAGAGCACGTTCAATCTCTTTCCTTAAAACACCTTCGTCAGGATCACGTAGTGTTCTCATCTTGCCAATATCTCGCCCCATAACATCACCAGCAACCCCACCATAAACTGTTGAATTGGCAACACCATTGCCACCCAAACGATTTGATCCATGTGCACCACCTGCATCTTCGCCAGCAACGTACAAGCCTTCCATTGCAGTTCGCGTATCTGAATCCACAACAACGCCACCCATAAAATAATGAGCGGTTGGTACAACCTCAACTAAGCTACTCGCTAAATCGAAACCACTATCCGCACATCGCTTAACCATACCACTAAATTTCTTACGTACATTGTCAGGACCAAGGTGCGCCATTGAAATAAAAACACCTCCATTTTTAGAAGTATTATTTTTGCGCATCTCCTCATAGATACCACGGCTAACAACATCTCGGGTAGCACGTTCACCAAGTTCATCATAATCAAACATGAAACGTTTTTCAGCACCATTCAGTAGCTGGCCACCAGCCCCACGAAGGCCTTCCTCAAGTACCGTACCAGTCATCTTTGTGTGTTCACCTGCGAGTAATCCAGTTGGATGGAATTGAACCATTTCCATATCTCGGAGTGGCAACCCTGCACGTAAGGCCATAGACAAACCATCCATAGTCTTGTCACCCGATGGTGTGTTGTATTTGTACATGGTCGGACCACCACCGGTTCCCATCATTACCGTCTTAGCACGAACAAATTTGAATTTTCCTGTGCGCATATCGATAAACAAAACACCAGCTAATGCTGATCCATCTTTGGTTGGGATCAGACCTATTGCACGGTGCTCTTGCAATTTTTCAATTGGGCGACTTAAAACTTGCTCCATTAGACGGTTAATGATTTCAATTCCTGTCAAATCACCTTTGTGAACCGTTCTATCCGCAGTCTGCCCAGCAAAAGCTTTGTGGTGTAAGGAACCATCAGAATTTCGATCAAAAAAACAGCCAACCTCATTTTCTAATTCACGCACACGAATAACCGCCTGCTCACAAAGTTTCCACGCTATATCTTGGTTGGGCAACCATTTACCACCGTTTATTGTATCCATAAAATGCCGCTCAACAGTGTCACCGCCACCGAGGGCAACATTGTAGCCTCCTTGCACCATGCGCGTACAGCCGCACTTACCAATCAAACCTTTAACCGCAATTGTTATCTTTGTACCTGTCGGGGCAGTTTGTTGAGCGTGCAACGCCGCAAACATACCCGCTCCACCAGAGCCAAGGATCAAAATATCTGTTTCCTGACGTTCAATATCAATATTCAGTGTCATATTATATCACCTGTAAAAAGAAAATTGCTGAAATCAAGAAAGCACTTGCGATAGCCAATGCAGCAAGGGTTTTTTGATTTGTTGACCATGGAAAAAATTCCAACGCCATTACCCGTAACCCACCAAAAATATGAACGGCTAACAGGAAAACAAGGCCAAATTCAGCAAACTTTACAATCAGGGCATCGGTCCAACGTAAAAAACCATCAAGACGTTCAGGTTCAGTCAAGGCAAGTGACAGTAAATAAAAATGAAAAGGTAAAAAAACGGCTAATCCAAAACCAGATAATCGATGCAAAATATATGCAAACCACAAAGAATGTTTACGATACGGACGGATCATAGCAATGTAACCGCCAATACAGCGCGCCCCCCCATAATTAACATCGATAAGCAAATCAACCAAGCAAATGCATCGAGCCCAAATCCCACAACCTTAAACGTTTCAGAAACAATCACGCGAACCCCAATTGCTGCGTGAATCGATACGGCAACTACGAAAGTCCCATAAAACAAAAACCACATACTACTTCCTTGTGTCCGTCCCAAAATTTCAGCTGCCGACAATCCGCCCTGAGCTGCATATATCATTACTGCAATATGCCCTAAAGTAAGGGGAGCCATGATCAAGGCTGTAATTCTTTGAAGCATATAAAGCCGAATATCCAAAATTCCTTATCCCTTACGACTAAAAAATGAAATGGCGCTTGCTCTCTTGAGACCTGCAATTGCATTCATCGGGTTAAGATCATTTGGGCAATGAACAGAACAACTACCTTGCGAATGACAGTTCAAACAACCACCAACACCTGACACTGCATCCAAAACTGTTTGTTTATCTGCATCTTTCACATCGTTATAAACCGTCCAAGCTCTCTGAAGTGCAGCAGGTCCTAGATAGTCAGAATTATTTGTAACAGTATCACACGCCGCATAACAAATTGAACAATTAATACACTCAATTCCAGCATTAACCTCAACACGTGCTGAGCTTTTTGGTTCAATTTTTTCAATTGGATCTAAGCGTGTTTTTGAGGGATGGTGTAAGCCTTCTGCAGCAATCCATTTGTCAAAAAACGTGTCCATATCCGTGACAAGATCTTTGATAACAGGAAGGTTTCGCAATGGTGCCACTTCAAGTTTTTTATCGTTTAGAACTTTTTTAACATGTGTCCTACACGTCCAACGTGGAACCCCATTTACCATCATAGCGCATGATCCACACATTCCTACACGGCATGCATAACGATAAGATAAAGTTGCATCTTGGTTTTGCTGGATCCAAGATATTACATCTAAAATTGTTTGACTTTCTTGAGCCGGCACTTTGAAATGTTCATAACTTCCTGATTGAGGGCCACCACGCCAAACTGAAACATCTATCTCTTCCTGTTTAGTAGACAAAATGCACACCCCATAGAGTTATTTAAACGTCTATAAAATCATAAGTTAAAATATAACTAATAAAAAGGAACAAATACTACAAATCAATGTTAGCTAAACTTACACATAATCAAAATATTACCAAATAGAGCAATAGGTAAATTTTACTTGATGGGGCATTGGCCGGAAGCGATGAGGCTAAGCATTGGAATTTTATAGATGCAAACTGAATAGTAAGCTGCGGCTCTTAAATTAATTTCATCACGAGTTTTTGTTTGAATAGCCGCAGTCTGGCGTTCCAAACGAGCGGAACACGTACGCCAAATGACATGAAAAAATCTTAAAGGCTGGTGCCTAAAGAGCATTTCGAACCGAGCTTCCTGTCAGACTAAAGAAAACCTGCTTCATAGTTCACTATCCCTTTAAATCAAAACGTTCATTAGGAAAGTATTTTTTTAATCTAATGTCTGCAGTTCTCGCATGCCCTTCCATTCCTTCAGTACGGCTTATTCTAGCTGTAGCTTCGGCAATTTTCTTGGAGCCTTCCTTAGTAGACTTTTGCCATGTTACTGCTTTCATATATTTATGAACTGATAAACCACCTGTGTACCTAGCAGACCCAGCAGTTGGAAGTACGTGATTTGTCCCGGAAACCTTATCTCCATACGCCACTGTTGTCTCTTCTCCTAAGAATAGAGATCCATAGCATGATAGTCTTTCTAGCCACCAAGTTAAATTTTCTGCTTGGACTGTTAGGTGCTCCGGAGCATATTCGTCAGACGTGGAGGCCATGGTCTCCCTATCTTCGCACAAGATAACTTCTCCGAAGTATCTCCAGGCTGCCTCGGCATTATCTCTATTTGGTTTTGGCAGGTCATTGATGATCGGTGGAACAAGTTCTAAAACTTTATTTGCAAGTACTCTATTATCGGTAACTAACCAAACTGGAGAGTTATAACCGTGTTCGGCTTGCCCCACTAAATCCGTTGCAACTATCATTGGATCGGCAGATTTATCTGCCAGGATTAGACTATCGGTTGGTCCTGCAATCATGTCTAATCCGACTCTACC
>Ga0114996_10003219_pt1 | contig 20455 bp, 10 predicted proteins | sample ArcticOcean_MG_C_4_FD_87039 | JGI IMG/M metagenome (GOLD analysis project Ga0114996, IMG submission 87039) | Marine microbial communities from western Arctic Ocean - ArcticOcean_MG_CB4_134 | ecosystem: Environmental > Aquatic > Marine > Oceanic | place: Arctic Ocean: Canada Basin | collected...
CACATAACGTCATTTAACAAGAATAAACAACAATATAATCCAACAATCTTTCCTCATGGCATAAAGGTTGATTTAGATCATGCAGATTTTAGGAGAGGTATTGAGATAACCCCAGGAACAGCCCCTCCTAACACTGCAAATAAACTATATAATGATAATGGCACCCTAATGTTTAATGGCTCCAATGTAGGCGCCGGCGCCGGAGGTGGCGCATCTGCGATCGGTTGGCAAGGCACTGCAGGTATTATTTATCAAACCGGATCTTTGGGAATCGGCGGAGTTTCAGATCCAGCTGTAAAACTAGTGGTATCCGGAACTAGCACACAGTTAAAGCTTTCTTATGATGCAGATGATTATGCAACATTTGCAGTCGCTAACACCGGTGACTTAACAATATCAACTTTTGGTGCAGGATCAGTTGACTCGCATCTAATTCTCGACGTTGACGGTAACATAGAGCTAAATGCTGACGGCGGCACAATCTGGTTCACGGATGATTTGACAACCTTAGGTCGTATTCACACGACAGCGTTAGATATAAACGTTGGAATTGATGTAGACGCAGGTGTGAATGCCATAGATATGCTCACAGACTATCCCTATGCAGGTGCTATAACGTTAACATCACAGGGTGGAACAGGCCAAACAATCTTCATTAGGAATGATGGGGGTACTCGTACAGATGCAATAAAGTTCCAGACAGATGATGGTGGGATTACATTAGACGCTAATTCAGTTGTTGTTGTTACGGAAGGTGCAAAATTTGGGATAGGAACTACAACACCCCTAACAAGTTTTGTTGATATTCAAGATTATGATACGACTGCTTTTACATCGCAATTATCAAATACCCAATCAGGTGGTCATGTATTAAAGTGTGGTTCAGGTACTACTGTTGCAGGGCAATTATATTTTCTTCATACAGACGGATCATGGGATAGTACGGATTCCTCATCGGTGACGACTGGCGCAGATCAATTATTAGGAATAGCATTAGGGACAAGTCCATCATCTAACGGTATACTATTAAGAGGATATGCCAGGATCGGCTCTTCTATGATAAATGGAACAGCTGCGATAGGAAAAGCAGTATATGTATCAGAGACGGCAAGCGAATATGACTTTACAGCACCATCCACATCTGGTGATTTTGTTAGAGTCGTTGGATACTGTGTAGATAAAGATGCAACTCCAGATATTTTGTTATACTTTAATCCTGATTTTACTTGGGTGGAGCTAACTTAAGGTGGCTACATGGGTTGTAAAACAAGACGGATCTGGAGACTTTGCCAATCTAACAGATGCCTTTGCAAATGTGGCAATGGTTGCATCTGACATCATAGAAATACAAGATACAGAAACGTATAGCGAAGGAAATCTTTCTAGGGTGCTGGCCGGACTAACAATTAAAGCAGCCTCAGGGTTCACACCTATATTAGACGGAGGTGGGACTATTGCCTGTGCCATAAAATTTTACAATAATTGGATCATTGATGGGTTAACAATTACAAATTATACCGGTGCATCGCTTGGCGGAGCAGGCTTGGTATCTGTCTCTGATTTTAGAACAGTGGTAATTAAAAATTGCACACTCTATGATCTTGAAGATACGGCAATCTATGGGTTGGGTGATGGATCTATTGTGGAAAATTGTAAAATATATGATATACACACTCTTTCAAGTGCAAGGGGAATCGACGCAGGACTAAAAAGCATTACAGTCAAAAATTGTTTAATCTATGATATTATAGATGAAGCCATAAGAACGACGGGTTCATCAACAATCATCGAACACTGTACAGTATATAACATTAACTATGATGCTGGCTCATACGGCGTTTTTGCATCGCTAGGGACAGTACGATATTGTATAGTCTCAGACCCCAGTCACAACATCGCAGACTCAGCGCTTAGGGCAAGTTCACATTCATATAATTGTGTTTCGGGAAGTGAAGATTCTTCCTCGGGGAACTTTTATGATGGAACAAGCACAGGTGATATAGAGTCTGATCCGTTATTAGTTTCTGGGAGTTTTACGCTTAGCCCAGGATCTCCCTGTGTCGGTGCTGCAACAGGTTCATCTATGACTGGAAGTCTTGACGGAATAAGCAGAGAATGGGAATATAGCCATTCAGTTTTAGGTGTAAGTTCAGCTGGTCACCCAAATATGGGTTGCTTTGATACGCCTTCACGGGCCTTAGGGGTAAATACACAAGACATTTCTTCTATTATGGGAGTATCTGACTAAATTTATTTTGTATATGTTAGGAAATAAAAGGTTAAAATAATTATAGAACATGGCAGGCATATTAAATAAAAAAGAAAGGGTAATGGATTTTATAATTACCAAAGAAGGCAAACGTCAGGCAACTGCCGGACAGATGAAGATAGAATACGCTGCATTTACAGATATGCACACATTCTATGAGCTTAGTGGGTCCAAACAAAATCCTGATTTAGCAGAAGACGCATCAAGTAGAATATTTTTTGAGGCTGCTGATAGATACCAAGATACGATCGTTCCAGAGATTCAAGCAGGATCTTTCATGCGTCCGTTCAGGACATCAGATTTTCAATTTAATGGAAAATGTATAGCTTCTGGGACATTTCATAAGGGTTTTATAACACATCTCGCAGACATAACAGGATCTGACCTCAAGGAAAAAATAGAACAGAGCCTTAACGGAATTACACAAAACTTTAATGATATGATGATCCTGGCAACAGAGGATCCGTTTTCTGATACGACGGAATTCGAGTTATCACAAGTTACAGGGAGTTTTTATTTTAATAATAAAACGATTTTCAATAAAACGCTAGAGGGAAATATATCTTTAGAGGCTGCAGAAAGTGTATATGCAGATAAACGATTTTCCCATTTGCCAAATTTTAGTTATCTGCCTCCAATAAACATGCCTTCACAGGGATATCCAGAGGGAAGGCCCGTGGGAAACTACCCAAAGTTAAATGAAGCAAAGATCCTGAGTTATTCAGATTTAAGTAAAACTTTAGAGGGTAAACAAAAAATAGAAATAACTTTTCCTGATACATCTAGAGATAATAACATGCTTGGACAAGTATTTGAGTTTTCAAATGATGGTATCGAAAAATTATCAATAATAGATTTTGGTGAATTTAGTGATAATGATCCGTATAGTCCTGGGAAAAGAGTTTTCTTTATTGGGAAACTGCTTAAGGATGCAACGGGTACTGAAACTTTTATGAATATTTTCACGATGGTATTTGATTAATGAAAAAAAAGAAAATGAAATTATCTATAGTTAATGAAAAAACGCTAAAGTTTGGTGAGATTTTTACATTTATTAATGATGTTCCTGAACTTAGGTTGGTTGATATTATTAACGAGTCTAGCTCCAATATACAAAAAACAAACTTTGCATCTGGGAAAGGGTCATTTGTATACGAACTAAATTTACTTTATGATGAAAAGCTTGTTATTAGATACGGGATTAGTGAGCTCAGGATTCGAACAATAAGTTCCAGTGGGACAACAAGGAAGGTATTCGAGACAAATATAAGCCTGAAGGTACCTCTCATAAAAGACGAGATTAATTTTGAACCTGGGTCTTTTGCGGTTAATAGAAGCAAGGACGATAAATTTGTGGAGCAATTATTTCCGATATCATCTCAAGCTCATAGGGACCATAAATACGAAGCGTTATTTCTCAAAGAGCCAGTTACAAATAACGGATTAAAGGCACAGCTTACTTCTTTGCCAGATGCAGGTATGGATTGGACTCCCTCACCTGACTGGAGAAACACAGATTTTCAAAATAAAGGTAATACTGAAAGCGTAGACAAAATTACAGCAAATAATGTAATTGGTAAAACATCATTAAGAAATTTAAAAAATGCTTCAAAGAATGACAATATAATTTATAAAGATGTAACACCAAGAACAAACACCAATCAAATTTCACAAATAAAAACGTCCAACCAGCCCAGATTTTCAGCAATGCTAAACGGATCAATTGGACGTTTAAATAGGGAAATAGAGATCCCAAAAGAGTTAATAGCAAATAGTTTTACTGTGTCTATAGAGCCAATTTTAAAAAAAAATAATAATATTTTTTTAAAGAGAATAAAAAAATCGAGCTTTATAGTTTATCATGCAAGGAACGTAAAGAGCATTTTAGATCCTAGTATCTCTCCAACAATAGAGGCAATCTCTATAGAGAAGTGCAGAGTATCTTTAAAGATTACACAAAATGACCCAACCTCTCCCACAATTTGTGTAGTCAGATTAGTAAAGACATTACTAAATAAATCAGATGGCGTAACATTCATCGAAAAAAATGTTGAGTTATCTCATGGAGAGTCACAAATTATCTATGATTTTGATGCTCAAAATGTAGAGCCAAATGATGTAACATATAGTATTTTTTTGAAAGATATGCCCGTATTATCTCATATGCTAAAGATAAAAAGTTTCAAAAATGTGTGGAGTAATAATGAGCCTATTGAGTCATCAAATGTTTCAATTATAGCTCTTAACAAATCCAATCATATAGAAATATTAGTTAATAATTTTGCAAATGACATTATAGCTATAAAGCTTTTACGAGAAGACATGTCTGGATTAAAAAATACAGAAGTCGTTACGGGACAGTTTGCTGAAGAGTTTGTTGACGTAACAAACTCTAAGTCTTTAATTTTATATGATCAAAGTATAAAATTAAATAAAAGTTATAGATATTATTGTATACTCCGCAAGAAGCATAAAATGAGTAGCATAAGTCATCAATTTGTCTCAGTCGATGATGAGGTAATAATAAGAAGAAGTCCTAATGGTAATCTACCAGTGAATGTTTTGATCAGCGCTGCAAAGCATGTGGCATCATCCGGCGGGTCCACTTCTGTGGAGATAAGTACATCGGTATCCCAGAAGAAGAATGCCATACGCTCACTAGTATCTGAGCTTAAGGCTCAAGGAATTTCTGATATTTTTATAGATTCAGTTATGGGCCAAGATTCATTATTTTCTGATATTTCTGTATTTTTGGTGGAGAGAGTAAATAAAACAACAGGTCACAGAAAGAGTCTAGGGATTCATTATCCGGGCAAGTTTATTGATAGTTCAGGTGATTTAGCAGGCCCAAACAAGTATGTGTATATTTTCAAGCTTTTGATACAACCGGTTCAATCATTTTTTAATGATATTTATAATAAATTAATTTCTGAAAGTGATCCAGGTGTATACAGTCAAAGCATTTTATCTAAGAAATTTACGGGTGCTGTATCTAACACGCTTGGTGTAATGCCGTCAACTAGCGAGTTAACTAGTCTTACAAACCCAGAAAGTCATTTTCTTGAAGGGAATACAGGCTATGAAAAATCTGTAGAGATACATATACCTTTTCAAAATCCTGTACCCATCAGATTGTCACTTACTGTAGACAATCATTCACGCAATTTACTTACATGGAAAGCTTCAAACAGTAATACAAACCACATTTTATCGACACACATTTTTATAACGTTCGGCGGAAAAACATTCCTGTTGGCTGTAATACCTAATTTTAAGATAACGGACTTTAAGTCTGGGTTCAAGTTTATTGATGAAAAATATAACGATCTTATTTGCGAAAAAAGCTACTATGTTAAATTTGAATATAAAAGTATAAGGGTAAATAGTGACATACAGCTATCACAATCTAGTAATGTTATTAAGAGTGCTATCCTTACGTCATTTCCGTCGGGCGTTACAAAGAATATTCATCTTAACAAGATGATGATTAACGGTAAAGTAGAGAAAAAGGAATAATGACTTTATACAAAAGAGAGAAAACTTTATGCCATTAAATACTTCATTTTCATCGCCTGCATCAAACTCCTCTGCAGCTAGTAGCACAACAACTGCAGTTGGCTCTACTTCAAATACACAAACATCGGTGGTTATTGATAATATAGCTCCTTCGCTAGCTCCTGTAATGCAGTTTAATACTCCTATGGTTATTGCCAAAGAAGACGATAATGTAGAAATTTCTAATCTCGTAAGCGCTTGGGCAGAAACTATGACAACTGATAGCTCAATTATTCCGCTTACGACTGTGCACATTAATGATCACAATATCGTAGAAATCATAGATATGTTAGATGCAAAAAGCCTAGAATCTAAAATTGACGATTTAATTTTATTACAATTGTATAAGAGGGTAGAGGCGAATAGTGACTCTACAAATACCGAAGATATTCTTAAAGTTGTTAATAGCGAAATAGACATTGCATCAAGCCAACTTACTTCTGCAAGGTCTTTTTATATGTCTCTACTTAAGGTTGAAAAATCTTTAAAAAGAGACATTTTTTTAAAAAAAGTAACAGAGGTAACAAATAACAATTTAGAGTCACTTCTTAACATAGGGGGTGGAGATTTAGATCTAGATTTTTTAGATAGACTGTCAAAAATAACTGGCATCAGTAAACTATCATTAGAAAGCCAGACTCTAACGGCAATTTATTACAGGGTTTTGGTTGGTATGAAAGACCTTTTAGAAAAACTTCCACATAAATTTGCCATGTCTATTGAGTATTCACTTAAAGATCTTCCCTCTCTAGAATCAGTTGGTATAGGAGATGATCCGTATGATGGATTTGTAAATGGCCCTAACGCAACAAGAGAAACGTATTATGACACCCACCAATTGTCATATACAGAAAAGGTCATGCATACATGTATGCTTTTATCAAAAGAGTTTCAAATGTCTGCCGGATTGGGACGTATTACAAATACGCAGTTGGGAATGACCTTGGGCGCAACAGGTGACTATATAGGGAACATGTTCGGTCACTCAGCAGAAGTGGGAGACATTGGCTTACTTCCAGCACTTGCAACTGCTGGTATCAATGGAGATACAAAAAGTAGTAATGTTCTTTTGTTTGAAGATACAAAAGAACTTAATAAGTTTGATGCAGTAACGATGTGGGTAGACTCGCTAAAGGTAGATCCCTTAAACAATTATATGGATAGCTACAGCGATGCGATAGGCCACGCAGAAAATGTTTTTTCTGACACAGGGCAATTTTTTTCGAAGTTATTATTAATAGACGCGGATGCCGGTTCAATTTTGACACCATCAGGTCTTTTTACAAGAATAATTGGTAGTTTTTCAAAAATGGTCCGAGGAGCTTCTGCTGGTGTACCCAAACATGTTTTAAGCTTATTGATTGCCAGGCAAGCAGAAGCCGTAAGTCCTAAGGCAAGGTGGGCAGCACTAGGTAGGCAAAATCTACAGAACTGGATATTACATCATACCGCAGATTACCATGCCAGACAAAACGAAAACCCTAAACTAAGGATAACATCAAACTCCAGTTTCGTCTCAGGGTCTTTTCAGTCTGAGGACCCCATAACCATAATAAACAATCTTAGAACTGAACTGGACGTACATGAAAAGGATTCAGAGGTCGAGGAGGGTGGCCTGGGCGCGGCCATCAATGTCAAGCAGGAACAGGTCCTCAATGCCGCCGCCCTCGAGAAGAAGACTCAGCGCAACCTGAGATCCGTAAACTTGAATTTCGTCGTCTGGGAATCCCACCTCAAGAAACACCGAGACAGCTTGCCAGATCTCCTGGAGGAAATAGCCAAAGCCAAGTTCAAGAAGCATGAGTGGCATTCTATTGAGAGTGAGCTCAACGAAGGTATGGCCTGGGGTATTCTTAGTACCATATGGTCCGGGTTTTCGTTCGTTGCAACTGGGGGGGCAAGTCTGGCTCTCCAGTCGTCGCTCCTCGCCGGTAGTATTAGCTTAGGTCAGGCGTATCGTGATGCTAAAAGAAAAAGAAGGGCCTACCAAAAGAAAGAGCAACAATGCAGGTTCCTACGCAAGCATCTGAAAGACCACTTAATTCCGCAAGCGGTCAAGCAAGTTGGGATATGGCGTACGGAAAAAAACAAGCGCAGGTCATTATGGGAAGTTGAATATGAAAAACTAAAGGTCCTCGCTGCCGAGTTGCAAGCTATAAAGGTTGAACTACAAAATGAGACGGCGGACAATGAAGAGGTTGCGGACGCATTAAAACGAAGAATACAAACCCTTACAGTTTTAAATTATATAAAGTGGTTTGAGATAGAAACAAGCGACACGGGTAAGGCAAGTCAACTACTCAATGCCGGTGCGGCATCTTTTAGTAAAATTAATGTAGATGTGTATAACCAGTTATTAGAGCCAGAGCCAGATTCGCTGATAGACGCCGCCGTTTCTATTTATGAGGATTTACAAGATGAAGCAGATAAAAAAGCAAAAATGGATGATGAAACAGCAACATTTACTAGGGGGTCAAATCTTGTAACAAGGTCCTCTGGGCTTGATGCAGGATTAACATTATCGTTTATTTTAGGTTGTTTTTATAATTTGACACGAGAGTTTGTCACAATTGAAATGGCCAGACTACCTTTCTCACTTCCAGAGACATTTTTATTACCCGGATATGACGCGCATGTAGTGCTAGCAGATTCTCGAAAGGCAGCCGTACCCTTAGTGGATATTGCAAATTTGCTAGATTCTGTGGTCGGGGGAATAGAAGCATCCTCCCTAGATAGTGTTATTTCAGAAAGTGGGGCTGTTTTAAGCGCGGCGTCAATAGACAAGGGAACCCAGATAGGGGCATCAAATGTCGTAACACCTGAGTATTTAGTAAATTTATTAAATGATAACTTGCTTAATATCGAAGATGATGTTATGGAGCTTCATATAATGGCTCAATCAATGTTTGAGAGCTTAAAAGCTGCAACATCTGAATTAAGCAATACGGGCAAAGTTTTAAAGTTATTAAATAGCGAAAATGATGTTGACATACCTATTCCAGAGAATATTCAACACTTATTTAAATTGTTTAAAGAAAGACCCGACTTTATGCAAAATCTAAACTTAGAACAAATAGGGAATGCAAGAAAAAGATTAGAAAAATTTAAGGGTGCAGATACTAGTCCATATAAACTAGACACTATACACGACGAAATTATCAATTCTATTAAACTTTTATTAGAATCAAAGAAGGGAGAGTTTAAACGTCCGTCTATTTTATTTTTGGCGCTTGGTGATACAACGGTAAACACGTCTCTTAAAGAGAGTGTGCTCTCTAAAAAAGACGCCTTGATAAATTTTAAATTGTCTAAGGAAAATGAGATTTATACTGAAGCTATATACGAAGATATTAACAAAGAGTTTGCGTTAAAATTTATAATAGATGAATCATCGTTTAGTGATATTTTTAAAAGTGATAATCCCCCTACTACACTTAATGATCTTGTTGTTTCCCTGCGTTATTTTATTCTAGGGAAAGAAAATAGCATGACCGGTAATGAGATTATTAACGCAGAATCAGAATCACGAGATCGCTTATTTAACCTTGTTGAATCTTTCTTATTCAAAAAAATGTTAGAGATATTAACAGAAATGGCATTTTCATCAGAAAAAATGCAACAAAGTGCTTTAACAAAAAAAGGTAATATAAAAGATCTTTTTAATGAATTTGTTGCAGCTATAAACCCTGCCCAAAATACAGGAGCAGATTTTGCATCTATGTTTTTTCAACCTACGGAGGGTGATGACGTTAATATTCCTACCCTAGATAAGATATCCGGATTATTAGAGCCAAAAAAAATAATATCCTTTGACAAAATAATCTGGCAGCCACCAGATATTAATCATTCCCAGGTAGGTACTTTGTATAACTTATTATCAACAAAGCCATTTTATGCAGGGATGGTTAATTCCACGGTCTTTTCAAGCTCGGCATTTGATAGTGTTTATGCAATGATAGTAGACCTTGAAGGATTTAATGTAGACGTTACATCATTAAGCGAGTCCTTAAAAGAGAAAATTAATGAAAATAATTTTAATATAGAGACGCTAAGAATCACCGCAGAGTTTGGAGAAGTATAGTGACAATCCTACAAGTTAATCCACAAAACATGGGCTTAGTAACAGACGCTGTTTTAAAGTCACAAAACAGTACACTGCAATCAAGGTACGTCGGATTTGTCGATGTTCCAGAACCCAAAGAGCTAAAGGTCAATTTTACTTACAACTTTTTTGAACCAGAAGAAAGAACAGACAAGACAGGTAAAGAAAAGTATCACGGAACCAAAGATGAGATAGAACAGTGGGAAAATAAAAAAGCATTTACTGCAGCGAAACAAAGGATTCCAAGATTCATAGAGATAATGTTTTCAGAAACAAATTGTGGCAATGATGTTATAGATATTGGAAATAAAACATTGCAACTTTTTAATGAGCTTAAAACAGGCGGTAATGCAAACTCTGAAGAGAGCCTGACCACAAAGAAAGATACAGCGTCAAAAATATCAGATCCTTTTTTAAAAGATAGGTTATCATCTAAGATTAATCTGTTACTAGATATCCTAGAAATTAATTCTAAAAGTGTACTAGAACAATCTAAGGAGATTTCAGATTTAAATGATACAATTAATAAAGACTATATAAGGGAAATTTTAAAGCCTATCAACGATGCAAAGTTGCTAGAGGTAAATGAGATTAGTCAAATTACGAAGGAGGGCCTGTTCAATAAAGCGGCAGCGCTTAATCTTCATATGTTATTAGACAGAAATTATTCACAAATGATGTTAACCGGAGATTTTACAAATATTAGTCTGGGAAAAGTTGAAAGTATTCAAGCATTGCAACTGGATTCAGCAACGGCCGTTGTGAATAATGATGATGAAACTGGCTCAACGGGATTTGTTCCAAATTTTAAAGTATTTGTAGAGTCAGATGCACAATCATCACCAGAAAAAAGATTAAAATCAATGACATTGGGCTATATTATTAATAGAAAAGAATACACATTATCTGGAAAATTTGTAGGCTCCGTCGATTTTTACCTAAAGGGGAAAAGCAACACTAGCTATATAGACACGAAGGTTGTGTACGGCGCAAGGTATACATATTCTGTTAAGACTATCGCACTATTAGAGAAAATAGAGGAGATCGCCGAAGAATTTAAAAGGGTTTGGATTTTAATAACATCAAAATTATCTAAAGATGCTTCAGTAAAAACGATGGAAGGTGTTCCCCCATTAGAACCAGATGGGATTTTCTATAGATACAATCCAGAAGGCATACGTGGACTAGCAATACGTTGGCAAGTGCCGGTAGGGAAACAGCGGGATACAAAGTTTTTTCAAATATTTAGAAGAAAATCAATATATGAGCCATTTTCGTGCGTTGCAGAACTAGATTTTGATGATTCAACTATAAGAACTGCAAGAAGAGAAACAGTAAATAATGATAGAGTTCATAGGCTTTCTGGCCCTACGACATTTTACATAGATCCCGAGTTTACGAGAGATAGTAAATATATTTATTCCGTCGTAGCCATTGACGCTCATGGATTAACCTCTGGGTATGGTGCACAAACGTTGGTGTCATTTGATAAAATAAAAAATACGATCAATCTAAAAAATATTTCAAGATCAGGTGCACCAAAACAATACCCAAACTTTTTTGTTGATCCGAAACTTGACGATAATGTTTTTGTCGACAGTATATCACAGGATGTGATGCTATCAAGTCATAAAAAGAAAATTATGATTTATTTTGATCCAGATGCTATTACATTTACAAGTGGCGACATTGTTGGCGCTGATGCTACAAATAATGGTATTTATGAAGCTGGCTTCGGGACTCTTGTAAAGTCGAAATCCAATAATGCAGTTTATAAATTACACTTAATTAATATAGATAGACAAAAGTCAAAAACAGTCCATTTGGAAATAAGTGATAATAGAACATAAAAATGTATTTTACGGTGTCTTGTACAGACGTATATTTAATTGCAGAGGTATTTTACAATAATGTATAAAAATTATAGAGGTAACAATCATGGGCTTTCTTGATCATAGTACTAACAACATTATCATTGATGCAGTTCTTACTGATGAAGGAAGAAAAATGCTTGCTGATAATCAAGGCAGATTTAAGGTTGCCTTCTTTTCATTAGGCGATGATGAGGTTGATTATTCAATAATCGAAAAATTTGGGCGTGCCGTCGGCCAAGAAAAAATTTCTAAAAATACACCAATTTTTGAGGCACAGACAAAGGGATCCCTAGCTTTAAAGCATAGACTATTAACACTACCAAACCCTGTAGTTACACGTCTTCCGAAGTTGACAATGGAACTTCCCGTAAACACAACATTTGCAGCCGGTACGTCAACAACAAAGTTTAGTTTTAAACAAGTAGTTACAGGAAATGAGAAGATCCCTGGAGGCGTAGCGGATTCTACATTTTCAATAATGATCTCAGATAGATTTTTAAGAGTATCAGGGTTAAGCTATATATCAATAGAAAATACTACAAAAATAGCAACCTACGCAAAGTCCAGAACCGGGATAAACAACGATACCAACGCTGCAGAAGTAGAGTTCTCTTTAGTAAAACGAGAAATAGACGATACAACATATAGCATTTACGGTAACGGCAGTACAATAGAGACGGTTGTCTCCGTGATAGGCGATCAGTCAGGAATAAGAAATGACTTTAAGGTCACACTTACAAAGTAAGAGAAAGGTATAATGGCAAATTTAGCAGGTGGTAGTTTTAAAAGATTAAGTGCAAATGATGTAAGCACGAGGTCATCAACACTAAATCAATTGGTAGATGTAATTCAGGAAGATGTCTCAGGCTCAGCAACAAGACGAAAATATCAGGTCTTTGTTACTGGAGGCATTGGACCTGGTGTAACGTCTTCACTTTTTCAAACAGTTTATGACCAAGATTTTAGCTTGCAGACAGCAAACCCAATTTTTGATATGACGGTTGGTTTATTTGCTGAAGGGACGACTGTAACAGACTCCTCCACGGGAACCGCCGGTGGGAAGCTTCTTTTTCCATCACAGTCACTTATGATGAGAGAGAAAGTGGATGTTTATAAACAGTACGCGGCACACCTACTAGGAGACGCCGATGCTGCATTTTATGCCCCATATGGGAGTGCAACGGCTACTGATAGAATAGACGAGGCCCTTTTTGTATCATATAAAAGGCTTTTTTCAAGAGACAAAATAAAAAGAGAGACATACGCGACCAGAATTTATAGAAGCGGGGCCTTGGACGGTTTGGATGGCGCGACATTTCCCTTATCAATGACAGGATCAAATATCGCTGTCACATCACCGTCAGGCTCAGCTATCTTTAGTGATATCGGTGCCTCATCACAAATACAGGCAACCCACGGCGGAGAACTAGGCAATATAGTAAATGCTTCAGACACAAGTGAAACAGTTGGATTGATTTTTTATGATCAGGGTACTGTTGTATTTGATATGTCAAAAACTTTTTTCACAGATCAACATATTAGTGGAACAATCAATGCGATGGCCACCAGCTCCGTCATCAACGACGCAGTAATACCCACAGGTTACACAGTTATGGGTTCCGGAGCCGGAAACCCCTCCGCAAAATTTATTCCTGACTTGGTAGTATCAGCGTCTATAGATGAAATTGTAGATCATATTGCAACAACAAGATTTCAATCTGGTTCATTAACATCTGCAACATTTCAAAATGTGACGAATATTAATTCTACGTTAATCTTCTGCAGGGCAACCGCCGATGAGTTTAATTATTCATCCAACCCAACATTTACAGATACTGACGGCAGAATTAGGGTTATCGATTCAGGGCAGGAAGACACACAAAGGACTTTCTCGTTTATTACGACGGTTGGTCTTCACGACGAGTTTGGTAATTTATTAGCGGTTGCGAAACTATCAAGACCCATCCACAAAAATGATGAAAGAGATCTCACCCTCAGATTAAGACTAGATTTTTAGCAAAGTTGTTAGAATTTATTAAATCAAATGGATTAAACGAGAATGACGGACAAAAAACAAAATGTCAATATTCAAACTTATAAATGAGGATTTTGAGAATTTTGAACTTGTTGCAAATCCTAAACGTCAATTCTTTTCATCCTCATCAGGTATAACAGGCTCTGTCACACTATTCGCTGATGCATCACCATCTATAAAGGAACTTGCGTCAACATTTGGTGATGCAAGTGGTAGTATTACAGATGGCAGAATAGAAATAGAATCAGCAAAGATTAAGCAAGATGTTTTAGCAGGCAGCACAGACATCAACACTGCATTAAATAACTACATGAACCTGGTAAACCTACAAAGGAATTCTCCCTTTTTAGATAAACAACAGGAGATTTTGAGGTTTACTCCTGGTGTTAAATATGATGAGAATTTTCTAAGGAAAAATACGGTCAAGAACTGCCTTTTCCCGTATTACAGGAATGTACATCCATCTGCACAATGGTCATATACAAATTATAACACATTAAATTTTGTAACGGGCGGAAATCTACCAGTAGAATCAGTCTTAGTCTATCCTGCAGGCACAGGCTCCGTTGCGAAACAAGATTGGAACCCGCTCGCGCCTAATGAAAGATTCACATTTGACTTTTGGTTAAACCCTAGATATACAACAGAAAATCCTGGTGACGAGTTTACGGCAGGGACTGTTTTACATATGTCTTCGTGTTATGCAATAAGCCTAGTCACGGGAAGCCAAATTGGAGTAGACGGCAAACCATCCGGGTATAGGATGATGTTACAACTAAGTCATAGCGCTGACGTAAATCCAGCATTAGTCGATTTATCTATAAACAATAATCAAAGAAATCATCCTAAGGATTTGATATTTTTATCAAATGACAATTCATTAACAAAAAACAACTGGCACCATATTGCAATAAGGTGGGACCAGTACTTCAACAATGGGTCAGGATCTTTTTATATAGATAATAAAAATGCAGGTGACTTTAATGTCTTATCTTCTTCCGTTATGCAAACCACATCATCAGGAACGGCGCTACTAGATCCTGACGCACTATTTGTGGGAAATTATTACGAAGGTAATAATACCGGGGTCAATGCAATAGCCGGGTTTTTTAATGAAAATGCCCATAGAGATGAAGGTGTCATACGGTTTGGTAATAATTTAGAGCAGGATCCAATAAACTATAGTTTTATCAACCCGCTAAACGCAGAAATACATGACGTTAAGATATTTGATAGGTACAGAACAGACGGTCAAACATTGACAAGCTCAATAAGTGGCATCTCATTAGACGAAGCAGGCCTATTATTTTATGTGCCTCCGTTCTTTTCAAAAGAGTCAAGAGAAAGGCTAATCTTACAAACACCCTTCTTCAGTACACAAGGGTCAACAGAGGATCCATTTAATGTAGCGCTTTCCTTTGGTGTGGCAGGTTTTTGTATAAATTTAGAGAATTTTACGAAAGATTACGTCACAAACCAGTTTCCCAGATTATTAAATCTTTCAGCATCAAGAATTACGTCACAAGTTAATGATCCAACTCTTGCAAATGACCTGCTATATGCGTCCGGTTCAACGATAAAGAGAAATTTAACAATTTTGCCGTGTGACAATGGTCAATTTTTCCCCAACTTTAGCCTGTTAAAATCTGCCCCAACATTAGGCATAAGCGAGATAGCATCTGGTTCATATTTTACTAGTTCTTTTGGTGGCACATTTAATGATAGGTTTGTTGATGATTTTGGAAATAATGATTATTCAACAATAAGTTTAAGGGATATGGTAGATACAGGGTCGTTGAATAAATCTGCAACCATGCCGTTGATACCTGATGACCATGAGTCTAAAGGGTCATTATTAATCCCTCTTGCTGGTGCGACACCAGAGGATCCAGGCGTAGATCCAGGAAATATCTTAACGGTTCTACAAAGACAACAGGACCCGTCTTCTAATGAGGTTGTATTTTTTGACATCTCTAATATATTTTATGGTGATAGAATTAATCCAGGAACATTTATTATTGAAGACTTAGCATCCACAGGTTCAAATGGACGTGTAACGTTTAAATTAAAAGATGATAAATCTGGTAATTTATATAGAGCAGATGCTGATACCACCCATGCCAAGTGGTCATCAGTTGGGAATGTCCTATATGAAGAAGGAATTGTTGTAATTAAGACACCCCACTTACCCCACTTCGGAAAAGATTCTTTTAAAGTTACATTTGCAGGTCAAAAAAGTGTTTATGTTCTAGAAATAATGGTATCAGCAAAACAATCTGCGTCAAATCTATCTAGCAACCCGTCATATAAAGATATGCAGCCAAGCAATAACGTCGCAGATAGGGCAGAGAGATTTACATACATCACAGGGATTACACTCCATGATAATAATTTGAACGTAATCGGTCGAGCAAATCTGGCCCAGCCTGTTATCAAAAGAGACGAGGATGAATTTGTCTTTAAACTAAGGATGGATTTCTAGTTTGTTGATTCTTGGATTGGACATATCAACCTCCATAACGGGTTATTGTATAATGGACTCCAGCATGCCTCTAGGGGATCGCCTACTGTTGACCGATAGTATACACCTTGCTACAGAGAAGTCGTCTTATAGGAAGGCAACTATGGTAAGGGAGTTATTTGAAACCCTTAAGAAGGAATACAATATTAAGCAAATTTATATTGAAGAAAATCTTCAAGCATTCAGAAGAGGTCTATCATCTGCAAGAACGTTATCAACGCTGGCAAGGTTCAACGGAATCGTGTCATTTCTTGCACAAGATGTATTCCAGATACCTGTTGAAATGTTAAATGTAAATCATGCAAGAAAATCCATTGGATTAAAGACAGACAGGAAAATAAAAAAAGAGGTATCAATTAAAGAACAGGTTGTCAACTGGATTAAGATCCAACCAGATTTTAAAAATTTTACCTGGCCTACAAAAACGTTAAAGTCAGGTCCAAGAAAGGGCCAGACGATAATGGCACCCCGTTGTTTTGATATTGCGGATGCATCAGTGATATGTCTTGCAGGCCTGTCTAATTGAACATTCTTATATAATTTATTATTATTTTTTGTAAGTATGCAAAAAAATATTAGAGCTTTATTGGATAGAGCTTTTGGTAAAGGAACTTTATCAAGGGATGGTGTGAATTATGCGCTTCACTGTCCTGCCTGTAATGATTCAAGAAAAGAGAAGAAGAAACTGACAGTCAGGTTAGACGATGCCAGATACCATTGCTGGGTGTGCGAGACAAAAGGGTCTAATGTAAAGTTTTTAATCAAAAAGCATAGACCAGATTTAATAGATCCATCTGACAAAATAAACCTTAATAAAAGAAATGTAATAGAAGAAACAGACGAAATTCTGGTAAAACTTCCAGGTGACTTTGTATTTTTGGGAAATGAAAATATAAAAGACCCAGATATTATTGCAACAAAGAAGTATCTCCTAAGGAGAGGGCTTAAAAAGTCAGATATCTTTAGGTGGAGAATGCTTGCGACATCCAAGGGGTCTTTTAGAAGAAAAGCCATAATACCATCATTTGATGAAGATGGAAATTTAAATTACTATGTTGCAAGATCAATAGACGGATCAGGACCATACAAATATAAAAATGCAAAAATTTCTAAGAAAAAAATCATTTTTAATGAAATTGATATTAATTGGAAATTGCCAGTTGTTTTAGTTGAAGGTGTATTTGATGCAATTAATTGTCCAGAAAATACGATACCAATCCTAGGGTCAAGCCTAACAAACAATTCAAAGTTATTTCAGAAAATTTTGTCCAACCAAACGCCTGTGACCGTTGCTTTAGATCCTGATTTAAAAATGAAAGCTTTTAAGATTGCGAAACTTTTAAAAAGTGCAGGATGTGAAGTTCAAATCATCTTTGCTCCGAATAAAAAAGATTTCGGCGATTTAAGTAAAGGTGATGTTATTGAAATACTTTCTAAATCCGTGCCATACGAAGATTTTGCCAGGATAACACACAAGATTCGATCAATCAGAAGCGGAACAATTTTATAGGAATTAATATGGGTTATAAATTTGCACACCTTGCAGACATTCACTGGCGAGGACTTAGTAGACATGAAGAATATAAACGGGCTTTCACCAACGCGTTTAAATTGATACGAGGACAAAACGTAGATGCAATTTTTGTTGCAGGTGATATTGTCCATTCTAAGACCCAAGGAATATCTCCAGAATTGATAGATCATCTCTGCTGGTGGTTTCATGGTCTTGCCAACATTGCTCCAACATATATTACACTTGGTAATCATGATGGTCTTATTCTAAATAAAGATAGAGAAGATGCAATTAGTCCGATTATTCGTGCATTAAATTTACCAAACTTGCACCTTATTAAGATGACTGAAAAAGTTGCTTTTGATGACAACATTGATATTATCAATTTTTCATGCTTTGATGAAGATAATTGGGAAAACGTCGAACCTACACCTGATAAGATCAATATTGCGATCTATCATGGTGCAGTTAGAGGAAGCAAAACAGACACAGATTGGGAAATTGATGGTGAGGTAGACATCAATATGTTTGATGGGTACGATTTTGGATTTTTTGGAGATATTCATAAGTACCAATACTTGAATGAAAAAAAATCGATAGCCTACCCTGGTTCATCAATACCCCAGAATTTCTCAGAATCGCCTGACAAAGGCTTTCTTTTATGGGAAATTAATACAAAAGATGATTTTGAATCTAAGTTAATTGAAATTCCACATGACCGTCCCTTCGTAACAATTGACTGGAAGGGGACTGTGTCTGAGACTCTTGATGAGGCGGAACAACATCCTGATTATTCAAGATTTAGAATTAGAACGACGATGCCGATAAGTCAAGGAGAGATAAAGCAGCTTTATGCATCTCTTAAAGAGTTTAAGAACGCATCAGAAATTGTAATGAAACATGATGTTCCTAAAAATGAATTAATATTAGAGAATATTTCACAAGAAAATATGTTGAATCTGCATGACCCTAAAGTAGTTTCAACAATGGTTACTGATTATTACGCTCGAGCAGGTCTTAACGATAGAATGAATGAAAAGCTGGAAGAGCTTGTTCATCGCTTGTGGAAAAGCGCAACGAAATCAGATAGATCTGCGGGTGGACGATGGTCAATTAAGGATATTAAATTTGACAATACATTCGGGTATGGCAAGGATAACATAATCAATTTTGACTCTTGCATGGGAATAACGGGACTTTTTGGAAAAAACAGAGTTGGAAAATCATCAATTTGTGGCACATTGATGTATAACCTCTTTAACGCGACTGATAGGGGAACAATCTCAAATTTGCATGTTATTAATACTAGAAAGGGCCACTGCAAATCCACAGCTACAATCAGCAAATCGGGTAGAAGTTATATAGTTGAAAGGCAATCTGTAAAAAAACAGGCAAAAAATGGAAAAGTCACAGCATCAACTCATTTAAATTTACTTGAGATTGATAATGCAGGTAATGTTATAAAAGATCTTTGTGGGGAACAAAGGAGGGAAACAGAAAAGACTTTAAGGGAAATTATAGGCACTGCAGAAGATTTTCTTCTGACTTCGTTCGCCTCTCAGGGAGAAATGAACTCGTTTCTAAAACAAAAAGCCTCATCTAGAAAAACAGTTTTATCAAAGTTTTTAGAACTGGATGTATTTGACAGGTTAAACGATTCAGCCAGGGAGGAATCGGCAGGTGTTAAACAGTTATTAAAGTCAATACCTGCAAGGGATTTTGATATTTCGATAATAGATTTAAGAAGCAAACTCCGTGCCAGGGAAATTGACAGAGAATCACTTTGGGAAGAATTAGAGATTACTCGCTCAAAAATTAGAGAATTAGAGTTGACCCTTGCGACTAGGGATGATAATAATCTTGTAACACAACAGGACATCGATGAGCAAATAGAGAAAATTACAAGACTCAAAGTTGATGAAGCTAAATTATCTGGTGATATCATCGGACAAAAAGATCATCATGATGACCTAATTGAAAAAACACAGAAACTTGCAATCTTCAAAAAAGACTTTCCAGTTGATGATTTAAAGATCTCCATCTCTGAACAAAAGGATTTAGAGAACTCTGCATCATTAATAAGACACAATGTTGATAAAGAAAAACAGAGATTAAAATCATTTCTAAAAGAGGTTTCCAAATTAGACGAGGTTCCCTGCGGAGATAAATTTCCAACATGTCAATATATTGTTTCTGCCCATAAGGCAAAAAAAGAGACTATAAAACAAAATACAAAAATTGATGACTTAAAAGAGGACCTTAGACTAATAAGAAGGGATTTAAAAAAGCTAGTAGATAAAGATCTAGAAGAGAAATTGGAGAAATACAACGAACTTATTGCAAAGTTTAATGATCTTACTGTCAAAAAAAGTAGAACAGAATTATCAATTTCGACAAACAAAAATAAATTACAAAAAATAAAAGCAGAACTATCTAGATCCGAGCAAGAGCTAGATGAGATGAAAGCCAATCTTTCTTCAGACGATGCAGCACTCCAAATTCGTTCATTAAAAAATAAGTTAAGAAAATTAAAGATTGCCGTGTCCGATGGTGAAAATAAACATGCATCTTTATCGGAGTCTATAG
>Ga0114996_10003221_pt1 | contig 20450 bp, 16 predicted proteins | sample ArcticOcean_MG_C_4_FD_87039 | JGI IMG/M metagenome (GOLD analysis project Ga0114996, IMG submission 87039) | Marine microbial communities from western Arctic Ocean - ArcticOcean_MG_CB4_134 | ecosystem: Environmental > Aquatic > Marine > Oceanic | place: Arctic Ocean: Canada Basin | collected...
CCTTCGATCCTCTGCAGATCGAAGTGTTGGAGGACCCCCGTCCGTACTCGAACTCGACCTCATTGATCCCGTGAGGCTTCATCCTCCGTCGAGTTGTCCGTAACAAACCGTTCCAGGGAATTCGCCGTTCTGCCACCAGGCCACGTGCACTCGGCCCGCCGCGTCGACGACCACCTCCGTCTGCTGCCTGAACTGAATGTTGCTCCCAGCCTGAAATTGGCCGAGGGTCTCGATCTCCTGGGTCCCCACGCGAAGTACCGTCATCTCCGACCGTGTCTGGATCGCTACGATGGGCTCGCCGTTCGCGGTCAGATCGAGAGTCGCTATATCCCGCGCCCCAACGAAGTCGATGGTGAAATCGGTCACCGAGAGAACGTCCTGGAATTGGAACGCGCCCGGCGTCCCCTTTGCGTAGCGAATTACACCGACCCCCATGGCGTCTACCGCTAGGTATACCAGATGCAACGTGCTTCCATCCGGGTCGACCTCCATGTCCGGAAATCGACCGATCTCCACGCGGCCTCCCAGCGGTTCAATGGTGGCAACGGTCCAGTCATTTGGCAGTACCCTGGTGGCAATCTTACCAACACCCGCCTCGTCGTCGAAGAAGGCGGCGTGGATTCCGTCAGGCGTGTAGACGATGGCGGTGCCGCCTGCGTAGTCGAAGCTCCCTGGCGCGGCTAGCTCAATGTACCAAGCCGATCCGTCCCATGCTCCGTAAATAAGTCCCAGGCCCGAGTATCCGCTGGGATCATATGTCGCGGTATGGAGCGTGCCATCGGGACCGATGACACCCGTGTTGTACCACCCGTCATGCCCGACATTCACCATCGGCCACAGCGAAAAGCTGCTGCCCGAACGGATCGCGAGTACTTGGTCCTCCAGGCCGTGGTCGTGATAGAGTATACGCGGCTCGCCGTCATCTGCGAGGAGGATGTCGATGGGTCCGTAGAAGTTCCCGTTGGCGATGGTTTCAATCTGACCCGGCGAGGACGCGTCGGTGGAGAGGCTGGCGTAGCGCACCCATCCCTCTAAGGATTCCATGATGAACGTTGCGTGGACTGTGCCGTCAGGTCCTACGGTGATAGCAGGCTTCGTACCTGCGCCGAAGCGTGTGAACCGCCATCCTGCTAATGATCCGGACGGCACACAGGAGACAGCGGCTTGGTCGTTGCCGTCCCCATCATCGGGGCTTGCTGGGCCGCCGCAGGCGGCAAGGATAGTGGTAAGCGCTGCGATTCCAGCCAGACGGGGCTTCTGCCACCGTGCCCTCACCCGCACGAACAAGAATTCTCCCATGCTGCCCTCCTCAGTGAAATTCGGATGGCCATGCACCTTTTAGCGCACCCGTCTCGTACGCTCGGACTAGCGGGAGGTTCCGCGCTCTCAATGTTATGTAAGTCATGTAGCGATAGGGAATTGGGCGGGTTGGCGGACTCGATCTGAACCACGATGTGCGCGGCATGTTCGGTACCGCCCCGACAACATCTCCGTGTTCAAGGTGGCCTACTGGCTGAATCCCTGAGATTCTCGCTCGTACGCCCCTTCACCTCCGCGGAATCTGCGTTGCGATTTCACACTGAAGGAGTGATGTTCAGAATTCGAGGTTACCTCCCGGGCAGGAGTATTCACTACTCATCTCAAGGAGGTGTGATGAAGAATTCTCATGTGAAAAGAAATGTCCGCTGGATGGTGACGGCTCTCGCGCTCGCATTAACAGGTTGTGCTGAAGGGGGCTCTCCCACGGGCGGGAGTGATGCTGTCGGCGATGCTAATGACCCCACTGGTGGCGGCTCGGTGGCCACGACGGCCGTGGACGTAAGCCTCATGGGCTTCGCGCCGCCGAACATCATCGTGGCCAGTGGAGCCGAGGTCACGTGGACCTGGATCGACACCGGTCCCCACAACGTCACCTTCACGGACGGGCTGATCGGTGATTCGCAGAATCAGACGGAAGGCGACTATAAGATTACGATCCCCCCTGCACCTGGATGGCTGTTTACCTACAGATGTACGATTCACGATCACAGGGGGTTCATTTATGTTTCCTAGGAAGCGGCTGCGGTAGTCTAGCAGCGATCTATGGATGCCCTGGCTCTAACATTCAGGCACACTCGTGACGTAGGAAGGCGGAGAGATCGCGCTGGACACCGCCGCCCGGTACCAGCGCCGGGTCGCCAGGAGCACATCGGGTGAGCCGACCCACCTCGTGACAGTGGACGGAATCGTCGACCTGCGACTGGACCGGAACTAGGAGAAAAGCCGGAGCATCCCTACGGAAGGGTCAGGGCAATGAGTTCGGCCGACATGTCCTCCCAGCCGACAGCTACGACGATGTACTGTCTGCCGTCGGCGAGGTAGGTGATGGGACCACCCGATGTGCCCCCTGGCAGCTCGATCTCCCAGACGACGTCACCCGTGGCTTTGTCGAATGCCCTGAACATCTTCCCGCCGCCCCATACCGGGATGCGGGGGGGGCCGCTCGGGCCACGCTGTCCTTCTCCGACGAAGAGAAGTGTTTTGGTAACCAGCGGGGACGCCCGGTTCGGGGTGCCCAGCGGCGGCAGGTCCAGGTCCCTGAGGTAGGGATGATCACGAGGCCCGTCCCCGTTCGGAACGGTCCACAGGATCTCCCCTTCGTTTAGGTCCATACCGACGATGCTGCCATAGGGTGGCTTGAGGGCCGGCAGGTTCCAGGGTAGGGGCGGAGGGTTCTCTCGACCCGCCAACCCCTCTCCGATTGGCAACTCGAAGTTGCTGTTGAGGAGCGAGCCCAGGCCTCGGCGGGTGAACGGAAAGGGCGATCGTGGATTTGGTGGCCTGGCGAGGCCGGTGAAGACCGGCATTCGTATCACCGGTATGTAGAGCATTCCGGTCTCCGGATCGAAGCCGGCGCCATGCCAGTCCGACCCACCCACGGTCCCAGGAACCATGACAATGTCGTGATTCGGTGACGGCGGGAGGTACAGGGGTCCGTATTCATACTGCTGCAGTAGCTCCAAGGCCTGCCGTCGCAACTCTGGAGTGAAGTCGATGAGGTCGTCCACCCCAAGGTTCTGCATCTCATAAGCCGGTGGCTTCGTCGGGAAAGGCTGGGTGGGTGAATACCACTCGCCCGGAGTATCTCCCGAAGGAACCGGCCGCTCCTCGATCGGCCAAACGGGCTCGCCGGTCTCACGATCCAGAACATAGGCGAACGCCTGCTTGGTGAGCTGGACCACAGCCTTGATATCAACACCATCAACATTGATGTCCACCAGTATCGGTGCGGTCGGATTGTCGAAGTCCCAGATATCGTGGTGAATCGTCTGAAAGTGCCAGACCCTCTCCCCGGTAAGGGCATCGAGGCACAGCACTGAATTGGAGAACAGGTCGTCTCCGGGTCGAAACCCACCGTACATGTCGTTGGACGCAGCTTCGGTCGCTATAAAGACGTATCCCAAATCCTCATCCCCGCTCATCCATGTCCATGTCCCGGCTCCTCCGTTGATATCGGCGGAGTTGTCCAGCCACGTCTCGTAGCCGAATTCCCCCGGACGGGGAATCACGTGAAACGTCCAGATTTGCTCCCCGGTGTGTACGTCGTATCCGCGAATGTCCCCCGGAGCACCCAGCGCCGGACGCTCACCGGATGGAACGTCATGCTGGGCGAGCCCTGGCACGCCGCCGATGACGATCACGTCGCCCATGACCAGGGGTGGTGAGCTCCACGAGAAGCCCCCGACTGGCGAGTTCGGTCGCTCATCGTAGACGGTGAGGTCCACCTCCCCTCCTTCGCCGAAATCACGATATCGCGCGCCCGTCTTCGCGTTCAAGGCGATCAGAAACGAACCATCCAGGGCGATGATGCGTTCGTCCGTACCGTCGGTCCAGTACGCAATCCCGCGACTTTGGGTTGGGAAAGCCCGCGCCTCCCGATCAAACCACACGACCTCGCCGTTCGTCGGTTCGAGGGCCGCCACGACGCCGGACTCGGTCCGCATATAGAGCAGACCCCCCACCATCAAAGGCGTGTGTTGGTAGTTGCCACCGACGCGCTCCGCGGACCCATCGTCGCGAATCTCGGGCGGTGTCGCCGACTGACGCCATGCGATCCGCAGGTTCCGGACGTTCTCGGAATTGATTTGGTCCAACGGGGAGTACTTCTGGCCCGCGAGATTTCCGCTGTACGTCCGCCACTCACCCTCTTGGGCCGAAACCCAGGAGGGGAGGGCCAGAGACAGCACGATCCAGAGCGCCGAAGGAAATCGCATGGGTATCCTAGGAATAAATGATGAACTCGAGCAGATTGCTGTCCGGATCGCGGGTGTAGACGCTTTGACCAACTGCTCGGCCGTCGTCACGACCCCCCCGCCGCTCGCCTTCTGTATCAATCTCGGTCCCCGTCCGCTCAAAGACTTCCAGGAGTTCCTCTCTGGTACCCTCCCACACCCAGCACCAGTCTCCACACGGCGGCACCGCCGCAGTTGCTCGGAGGGTGTACCCGCTCTCCCACAGGAGCGGGGTGTGGAAGTTGATCTTTTGATCGCCGAAATGGACCGAGACGAGCTGCTCTCCCTGCTCCACCCTAAATCCGAGGGCACGGTAGAACGCCACCATCTCTTCGACGCGCCGCATCGGAATGGAGATGTGATCGAACCCCCCAACCCCGGGGGTCTGTCGACCGAAGGCACTGGACGGTCGCGCCAAGGCCATCGAGGCCGAGGCCACCCCTCCGACACCAATGGCTCGCTTGATGAAGGAGCGCCGAGAGGATGACGGCAACCCGCTACCTGGCAATGACATAAAGTCTCTCCCAAAAACCGGTGGATCCGGCACTGTCAGTGAGTCCACAAATACGGCCGATTGCAGCATAGGGGTGCCAACGCTGCAACGCTAGCAAGAGTGCGCCCAGGACGAACCCCACCCCGCATCCCCGGGTTGGTCGGCGTCTGGGGAACCTACTGCGCGAGCGGACTGGGACGCAGCTGCATGTAGACCAGAGAGGGCCTCTTGGTCTCAGTGAGCATGGCGCTGCTGGAGCTATACATGGACCAGATGCCGCGTCCTTTCCAGCCGGCGTTCGTATCGTCGACTCGTGCATCAGACCCGCGGGAGTTGTACTGAAGGGGATAGGGCACGCGGATGGTCGTAAACTGCTCCGTTTGCGGATCGAAGAGGAAAAGCGCATCTGCTCCGGTGCCATTTACGATCACGGTGTTCTCGCCGAAACCCGAGGCATTGTAGCGATCGACCCAGATGTAATAGAGCATGGTCGAGCTGGCGTTGTCCTCGGGACGTTGGGGCTCGAATCCCTGGAAGGAGGGCCCGGGAATCTTCCAGAGTGTCCAGCCTTCCGGGCACTGGTCACCGAGTCCCCAGGTCCTGCCGCATTTGCTCCGGTCAAAGCGCGCCAGGTGACCACTGCCCGCCAAGGCGGTCCACACGACGCCATTCGAATCCACGGTAATCCCTCGCGGCCCGCTGCCATACGGCGGTTGATAGGTTTCGAATTTCTCCGTGGCCGGGTCCCACCGGTTGATTCTCCCCGGATACGGTCCGATCTGGGTATTCCAGGCCGAACCATCCGGGCTCGGATAAACACCATACCCACCACGGCCGAGTTGCGTGTCCCCCTGGCCGTCACCGTCCGAGTCGGCCATGAAGTCGGCCCACCCCTGTGCCGCCATCGGATCATTCGGATCGTAGGTGTTGGTGTCGAGATATCCGAGGGTGCAACTCCACAGACGCCCCTCGGGCCCGTCGGCGAATTCCAGATGATGGGTTCTGAAGCAGACGGGGATGACCTCCATCTCTCCGGTTTCGGGATCGTACATCGTATAGGAATTCCCGAATTGGCTGCCCTCAGGGCAGTACTCTGGCCGCCATGAGCTGATCCTCGTGGTCATCCAGACGCGACCATGCTCGTCCATCATCGGGTTGTGGGGCGTCGACAGAGAGTGGTCGTAGGCGCCCTCAAAGTTCGTATGTCCCCCGTCTACCGCCACCCCGAGGGCCGAGTACCCCCGCGTGGGCCGCAGGTCATTCGGATGGGTGGGAACGCGCACTCGTTTCCAGCTGTTATCGACCGGGTCGATGATGATCAGCCAATCCTGGGCATAGTCAACCAAGTAGACCGGACCATTCGCGTTACTCGTGGGTGTCCGCCGATCCGTCGCCGAGATATCGTGCGGGTGAGCGTACAGATCGGCCACTTCCCACTGGGTGATGACCACGTTTCTCTCGACCCCGGAAGGCCTCGGTGGTGCAGGTGGAACTTCACCGGCATGAATTCGCGTGGACCAATCCTCAAACACATCCAAGAACGCTGGATATCCGAATGAGTTCGCCCCTGCGACCATGTTCGGAGACTTCCTGACCGCAACGTCCCAGGCCCCGCGGGTTGCCAGTCGCGTCGCAGAGGTACCGATCTGGTGGCAGAGGTTGCAGCTCAGCTTGAGCTGGCCCAACCATTCCGACTGAGACTCCATTCCGCTGGCGATGTGCTCGCCGTCGCCGGGGAAGGCTGTGGCGGGCGGAAGGTCGAGCAGGGAATACCAGTAGTTCGCGGGATAGATCCTGGCCGCCTCCTGCGGGGTTTGCGCCGTCTCCACCGTAATCTGGAGGTCTCTGGTCCCCGGTGCGACGATATGCTGGCCGGACAGGGTCCACGAGGCCCTCGAATCTACCAGTCCGTATCCACGAACCCAGACGTCATACGAACCGCTGGGTAGGTCAGGCAGCAGAAACCTCCCGGCATCGTCAGTGACGACGATCTTCCGGTAGGAGTCGGGGCCGCGCCCGTCGTCAGGCATCACGTCCTTGGACTCCGCGACGACCCACACTCCAGCTTCGGGAACGGCACCCTCGGACACCACCCTGCCACTGATGTAGTCGCCCGCAGTCTGAGAGGCGAGGCGGTTAGGCCCGGCGGTCAGGCCGGCAACGATAGCCAGAAGTACTAACACCTGGGTCGACGATCGCTGCATGACTGTCCCCCATGGAGGTAAATGAGCGCCTAGTTGCGATGGCCGGTGTAGAACGTTCGTCAGGCTCCCGCTGGCGTCAAGACGGAGGACGTCGGGTAGTGTCAAACGGCCGACGAAAAACTACCGAATGTCCGGAAGCCCTTCGTCGGTTGGAAGGATCTGCACGCCGAACGCGTTGAGCGACATCGAGACGAGCCGGTAGGTGCTCACGGTCATCAGTGCAGAGATGGTCGCGCGTGTGTCGAACTCGGCGGTGATCGCCGCCCAGGTCTCCTCCGAAACCATCACGTCGCGATAGAGCTCATCGGCGAGGGTGAGCAGCGTCACCGAGAAGGGGCTCCAGCCATCGGCACCGGGGCCCTCGGCGATGCGACGTGGTTCCAGCCCGTGGTCTCTTGCGCGACCCACGCTGCCGACGTGCTTCGCCCACTCGTATTCGGCCTGGCAGTTCCAGCCGATGCGAAGAATGAGCAGTTCTCGGTCGTGTTCGGTCAGGGGCGAAGCGCCGAGCACGAAGTTGTACGTTCCACTCTGAACCTGGGACAGACGCGGGTGACGGTTGAACGTCCGGGTGACTCTGATCCCCCTCCCTTCGAGCGGCGCGATCCGTGGATTGCGGAGCGGCGCCTCCCGCTCCGGCGTCGACACACGGTAGGCGACATCGGTCGGCAACCGGTCGGTTGTCCAGTCGTTGGGCTGCACACCCATCGAGTTGAACATCATCGCGAGCAGGGTGGCCTGGTTGACGTTCGCCACTGCTTCCATCATCTGGATCATGTTGTAGCGGACGCCCAGCGTCGTCCACGTCCGGTCGGTCACCGACGAGTTCTGATAGAGCTCGTCGGCCAGACGGAGGTGTGCGGCATCGAAGTCGTTCCACCCGTCGGCGTCGGGCCCGACCGCGATGCGACGCAACTCGGCATCCGTGAGTCCAGCCTCGCGGCCGGTTGATGCAAACACCGACCACTGGTACTGGCTGTGCGTCAGCCAAGCCGTCCGCAGCAGGAGAAGCGTCCGATGACGTGGCTCCAACGCCGATTCCTGATCGAGGAATCTGACAAACGGCATGATCCCCTCGGCGAGCTCCGGCACATGCAGCAGTGTCGAGAGGGCGTTGTCGGCGCGTCCGTCCGGCGCATACTCTCGGACCAGCGCCCGGTGCCGGTCGGTCCATTGCGATTCGGGGAGAGGGGCGATGCGGGGTGTGGTCAGGCGAACAGGCTGTCGGCTGCCCGGAGCGTCAGGACGCGACTGAGCAGTGACCGGCTCGACAGGCGGAACGAGCACGGTGAGCAAGAAGCACGCAAGGAAACACTTCATTGCAACCTCCGGGTGACGGCCATTTAGGAAACCAAGACCAAAAGCCCTTTGATGGGTCGGCATAACGTTAGGGGCAAGACCAAAGCGGTCAAGGGATAAGGATTTCAAAGACCGTTATCCGGGTTACCGACAGTGCTTGAGGAAGGCCGTTTCCTGCTTGACAGGTCTGGACCGTCCTCTCACGTTTCCTGATTCGGCAATGGGCCTTTGTTTCCCTTCCCGCGTTATCTTCTAGAGACATCGCTTCGTCGAATCGAATCCCCAACCGGCCACGTCACCTTATAATCCGCCGCCTTGAATGATCTCCGAGACCATCACTTCCAAGAGATGCATGCCCAAGAGATGCACGGGCCCCACCCCCATCGCCCTAATTGTGATATTCACGTTGATCATCTCGGCGTGCGGAGAGGTCGGAGCGCCACCCTCGAGCGGGCGCGAAACTGGCGCGGCGGTGGTAGCGACAGACCCTGAAGAAGCGATCATGGAGATCGAGCTCAATGATTTTAATGTCGTCATGAGCGCGGTCATGCCGGCTGGTCGACTGACTCTAAGACTCGCGAACCGCGGCTTCCAGGAACACAACCTCTTTTTTGTAGTCGTCGAATCCGACTCAACCGTCTGGGAGATCGAGCGCCGCCTGAGTCCAGGGGAGAGGCGAATAGTGACACTCGACCTCGAAGCGGGCACATACTGGGCCGTATGCGATGTTTCTGGGCACGAAGACAAGGGCATGGCGTGGGAGTTTGTGGTTGAGGAGACGGCTCCGAGCGAAAGCGGATCCTAACACGTAGTGTTGTTGGAGGCGGATCTTCTCCGTTTCTCCTGTTTTTCCGCGTTACAGCTTTAACTGCATTTGTTGCGAGGTGGGTCTTGAGCGTGCTAGCAGATGAGGGGCCGGGCCAGGGTGCCCGGAGGGTAGGGTTCCGTTTGGCCCTGGTGATGGGGTTTGTTCTGATCTTGATGCCAGGGAAAGTGGCGGCACAGGACCAAGGCGGGGATGACAGCAGGGCCCTGGAAGATGGAGGCTTGGTGCCCGGCCGACCGACGGTGCGGCCCACCCGCACCGACACGGCGCCGGAAATCGACGGCCGCCTCGACGACGAAGTGTGGAGCACGGCAGCCCTGATCACCGAATTCACGCAGCAATCTCCGCTCGACGGTGCGCCCGCGACGGAAGAGACCGAGGTCTACGTCGCCTACGACTCCGAAAATATCTACCTGGCGTTTTATGCCCATTATGAGGATCCCTCGATCATGCGAGCGAACCGCGTGGACCGCGACCGCACGCTGATGGACGATCTCATCACGGTCTACTTCGACACCTTCCTGGACCAGCAGAGAGGGTATGGCTTCGACGTCAACGGCTACGGGGTGCAGGGTGACGGGATCATCAGCGCGGGTGGCCTTAGAGGTCGCGGTGGGGGAAGGGGCGGCGGAGGCGGAGCGGCTTCCCGCAGCGGCATTCCACCCGCGGATCGTTCATGGAACGCCTTGTTCGAGACCGGCGGCCGGATCGTGGCGGATGGATTTACGGCAGAGATGGCGATCCCCTTTAAGAGCCTGCGATACCCGAGCCGGGAGCGTGACCAACCGCATCGGTGGGGTTTTCAGATCGTTCGCGAGGTCAAGAATAAGGATCAGGAGAACCAGGTCTGGGCGCCGATGTCTCGCGGCGTCTCGAGCTTCTTCCAGCAGATGGGCGTTCTGGAGGGCATGGTCAACCTATCCACCAGCCGGAACATCGAGGTTTTGCCGACCTTCACGGCCATCGAGCACGGCACGCTTGACGCGACGGTTCCAGGGTTTGCCCACACGGCCACCGATCCGGACGCCGGCGTGAACCTCAAGTACGGTGTCACGTCGACCCTGACCGCCGACTTTACGGTGAATCCGGATTTCTCGCAGATCGAATCGGATCAAGCCCAGATCGAGGTCAACCAGCGGTTCGCTTTGTTCTTCCCCGAGCTACGGCCCTTTTTCCTGGAGGGCGCGGAGATGTTCAATTTTCTATCGCCGGTGACGTTCATCCACACCAGGACGATCGTCGATCCAGATTACGGTGCCAAGCTGACCGGCCAAGTCGGGGCGATGTCCATCGGTGTGTTGGCGGCCAACGACATCGCGCCCGGAAAGGTGGATGACGAGCTGGATCCAGCCTTCGGGCGGTCGGCCAACACGTTCATCGGGCGGGCCCGGTACGATCTATACGCAGAGTCGAACGTCGGTGTGATCTTCACCGATCGGGAGTTCATGAGCGGCTACAGCCGCGTTCTCGGCGCCGACGGCAACTTCCGCTTGAGCCGGACCGTGACCTTCCGCGCCGTCGGCGTCGGCGCACGGAATCTCGACAGTGACGGGGTGGAGAGTCGTAACGGGCATCTGGTCGGCACCTTGCTGCGCCAGAGCGGAAGGAACGTGAACTGGTCCCTGAATGCCTACGAGATCACTCCGGATTTCGACACCGACGTCGGATTCGTGCGCCGCACGGATGAGCGTCGGGCCAGCGGTAACATTGGATACGTCTTCTGGCCGAATGGTCGAATCGTCAACTGGGGTCCCCGGATCAATGTCCTCCGGAACTGGGATTTCGACCGGGTCGTCCAGGACAAACGTGTCGGCTTCAGCCTCAATTTCTTGTTGGCCGGCAACATAAGCTTGAGCGGGAATTACGATCGAGAGATGGAGCGGTTCGGCGGGATAAACTTCGATAAGAACAGGTTTTCCGCACGAGCGAGCAAGAACAGCCGTTCATATTCGTTCGGTGGGAACTTCAGTATGGGGGATCAGATCCTCTTCAGCGCCGATCCGCGCCTAGGTGACCAGTTCGGTTGGGGTGTAGACGCTCAGGTGCGGCCCACAACGAGTCTCTCTACGCAGCTCAGCTTGAACGCGACCCGGCTGACGATTGATGGCGTCGAGGAGTTCGACGTGAAGATCGCGCGTGGCACCACCACCTATCAGGTCACCGAAAAGTTGGGGTTCCGAAACATCCTGGAGTTCAACTCGCTGGATGAGACAGTCGACGTCAACCTGCTCGCGACCTATCGGGTCAACGCCGGCACGGTTTTCTTCATCGGCTACGACGACCACTATATGCAGGCCGACCTCATCGAGGGGGATCGCGACGGCGACGGAATCGACGAGCAACTTTTCTTCAACAAAGATCTGCGGCGGACGAATCGCGCGATCTTCATAAAGCTCCAATACCTACTGCGTTACTGAGTGCGAGCGCGGGTCGGCAGCCCGGCCGCTACCCCTCTACCACCTCTCAATCACGCTGAGAGTCGCCCGATCCCTCCGCTTCCATTCTCTCCTGATAACGCGCCCCGCTCAGTACGCCCGCCAGACTGTAGTTACATGGACGTGATCCGCCGGTTCATCGACGAGCACCCCCCCCTACTCACGAATCCGCCGAATGGCTCGGCGAGCCCAATCCGCTGCCCTCATCCCAGCTCTTCGTAGAGATGGGCGAGCGCCCGGATTCCGAGTTCGATGTTCGCTTCTAGGAACCACTCGTTGGGGGCGTGCAGGTTGGCTCCGGGCAGAGAGAAGCCCATCAGGAGCACCGGCGCGTCGAGGATCCGCTCGAACTCGCCGACGATCGGGATGCTGCCACCCTCGCCCGCCAAGACGGGAGCGGATCCGAAGGCCTTGAGGAGGGCGGAGCTCGCCGCTTCTTTGAGACGGCCGTCGAGCTGCGCTCGCCAGGGCATTCCTCCGTGAAATTGCTCGACCGTCACCGTCACTCCGGGCGGAGTTACTGAGGCTACATGCGCTCGAAACAACTCGGCCACGCGCTGCGGGTTCTGATCAGAAACCAGGCGGAAGCTCACCTTGGCCATGGATTCGGCGGGCAGCACCGTCTTGGCCCCCTCACCCGTGTAGCCCGAAAGGAGCCCGTTGACCTCACACGTGGGCCGGATCCAGAGTCGTTCTGGAATGGAGTAACCGGGTTCGCCGCCCACCGGGGACGCCCCCAGAGATTTCTCGAAGTCGTCCTCATCGAACGGCAGGTCCCGGATTGCGTCCCGGGTCTCAGTGTCCCAGTCCAGCACGTCGTCGTAGAAGCCGTCGATTGTGATGTGTCCCTGATCGTCATGCAGAGTGGCCAGAATCCGGCTGAGGGCCATCGCTGGATTGACCACGGGCCCCCCGTACGATCCCGAATGTAGGTCGCTCGAGGGGCCCGCGACTCGGATCTCGAAATAGGCGAGGCCCCGGAGGGAAAAAAGGAGTGCGGGCAGGCCCTCCGCGAACATCGCCGAGTCGGAAATCACCACCGCGTCACAGGCCAGCCTCGCTTGTTGGGCTTCAACGAGGGGTACCAGATTCGGCGAGCCGATCTCCTCCTCACCCTCGGCCAGAACGATCAGATTGACGGGAAGGGCCCCACCCCCCTTCAAGTGGGCTTCGGCAGCCTTGATATGGAGATAGAGTTGCCCCTTGTCGTCTGCCGCACCTCGGGCGTAGAGGCGCCCGTCGCGAAACTCTGGCTCAAAGGGTGGTGAGTCCCAGAGCGCAAGGGGCTCAGCCGGCTGGACGTCGTAGTGGCCGTATACCAGGACGGTAGGAGCGTCGGCGCCGGCGCCGCGCCACTCCCCCAACACTACCGGATGGCCGGCGGTCTCGAGCAACTCGGCTTCGAGGCCGGCGCCCTCCATTTTATCGCGGAGCCACTCCGCAGCTCGACGCGTGTCGGTATTGTGTTCGGATTTTGCGCTTACGGAAGGAATTCGGAGAAGTTCCAGAATCTCGTCCGTGAAGCGACCAAGCTCCCTCCCGATGTAACCCTGGACGTCACTCATGTCGCTCAGATGAGACCGCGAATGCCCCAGCGGTAAATGAAGCTCATGGCGACCGCAAACGCGGCCGCACCAGCCATGCCACCCGTGCTAAACGCAACTGGGTCATCGAACTCGAAGATGCCTATTCCCAGCATTCCGCCGATGACCGCTCCGAAGGCCCCGATCACGACGAGCACGGGTAGATGCCCCGGCGTTTCTTCCGGTCTTTTAATCACGAGTTTCATCACGAAGGCGATGATGGCTCCCATGACGATCCAAACACCGATACCGATCCAGTTCTCCATTGATCATCCCTTAAAAGCCGGCGGCGGAAGGCCCCGGCGGCCGGCCGCGGTCCTCGAGGCACGGAATCTAAAGGGTCCGCCTCGGGGGGCGCCACCTAATCTTGCTTTCGCATCGCTCGTTTCAAGGCGTCGAGCCGGGCATCCACGTCGATTTCTGCTGGATCGGGACGGCTTTCAAAACGATCCGGCCCGTCGTCAATCAGATCGTCTAACTCGATGCTGGCCTTCCGCTGGGCATCGTCGGCTTCGATCTCGTCCGCGAAGCGGTCCAGCTGAGAGAAGAGGTCATCGGCCCCCTCGATGGAGTCGCGCGCGGGTGCCCGTCCCGCGGTGGCGGTAAGTCCGTCACGGTTCTTCTCCGCATCCTTTATCGCCTCGATCATTTCCTGGAACTCCTCCTGTCGCATGTCCAGCTCCTCCTTCAACGCGAGGGCCTTGTGCTCCAGGACGCTCCGGCGATGTTCGTGCTTCTCCGCATACTCGCGGGCCACCTTAGCAGTTTCCTCATCTGAGATGGCGAGGGCCATCTGTTCCCGGCGGCGGCACGTTTTTCCCGAGCCCTCTTCTTTCTCCGCCTTCTCGATCGCGCCCTGGATGGCCTCTTCGAGCCGCCGGATCTCGGCCTTCGTATCTGCGGCCTCTCGCTTCATTTCGCGAAGAAGGCGGTTCACTGTCTCCGGAATTTCGTCGCGACCCAGCTCATCCTTGAAATTGTCGACGGCTTCGCGGAAGGCTTGGCGTAGGTTGTCGAACATGCTTCCACTCACCCCATTAATTGAGGAAGGGCTCGATCCTCTGGGCGAAGGAATTCCGGGCGCGGTGCAGCCTGCTCTTCACGGTCCCGAGGTTTACGCCGGTGATCTCGGAGATCTCCTCGTAGCTCTTGCCCTCCAGCTCGCGCAGTTGGAACACCAACCGATGGTGTTCCGGCAACTCCTGCACGGTGTCCTCCACGAGGCGTTTGAGAAAACGCCTTCGATAAAGATCGTCGGGCCTCGTCCGGAAATCTTCGAACTGGATGGGGCGGTGGTCGTCGTCCCAACTGTTCGTGAGCCGCTGGAAGAGAACAAGGGGGCTGCGTGACCGGTTGCGGAGCTCATTCTTCGAGAGATTGCTTGCGATCGTGTACACCCATGTCGAGAACTTCTTCGAGGTGTCGAACCGGTGGAGGTGCCGGGTCACTCGGATGAAGGCCTCTTGAACCAGGTCCTGCGCCTCGTCCCCATCGCCGGTCTTTCGGGCAACAAAATGCACGAGCCGGTCGCGATACCGGTCGTACAGGTCCTCGAACGCACCGATTCGGCCGTGAAGATGGGCGATGACGAGCTCCTCGTCACTCAACATGTCGAGGGCTTCTTCCTTCAAACCCGTCCCAACATCGTCGTCCATCTAATGTTTTCCCTATTCATTCCGACGGGCTCAGCCGTCCGCTGGAACCGGTGCGACGTCACCCGACAATGATTCTCACCTTCGGTCGCAATATGATCCGTCCCGATCTCACCTTCAAGGGCGGACCCGTTTCGAGGCGCGGTTCAAGGCGCGGTTCAAGATGCGGTGGTGTGCTGAGCGAAGTGCGTGGCATGGCCTGGCACGATCGGAAAGAGCGGCTGGTGGATGCGGTCGCCCCACCTTCGTTGCCGGGTGACCAACAGCCTGCGAGATTGACAGAACCCGCCCCGCCGGGGTGGTAACCACGAGCACGGCCATCAATGATCGAGCAGCGCATAGAGCAGACGGGAATGGGGGAGTCCATCGACCGGGGGCGCCAGCGGGTGTCGGCCCTGGTCCCCCTCACGATTCTGGAGGTCCTCCGGGCGAGCGATCGGCCCTTTGAGGTTTTCGAGGAGGAAGACACGTCGATCACGATGCCGCGCAGGTTGGGTCTGAGTGACGTGGTGGAGCGCCGGATACGGACTTACCAAGAGGAGACCAAAAAGGGCAACAAGATCTCGGATGGGGAGTTCGGCGATCTGGTGCGGCTCGTGGTAAAGAGGCCCGACGCGAGGGCGATCTTTCTGGAGTGCGGCGCCAGGCTGGCTGGTAAACCGCCGCGTCGATCTAGGCTCGTGCCCCGTAAGTTGGGGTTGGCCCTCGCAAAACGGAGAATAAGGAAGAGGCTCCGGGCGCTCTTCGGACGCCGCGTTGGAGGCTTCGCGGACGACGGATTCGTTCTGGAGGGGCGTTCACTCCTTTTTATCCAGAGCGACTCCGGAGGTGATGCCTGTTCCCTCGTATCGGGCCTCTGCTCCGCGACGTTGAGCGGGTCGATCGAAGACCCGCCGACCATCGCGCACATCGCGTGCGAGGCTCGGGAAGACGCGTACTGTCGGTGGGGGCCTCAGTAGGGATGGGGGGCCATTCACGATCACTATTGAGGAAAGTATGGATGTTTTGACGGTTGCAAGTATTGCCGGTGCGGTCGCTGCCGTCGTCGGCTTTTTCCTGGGAAGAAGGAGCGGTCGGTCCTCGGACGGTTCGATCGGCGGGGCGCTGGCTCGCTCCTCGCCGCCGGGCAAGACCACCGAGGACGATGCGGCTTTCCGCCTGGGCCTTTCTCGCATTGGTGCTTACCTGCGCGAGAACGTGGACGGTCCGCTTGCCGCAGCGTTCAAGGACCGTAGCCTGTCACTCAGGCGAGCCGCCGAGGACGCCGTGGCAGCGATCGAGGATCTCCACTTCTTCTTGGAGGATCCGGCGGAAGGGATCGGCGAGGACGATCTTGCCCGAATCGTTAAGGAGGCGGTCCAGGCATACGAGTCCGAATGGGACGTCTCCGTGCTTTTTTCGGCGAAGGGCTCGGTTCAAGTCCGCGTGAACACTGAAGCCGTTCTCGACGCACTATACCTCGTTCTTCACAACTCGGCGGTTTTCGGCCTCGGCAAGGACGTGGTGGCGACTGTCACGAGCGATGGAGAGTGGGGTCGCGTTCTCATCCAAGATGGGGGTCCGGGGTTCTCTGCCGAGGCGTTGTCCAGGGCGTATGATCCCTTTTATACGACGTCAGAGGGAGGCCTGGGGCTAGGGCTCTCACATGCTCGGAGGTGCGTGGAGCTTCAGGCCGGCCGGATCCATTTGAGGAACCATCCCGACGGGGGCGCGGAGGTGGAGATCTCGGTTCCCTTGGTGTAGGAGACGAATACGTCTACTGTATGCGAATCCTCACCCCTGCGGTCAGCTCGGTCGGGTGGCCTGGCGTGAGGAACCGTTCCACCCCCCCCGTTGGGCCGCGCAGATTTTGGGACAGGATGCCGAAGGTGCGGTAGTCGGTGTCGAGGAGGTTGGTGACTCGTAGGTAGAACACCGCGGTCCCGAAACTCCTTTCTACGCTCACATTCAAGAGCGTGTACCCATCGAGCTTTCCGAGCGTTGCGTCGTTCCCTTCATCCCCGACCAAGAACTGTTCACCGACCCACCCTCCGGTCAGTTCGAACACGGTTTCGCTCAGGTCGTAGCGCAGACTGAGGTTCGCCGTAAGCTCTGGAACCATTGGGAATCGGTCTCCAGGCTCCACCTGGGGTGGAGTCGGGTCGCCAGCGCCCATGGGGCCGCCCTCCTCTGGGTCGTCATCGAGGAACGGCGCCGAAAGGGTGGCCGCCGTTTCGAACGTAGCTCGGGTCCAGCCCATCGCCGTGCGGACCGTCAGGGGAACGCTCGAAAGAGGGACCAGCGACAGCGACGCCTCCACGCCCACTCGGCGGGTGCGGTCGAGGTTGGTGAAGAACCCTCGCGTCGGCATAGTGAGGTCCGTGACGTTGAAGATGTCGTCCCGGACCTCTGACCAGTATACCGCGACTTCGGCTTGGCTTCGGATTTTGGTCATCCGAAATCCGGCCTGCCAGGTGTCTGAGATGACGGGTTTCAGCGGGGGATCAGGTCCGAGTTCGAACGGAAGCTGGCACGGGTCATTCGGGTCCGCGCACATCACTTCTAGAATCACCGGCGCCCGAAACCCTCGACCATAACTGGCGAAGGCATTCCAGGCGCTATTGAGCGATTTGCTTAGGCCCACACCGCCGGAGAACTGCTTGAACTGGTTGAGACCGCTCCCCGACGGATCGAGGAGGTCCCGTACCGGGAGGTGGACGTAGTCGAACCGAAACGAGCCGTACAACGAGACGGTTGGGCGAGCACGCCACCAGACCTCGCCGAAGGCTCCGACATTGTTCTCGTCGGTCTCGAGATGCTCGGTTGTTGCTGGGATGATTGAGGGAAATGTTTGGTTGGGAAGCTCTCGGATCGTGATTGCCACGTCATTCCGCGTCCATTCGGCTCCCGCCGTCGCGATCAAGAGATTGGTAGGCTCGTAGCTGACCTGTGCGGTGGAGCCCAGGGTGCGGATGTCCGTGAGGCCCAACGCATCGGGGTCAGTGATGTTGTCGTTCGATTGGCGGAAATCGGCCAGCCGCCCGTACGCGCTCGCCTCGAGAGTCCAAACACCACTGAGTCGGCGCTCGAGCCGTCCACTCAGGAAATGAAGGCGGGGAACGAAGCGATCGCCGGCGCCTCCCGTGTACTGGAGCTTCCGGCGATCGTCAGGGGGGTCGGTGACGTCGGGCGGAAGCGCTCCGCCATCTAGCCAGGACTCGGGCAGCGGACCCGCACCCTCCAGGCGGTGGGAAGCGAACGAATAGGAGAGCCACCCGTCTGTCCTCTCACCGCGCCCACCGATCTTGGCGAAGAGGCTGCGCTCCACCGTGCTGCTCAGCTGTCTCCAGCCATTGGACTCGTCGTACGACGCCGTCACGAGTCCATCGAACCCACCGATGGACTCCGACGCTTTGGCCGTTCCTCTGAGCAACCCGAAGGAACCGCCCTCGAACTCCATCTCGGCCGATCGCTCCCCCCCTCGCAGTGTCACGATGTTGAGTGCTCCGGCCAGTGAGTTCCTTCCGAACGCACCCAGCGAACCCCGGATCAACTCGATACGGTCGACCGCACCCCCAGGGATCAACGAGAGGTGTACTTGTGACGCGTCGGCTTCGTTCACTCGCACGCCGTCGATGAACACGCTCACGCCTTGAGGGACGCCGACGATCGGGGAGAGCGCAAAACCACGTAGGCGAATATCGGCTTGCGAAGGGCTGCCGGTCTGGTTGGTAATGCTTAGCCCCGCGGAGCCTGTAAGAGCCGCGGCCACGGAAGAGCCGGCTGCCCCTTGGACATTGGATCCCGTAATGATCTGAACCGGGAACGGAACCTCCGCCACCGGCACGGACCCAGTCCTCAGACGACCGATCTCGACCGTCAACTCCGGCAATGCCAGGACAGAGTCGGCCGGTACTTGCTGCGAATCCTGTGCCGCGAGGGGGGCGAAGACGCCGAGGATGAAGACGCCGAGGAGAAGGGCGATCGCTCCGGTGACCGTCCCCAACGGACGGAAGGCTGTTGAAGGAGTCAACAGCCTTCTAGACCCATCAGCCTCCATGTCGCACCGCCGCGTGTCCGACTGCTCCGAGTTCGGACGGCTCACTCCGTGCGCCTGGGCTTTCCCCGGGCGCCCACGTCATCACTGCGACCCCTACCGTAACCGTGAGAATGGTCGCAGCCAGGAGCGTGTGAAAGGATACCGGAAGGACGGCCAGGCGCGTATACACAGAGACGAAGCCAAGAAGCACCTGTAGCGTCACGAGCACGCCTGCCGAGATCGCTAGAGTACGCGCAGCGGAAGGACCCAGACTCCGCGCGGCCCGAACCGTAAGGGCCAGCAACGTGATCAAAAGGAGGACCCCTGTGACGCGGTGGCCGAAGTGCACCGCGACGGGTGGGGTCTGAAGAGGTGGGATCCACTGGCCGAGGCAAAGAGGAACGTCCGGGCACACCAGCCCGGCATCCATGTGGCGGACGGCCGCTCCCAAGACCGACTGGAGAAACGTGAGAACGGCGCCAAACACAGCAAGGGTGCGAAGTCTCCGGAGATGCGCTCCGGCGCCACTACCACTACCCCAGCCTGGCGACATGACCACCGTCAGGCCGGTCACCAATGCGAGAAAGAGGAACGCCAACGCCAGATGTGTGATCGAAACCGCATCCGGAAGCCTTAGCAGCACGGTGAGTCCGCCGAAGAGGCTTTGGACCAGCAGGAGTCCGATTCCGGCCACCGCCCACTTACGAAACGCTGGGCGCCGGGCTTCGGGTCCCCAGGCCATATACGTCGCGGCGATGAAAATCAGAACGAGGCCTCCGGCCACGAGACGGTGAAGATGCTCCCAGAAAACGCCTCCCGTCATTTCGGGTACCATCGTCCCGTAGCAAGTGGGCCAATCGGGGCAAGCGAGGCTTGACCCTGTGGCGTGAACGACACTGCCGAGAAACAACAGTCCGAGGGTCCACCCCGTCGTGATGTAAAATGCTCTATAATGTTGTTCCATATTCATCCCGGATTCTCGCTCATCTCCTAGCATGGAATCAACCCTTCGGACGATAGGTCACGTAACTCGCCATGGACCGGTTAAATGAAAGGGCGTTCCAGTGTCGCACCGAGAACGCTTGACCGCCAAGGGGACCGTCGAGTTCCTCCGACGGTTGGGCCCCCGCGTTCGTCCCTACCGGGCACTGCTTCTTATAGCTGGTGTCCTGATGCTTTGCAGCGTGGGTATTGGTCTGGCGTTTCCGCTGGTCGTCCGAGAACTCCTCGACGCCGCCTTCCTGGCTGAGGATTCCGCGCTCCTCAACCGCATCGCCATCGGGTTGCTTTCGTTGTTCGCGGTGTTGGCGGTGATCAATTTTTCCCAAAGTTATCTGACCGCTTCGGTATCGGAAAAAGTCGTGGCCGATCTGCGGAGAGACATCTTCGGCAGCTTGGTCTATCAACCGCCCGGATTCTTCGCCGACCGTAGAGTGGGCGAGCTCTCTTCCCGGCTCGCCTCGGATTCGGGCATGATCCAAGGTGTTCTTCGTTTTGGTGTCCCGGAGATCATTCGACAGCTCACGTTCTTGGTCGGGGCGCTGGTGTTGGTGACGATCACAAATCCGCGGCTCACGCTGGTTACACTGACGGCCATTCCGTTCGCCGCTTTGGTCGGGTGGTTTTTCGGGCGCAGGGTGAGACGTCTGAGCACGAATATTCAGGATCG
>Ga0114996_10003225_pt1 | contig 20442 bp, 20 predicted proteins | sample ArcticOcean_MG_C_4_FD_87039 | JGI IMG/M metagenome (GOLD analysis project Ga0114996, IMG submission 87039) | Marine microbial communities from western Arctic Ocean - ArcticOcean_MG_CB4_134 | ecosystem: Environmental > Aquatic > Marine > Oceanic | place: Arctic Ocean: Canada Basin | collected...
ATCGTTAGGCCCCCGAAGCCTCTATTTCTACAGCTTCTTCTGACTCAGCTTCCGGTTCCGCTTCTGCATAAGCCTCTACAGGCTTCTCCTCATCGGCTGATTCATCAGCATCAGAAGATTCTGCGAGGGCAGGCTCAACAGCTTCCGGAGTTTCTGTAACTTCCGGAGCTGCCGGTGGGGTCGGAGGAACTACCGGTGCGGCCGGCAGTAGATCTGACTCCTCAATTCGGAGCTGGAGATGCCTGATAACGGACTGGTCGGCGAGGATCTCTTTTTCAAAAATTACAGACTCGTCCGGTTCCATACGGAACTGGACGACGTTATAGATCCCCTCGGAGTTGTGGTTTATCGGATAGGCAAGTGACCGGCGGCCCCATGCCGCAGACCTGAGTCGCTCACCGCCGTGGTTCTCGATTCGCTCGTCGATAGCCTCGATGGACTGGTCGATTCCTTCATCGTCGGCATCGGCGCCGAGAATCCACATCAATTCGTAGTAGCGCAACGTAATTTGTGACCTCTGAAATGTTTCGTCCTGAACCTAAGAAGTGTATCACGCTACAGGCGAATCCCAACCCCCTTTTGACGGGCCGATGAGACAGTCAGCGCGAGCCTTCAAGATTATTTGATGCCGGGGGCTGGAAATTTGGAGGCGAATTCCAGCACGCGGCGACGTATAGAAGCAGCGGCTTCATCGTTTCCTGTCGAGTCCAGCGCTTCAAGAATGAAGCCTGCAACCGTATCCATATCCCCGGCGTCCATGCCCCGGCTTGTCAGTGCCGGGGTGCCGAGGCGTACGCCGCTGGTAACACGTGGCGGAAGCGGATCGAACGGGATGGCGTTCTTGTTTGCGATGATTCCGGCGGCCCGGAGTGCGTCTTCCGCCTCCTGCCCGGTGATGTCCCGGGTTGAAACATCGACCAGCATCAGATGGGTATCCGTGCCCCCGGACACTATGCGCAATCCACCGTTGGCCAGCGCAGCCGCAAGCGCCTGCGCATTGGCAACGACGGCCGCCGCGTAGGCCCTGAATTCCGGCTTGGCCGCCTCGCCGAACGCTACGGCCTTGGCGGCGATTGCATGGACCATCGGTCCGCCCTGCATGTTCGGAAACACGGCGGAGTTGATCTTTCGAGCCAAGGATCGGCGCGACAGTATCATCGCCCCGCGTGGACCCCTGAGCGTCTTGTGAGTCGTGCTCGTAATGATGTCCGCGTAAGGCGCAGGGGATGGGTGAGCGCCGCCGGCGATCAGGCCCGAGATGTGCGCCATATCGACCATAAGCAGGGCGTCGACCTCGTCCGCGATCTCCCGGAATCTTGCGAAATCGATAAGCCTCGGGTACGCCGTGGCCCCGGTGACGATGAGCGCCGGCTTGAACTCCCGCGCCGTCGCCAACACCGCGTCGTAATCGATCGTCTCCTCCTCGCGGAGAACGCCGTAAGAGGCGAAATCGTACAACTTGCCTGAGAAGTTGACCGGTGATCCGTGGGTCAGATGTCCTCCCTGGTCCAGCTGCATCCCCAGGATTCGATCTCCGGTAGTCAACGTTGCGAAATAGGCCGCCATGTTGGCCTGAGAGCCGCTATGGGGCTGCACATTTGCCGCCTCCACCTCAAACAACTCTTTGACCCGATCGATCGCAAGCGTTTCGACGATATCTGCGTTTTCACACCCGGCGTAGTAGCGGCGTCCCGGGTAGCCCTCGGCGTATTTATTGGTGAGGACGGACCCCGTCGCCTCCAGCACCGCTGCGCTGGCGTAGTTCTCGGATGCGATCAGGTTGATCTCGTCCGTCTGGCGTCGGATGTCGTTGGCGATCGCTGCGGCGACCTCAGGATCCTGTGTGGCAAGCAATTCGGGCATGGAAATGAGTTATCCCGCCGTCCAATCCTCGGGATTCAAGGCGTCCAGACGACTAAGTATCGATTTTTAGATATCAGGCTGATAAGTCTACGGGCCGCTTCCCGGCCGCCGCTATGATTTACGTGTAGATATGCATATGTGCTGCGTCGGCCGAAGGCGCGGCACATTTTTTGCCCGCCAGACTTTCGATTTACCAGCAAGGATTTTCAACGCAGATGAGCCCACGGGCATCCCGGTCATCCGAGTTTTATCAACCCGGAGCCGCCGAACCTTTTACGGTTATCGACGATATTCCGGAGCGCGCCATGGTGGTCTGCGCCCACCCGGATGATGCCGAGATAGGCACCGGCGCCACGGTCGCCAAATGGATCGAGGGTGGATGTGAGGTGGTGTACGTAGTTTGCACGGACGGAAGTGGCGGTTCCAATGATGACGATATGACGAGCGACCGCATCGTCCCTGTCCGAAAGGAAGAACAGTCTGAAGCGGCTCGCGTACTTGGTGTAAAAGACGTCATCATGCTGGCCCACTCGGACGGCGGGCTTGAGGACGACAGCGTCTTCCGTGGCGAGATAGTGCGTGCGATTCGTATGTACAAGCCGCACACGGTGTTCTGCCACGACCCGCATCGATTCAATGGGTTCCAGCACCGCGATCACCGGATGGTGGGCACGGTGACCGGCGACGCTATCTACCCCTACGCTCGTGATCACCTGCACTACCCGGAACAACTCGAAGATGGATTAGAGCCGCACAAGGTCCGTCGCTTGTTGTACTGGGGCGCTGATCATCCGGACGTGGTGGTTCAGGTGACGAGTGCGCACGTAGAGACGCAAATAGAGGCGCTTTCTAAGCACGCGTCACAGGTCGGCGGCCTTACCGGCGCTGACCTACCCGGCGGTTCGGGGGATAGGCCACGATTCGGCGAGAGGTTGAGGGAGCGTTCTCGTAGCGCCGCCGAGGCAAACGGGTTTGAGCACGGGGAGACGTTCAGGCAGTTGATAGCCCGGGCCTAAGGGTCCTGCCGGACGGCTATCTGGGAGGGACTTGAGTTTGATTGGGCATCACACAGGGCGCCGTCGTTTCCGTTGCCCGGACGTGCGAAGTCACGTTGAATGTTGTTGACTGGGCTTTGACCGCACTTCACAATCTGGCTCGTGGCCGGAGTTGAGATCCTCTTGCTACTGCCGGACGAAACCCATCCTCAAACGGACGGGACAGATCGGAGTGATCATTGGGTTGGGTTGATATCCATACTCACCTCTTGCCGGGGATCGATGACGGTCCTCGGAAGATGTCCGAGGCGCTCGATATCGCACGCCGCGCTGTCGTCGACGGCACCGAAATCATGGTGGCGACGCCGCATCAGCGCGACATCATGCTCGGCTCTTCCGTACAGCACGTCCGGGATCTGGTCAGCGAGTTGAACGGGCGTTTAAGGGCGGAGGAAGAACCCCACCGCCCGGTCGTCCGCATCGTGATAGGCATGGAGAACCACATCGAGCCCGGATTGCCGGACTGGGTAGAAGACGGACGTGCGCTTCCGATATCGGACACGCGCTTTATCCTTTCAGAGCCGCCGTTCTCTTCCTATCCAGAATATGTCGATGACGTGCTGAGTCGACTCCAGAATCTTCGGCTGGTTCCGATAATTGCCCACCCGGAACGCAACGCCGTGCTCCAACGCGACGCTAAAAAAGTCAGGCAATTGGTTGAGGACGGGATGCTGATCCAGCTCACCGCCGGAAGCCTGCTGGGCGATTTTGGCCGTCCCGCACAACGGCTTGCTGAACAGTTGGTCCGCGACGGAACGGCACACTTTATTGCGTCCGATACCCACCGCCCGGTTGACGTCCGGACGCCCGAACTATCGCCCGCTTACGACAGGGTTGTGGAGCTTACGGACGAGCAGAGAGCGTTCGAGCTGTTCGACGAAAACCCGCGGATGATACTCGCCGGACGCGAACCCAATCACGACCTCGGCCGTTCCTTTGAACGGGGCGCATTTGATTCAGGCCGCAAATGGTGGCGCATCTGGTCCCGCAGCGCTTAGGGAGGGGGCAATTATCTCGGCCGAACCTATTTGACTAACTGTCATCCTGAACTCGTTTCAGGATCCGGTTGCGCATCGGCACGCCGCTGGACGTTCAGAACGGTTTCTCAACTCGTTGAGTGAGCAGTTACCGGTGTGGTCGCGCGAACAACCGTCGCACCATGATGAGCGGATCCTGAATCAAGTTCAGGATGACAGGCAGGCGGTTCCTGTCCGCCACATCTCCGAACGTGACGGCAGATAAGCGAGGGCGTATTGCCATACGCCCCTACAAAAGGGATCGCGCGCTCATGCGAAACACCGCGCCTTGATTCGATCAACCCGCGCGCTCATGCGTAAAACCCGCTCCTTGATGCGAACAAACCGTGCCCTGAGGCTCTCGAAGGGCCGGAACCGCGATCAGCCCCACACAACGGGGTGGCGATGGACCCCGAACCCGGGACTAGCCCCCGCTCGGCGTCATTTCCTCAAGCCAGTGCATGTACTTCGGGTTGTTTCCGATAACGATGTCGAAATACATGTCCTGAAGTTTCTTCGCTATCGGGCCCATTTCCCCGGTGCCGATCTTGCGATTATCCAGCTCGCCAACGGCCGTAAGGTGTGCCGCCGTGCCTGTGAGGAACACCTCGTCCGCCAGGTACAGCTCACTTCGGTGCATTCGTCGTTCAACGACTTCAATCCCGAACTCTTCCTGAGCGAGCTCGATGACACATGCGCGTGTGATCCCGAGAAGGCAGTTGTCGGTCTCGCTGGGCGTGTGCAGCACGCCGTCCCGCACCATGAACAAGTTTTCGCCCGTTCCCTCGGAGACGGTCCCGTCGTGATTCAGGACGATGGCCTCATCAAAGCCCGCCATCACCGCCTCGGTCTTGGCAAGGATTCCGGTCGTGTACAGCCCGGACAGCTTCACGCCGGTCGGCATCATCGTGTCATCCGGCCGTCGCCATGACGATGTCTGGCACCTGATCGCGCCGTCGTTCTCGATATACGCCCCGAACGGCTGAACCATCAGGGTGAAGTCTGACTCAACTTCGTGCAGTTTTAGATTGGCGACGAGCTGTGCGCTCTTGAATGCGAGCGGCCGAATGTAGACGTCTTCCCGGTAACCGTTGCGCTCGACGAGCTCTCTGGTGATCTGGATCAGGTCGTCGACGGAGTACGGGAGGTCGATCTTGAGGATGCTCGAACCACGAAGGAGTCGTTCGTAATGCTCGCGCAACCGGAATACGTACAACTTGCCGTGCTTTTCGCTCCAGTTACCCCGAACGCCCTCGAACACCGCGGTGCCGTAATGCAGGGCGTGGGTCATGATCCCTACCTTCGCCTCGGCCAATGGGAGCTGCTTCCCGCCGAGGAATGCGTAAGGCTCGGGCGACATGAATACTGGGCTCCTTCTTGAAAGTTGAGTCAAATCCCTGAACTAGGCAGGGAGAAAGTGATGAGGCCATCGATGATTGTCGACGCCCGAACTAGAAAGGGACAGCGGCCATTATAGGAACGGGATGAAGGCGCAGCAATTTTCCTTCCGATATGGAGGCAAGTCTCGTCGGTAATGCTCCCGGCAATCGCTACTCGTTCCGCAGTGGATCGACGCCTCTGGTACTCTCGGCGAGACCGGGCGGATGGCTCGGATTGGGAAATTCACTTCGGCGATGCCAATTGTCGAATAACACCGGTGGTCGTGCGTGGAAGAAGTCGGTTCGAGAGCGGAGCCAAACCTAACTTCAGATGAATCTCTGAAGGCCGTGGATGAAGACGCCCCGCAAGATGGCACGGTTCACGGCGAAAGACGTCGCTGGACGCGCGCTGGCTGCCGTCGATTTTCTTAGCCCTCGCACTGTTAGCGGGCGTTTCTGGCACGGCTTACTGGTTATTGGACCGTCCGGCCTCGAACACAGTCGAGATATTCCTGCCGACAGCGACGCCGATGCCCGCTCCTGTGGCACATGTCTCGGGGGCGGTCGTGGCTCCGGGTGTGTACACACTTGAGCTCGACTCACGTGTTGAGGACGCGCTTGCAGCAGTGGGCGGCGCTCTTCCAGGTGCGGAAATACACGCGCTTAACCTGGCGGCACTTGTGACCGATGGACAGCGGATCGAGGTGGCGTTCTCCACACAGTCCGCGGATGGGTCCACGGGTGCCCCGGCCGGATCTGGAGTCACCGGCACATCAGGTTCCGTTGGTAGCCTGATAGATCTGAACAACGCGGGTCTGCCGGAACTTGAGTCGCTGCCCGGTATCGGGCCGGCGCGTGCTCACTCGATCATCGATTGGCGCACAGCGAACGGACCTTTTGAGGCGCTGGACTCGCCCCGAGACGGTGTCCGGAATCCGGGGTCTGGTGTTGCCGGAATGACCTTGCTCTGGCTGTCCGGGGCGTTCGTGGCCGGGGCATGGTTCGGACTCACGCCGGGCGGCGGTTGGAGCCCTCCCGGGATCGCACTATTCCTGTGGGCGGCCGCGATCGTCTTTGTCGTGATCCGAGAGCGGACCATGCGCCGGCGATTCCTGCCGGTACTTAATACCGAACCCCGTCCCTACGGCGGCTCGACGCGACTTCCTTTGTCGGTTCGATGGGTATTCGATGCCGCCGGGAACGCCGTGGAGCGGTCGCCAGAGACGTACTGGCTGATCGGCTGTTCGGCACGCTGGATAGCGGGTCAACGCCTCTTAGAGGCTTCCGTTATGGAGACACTTATCACGTAACGGGCCGATTCCAATCGCGCTCAACCAACGAAGGATTCCCGCCCGATATATCAGAGGACGCCGTCGGGGTGGTCACGTCCGGCACGGTCAGGCTGATCGATTCGACATCCGGCAATGCGTTGCGACGGGCTATCGCAGACGCACGTGGCGCAGCCTCGGCCTCAATCTTGAAGACCGTCCCGGGAGCGGCGTCCGGGTTGGCGACCGCAGTGACGACCGGAGATCGCACGGGCCTGAGTACCGATCTCCGGAACGACTTCCGGGATGCCGGGATGAGCCACCTCCTGGCGATCTCCGGACTGCATGTGGCGATCGTCGGCGGCATCGCGCTGGCGTTGGCGGCACGCCTGTTTGGACGAAGGCGGCAGATATATCTGCTGGCGCCTCTACTGGCGCTCGTGGTGTACGCCTTGATGGCCGGACTGTCTCCGTCGGTCACACGTGCAGTCGTGATGGCGAGTGTGTACCTGCTGGCGATCGCCCTTGGGCGGCAACGAAGCGTGGCCCCGGCGATAGCGTTTGCGGGCGCGGTGATGGCGCTGATCGACCCACATACGGTAGCGACGCTGTCGTTCCAGCTCTCGTTTGCGGCTGTGCTCGGCATTGCGGTTCTCGAACCGCGACGGCGCGGACGCATGGATGCGTTTGTCGGCCGAATCACCCCCGAGGGGAACCCGTTCAGGGATCCGGTTCTGGTCATCTCCCATGGACTTGGATTTTCCTTCGCTGCGACGATCGCAACGATGCCGCTTCTGGGTTCGACCTTCGACGAGGTTCCAATTCTGGGGGCGTTCGCCACGGTGCTGTCCTTGCCCGCCATACCGATCTTCATTGTCAGCTCCGGCCTGGTGGCTGCCATCGACCCGATGTGGTCTCTCGCTGCCTCACCGTTCGGATGGATCGCATGGCTGTCGGCCGAGTGGCTCATCCTCGTGGCTCGCCTGTTTTCGGGGATCCCCGGCGGCACGTTCTCGACGCAGAGCTGGGGCGGGTGGCTGATAGCCGGGTGGTACGGCGCGCTGTTCGCGTGGCTCGGCCGGGACACGCTGCGAAGAGTTGCCAGTTCGGGGCCACGGATGGTTGCTGACCGGGCCGCCGAGTTTGCCGAGTCGTCACGCTTCCCCGGGCGAAGGACGCTGTCGTGGCTGGCTGCTCCAGGGATCGTGCTGGCGGTGCTGCCGTGGATTGCACTGGGCCAGTTCCCGGGCGATCGTCTGGAAGTCACGTTCTTCGAGACGATCGCGGCGACATGATCCTTGTTGAGACGCCGGGCGGTCGTCGTGCGTTGATCGATGGGGGTCGGGATGTGGACGGAGCGACGGCTGCGTTGGGTCGTGTGTAGCCGTTCTGGGAGCGGGGGATCGACGTTGTGCTGCTGGCCCACTCCGACGCCGATCACGTAGGAGGCCTGATCGACGTGCCGGACCGTTACGACGTAGGCGTGGTCGTGGACACGACGGCGTCAGCAGATTCAGCCGTATTTGAGGAGTGGAGGGATCGACTGCTCGCCCCTTCGTCGCCGGTGGTGGTTGCGCGTCAGGGAATGGTGATAGATCTGGGTTCGGATGTGGTGCTTGAGGTGATCTGGGCGGGAACGCCGGAACTGTCAGACACCAACGCCGCTTCGACGGTCTTGATGCTGCGACATGGCGATGTGCGGATGCTGCTCACCGGGGACATCCCGAGATCGGTGGAAACCCGATTGTTGGACGCCGATGTGCAATTGGCCGCCGACCTGCTGAAAACGCCAAATCACGGCAGCGATACGTAGTCATCCAGGACGTTTCTGGAGGCGGTGGATCCCTCAGTAATCGTCATACCGGTAGGGGAGAGAAACCCGTTCAACCACCCGGACGAAGACGTGCTGGCGCGATGCGCGGAGGTGACTCTGGATGCGCCGGTGTTCGTGACGAAGGAGCGCGGTGACGTGACGGTTGAGAGCGACGGAGAGCGGTTGTGGGTGACGACTGAGCGCTGACGAGCAGGCACTGGCGTAGTCGACGACCACGACGACGGGGGGCACGTATGGGTGACTAGGACCCCCATCACGCAACCTGTCATTCTGAGCCCGAGGCGAAGAATCTCCCGGCTTTCCGTGCGTTCGGTTGCTCCTGTAGACAACTTCGCTCATGTCCCCGTAGATTAGGTGATCGCGTCAGAGTGGAACGAACGGTCTCGATTGTGGGGTCTAGGCGTTCATTTTGGACTACCCGGGGATCCTTCGCCTCGGTCTCAGGATGACAGGTATAGCTCAAGGCAACATTCTGCTTGACACCTCGCCCCACCGGTGTATTGTCACTGCTCTCTCTTGCAAGTTGTTGCATCTGCTGGAGATTGCAATATGACGTCTCGTGAAGAATCTGCTGAAACGCTCCGCCGCGCCGGTCACCGGGTGACCGGCGCCAAGCTTCTCGTCATTGAGGCGCTGCGTCACGCCGGTGACCATCTCAGCGCGACCTCGGTGATTGACCAGGTCCGTAGAGACGCGCCACACGTCAGCGAATCGACCGTATATCGCACGCTTGGCGCGCTTCGTGATTCACGATTGATCTCGCAGACGACGTTCGGGCATGGGGAAGTTGCTTACGAATGGTTAGAGGAACGTCCCCACCATCACCTTGTGTGTAGCCAGTGCGGCGTTGTAGATGAGCTGTCGGATGAAGTGGTGGCCGGGTTCGCGAAGCAGCTTTATGACGTCCACGGATTCAATGCCGATCTGCAACATCTCGCCGTTCCCGGCGTGTGTGCCAAATGCTCTCGTGATCCAGAGGCAGCCGGGGAATGAAGCTTCATGTGATGGCAGCAGCGCTGCTTATGGCGCTGTTAGTTAGTTGCAGCAGCAACCAGATCGAGGAGGCTGAAGAGTCCGGCCTGCTCAACGTCGTGACGACGGTTCTCCGATCACATCCATAGTCGAGAACATCGGCGGCAAGCGCATCCTCGTCCGGGGCATCGTCCCTGAAGGCGCCAACTCCCACACCTTCGATCCGCCGCCATCGACCGCCCGCGTGCTCGCCGATGCCGACCTGTTCATCGCTAACGGCCTGTACCTGGAAGAGCCGGCCATCGAGATGTTCAACGCGAACCACGGCGATGGCGCACGTGCGGTGTTGCTGGGTGAGCTGGCGATCTCACCCGAAGAGTGGCAGTTCGACTTCTCATTCCCGGAGGCGAACGGCCAGCCGAATCCACACCTGTGGCCGGACCCGATCCTCGCCCTCAAGTACGCCGAGATAGTGCGGGACGCGTTAACGACCTCGGACCCAGACGGAGCGGCGTATTACGGAGCCAACTACGAAGAATTTCAGCTACGGATAGAGGCGCTTGATGCTGCAATCAAAATCGCCGTGGCAACCGTACCGGAGGGTCAGCGCCGGTTGCTGACCTACCACGACTCCTGGGCCTACTTTGCAAAACGATACGGGTTCGAGGTTCTCGGCGCGGTCCAGCCGGCCGATTTTACAGAACCATCTCCGCGAGACATGGCAAACCTGATCGTACAGGTGCGCGATCTCGGCGTGCCGGCGATCTTCGGCTCCGAAGTGTTCCCGAGTCCGGTCATGGAGCAGATCGCGGCCGAGAGCGGGGCCGTCTTCATCGACCAGCTTGCCGACGATGACCTGCCGGGAGAACCCAGTGATGCCGGTCACAGTTACCTTGGATTGATGACAAAGAACATGGTGACGATGGTGCGCGCTCTCGGCGGCGATGCGTCCGCGTTGGGCGCAGTAGATTCCAGTCTTGTGTTCGATGTCCAGTCGCCCGTGGAGTCCCTGTTGGGCCCTCATTTGTTGCCGTAACTATGCTTCACAAATCTCCACACCCTGATCTCCACGAGCCGCCGCTGGTCCAGATCCGCGGCCTCGCCGCCGGGTATCACGGCAACCGCGTTATCGAGAACGTTTCGCTGAACATCATGCGGAACGACTTCGCCGCGCTACTCGGCCCGAGCGGCTCCGGCAAGACGACGGTGCTGCGGGCCATCGTGGGAGCGGCCGATGTCTACGCGGGTGACGTGCTTTTCAGGGGCGAGCCGGTCCGTAAATCACGCCCACGCATCGGCTACGTGCCGCAACTGGAGGCGATCGACTGGAACTTCCCGGTAACCGTAGAGCAGGTCGTATTGATGGGTGCGACCCGTAATGCACCTCTATTCCCGTGGTTCCAACGGAAGGATCGCTTGAGAGCGGGCCAGGTGCTGGAGCGTCTCGGCCTGGAGAGACTGGCGAACCGGCAGATTCGAGAGCTTTCCGGGGGGCAGCAGCAGCGGGTATTCCTGGGACGTGCGCTTGTGAGTGAGCCGGAGATTCTGCTACTGGACGAGCCGACGGCCGGGGTCGATATCAAGACCCGGGACGATGTTTTGCACCTTCTGGACGAGCTGAATCACCAGGGCATCGCCATCCTGATGAGCACGCACGAAATCAACGCCGTCGCCGCGCACCTGCCGCGCGTGATCTGCATGAACGGCCGAATCCTTGCGGACGGCACGCCCAGGGATGTGCTGACGCCGGATGTCTTGAAGGCCACCTACGGAGCGGAGATGCCGGTGACCGAGTACCGGGGCATGACGCTGGTGGCGGAGACGCCGCACCGGTTCGGGGCAGCGGCTCCAAACGGGGGATCATCTGACAACGGCCATCTGCACGGCGATAACGGGCATGTGCATGAAGAGGTTGTGGCCGATGACTGAGCCGTTTGAGTTCGAGTTCTTTGTACGCGGTTTTATAGCCGCCACGATGGTCGGCGGGCTGGCCGGCATGATGGGCGTCTACATCGTGCTGCGACGCATGTCATACATCGGCCACGGTCTATCGCACGCCATTTTTGGCGGTGCGGTCGTCAGCTTCATCATGTCGATCAACTTCTATGTTGGCGCGTCGATCTGGGGCTTCCTTTCGGCCGTCCTGATCCAGTGGACCTCTCGCCGTCGCAGCATCTCGTCAGACGCCGCCATCGGCATCATCACCACGGCATCGTTCGCGCTTGGGATCGCCCTGATCAGCCGGACCCAGACCTTTACACGCAGCTTCGAGGCGGCCCTATTTGGCAACATCCTCGGTGTGACCGGGGCTGATCTTGTTGCTATCGCCTTGGTGACGGGCGCGGTCTTGATTGCGGTGATCGTCGGCTACAAATACCTGCTGTTTGCCACGTTCGATACCGAGGTTGCGGCGTCTTACTGGGTGCCGGTGCGCTGGGTCGATACGGCGTTTGCGCTGGTGCTTGCGGGGACGGTTGTGGTGTCAATGCAGGTGCTCGGCGTGACGATGATCGCCGCCGCACTGGTCGTTCCACCAATAGTGGCGCGTCAGTTCACGGGCAGCTTCACGAAGATGATGATTTTCTCGCCGCTGATCGGCGCATCTGCCGGCGCGATCGGCATCTACGTGAGTTGGTTCATAGACGTGTCGTCCGGCGCGTCGGTCGTGCTTGTGGCGTCCGCGTTCTTTGTGATCAGCATCGTGTACGCAAGTGCGAGGGACCGACTTCTGGCTGCACGTGGGCGAGCAGGATCGGGGTAACGAGGGGGTAGTACGATCCCTTCTCACAGTCGGGAGAAGGTGCAGGATGAGGGAGATCCTTCCGCAGAAGGATGGTTCAAGCGCGTCACAGCCACATGCAAGACCTCCTCTTCGCGACAACGATCGATATCGCATCCACCATGGCGTAGGGTTCGGCCAACCAACCCTTGTCGTATCCGAACAGGTAGAGATAAATAGCGCGCTCGGCCGACTCGGCCACGGGCCTCGGCCCCCTCACCCCAGGCCTCTCCCGCTTGTGAGAGGGGGTAGTACATTCGCCTCTCGCGAACGGGAGAAGGGATCGTTCAGAACCACCGGCGTGATGGATTCCCGACGACTCGGGAATGACGTGGCTTTTCACGTTCGCCGTCGATAAACCGTCATTCCCATGCAGGTGGGAATCCAGCGAGGTGAGACTCGATTGATGATGTCTAAGTACCCCAACACCCATCCCAATCTGGGGGTAGCATGCGGCCTCCGCCCCAACACAACCCCCGCCAGCGAAGGACCACGCGCCCATGCCCGCACCCGCAACGTCTGCCACCGTCTACGAGCCAGTCGCGGGATGGGCGAAGATCCCGCACGGTATCTGGATGAAGGAAGCGACCTCGGTCGCAGTGGACTCAGATGACCGCGTGTACGTCTTCAACCGGGGCAACATGCCGGTCCTGGTGTTCGATTCCGAGGGCAACATGGTAGATAGCTGGGGCAACGAGACTCCGTATGAGGGCGTCACCCTCATGGAAGATCCGTATGGGAATATGGTGCCCCGCTGGCTCGGCACCCGCTTCACCCGCGCGCATGCCATCACGGTCGATCACGAGGACAACCTGTGGTTGACGGACGACTCCGGAAATCGAATGTCCAAGACCGACAAGAAGGGCAACACACTGATGACGATCGGCACCGGCGTGCCGACGGAACGCGAATCGGGTGAAATGTTTAATCGGCCAACTTCGGTGGCGGTCGATCCTTCAAACGGCGACATCTTCGTCTCGGATGGCTACGGCAACTCCCGGGTACATCGGTTCGACAAGGACGGGAATCACCTGCTGTCGTGGGGACGGTCAGGGACCGACCCCGGCCAGTTCTCGCTGCCGCACAACGTCGCGATGTTCGGTGACGGACAAGTGATCGTGTGCGACCGGGAGAATCACCGGGTGCAGGTGTTCACCACGGACGGCGAGTTTGTGAAAGGCTGGCATGTCCACAAGGCGGTGGCGGCGTTCAGCGGCAAGGGCGACGACACCAACGTATATATCGCCGAGCAGGGCCCGCCGCCGGTTCAATCTGGTGTGGCGAACCTCGGCCACAAGATCGGCATTTACGACCGGGACGGGAACGTGATCCAGAAGATCGGCGCGGACCTGCCGGGCGAACGTCCAGACCAGTTCAACTGGCTGCACTCGGTGGCGGTGGATTCGAAGGGCAACATCTACGCCGCCGAAGTGAGCTACGTGGAGGTAGGCCGACACCAGGACCCGCAGCGCGAGTTCGTAAGCCTGCGCAAGTGGGCGCGGGTCAGCGGGTAGCGGGGCATGGCAGGCCTCTCCCCCCGAGAGCTTGAGCGTCTGGTCTCATTTAAGGGTTACGGAAATCTGGAGGCCGATTATTGGTTCATCGGCTGGGAAGAACATGTCGATCGAGATAGGGACATGCTCGAAGATCTTAAGATTAGATCTGCGTGGCCGGATATTGCAGATCTGTATGAGGCAAATGAATCACTCGGTACAGTTCTTGACCATTACGTTCCGACGTGGTCCGTGATGATCAGGATATTGCTCCGGCTGAAAGGCTCACCAGATTGGTTCGGCGGCCGTGTTGTTCGTACCTGTCAAAATGAACAATTGGGGAGACACGGCGGTGAGACATTCCTTGCAGAGGTACTGCCGCTTCCATCTCCATCGATAGCCGACTAACCGTATAAAGATTTGTTCGCAGACCGGAACGAATATTAGGACAAAGTAAGGGAATCTCGTCTTGATTCACTTCGTCGGGCCACAGCCAAACGCTCACCAAGATTCGCCATCTGTTACGGCAAAGGAAACTGGCGGCGCCTCATCGAGTTGTTCCCGGCAGAGTACGAACCGGTTCTTGACGGTGAGTGTCAGGCTGCAAAAGTCGGCGAAACACTCGTCGTGTTGACGCCTTTCTTTTCACATCAGTACTTGTCATTGGATAAGATTGATCAATTGGGCGGAGAACTGCTACAGATGAGAGCAACTGCATGATTGAAGACAGATTCACAGAACGCGTCGCCATCGTTACCGGTGGCGGGCGCGGGATTGGTAAGGCTATTGCTCAGGGGTTTGCTCGTGAGGGCGCTCGGGTTGTTGTGACGGCTCGGACTGCTGACGAGATCGCCGATGTTGCGCACGAGATTGTGCTTGCCGGTGGCGAGGCGATTGGCGTGGTGTGCGATGTGTCGGACGAGGCCAATGTTCAGCAGATGGTGGACGAGACGATTTCGCAGTGGGGTCGGATCGACATCCTGGTTAATAACGCTGCTACTAATTTGCCGAACATTGACGTGGTCGATATGGAGCCGGACGCATGGCGTCGAGTGGTCGATGTCAATCTGACGGGGCCGTTTTTGTGCGCCCGCGCCGCGCTGCCCAAGATGATCGAACAGGGCTCTGGCTCCATCGTCAACATCTCAAGCATCGGCGGTCGTCACGGCTCGAAGGGCAGGGGACCATACCGTGCCGCCAAGGCCGGTCTGATCAACCTGACCGAGACGCTCGCCGCCGAGAACTTTCCTCACGGCGTCCGAGTGAACTGCGTTTGCCCGGGCGGCGTCGAGACGGAGATGCTACGATTGATAGAGGCTTCACTGGACCGCCAGCTTATGACGCCCGACGAGATGGCCAACGTGGTGCTCTACTTGGCTTCAGACGACAGTTCCGCTGTCACCGGGACGTCGATAGACGCCTTCGGACCGACTCACCCACTGTTTAGCGGACAGATGATGCGGTAGGCGAAGTCCTCGATGATTATGGACATTTTTTTACCCTGAAACATGATTCGCAGGGAAATCGGGTCCCGTCGATCTATTCCCGCCAAACCTGCGCTGAGACGACCGGGGATTGATTGGGTCGCCCCATCGCTATCAGACCCTTTGGAATTATAGATCGTCACTGATAGCCTGAAAGTACGCTGCCCGGCGTCTCGGAGACAGCGATAACTGTCATCGTCGCCGCGGCGGTGTTAATTGCAGCACTGTTTTTTTCTTCAGCGGCAAGTTTTCTCGGCATTACTACATGGCCAGAGAGCTTCGCGCGGTCCACTGTTCGAGATGAGCTTGTATGAAACGACGCGCGGGCCAGGGATGATTCTTCCTCCCAGACCAGCCTTTGGGCCACGCGACGTGTGAGATATGCAAAGTTGGATTATCGGTGCATTTTCGTACGATGATCCACCAGCATCGAAAAGCATGTTGGCGCGTGCTCCGAAACGGCAGCTCTCGGCAGGCGAGGATGAAATCGTGGCCTGCCGGATCAAGAACTATCAGACGCATGTCGCCGGCACGGCACGTGATCTCAGACTGCGTATCAAAGGGTTTTGGTACACGCGATTCGAAGATGGAACGGACCGAAGCGGGGAATTCAATCTTTCGTATTCGGGGGATATTTGAATCCAGGAGATGAGATCGAAATTAAAATTGCCATTTTGAACCGCCCGGCGGCTTACCGATTGAGCCTATGGGAAGTTTCGTATTCGGACTTATGGGGACACAGGGGGCACGCGATTCGTGGGAATACGGTTATCGGTTCAATGATTGGGTGAAAGGCTAGGACAGGTGATTCTGCCTCTTTGGACTTTCCGAATGACCCTCCGGCTCATCTCGATGAGGAGAGTTGGCAGACCTGGAACGAAGAGGCACACGAACGGCGACAGGGATTTACGGGGTGGCTCCAGCACGAACTCGGTCGGCCATTCCGGTTCCTGGAGAGGCGAGGGCTTCAAGTAGAAGCCGCGCCCCAGCCCTTCAAACCCCGGTCACTTCCTTGAGAAAGTCGTAGAAGGCTTTCTTACGCGGCGTGTTGATGCCCCAGTTGACTGGCGGGCACTGGTAGCCGTTTTCGTAGTCGCCGTAGAAGGGTGTGCCGCCTGCGCCATCTGCCGGATCGAAGTAACCCCAGCCGGCGTGTCGTGAGATCGCCGCCGTCAGGTTGTTTAGAGGCCGATCGAAGTGGTAGTGATCGTCCTCGTTGAACAGGATCGGCATCGGCGTGTAGGTGGAGACGGCTCGGGTGTTATCCACGACTTTCGACACATCGTTCTGGTCCACGAGGCCGTTGCCGTGAAGCAGGATGTAGTCCGAAGAGGCCACAGCCTCAGCAGACGCCGTGCTGCGGCGCGTCCAGCTCGTGCTTACCAGCAGTCGAGCCCCGTCCTTCGTCACATCCTTCGCCAGATCGATCAGCTCGTGGATTCGGTCCTCGTGGAGAATCGGGTGCTCGTAGGTCGGGACGTTCACCTCGTTATTGATCTCGATCAGGACGTTCGTGTAACCCTTTTCGAGCACCCATGCGCAGGCGTTCGTCACGGCGGCTTTGACCGCTCTTGTGTCGGTCAGTCGCTCGTCCTGCCCCTGGTAGAACAGACCAAGGATCACGACCATCCCGTTCTCGTCCGCGGCGTCAATCAAACGGGCCGCCCGGTCCATAAACGCCGGCTTCAGAGAGCCATCGGCGTTGAACGCTCCTGAGACCCATGGTTGTGACTCGATCTCTAGCAGCAACCCCTTCCAGATATCGTCGTCGGACGCGCCCGGGTGATCGGCGTGGATGCGCTCCCGCAGCTCCTTCAGGTGCTCCGGATCACGGCGATAGTAGCCGAGCGGCGAGCTGTTCTGGAGGTTGAAGGGCAGGGCGTTGATTCCGTGCGCTGCGTACTCCGGCAGCATGGCAATCAGCTCGTTGGTGTTGCGATCTGCGTCCCAGACGCCGGTGTCCGGGTACTTCCACAGGTCACGGGTAAGCGGGTTCTCGTCGTCGAAAATACCGCTCGCCATCCGGCTGTTCATGAGCAGGCCCTCGATGCGCCAGCCCCGGTATTCCCGACCCGCGTATGTGACCTGGCCGTTGATCAGCCAATCTTCGCCGTCGATGGAGATTCCGGTCTTTCGCTCAGTCACAGGCGATGCCTGCCTTTCTTATGATCCGTGGACAGGAATACCCTGAAAAGTGGATTCGTCGGAATCGGTCGGGCCGCTCTCTCTGGCCTGCCGCGGGGGCACGATATCCTACGGTGCCCCTTAGTGCATTCTCTCCCATCGCCAAGACCCGAAGAAAGATCGCCCGTTGCCACTGGTTAAGACCGATATCACCGTCGAACACAACGTAGTGACCCCGATGCGAGACGGCACTCTGTTACGTGCCGATGTGTATTTGCCAGAGAAGGTGATCCCGATAGGCGCAATGGGCGCGACCAACGGAAATGGCGGTTTCCCGACTCTCGTCTGCCGGACGCCATATGACAAGTCGCGGGAGCGGGACGTTGAGCGCTATCGGGGGCTGGCGTCGAACGGGTACGCCGTTGTGGTGCAGGACAAGCGCGGGCGGTGGGAGTCCGACGGACTGTATCGGCCGATGTACGGGTCGCAATTCGACGACGCCGAGGATGGCTACGACACGATCGAGTGGGCCGCCGCGCAGCCGTGGTCTAACGGCAAGATCGGGACCTTTGGCTACTCGTACCCGTCGTGGACGCAGTGGATGCTCGCTCCGCTCATGCCGCCGCACCTTGTGACGATGTTCGCCGGCGGTATGGGGCCGAAGACGACCGACTGGGAGATGGGTGGCGTGTTCCGGCCGGGTCGAGCGCTCCAGTGGCTGCTTGGCCTGATTGCCCCGGACACACAGAAGTGGCTGGACGAGGCACATGGCCCAACGACGATCGACGACTACGACATGATTACTCGCGTAGCAAACAGAGAGAAGTGGCTCTGGTTCTTGCCGTGGAGCGAGTTGCCGCTTGAGGCGGTCGGGGGTCTTCGAGAGAGCTTCCACGACTGGCTTCGCAATCATCACAAGGACCGATTCGGCTTTATCGGCAACTTTTCGAAGATCGATCTCCCGGTGCATCACCGCACGGGCTGGTACGACCGTTTGATCGCCACGACCGATATGTACGACCACATGATTAACGAGGCGCCTTCGGAGCACGCGCGGTCAAGCCAACGACTGTTCATCGGCCCGTACACGCACGCCAACGAGATGACGCGGGTGACCGGCGATATGGACTTCGGCCCGGACGCCGAGATCGACTGGGTTGAGCTGGCGACACGGTGGTTCGATTACTGGCTTAAGGGCCAGCAGAACGGCGTTATGGACGGCGCTCCGGTGAACATCTTCGTGATGGGCGCGAACAAGTGGCGTCGTGAAGAGACGTGGCCGCCGGCACATGCCGTGGATGCTGATTTCTTTTTGCACTCAAGTGGCGGAGCGAATACGCCGTCCGGCGATGGCGAGTTGTCACTTGAGGGACCGGGGTTGGAGGGTCCGGATTCGTATGTGTATGATCCGCGTGACCCGGTGATGAGTCTGTACCTGGCAAACGGCCAGGACGGGCCGTTCGATCAGCGAATGAACGCGCATCGTCGGGACATCCTTGTGTATCAGACCGCGCCGCTGGAACAGGCGATCGAGGTTACAGGGAACCCTGTTTTGCGACTGCATGCGACGTCGGACGCCGTGGATACGGACTTCACGGTGAAACTCATAGACGTCCACCCGGACGGCACGGCGATCAACCTCTGCTACGGCTTCCAGCGCGCCCGGTTCCGGAACGGTCTCGATGAGCCGACCGAGCTGATGACGCCGGGTGAGGTGTACGAATTCGACCTCAAACTGCTGCCGACCAGCAACCTGTTCAAGATCGGACATCGGATTCGCATAGACATCTCATCAAGCGACTACCCGAATCACGACCGCAACCACAACACGGGCGCAGACGACTGGCAGGACGCCGAGTTACGGCCAGCGCGTCAGACCGTGTTCCACGACGCGACGCGGCCGTCACGTATTACCCTGCCAGTGATTGGGGAGTAGGGATGGAATATAGAACTCTTGGCCGGACCGGACTTAATGTCTCGCTGCTTGGGTATGGCACCGGCGGGTCGCGGAAGTTTGGCGTGGCTCAACGTATGACGGCCGAAGATCGGCAGGCGTTTGTTCGGCGGGCGCTTGATCTTGGGGTCAATTTTTTTGACACGGCGGGCGGGTATGGCGAGTCCGAGACGTATCTCGGCGAGACGTTGGCCGGAGAGCCCCGGGATTCGTACGTGCTTGAGACGAAGTGGGACGGTGGTGCGTTCTTGAAGTCGGGCGGGATCGGGCTCACCGAATCGGTGGAGCGCAGCCTGGTCCGGATGCGGACCGATCACGTCGACGTTTTTCTGTTTCACATGATCGACGTGCCGGTTTACGAGATACATCGAGATCGGTTTTATCCGGAGGTTGCGAAGCTCAAGGAGCAGGGGAAGGTCAGCCACATCGGCTTCACGCAGACCATCAAGCGCGAGCCGAGGTTCGAGGGCGTGATGAAGGCGCTTGAAGGCGACCCCGATCTGTGGGATGTGGTGATGTTGAAGTACGGAATTATGAACCAGTGGGCCGCTAAAGCGGCGCTACCGTTGGCGAAGAAGCACGACATCGGCATCGTGAATATGGCGGTCGTGAGGACGACGCTTACGAACCCCGATGCGATGCGCTCACGCCTGGATCAGTGGAGCGCCGACGGGACGATCTCGCCGGATGCGCTAACGGGCGATTCGCCGTTCGACTGGCTCGTACATGGGGACGTGGCATCCCTGGCAGAGGCGGCTTACAGGTTTGGCGCTGACGAGAATCCGATGAGCACGGTCCTGACGGGCACGTCAAACATTGCTCATTTAGAGGCGAATGTGGCTGCGCTGGATCGCGGGCCGTTGGCTGGAGTGGATGTGGCGAGGCTGGTTGAGTTGCTGGGCGATAGCTGGTCGCCGGATTAGTCGGAAGGGGCCGATTGGGATCGACCTAAGGGCGTCGTCGTTTGCCCCCCCTCCCGGTGGGAGAGGGCTGGGGGAGGATCAAGATTCCGTCGAAATCGGTGTGTCTTCGCTGAAAGGTGTTTCGGTGAAGATCCCTCGGCTACGCCCGGGATGACAACCGGCGTTGACGCTATACAACATTCCGTATGTTTCACCACTCGACGAACTCGCCGGTTCATGGGATAGTCTGCCGCAGCGCCGCAATCGCACAATCTGGTTGACGAGTGCCCCGTATTCGTTGGTATGGTCCTGACAACAG
>Ga0114996_10003226_pt1 | contig 20431 bp, 11 predicted proteins | sample ArcticOcean_MG_C_4_FD_87039 | JGI IMG/M metagenome (GOLD analysis project Ga0114996, IMG submission 87039) | Marine microbial communities from western Arctic Ocean - ArcticOcean_MG_CB4_134 | ecosystem: Environmental > Aquatic > Marine > Oceanic | place: Arctic Ocean: Canada Basin | collected...
ACTTCGATGACCACCAGAAGTGACCTCGCTCAGACTGGTGGCTACCACCGTGGCCCTCGGGCCTGTGGCAGTGCACCTCTTCTCCGTCAAGACTGGGGGCGAGTCCTTGCTCACCCGTCCAATTTCGGCTTGAGTCGCAGGTGTTCTCGTCGATGGTCTGCATGTTCTAGATGTCCTCGCTGATAACGGTGGTGATCAGGTCGGTCGGCCAGATCTCGAATTCGCTGATACGTAGCACGCTCTCGATGTCCGACATCGTCAGCACGACGTTATCGCTGGAATTCATGCGGCGACGGGTCACCATGTACCGGCCACGCGTGCCAACGCAGACCACGTTACCGGGGCGGATGTCAGAGGCTGGGCGGGTGTCAAATACTTCGCTCATGGGGTCTGTTCCTCTTGCGTTTACTAGTTAGATGAGTCGCAGCGGTCGTCGCAATGGACGGGGCGATGACCGGCGTTGAAGTGTTGTTTACGAGGACCGGAGTAGATGAGTCGAACGCGATCACGGACCTCGGGCGCGATGTAGGCCAATACTTCATTCTGGTGAGCGGCATCGATGTTCCAGTGACCTGAGGAAGGGTGATTCCACCCCACGAGACTGGCGACCGCCTTGTCACACGTGGTGCATACCATGTTCGCGCCAAGGATGGTGATGGTGTGGTTGTCGGTCATCTGTTTCCCTTGCGTTTCGGCCCTACCATGGGCCATCATCGGGGGTGCGGTATCAGCACCCGACGCACCGCTATGTCACGTCCAGCATGTTGAATGGAGGTTCCTATGGGGTACTCGCGCAGGGTCGCTGCATGGGCTGGACTAGCGGTCATCTGAGAGCATCAGCCAACATGTGCTTGATCGACTGGGCCAGTTCCGAGTAGTGCGCCCTGCGTGGTTCCGTACCATGTCAGGGTTCGTGACTCGCATCATGCCTTGTGCCGCCTGACCTCTCAGGTGGGTTTTGGGGATGATGTCGTGTCGCACCAGCCTCGGGCTGGGGTTTCATCTCTCGGGTTCCCTTGTGAGGTTCCCTCGTGCGTCACCGTTCTGACGTTGCCTGAGCGAGAGAGCCGATGCCCACCGGTATCGTGGGTCGGTTCCTTGCGTCCCTTGCGGGTCATCTGTCAGGTCGTCCGGTTCTGCTGTTCCCAGTCCCCAGTTGCGGAGGGGGTGGGTATCCGGGGTGCCTGTGCGGCTCCCGTTCGGCACCGCTGCTTCTGTAGTGGTGCTACGCAAGTATGGGCCTATGGTGGTTCTGTGCCCACGTAGAAACCACGTAGAGAGTACGTAAACCGAACTACGTAGTCTGAGGGGCACAAGGGCACAGGTGACTACCTCAGAGACTACTTCCCATGGTGACTATCGTTGGGCATGCCCGATCGGCAGATCAGATCAGCCGGCAAGGGTCAGTGGGCCAGTACGTCAGATGCTTGGAGTGTCTGCCTGTGGGCAATGACTAAGGCCAAGGGCAAGGCCTATACGTCAGATGTATGTCCTACCTAAGACATGAAACCGTATATAGGCGGGTGCTGATGGTGTGGCGTGCTTGGTGGTGGTGGGTGGGCTAGTCATGGCCTAGTTCCCTCCTCCTCAGCACCGCGTCGGTGGCAGGTATTTCCGTCGAGGGGGGACTGGGGGTGCCCCACGTTTCGGTGGCTTCTTCGTGCGAAAGGGATACAGGCATCTCCGTTTCAGACACTCTCTCCCGCTACGTCGCTAGTAGTATCTGTGGGTACTTGGCTGGCTGGAGATCGACCACGTCGTAGACCAGAGAGGTCTTACCTGTCTGGTCTACGACCTCGGCTGTTGTCTGTGAGGTTTCACAGTCGGACCACTCTCTGGAGACCGTGAACTCACTGGCCTAACTGGCCTCACTGGCCTGACTGGGGGGAGGCACTAGTTCTCTCCAGAGAGAACGGACACATAGGCAAAGGGTAGGACAGTAGTACGAGATGGACACTATCTATACAGCCTTTGAACGTAGACTCTTCCTATATAGGCTTGGGGTACTGACGTACCCCGTCTAGGAAGTCATCTAACTAGGCTCTTAGCCTTACGATAGACAGGCCGAAAGCACTGTGCTACATTGGCCCAGCACAGATGGTTCTCAGAGCAGGGCCGGTGGAGCACAGTGAGTCGGTCACCCGGCTCAGAAGGAGAGCATCTTGGCTCTAGTAGTACGCATCGTCACCACGTTCGCCCGTGGCGAGAGGACTCCCGCATCCATCCTCTGGGAGGGTGTGGTCGAGGTCCAGAACCCGGACAAGGTCGTTCCCGAAGGCCAGCCCGGTGGTGGCTACCCGGAACGCATCATCAAGGGCCAGATGAAGTTGGTTCGCCGCAACGACGGTGGCACCTTCATCGGAACCCCCAGCCGCAAGACGGAGGATGGTCGTTACTTCAACTTTTACGACCTTGGTCAGTCCCTCCAACGCCTCATCATCCCCGTCCTTGAAGCAGAGGTCGGGAAAGACCCCGCACCAGCCATCACGCCCGCAGTGGCCGAAGCATCCGCAGAGACCGCCAGCGACGAGTTTGCTGACATAGCCTTCTAAGCCCACCTCCGACCCTAGCCCCTCCCTCCATGACTCAACATGAGCGGAGCGTGCCTTTATCGAGAGTGTCCAAACGGTTCTCGTAGCGTAGGGGAACCTGTCCCCACACTCAGCCCTCGTCATAGCCCTTCCCTCCAGTGGGGCATTGACGGGGGCTTCCTGATGTCCGGCGGGGAAGGACTGTGGGGAAGGGGCGTGGTACACTTCCATCAGAACCACATCGCAGTGAAACTGGAGGCACCGCTTGACTGGCGAACAGATAGGGGCGTTTGACCCTGACGCACGTACCGACTTCATGGATGGCTACGAGGACAACGAGGCTCGCCGCAAGGAAGTCGATGACGAGGTGTTGGCACGAGCCACCGCAGAGGCCGCAGGCCCGCTTGTGATGCTCGACTACCTTGGGGTTCCGGTTCCAGAGGCACCGCTACTCAACGAAGGCGAGGACGCCTCATCCCTCGTCCTAGCACCCGAAGGCACGCTGTTGGAGATGTTCCAGCGGGACGGGGCACCAAGAGAGAACACGGCATGGGGTTGCTGGAATGTCTGGAAGCCGGGGGCACTGACCCTCGTCGTAGGCACGCAGCAGAGTTTCAAGTCGTGGAGCATGTTCGACCTTATGCTCAACGCCGCTGAGGGCAAGGACTGGCTGGGGAACGCCCTCGGGCACTTCGACAGCATCGTCTATGTCAGCAACGAGAAGTCGCAGGCTGCGGTGTACGAGCGGCTGTGGAAGGTCTTTGAGGGGCATAACAAGGCCGCATCGAAGGTCTACATCCGGCACCGTGGTGACCGCATCCACTTCGCTAACTCGGCGTGGAACGAACTGGTCCGCTTCCTCAAGCAAGACCTAGAGAACCAGCGGGTGCTGCTCATCCTAGACACCCTGACCTCTCTCGCCCCTCCCGGCTACGACGAGAACAGCCTGACGCACGTCAGCGTGGTCCTCGACGCCATCCGTGACGTACAGGACGAGGCTCGCATCGACGTGATGCTGCTCCACCACCTGAACGCCGCAGGGGCACGTCCACGAGGGCACACGGCTCTGGACGGCGAGGTGGACGGGTTCGTCCGCATGAGCCGAAGGGGCCGGGACGTAGACGAGGTGATGGTCACCTTTGAGCCGAAGGACGGCATGCCGAGCACGGGAGCGTTCGCCTTCCTGCCCGAGTCAGGCACGTTCAAGCGGTCGAGCGGGCGGGCACTGCACGTCGGCAACCTCGTGAACCTCATCCAGTGGTATCAGGACCGTAACTCTGGTGAGGGCATCACCATCAAGGAACTGCGGGACACCTTCTACACCGCACATCGCTACGACAAGGTCGAACAGGAAGTCACACGGGGCGTGGAAGAGTTGAAATTGAAGCGGGAGTTCCGCCGCAGCATGCTCACCAACCGTGAGGCCAACCTCGTCAGTGTCCTCACGGATGACGAGCGTAGGGCCATCAAGGACCGCAAGGCCCGTGACGGCGATATCGTCCGTGACGTAGCCGTGAAGCACGACGCTGAACTGGCGTTGGTGGACCGAGCCGAGAGAGCAGCCGGATACCTGCCGCCTGACACGGACGAGGACGACGGAGGACTCGATGGTCTACTGTAGTAGCGATGCCGAACCAACCCGCATGCCTCCCCTGCAAGAACCCGTTGGCTCAGGAGTATCTGACCGAGCGTATGGGTCAGATGGCGGACTTGAAGACCATCCGGCACGAGTTGGCGTCGGCCTACCGAAAGCGGACGATGGGCTATGGCAAGGCCCCTACGCTTTCTATGTTGGTGACCCATCAGAAGTCACACATCGGGACAGTCGGCATGGCCTCGGCCCACCTGCCTACCTTCTCTGGCGAGGATGACACTACGTCCAGTGCGTCTGCGGACGATGGCACTGCTCGCGGGAACGACGTGGCAGCGGCTATCCAGCAGAGGGCTTTACAGGCCCTAGCGGATGGCGAACTCCGAGTCACGGCCCAGCACGGGCTGAAGGCTCAGGAGATGATCGACAAGCGTGCGGAGCGGGCACAGGACCGGGAACTCACCGTGTTCCTCGCTCGCATGATGACGCAGGCAATCCCACCCCCGGCCTTGATGCTTCCTGACGATGCGATCGAGGCTGAGTACACAGAGGTAGAACTCAGTGAAGCAGCAGACTAACGAGTACATCGCCATCCAGTTGGACAACTACGCCAAGCACCTGCAACAGCAGTGGAGCGAGGTGAAGGGCACCCCTCAGGCGTTCGCTTTCAAGCAGACCATCACCCACCTCATCGAAGCGGCCATGTGGCTGCGGCGGGAGCCTGACTCTCTGCCCGACAAGCCGTAACTATGGTCCTGAGTGCCAAGGATGAAGCACGGGCGGTCAAGGCAGCCAAGACGTTCGGCTTCAACCTGTCCAAGGCGAGGTGGGACACCCCCACCTACGCCCGCCTGCTTGGCATCGAGGTCCACCTCGGTCAGGTCCGGTTCTTTCAGCAGGTGCTCGCACGGGCACCCGACGCCGTCAAGCCTGCCTACCTGAACCTCGCTCTCTCGTCTGGGAACCGTGCAGGCAAGACGCTGGCCCTGACCATCGCCGTCCTGCAACACGCTCAGTTCAAGATCGGGCTGCCCCCACCCGGTGACGACAGCGAGACCGCCCTGACCAAGTGGCGGAAGCACCCGTGGCACGGCTACCACTTCGGCGTCCAGCAGGAGGTGGCGGACCTCATGTGGCAGGACGCGGTGATGCTGTTCGACGGCACCCACCCCGGCCAGAAGGGGAGGGGCTGTCCGCTGGTGGACTTCCTCGGGCGGAAGATCGTCGAGACCGGTAAGAAAGAGCGTGGCGAGTACCGGTGGATCGTCTTCAGCGAGCAGATGGGTGGCGGGGAAATCCACTTCCGCACGACCAACGAGAAGGCCGTGGGTCAGTTGGGCAAGGACATGAACCTCATCACGTACGACGAGTGCGGGTTCGACCCGAACCTGACGTGGATCGTGAATGAGGTGCTGCACATGCGGCGGCTCTCGACCTCAGGCCAACTCATCCTCATATCTACCCCCTCCGAGTCATTCCAGCAGTTCTCTGACGAGTGGGCACGGGGAGACCCCGAGTCGCCTGACCGCCAGCCTTACCATATGAGCATTCGCATGAGCACCCGAGACAACATCGGCTTCGGCATCGAGAATTCCGCCTTCGCCCGCATCGTGGCCTCTATGCCCAAGCACCTCGTCGCCCAGAACATCGACGGGCACTTCATCGAGGGACGCAACGCTTTCTTCAACGCGATCAGCGTGGACGCCTGCTTCGACCCGGACATGCCGCTTGTCACGGAAGCGGAGGCGGACCACATGTACGTGCAGGGCATCGACCCGGCCATGACCCACGACGCCACATGGAGCATCACCCTCGACTACACCAACCCCAAGGTGGTGCTGGGAGTGAGGGCAGAGCGGCGTGAGGGTAAGCAGTCCATGCCCCGGCTGGTGGCTCTCATCAGCGAGGTCCACTACGCCTACAACGAGAACAAGGCCCGAGCCATGACGGCCTGCGATACGAGCGGCATGGGCGGCAAGGTCTTCAAGGAAGCCCTCTCAGTGCTCCACCCCTTCCGGGCCGTGGAGTTCGGTGGTGTCAAGAGCCGCAAGATGAAACTGCTCATCGACCTGAAGGGCTACATCGAGAGCGGCATCCTGAAGTTCCCCAAGCAGGGCGTGTGGCTGGGCCTCCGCAAGCAGTTGCTGGCGTACCGGCTGGACGACAGCAGGCTGGACACGGACGCAGTGATGGCACTGGCGGTCGCGGTCAAGCAGTTGGTGGCGGGCACTGCTTCAGTGGCCGTGAGCGAAATCGCCATCCCGTTTGACATGTACGACGAGACCCCATCGGGTGGCGGGCTGGCCTCCATCCCGAAGAAGGACCAGCGACCTGACGCCAAAGAGATGGTCTACACTGATGCTACGACCCCCGGAGAGGTCGGACGACGCATCCGTGCCGGTGCGAACTACGAGGTGCTTTAGTTGTCGGGACAGGGTGGGCCAATCAAGGTTCTGTACGAGGAAGATAACGCCGGGATGGCGGGTGACCCCGAGACAGCAGCCGTGTTGCGTGAAATCCTCCGACGCAAGGACTCCATCCGTAGTGCCCACGATCGCTTTGTGGAGCAGTGCAACCGGTTCGACAATCTGTACTACGCCAACGTCATCACCTCTGGCGGTGCGGACCACTGGCCGGAAGACCCCAACCGAACCATCGTGGGCAAGGCCCACGTCAGCCTCAACGTGCATCCGACCTACGTAGATGTGCCTGCGGCCCTCCAGTCCGTCGTCCCCATCGAGAACATCGTGCCCCCGGAGAGTAACCCTGAAGCCAAGGCGGTCGCTGCGGCGGTCGAGCGGTTGTACTTTGTGTGGAAAGATGAGGACCAGTTTGAGACCAAGAGCCACAAACTCGCCACGGTCAAGAGCCTCTACGGCCTTGCCTACGGCAAGGTGGTCTGGAACGAAGACCTCGGTCGCCCCGAACTCCTGCCGGTAGAGCAGCCTCGCAACCTGTGGGCTGGCTACAGCAGCAGCGACTACACCAACTTGGAGTGGGCGGTCTACTCGTACTTCATCACGCCGACGCAGGCCATCGAAGACTACGGGCTGGACATCAGCGAGGGCATCGAAGAGGGCGACATCGCAGAGGGCGACACCCGATATGTGTACGTCACGCAGCCCCTCAACCACAACACTCACGACCCTCAGACCCTGAGCAACCGGGATTGGCTTCAGACCCCTCAGTGGGGCATGCTTCAGGTCAACGACTACTGGTGCCGCAAGCCCAAGGGCAACATCGTCCGTGGCAAGAAGACTGAGATGGAGACCGTCAACGTAATCACCGTGGGCAACTACGTCGTGTACGACGAGGCCCACCCGGAGTACGAGGGTCGCCTGCCGTACGTGCCCGTCTTCAACACGTTCATCCCCGGCGTTCCTGAGGGACGGCCTGACCTCTACGACGTTGAGCAGTTGCTTCGTGAGAAGGACGAGCGAGTCTCCGCAGGCGGCACCATGGTGGGTAAACTGACCGGCAAGCAGTTCTGGCAGTTGACCGGCCCCGAGTCCCCTGACCGAGTCCCGAGCGGCCTCCGTCCCGAGCCTGACAAGGTCGTGGCCCCCGGTGCTGGCAACCGCATCGAACCCATCACCCCATGGATGCCTGAGTTCCAACTGGAGCAGTACCTTGCGCGGCTGGACCGTGAGTTGCAGGATGTCTCTGGCTTGAATGACTTGCTACGCGGACTCGCTCCTAGTCAGGTGTTGAGTAGCGGCAAGGCCATCAACGCCCTCGTGGCGAACTACGAGGCACGCATCACGCTCAGGCGACAGATGTTCTACCAGTGGCGTATCGACACTTGGGGTCTCACCAAGTTGGTGTGGGGCAACAAGGTCACCGAACTGAAGGCCATCTTTGAGAACGCAGGCAAGTTGGTCGTGAAGTCCCCGAGCCTTACGCCCCGCGACGACCTTGAGCAGAGCACCCTCGCCATGAATATGCTCAACAGCAAGATTTGGTCTCAGGTCCGAGCGATGGATGCCACTGGCGTCGAAGACCCCGAAGACGAGCAGAACGAAATCCGCAAGGAACGTCAGGACGCGGCTCTCTTCCCGGCAGACGTGCAGGCACAGGCAGCCCTCATGGCGATGATGCAGCAGATGCAGATGCAGGAGCAGCAAAACGCCGCGCAGCAGGGTGCTCCGGGTGCAGGCCCGCTAGACGAAGAGGGTGCCATCGACGCCGAAGAGGCCCGGCGGAAGGCAGGCGACGAGGCCGCTGGCGAAGGCCAAGAGCAACTACAGGAACCGGGCGAGCAGCCTGCAAGTGGCCCGTCCGCCTTCTCCGGTCAGGGAGACAACGAGGCAGTGAACCAGTCCATGATCCACGAGGGCGAGGTCAAAAGCCGCATGCTCACCCAGCAGCCGCTGACGGTTGAGGGGCAGGGCTAGTGGCACGCTCAGGTAGGTTCGGCTCACTCCCCGGTTCGTCCCCGGACCTCACGTCCACCATCGCTGCTCTGCTGGAGCAGTACGAGAACGCCCGTGACCGGAACATCTATTCGGCATGGCTGAATGGCGGCAAGTTTGAGGGCAAGAAGGTCACCGACCAGAGCCTGATGGCGTTCTACAAGATGCGTCGTTCGCAGTACACCAAGGACGACCCCGAGTACGACTACTGGAACCAGCAGCACTCGCAAATCGACTACCGCATCGGTGAGTCCAAGATGCTCCTGCGGTTTGAGCGGAACAACATCAAGGAAGGCGGTGCCGCTGCGTGGTACGCCTCCAATGCAAAGCGTTTTCCCAAGAACAGCGAGGTGTGGCGTGAGGCTATGCGTAACGCCGCTCGCTTCCAGAAGGCGGCTCAGGAAACTCGCAAGTCCTCGACGGCCACCATGAGCGACAGCGAGAAGTACGCCAAGGCCAACGACCGTATCTACCTCCAGCGGATCGCCCCGATGGAGGCAGCCGTCGCCGCATGGGAGAAGGCCCTAGACCGCAACAACATGTCCGACGAGGCCGACTCGTTTATGACCCTCGGTGGCGACAAGATGGCCAAGGACGCCGAGATGCGGCAGTTCATGCGGACTCATGCGGGCAAGTCCTACGGCAAGGCGTTCAAGAAGGCCACTGGCCGAAACTTTACCTACAAGGCGTTCAAGCAAGTGCTGCGTCGGGGCCAGCAGGGTTACCGCCAGCAGGCAGGCAACGCCAAGCGGTTCGGCTTCCTCTCCTACGTGCCCGGTCTCAACCAGAAGGCCGCTGGTGTCGGGCAGTACCGGACGCAGTTGCACGTCTTCGTAGACGACATCTACGAAGACTACGACCGCGAGTTCGTGCGGTTCGATGACGAGATGGACGACGCTGAGAACGCTCTGGAACGTCAAGCCGTGCGGGACTCGTTCAAGGGTATCTTCACGAAGATTGCCAAGCGAGCAGCCAAAGGGAAGCGGGGCGACCACGTCCTCGCCGCGTCCATCGACAACACCCAGAACGCCATCGACGGCAAGAAGGGCGTCACCTCAGCCCGTAACGAGTTGATGGCCGGTGGCAAGTCAGGCACCTCCAAGGCCGCTGCCAGCACCGACCCCGTATACGAGACCGTCCGCATCACCAACCCCGATGGCACCCAGACGGAAGTCAGCACCTCCGTCCTCGACCTTTCACAAGGTGGAGACATCGAGGACATCCTCATCTCGGCCATCAACGACAAAGAGAAGATCATCCCCGGCTATGAGTCGGATGAGTGGATGTTCGTCAAGGCCTACGACGGCACGCTGGTCGAAGTCGAGACCGCTGAGTGGCGGAAACGGCACTCGTTCCTTCCCGGCTCGTCCGCACGAGACAACGACTTCATCGAGAACACGGTCGTACTCGCTGGTGGCGTGAAGGCCAAGGTCATGCTTCCGGTCCAGACGGCGATGCTCCACTTGGGCATGGCAAATACTGACCCCATGCCCGTCGAAGCAGTCTCGTACAAGACGGTCCACGGAGACATCCGCTACCAGTACGTCGGCCCTGAGGGTTGGATGCAGGACACCGCTGCCCACCCGCTGGACTGGGCCAACAACTTCGATGATGGCGAAGAGCGAACCGAGACCGGTCATTGGTACGACGAGGTCAATCATAAGATTGTCAAGGTGGTCTCCGACGCAGACGACCAAGGCAACATGCGGGTCAATGCCCAGTTCGCTGCCTATGTGTGGGGCAAAGCCATCGTTATCTACGCCGAGAAGAACGGCTTCACGCTAGACCCCTCGACAGACGTCTACATAGACAAGAACGGGAAGCCGGTCGAGGTCTCGCAGGCGGACGTGATGCCCACGTTCAAGAACATGCTGGTGGCCCACGGCACGACCTTCGATGAAGACGGCTCCCCCATCATCCCCGGTGGCGACCTTGTCAAGACCGTGCAGGTGGCGAACCCCGCCTTCAGCAAGGCTCAGGCCCCCGGCTCCGTCAGGCCCGACAAGGATGGCGGTGCTCTACCCAACCGCTACAAAACCATCGACTACCTCGCAGGCGGGCGTACAGCGTACGACGCCATGTCCGAAGAGGACCAAGCGGCGATCCAAGCCGCTGCGTTTGACCTGAACGAGAACGAAGACATCTCCCCAGCGACCCAGCACCTCGTCAATGCCCGTGAAGAGTTGGGCTATGCGTACGAGGATGGCACGTTCATCGACGCCTCCCGAGCAGACGCAGAGGGCGTAGTCGCAGAACTGCCAGTGGCACAGCAGGGTCCGTCGGGTTTGGTTCGTCTAGGCGCAGCCCCGACGGCTCCAGAAGTCGGGCAGGCCGGAGCGGTAGGCCCATCGCAGGCGGTCACCGCGCAGGATCGGTGGCAACCGCCTTCAGGAAGAGGACAAGCATCTCTGGACCTATGGGTCCGCGGCCTTGAGGGTTCGGACGTGCAGGCCCCTGAGGCCACCCGCATCCCTGAGACCATCGACAAAATCATCACCCTGAACGCTGTCCTGACGGAGGCTGGCTCGACGCTGGATACCTCAGGCCGCATCGCTCAGTATCAGGGTACGGTCGGCCGCAGGGCAGCCGCCGCACTGACCGCTGAGGAACGCCACGAGATCGTCATCGAAATCGCTGTTGCCGAGGGCAACGGCGATAACCCGGATTACATCTATGTAATCGCTGGTGAACTCGACGCTCTCGCCGCAGCCGGTGACGCCGGTCTGAGCGAGCGTGAGTTTTTCGACCTGACTGGCTCGATGTCGAAAGATGAGAGGTACCGTGCCATCCAGCAGTCGAAGCGGCTCCGTGCGAGCAGCCCTGACAGGAACCGGGCCACGCAGGACTTCCTCTCCGAGACCCTGTTGGACGACCTCCGTGACGCCAAGTGGAGCGATGCGCAGATCGAAGAGTCCTACCCCGTCATGTTCGCTGAAGAGAAGAAGGTCAACTTAGCGAAGCAGTCTTCCGCCCGTCGCTTCAAGGCTGGCTACGGCCCCGACCCGGCACTGGCCGCACTGGGACCGGCTAGTGGAGCCGGGCCTCCGATCATCGACAACGCTGCACAGACGCTGAAGAACGCCATCTCTGGCGTCCAGATGGCAATACCGACCGCAGCCATGCCGATGACGCCCGCTTCTGCCTCAGGGAACATCTATGCTGACTTCGCGCGCACCAACCGCCGCCTCGTGCTCCCGACCGCCACGACGGTGAAGCCGCTTGTGGCACAGCAGGGTCCATCGGGTTTGGTCCGTCTAGGTGCAGCCCCGACGCTGGCCGCAACGAAGCCGCTGACCGCCCCCCGGTCCACGCTTCGCCCGACGCTGGACGACGGGCCTTTCCCCTCGCCGTCGCCACAGAGGGGCCTTGGCCTTGGCGATGTCATCCCTCCCCTTACGATAGGCCGAACGCCATTCGGTGTTGAGAACGCCTCTGAGGGCAGCAAGGAGTACGACTACTAGGCTGGTAGACTGGGCCTATGACATACGATCCGGGGTACAGGCCGTTTGAGGACGAGCCTGAACGTCAAGGGCTGAATGGTCAGTACGGACCTTCCCCAGCCAGTCCTCTCGACTCCCGTTACGGCGGACCAGACCCGTGGGAGAAGGGGCTACGGGCTTACACCGACCTCGGCAAGCCCAACTATGGCTCCCGTCCGTTTGAGGGGCTAGGCAAGACCAACGTCGCCACCTCCCTCCCGTTCGCACCCTTCGATACCCGTGGCCGCGATCAGGCCCCGACTCCAGTGGGTGCCCCGCAGCCCGGTCTGTTCCAAGCCTTCGGGCAAGGCTTGACCCAGTTGGCGATGAACACCGTCATCCCTCTGGATATGATTACCGAGCACCTGTTCGGTTCGTCCACGGGCGAAGACATCGAGAAGGGCATCGCAAATGGCATCGGTGCCATCGGTGGGGCCTTCGACGGTATCCTCGACTTCATGCCCACGTTCGACTTTCTGCCCGGTGGCGGGGACATCGAAGGCACCTTCGACGCCCTCCCTGAGGACGAGTTGAAGCGGAGTTTCGACGTGATGATCGCCCAGAACCCAACGGCACGCCTCGAATACATGAAGCAGTTCCTCGACAGCCGTGGTCCTGACATCGCACGCATGTACGGATTTAGTGGGGACATGGGCGAACTGGCCGGTCCCAGTGCGAGTTTCAGTGAGCAGTTGCGGCGTATCGTCTTCGGGGGCATGACTGTCCTCGGGAACCAGACCGCAAAGGCGTATGTGAACTCGGCCATGCGGGACATCGACGGGACCGTCTTCAACGCTGATATGGGGGGCCTGCCTGAGGAACTTCAGGCCATCCGCAAGCGTGTGGAGGGCGGGGAGATCACCCGTGAAGAGGCGATTGACGAAATCTCAGCAGGCCAGTTCCGGTGGACCCACGACGAGGGACCGGGCGGCATGTTCATCAACCTCACGCTAGACATCCTCACTGACCCTCTCATCTGGGCCTCGTTCGGGCTGGGTGGATTTGCCAAGGCCGGTGCTAACGGTGCCGTCCGCATGGCGCAGATTAGGACCGCCCAGTACCTGAAGAAGAACGGTGCCCTAGAGGGTCGCATGATTGCGGACCTCAGCAAGAAGTTCAAGTTGCCGTCTGAGGCCATCATCAAGAGCCAGAGAGATGACATCGTCAAGGCCAAGTACGACTGGGCCGTGAAGTACGCCCCGACCGAGCATGCACAGGCCATCGGCAGCCTCGGGCGTACGCAGAAGACGCTCTTCAAGTTGGATCACATCATCCAGCCAGCGGCTATGGTCGCCAACGAGATCGACACCATGTTCGGTATGTTCGGTGCGACCCATGTCGGTCGTCGCCTGTCCGCCTTTCGTGGGGAGAAGCACGTCGAAGGCATCGCCCGAGCGGTGGGCGTCAAGCGAGTGCAGCGGGTCCAGAATTTCTTTGGCCCCGAGAAGTTCGATGAGTTCACCGCCTACTTCGGCATCTTCTCAGCCAACCAGTCAGCCAAGATGGCACAGAAGGTCGAGGTCGGTCAACTGTTGGGTGCTGACCGTGCCGTGGACTCCACCGGCAAGCGTATCAACCCTGTCGTGGACGCCCCCGAGCACACGCCGACACAGTCCGCCCGAGGCACCATCAACAGCAGCATGGAAGAGGCCCTGCCCAAGGAAGCCGAGCAGGCGTTCCTTGAGTACATGGAGGTCTTCCTCCCACACGGTGCCCAGTCCGCTGAGGCCGTCGCATCCGCCATGAAGCAGGCCAAGGCAGCCATGGCCCGAGACCTCGCCGCAGCCACCGGGAAGACCGAGCAGGCAGCCCTGAAGTTCCTTGAGGGAGCCGACCGACGTGAGATGTCCTTCATCCACGCCATCCTCTATGGCCGTCAGGTCCAGATGTTCAACGAGGCCAAGGTGCAGCACGTCGCTGCGGTGCAAGGGCACCTCGACGCCGCCATCAAGAAGGGTGACGCCGCTGAGGTCACACGCCTCACCGAAGAGTTGTCCAACGTCAACCGCCTGACCCTCGTCAGCGAGAACATGCTGACGAGGACGGACGCCGCACGGGTGCTGCACGACATCAACGCCCCCGGACAGAAGGGCATCGACGCAGCCAAGGATGCCGTAGATCGCTACGACCAGTTGGACATCAACTGGGGCAAGGACACGCCCGGAGGCACCCTCACGGGTGCCGAGTTGGTCACGACGCTCACAGCACACCTAGACGCCCTGCTGAAGGCTGGCGGTGCCCTGACGGACGTGGTGAGCACCAGCAAGTTGAACCCACGCATCGCAGCGAGCCTAGACAGCCGCTACCGGGTCGGAATGGCCCCTACTGACGTGTGGGGCATCACCCGTGAAGTGGACGGGAAGATTATCGGGGTCAACCCATTCGTGGAGGCCCTGAGCGAGAACACCAAGAGCCTGAGCCGGGGCCTGACGTGGTACGACCGCATGAAGCAGGGTCTTGCCGGTCCCATCAGCGGCTCCCGGCTGCACGCCGAAGCCAAGATGCGGATGCGTGTCATCGGAGCGTCCGAGTTCGGGATGCGTCGAGCCGACACCGATGCCCTCTTCTCGGCCATCAACAGGGAGAGCATCACCCGACAGAAGGGTGCCCGCTCGTTCGGTGCGGAGGAACTACAGAAGATCGCTGACGCCGCTGGCGTCAAGGTGGACGACACCATTCAGGCCAAGTACGGTGGCCGTGCCCTCCTACACATGGTGCTGAAAGCCTACGAGGGTGAACTCGCCATGATGGGCGTCACTTCTCGGTCCACCTCCCGGCTCAAGAGCGTCGTCGGACGGCAGCCACTGGGCGACAACATCATCGGCAAGATCTCGGAAGACCTCTACCCCCGCCTGAGGTTCGCCCTCTCGCCCATCTTCCTCGCCATGGAGTACGTCGAGGGTCCGTTCTTCGGCATCCTCCGGGGCATCAAGCCGGGGTGGCGATACGGTAGAGATGATGTAAGCCTGAACTCTATCCTTGAGTACATCCAGCCCGAGTTCACCGAGCACGGTGCGGGCATCGGTCGTGCCCAGTTGGCCTACGCTGACAGTTTCGGTGCGAAGACCGTGACCGAAGCCTCGTTCGCCACGAAGACGTGGAACAAGGTGATGCCAGCTAAGTTCGCACGCAACGCTGTCCGCATCCGTGGACCTCGCTGGTACAACGTCTACGAGATGAAGAAACTGCTCTACGTCCGACAGGCCGGTAAGGAAGCGGGCCTGAACTGGAAGCGGACCATGGAGGTCGAGTTCCCTGAGGCCTACCGCTATTGGCAGATTGCCGCCGACAGCACCGACCCGACCAAGGTCTTCATTGCGTTCATGGAGGAACGAGGTGCGTTCAACCCTGAGGCTCGACACGCCGTCCACATGTTCGATGCGATGAAGCCCGACAGCATGGGGCTGGAGCGTATCCGCATGGGCGACGTGGCTGCGTGGCAGGGCTTTGAGACCCGTGCCGCACTGCGTGAGGCCATCGACAACGGCAGTTGGACCCGAGACCAGTTCATCGCCAAGTACACCGACATCGGTGGCAACCGCAAGTACGCCGAGCGGGCGTGGCAGGTTGCGGACGGCTTTACGGAGGGCGAGTGGAACGCAGCCCTCGTTGACGCACTGGGCAAGGAAGCGGCAGAGGGTGCCATGAACTTCCACCAGTGGATGGCGAACGCACAGGGCGTGACCATCGAAGAGTTCCTGAACCGGGAGTACGGACAGGTCGCAGCGAAGGTGGACAAGGCACGGCAGGTACCCGGCGTGGCCCTGAAGCAGACCGTGCGTGCCAGCCTTGAGGGTATCGGGGCCACCGTTCACGAGCGAGGCAGCCGCCTACACAACGCCGTCAAGGAACGGTCCAGTTCCTACCTCCCTGAGTCCACCCGCAAGGAGTCCGCCACCACGGCAGCCATCACCGCTGTCGAGCAGGCCAAGACGACCGGCGACGGGGCTGCATGGAAGGCCGTAGACGACGAGGGCTTCAACGCCAAGGTGCAGGGCTTCCTCGACGCTGAGGGCGGCAAACTCCCCGGCAAGAAGAAGGGTGGAGGCACGGTCAAGTTGACCAAGGACTCCGGTGCCCGCACGTACTATTACTACGACCCGGCCACGGGCCTGCGAGTGGGCTACGTGTCGCTCGACGTGAACGGTCTCGTCGCCTCCATGGAAGTGCTCCCGTCCGCTCAGGGCAAGGGCCTCTCCAAGGGCATGCTCGACGCCGTCAACCAGAAGGAGAAGGGCAAGTTGGAGCAGGGGTTCAACAGCCCCGCTGTCTCGTTCACTGAGGCTGGCAAGGCCACCGCCCTGAAGTGGCTCCGTGAGAAGGAAGTCACCATGGGTGACGCAGGCTCTGCCCTGACCGAGTCCATCGACCAAGCCCAGCGAGCGGTAGCCGCAGGCAAGGGCCGGCCACCGGGCATGTCCCCGGAGCGAGCCGGCATGCTCTCGGACCTCATCGAGGAACGTGAGGCCGTGTACTCCGACATGTACGCCACCATGCGTCATGCCTTAGGCAGCAGCGACGACAACATGAAGGCCGCTGCGAACTGGTACGACGAGATGACGACCATGTTCCTCGGGCTGGTAGAGAAGATGCCTGACTCGATGATGGACGCTCTGATGAAGCAGTGGGATGAGTCCGCTGCCTCGGGCACCCTGAAGCGTGCTGACGGTGCCACCACCAAGGCCCTGAAGGACATGACGGCCGAAGAGAAGCAGGTTGAGTTGGCCGCACGGCTGAACATCGCCTTCTCGGGCAGCCAGATGAACACCTCCGTCTTGGACGGCATGAAGTACGTCGCCAAGATGCTGGACGAAATCTTCGAAGACAAGTCACCTGCCCGACTGGCAGACGAGGCTGAGTTCCGGCTGAAGGAGTCCGGTTCGAAGAAGGGTGCGAGGTACTGGGACGAGTTGAAGGACGAGACCCTGTCCGCCGAGCGTCGGAAGGAAATCCTCAAGGACTCCAAGGGCGAGCACCTGTACGCCGAGTTCATTGACGAGGCGACCACGGATGCCCGTCGCAAGGAAATCGTCCAGTCCAAGGTCGAGACCCGCTACGGCTTCAAGGTCGTGGGTCGCCGCATGGAAGACCTCCTGCGTGACTTCGGCAACATGGACCCCGAGAAGATTGCCCAGAAACTGTCCGACTTCAACGACAACCTCGCTGGTCGGTACACCCGCACGTCCTCACCCGTGAGCATCAACGGCGTGGCCCTCCAGCCTGCCGCCATGGACATCTGGATGAAGCGTATCTTCGGTCACGGCGACGAAGCCTATCTGGGCTACCTCGCTGACGACTACATGCGTGTCAACAAGTTGGACCCGACCGACGCCAACCGGCTCATCGCTGAAGAGGCAGTCATCGAGCATCAGGGCTGGGGACCAGAGGCCCGCACTGAGGGCGATGCCCCGACCGAGATGCAGTACGAGTGGATGCTGGAGCGGACCAACGAGTTCAAGGACTGGCTCAACAAGGAGGACATCCCCGGACCTAACGGCGAGTGGGCGGCTCACGAAATCCAAGCGTTGCTGTGGGTCGGTGAGCAGAAGCGACTCCAGTACGAGGGCACGCCGACGTTCGGCACCCTGACGCAGACCGGTGCCCAGTTGGTGACCGAGCCGCAGAAGACCCGCATCAACCCCAACGTGCTGGAGTTGATGGTGGAGCACGGCGACGAGGCCGGTCAGGTCATGGCTAACATCCAGCGAGACATCAACACGCCCCTGATGGCATCCATTGCAGAGAACACGGGTGTCGTGGCTCTACGGACCCTTGACGGGTCTGGTACGGGCAGCACGAACGTGGTCTTCGCCAGCAAGGACGCCTCCATGCGTGCGGCAGGGGCTATGGCCGTTGCTCTGGACGAGCCGGTCATCCGCATCGGTAACGGCAGCACCCACCACACGGTGGATGTTGCGTTCGACCCTGTGATGACGCAGGCCGACGTGAAGCCCTATCTCACCCTGCTCTCGGACTTCGTTGCGGAGTACATCCCCGACGAGTTCACCCACATGAGCACGGCCCTGCTGGACGACAACTCGTTTGCTGTCCGCAGCATCACAAAGAAGAACATCGCCGGGACCAAAAAGGCCCCGCTCGACTTCGACTCGCTCCCACCCAATATCGTTGCGGCACTGGAGGACGGCTCGTGGGTCAAGGCGTTCGACCCTGACGCACAGGCCATGCCGGTCCACATCGAACGTCGGCGTGTAGATTTCAGCCGTATCACCCCAGAGGAAGGTCGCAATCTTGTCAACTCAGCAGAACTGGTCAATCAGTACAGGGAGGGAGTTGTCGGGTCAGCGGAACGGGCTTACACCCACCACGCTCCCGAGTCGTCGGTCGCCTCTGAAGGGCGAGCCGCCCTTGCAGACGGGGCAACCCGAACCCAGCGAGTCCGAGTCCCCGCAGGAGGGAAGCCGGGTGGTGTACGAGCCGGGTTCAAGCCTCGGGCCGACGCTTCCCGTGCAGACCTCACAACCGCCACCCGAGCAGAGCGGGCAGCCCTCTACTTCGTCAACAATGCCACCGACGCAAGCACCGGAGTCCACGAGGCCTTCCACCTCTTCGCCCGCCTCATTGACGACTCCGCAAAGCGTGAACTCCTTGACGCCTACAATGTCGCCCACAATCTCACAGGACGTAGGGTCAAGCGTTCCTTCGGAGTCATCGAAGAGTGGGTAGCCGAGCAGTTCGAGGGCTTCGCAGCGGGCGACCTCCCGCCCAACGCCACCTACACGGCGACGTTCAAGTCGTTTGCCGAGTGGGGCCAGAGGAACCCCGGCATCAAGGCGGACGCTACGGTGGTGCCTGTCTTCCAGAGGGTGCTGGACTCATGGAGCGACGTACCCGGTGGCTTCTCGTCACTGGACGAACGCCGCATCTGGGAGTCAGCCCGCATCGGCCTGCTGAGGGCAGAGGAAGAGGCTCACTCGACGGCCTACTATCGGCGTTCCCCCAACTGGATGGGACGCACCATCAACCACCCGTACCTCGGGATGTACCCGGCTAACTACATGTGGGGCAAGGTGCTTCCTGAACTGACCCGCTTCATGTTGAGGCGACCCTTCGGACTCAAGGCTCCGATGGGCGGGATGTTGATGTATAACCACGTCCATCGTGCCCTCTCTGAGGAACTGGCTACCAACCCGGACCTGTCGGGCTTCATCGAAGACCACCCGGACACCGTCCGCTTCCTCACGATGATGCTCCCCGGCAACCCTGTGGAGATGCCGGTCAACTTGCCCGTGGTGGCCCGCCGAGCCATGGAGCACGACGCTGAGAACCGTGTCCGCCGCATGCAGGGCGTGAAGGAGGAACCCTTTGAGTTGGCAGCCAGCGTGGGGGACATGATTTCCTACAGCGTCGGGTTCGCCAACCTGCCTGAGAGGGTAGGAGACATGCTGGGCGAGTTCGCCGGGGACGACGGACCCAACGCCGGGAAGACCCAAGTGGTCGGACGGCTAACCCCCACTCCATCGGCAGCCGAGTTCATCAGGTAGTAGACTCTGACGTAACACCTCACGATGCGGTGATACACTAAGAAAGCGAGACCTACTTGGCAGAAGACGAGAGTCAGCAGTCCTCCACCGAAGACAAGTCCACCGACACCGGCAGTGATGCAGGCGAGTCGCAGGACGAGGGAAGCGGCGAGAGCACTCCTGCGGACATCGAAGCCTACTGGAAGAAGCGACAGTCCAACTCCGACAAGGCGAACGCAGCGGCGATGAAAGTCCTACAGGGCCAACTCGACGTAGCACAGGCACCGAAGACCACCGAGAGTGGTTCCACGGACGGGGGCAGTCAGGCCAACGCACGAGCCGATGCCGCTGAGAGGCGTGCAGACGAGGCGGAAGCGAGGGCCACGGCGAGTGACCTAGCAGCGAAGTACCCCAACGCCAGCAAGGCAGTGGGACGTGCAGTCGTCGTCATGGGTGAGCCTGAACTGGCAGCCTTGGAGACTACGCTTGACTTCGATGCAACCGCACCTCGTATCACTGACAAGAACAATCCCGCCCGCACGACTGGAGAGTCCAGCAAGTCTGTCGAGGACATGAGCCTCGCTGAGTTGCAGGAGCACTTCAAGTCAATCCCCTACGAAGGGTAGCGGCCAAGCAGAAAGGCCAATCCATTGGCTAACGACACCTCCACCACGAACTTCGGTGGAACGGTGCAAACGCTCATCTCAAAGGGCGTTGCAGAGAACCTGCGAAACAACCTTATCTGGCTTCAGGAAGGCTCATTCCTGAAGGCGAGCATCGTCGCCGGGACCAATCAGGCCCGCTTCGTTGCCTACGGTGACCTCACGATTGATGCCTCTGCGGTGTCGGTCGAGGGAGTGGCTAACTCCCCCGAAGAGTTCGCCATCGGCTACCAGACCCTGACGGTCGCCCAGCGGATGCGTTCCATCCGTCTGAC
>Ga0114996_10003234_pt1 | contig 20409 bp, 11 predicted proteins | sample ArcticOcean_MG_C_4_FD_87039 | JGI IMG/M metagenome (GOLD analysis project Ga0114996, IMG submission 87039) | Marine microbial communities from western Arctic Ocean - ArcticOcean_MG_CB4_134 | ecosystem: Environmental > Aquatic > Marine > Oceanic | place: Arctic Ocean: Canada Basin | collected...
GATGCGGCGAAGAGGTGGTCGGAGATCTCTGGGGCCGAGGCACGATGGTTCGAGGCCCATCACCTGATGATGGCGGGTTCGGACCCGTCCACGTTCATCACCGAACACGAGTCGGCCATCCTCTCGCAGAGTGCCGCCGCGGCAGTCCTTCTCGAGGACGTTCTCCACATGCTTCCCGATGCCCACGAACTACGCAGGATGGCCGCAAGGCTGGCGCTGGATCGAGGAGAGGCAGCGCACGCTGCTGACTATCTCTCCGAACTGCCTGAACCCGACCATGCCTTGCTGGCCCGGTTGCATCGAACGAATGGGGATCTATCCGCTGCAGATGCTGCCGAAGCCTTGGCATTGGCCGGCGCATCGCCGGGTGAGGCTGCGAGGATGCACATTTCACGCATGGCTGCTCTGCTCGACGATCGATTGCCCGAGGATGAGAGTGACCTAGGCCCTGTCGAGAAAGGACTGGCCGATGTCCGCATCGGCAATCTCGCCTCCGAGCATCGCCGGCCTGCCATCGTCCTGCTCGCTGTACTGCGCCATCGAATCGCCCTGCTGCGCGACGATGAAGGGGCCGCTCTGGCCGTGCGCAATGATCTCAGTGAACTCGCCGGAGGTGAGGATCCGCTGATCGAGCGACTTTCCCATGTGGAAGCGCTGCACCTGTCCGAGCGAGACAGTGCGCAGCACTTGGCAGCCGAGGCGGCGATGCGCCGCCTGGTCGAGCGTACCCCAGACCCCGTGCAGCGCGTTTCACTCGGTCTGTTTCTGGTGCAGGTACAAGCGCAATCCAATGCACCCGGTGCCGCGACCACCCTCGAACGATTGTGCGAGGTGAGCCTTCCACTCGACCTCGCCGCGGGTCGACGCTTGGATGCGATGCGATGGTACTGGCGAGGCGTTCTCGACCCTGTATCACATGTATCGTGCTGGCGCGAGGCCGCTCTGAGACTTCGTCGGGCCGAATGCCCACGCGCAGCACGCGCGCTAACCTCTCGATTGCATCAGGCTCTGTGATCAGCTGCGGCGCTCGGGACGTCGCTTCTTGGTCTCGCTCGCGCCGAAGTCGATTCCCTGCATGTCACCGTTTTCCTCAAGGTCCTCGACGTCCTTGAGGTCCTCGAAAACGTCGTAGTCCTCTTCTTTGAACGGGTCCGTTGGATCTGGATCATCCTCTGCTTCGGGTACCTCCTCGTCCGCCTCATCAGCCGTCGCGTTTTCATTGGCGGCGCTGGAATCCTCGGTGTCCGCATCCTGATGAATGATATCGAACATGTTGTCATCGGTGTTCAGACCGAGAAGACTCCTCCCCCGACGCATCCAACTCCATCCCTCGTCGACCCAGGTATAGAGGGCATCGAGTTCGGATTCGCTGACCCCGGCCTCTTTGGCGATCATCGCGATAATCTCCTTCTCGCGGGGCTCGAACACACCATCTGCGGCTGCGAGCAGCAGCGCATCGCGCAAGGCGAGCAGGAGAGACTCATCGCTCATCTCTCGTGCGGCGAGTGAGATTGGCTTGGGTCGCTTGAGTTCAAGGCGCAGATCCTTGCGGCTCATCGGTGCGATCAGGGCATTGCCCATCCGACCTTCGAAGGTCGCCAGTTCCTCGACTGAGATGTCTCCATCCGAGGAGGCCATGTGGGCAAGAATGGAGGCATAACCCCGCCGGTCTGCCCGGTCCAGAAGGTGAAGCGTGTCCGGGAGCATGGCTCTGGACGGGGTCTTCCTGAATTGAACCTTGCGCGGAGCGGAACAATCAGATTTCTGCACCAATCAGGGTACGGGTGTCGACGATGCCGTCGATACTTCGCACATCCTCGATGATGCAGCGGGTCAGTTCCGCTTCGTCCTCGGCCTCGACCTTGACGAAGACGTCGTACTCACCGAACACGGTCCAACGGCCAGAGACCAAATCGACGCTGTCAAGCGCCTTGCGAACCTTGGTTTCGAAGCCGGGCTTGGTGGTGATGAGAATGAATCCTACTGGCATGCATGTCACCTCAGTAATCGACCACGATGAGGGTCTCGGTTTCCTTCACGCCGTCGACGATGCGAAGGTCGCCCATGAGCAACTTTGTCAGAGACTTGCTGTCCTCCGCCTCGACGCGCACGACCAGATCATACTCGCCGTACAGAGCGTGTGTCTCGGTGATTGCGCTCATGTCTGAGAGCGCCATGAACACATTGCGTTCCATCGATGGTTCGGTCTTGAAAAGGACGAAAGCGGTGTGCATGTGCGGTTGCCCCTGAGCGCCCTCGCGCGGTATTATGGTCATAATGCCTCCGACAAGGGAATCGGATGATTCCAAGGCGAACCAGCCGAACCGGACGCCGAAAGCATTCAATGGTATTGCACCGCGGAAGTGTGCCATGGTGGTGCGTGCGAAGACTGTCCTCGCGCTCATCGTCCTCCTGCTTCTCAGCAGCCTGTCTCCATTGGCCGTCTTCAGTTTGGAGGCCAATGATGATGCTCAAACCACCTCAGCCCGCGCGACGACCACTTGGAGCGGCGCCCGAATCCTGTCCAGCGACTATACCGTCGCCGCAGGAGATACACTGATCATCGACGCGGGCGCGATGATCATGCTCGACGATAATGTGCGAATCTATGTCGAGGGCGAACTCGACGTCACCGGAACCACGACCAGTCCTGCGACCATCACGAAATCATCTGAGGGCACGACCCACGAGGGCATCCAATTCAACGCCACGAGCCGCGGCCGCGGCAGCGTCATCCAGCATCTGGTCATCGAGCATGCGGAATGGGGAATCACCGTTTACGACAGCAACCCTGAACTGGAGGATGTCCACATCGACAACGCGAATTATGTCGGCATCGACCTGTTCGATTCCGCCGACCCAATCATCCGTCGCCTGCGCGTACAGGATGGAGGCCAGGATGTGGCGAGTCAGTCAATCAACAACCGCTACGGCATCGGCCTCTCGATTGGCGCCGGCAGCACGGCCTTCGTCTTCGGCGCGACCTTCGATGGCCTCACCACACGCGGAATCAACATGTGGGGGAACTCCGGCGGGGTTGTACGCGACGTCGAGGTCTCCAACATCTCTGCAGTCGGCACCGGCGGCTGGTTGTCGGCGGGCATCTGGGTCGAGGACAGCATCGCGCTGTTCGACAACATCAGTGTGGATCGTTCCGACAACGGCATCTGGGTCAAACACATCACTGATACTTGGAACACCCGTCCGACCTTCCGCGACGCGGTGGTCACCAACAGCATGTACCGCGGTGTTCAGGTCGAACAGGATAATAGATCGAATACCAACGTGCCTCTGAACGCCTTCTTCAACGGTCTGACAGTCACAGGTTCGGGGGGTCCCGACGCCAAGACTCCCGGCCTCTGCCTCCACGCAATCGGCATGAACACGACCGGGGTTGACCTGCACAACGTCCTCTCCCAAGACAACATGTGCAATGGGCTCAAGGCGTACATGATCAATTCGGCCTCGATTATGAACAACATCACGGTCATCAATTCGGGAAATCCTGTTGCTCTCTCGAGCAATGACCGCTCGGGCGTGTTCATCCGCAGCGCGAATTGGGCACCACAGATCTCGAACCTCCATGTGAGCGGCAGTGCAGGACACGGAATCCAACTGTGGAAGGCAAGCCTGCAGGGCTATAACTGGACCTCAAACGACAATGATGGGGTCGGGTTGTGGGTGCGTGAATCTCATCCCGAAGTCCGCGACATCTCACTCTCCGACAATGGACTCAATGGACTGCGTGTCTATGATTCGAGCAATGTCGAACTCTATGACCTCGCGAGCGCGCGCAACGGCGCGAGCGCCCTGCAGCCCAAGGATGGCGCCGGTCTGTATTTCGAGAAGGCGAACGATTTGATATCCTCGACCAAGAACGTCTCCTGCACCCGCTGCTCCTCGGTCGAGGACACTTGGGGTGGCGTGCGCGTGAAGGATTCAGTCGACCTGCAATTGCACGATATCTCGGTGACCGATCCGGGCAACGGCGCGCTTGCGGTCGACATCGACAATTCCAATCTCAACTTCCCCGGCTGGGTCGACATCCATGGCCTCGCCGTTCAGGCCAACCGGTCCGGACCGATCGTTCAACTCTCCAATACCGAGGCCCGCATCTCCAGCGTCTCACTCTCGGGAAGCCACAATGGGCTGGCATGGGATGGCAGTGGAGATACGCGAACCAGCGCGCTTTCGAATACCGTGTTCATGGGTCCGAATTGCCTTGAATTGACCGATCTGCATCTGTTGGTCACAGCCGATCTCGATCTCAGTGGATGCAGCGGACAGATCAACCTGCGCGATTCCACCATCAACATGAGTCAGACCACGCAGGGAACGTCGGTCACCTTCGACATGACCGGTCAGCCGAGCACCCTGCGCTGGATCGATTCGGGTCCGATTGGAAACCTCAACGTCGGTGTGGGCAGCCTAGTCGATGAGATGTGGACGATGCACGTTTGGGCGATCAATCAACAGGGCCATGGTCTGCCAGATGCAGTCATCAATCTCTCTTTTGACCAATTCGGGGCTGACCAAACCCACACGATGCCCTACTCAGGCCACGTGGTGCTGGGCCCCTTCCTTGCACAACGGACCGACTTTGTTGGATCAGGACCTTGGACGAATCACTGGGTCGGCTGTGAATACGAAGGAGAGCGCGCCGATTCCGGCTCAGCCCAGCCACTGCCCACGAACCGCGTCCACCCGTATGGCTCTCCACTGGTCATGTGCCAGATCACCCTGACCAATCAGGCGCCGCTAATCGTGTGGAGCACACCCCTCGATGAAGAAATCTTCAGCAGCGGTGCTGAGGTTGAATTCAATGCATCTGAGAGCTGGGATTTGGACGATGACCCCATCTCGTACAGTTGGACCAGCAGCATCGATGGGAATTTGCACCCAGCTTGTTTGCAGACCAATGGGGGCAACCTGTCATCCTTCGTTGCCAATCATCCAACCAATGCTGGATGCCTGTCAGATGGATTGCATGATATCATACTCGAAGTCTGTGATGATCAGGGCAACTGTGCCAATGAGAGTCGGCAGATCGAGTTGCGCAACTTGCCGCCGATGATCAGCATCGAAACCGACCCTGCCGTTGCGATGGATGGCGTTCTGCGCATGTTCCGAACCGATCCACTGGAGGTCAACATGAGCGACACCTACGACCCGGAAGGCGACGAGGTGTCATGTCAGGTGACCGTCTCGTATCGAACGGGCCCAGGCCCGTGGTTCCTGTGTGGTGTGTGGAATGAGTCCTTCACCGACGCTTCGGACACGATCACACAGTTCGATTACACGATCACGGTGACCGACGGCGTGAACCCCGCTGTGGATCTGGTCTATGCAGTCGAACTGGTGAACGACCTGCCCCACCCCGAATTCACGATTTCAAGAGGTGGAAACACCTCCGCCTTCACCGTGACGCTCGACGGTTCAAATTCACACGACCCCGAAGGCGATGGCATCATCGCCAGGTGGTGGAGCGACCTGGTCGGGGAACTGCCCGATGATGGCGATGACAACGAGTTGGTGTGGACGGGGCGATTGGGCGCGGGAAGCCACCAGCTCACCCTCGCTCTCACGGATGTTCGCATCGAGCATCAGAACGTCTGGGCCACCGAGACGATGACGCTCGATGTCGACAACACACCTTCGGTCGCGTCGATCTCCAGCCACGGCGACTTCAGCACGAATTCGAGCGCGATGTTGGCCTTCGAATCACACGGAAGCGGCGATCAGGATCTACCCTGTGCCGGTTTCAATGACCCTTGGATCGCGAGCCACATCTGTGAATCGAATCTGGTACCAGACCCCGACAATATCGCTGTTCGCTGGGATTCAAGCCTCGTGAACGGCGCACTCGGCACCGATTGGAGTCTGGCCACACGCCTGCCCGCAGGATTGCAAACCCTCACGTTCACGGTGGATGATGGTCTCAATGCACCCGCGGTCGCAAGCATCACGATTGATGTCGAGCCGAGCGCACCGATCCTCATCCTGACAAGCCCGGTTCCCGGCATCGAGGTCAGCAGCGACGGTACCGTGCTGTTCGACTTCCGTTCCTCCTTCGATGCCGATGGCGATGAATTCTGGGTCAACATCTCCAGCGATTTGGTCGAGGGGCTGATTGTTGAGAACGGCACCACGGATTACTGGTACAATGACGAGTTGCCTTCAGGTGTGCACACGCTCACATTCAACCTCACCGACGCGACCGGCATGACGTTGCTCCACACTCAGATTCTGAACGTGAATCCTACCGGACCTCACGCGGTAATCGGTGAACTCGCTGAAGGAATGTACATTCCACCGGGCGATTGGCTGGAGTTCAATGGCACCGGCTCCTATGATGCCGATGGCGATATCATCCAGTATCTATGGCATCAGATCGATGATGGCATCATGACTGAGATTGCCAACGATGCGGACTTCACCATGTGGGTACGACCCGGCACGGCGACCTTTACCCTCACCGTCCGGGATTCCCGCGGTACGAGCGATGTCGCCTGGGTCAATGTGACGGTCGGCGCTTCGAATCCGGTTCTGTCCAACCTCGATGTCAGTCTGAATACGCTGGAAGCCGAGGTGTCGAACACGATGATCGTCAGCGTGCAATTGCTCGATGCCGATGGCACGACCCAACTGGAAGGTGCGGTGAATGGCCGTCTTCTGGTCGCTGGAAAGGAGCATTCCTTCACCCTGCTCGACGATGGCTCAGGCCAGGACATCATCGCCGGTGATGGAATGTATACCGGGGTGCTGACCACCACGGTCGAACTGGATGAATGGGCAATCCTCGAGGTGTGGGCCTCGGACGGTGAGATGTCCTCCAACGTGGTCAAGGAGCAATTGAAGATCAATCAGGCGACCGGTATGTCCGGCATCGCCGGTCTGCTCGGCAGCACTGGCATTCTCGCGATCGTCGCCGTCATGCTCACCCTCGCTCTGCTTGGGGGACTCACCGTGCTGCGCAACAAGCGTCGGCTCGCCGCTGACCTCGAGATGATCGAATCCTGGAGTGGTGGCCTCGGCGATGGCGCGGGCGGTTTCGACCTCGGGGAGCAGGAGCGCGCCCCGGACCTGCCCGACATGGATGCAGATGCACCGCCCGCGATGAGCGACTTCGGTGATTCTGACGACTAAGCACCCGCGTAGAAGGACGTATAGCGCTCGGCATTGAGCGTGTAGGTGTATTCATCGAGAACACGCCTTCGGCCGTTGGAGGCCATCTCGACCCTCAGTTCAGGAACCGCGAGAAGGCGATTAATCGCCGGCGCGAGAGTCTCGGGCCGATCGATTGTGAACAGACCGCCCACGCTCTCGTCCACCATCTCGGGCAACGGTCCATCATCCACGGTGATGACCGGCGTGCCACTGGCCATCGCTTCGAGCGGAATCAGGCCCTGTCCCTCGTAATAGGACGGATAGACGACGAGATCGGCGCTTCGGAAGAGTTGGGCGAGATCCTCGAACGGCATACCGGATTCAATCGAGATCGCGTGGGCCACACCCAGGCGTCTGGCCTGTCTCTCCAGCGTCCGCTTCATGTGACCTCGGCCGACGATGACCAGATGGGCGCCTTCATGTTCGGCGAGGATGGCCGGCATCGCTCTCAACAGCGTTCGGTAGCCCTTTCGAGCGACGAGTCTTCCGACCGCGAGCAGCAGGGGTGTCTTCGTTGAAGCGCGCCCGGCAAGCGCATCCTCATCGGGTTCGCCATATCGAAGCCGCATCGCTTCGTGGGCGAGCATCGTATCCTCATGGTCGCGATTGAGTGGCACGAACATGCGCGTGTCCACCCCCCAGCGCACGACCTCGCAGCGCCAATTCTCGGGTGGGTCGTAACGGGCTTCGAAGTCGCGTTTCGTCGCTTCGGAATTCGCCACGCAGACCGTGGAGGCGCGCACCGCTGCGCGCTCATACTTCGCGTAATGCTTCGCGGTGAGAAGGATCGCGAGATCGTTCGGATTCTTCCATACGGCGGATTCCCCATGCTTGGCCGCGCGGGTCATGCCATCGCGTTCACCCAGCCAGGAACCGTGCAGACTGGTGATGACCGGGCCGATTCTCTCGCGCACCAGCCGGTACTGCTTCTCCTTCCACGAAATCATCGGTGCATGGACATGGACGGCATCGACTGCATCCCTGTCGTGCACGCGCATCAACTCGCGAAGCGCCCACTTGCCATAGGAGACGGTGAAGGCCATTGGTAGCGGTGCCCAGCGCACCGAAAGAACGGCGACGCCATCCTGCTGTGGAATGGACCGCGGATCTCGCTCGACCGACTTGTTTCGACGGGTGATCACCGTCACGCGGTGGCCCATCTTGACCAGCGCGCCGGCGAGATGGAACACGGTCGAGCCCATACCTCCCCAACGCGGTGGGTATTCACCCGACAACATCGCGATGTGCATGCATTTACCTGCTCAGGCCTGCGGCTTAGAAGGCATTCGCTCCGCGGTTCCGGCTTGCCCTACAGATGGTTGCATTCAAATCGGTCTTCACATCCCGGGGGTTGGGGATGGACATGGCAGAGATGCTTCCGGTGCACGTGACGGTTGTTATTCCGACTCGAAATGAGGAGGCGGCCATCGTCGATACGATTCGCTCGATTCCCAATGATGGATGGTGCGAGAAACTCGATTTCCTCGTCATCGATGGCAATTCCACCGACCGAACCCGCGAATTGGCCGCCGAGGAGGGCGCCTGGGTCGTGCTCGAGCCGCGAAAGGGCTACGGGCGCGCCTATCGCACCGGATTCGCAATCGCGCCCGGCGAGATCATCGTCACCCTCGATGCGGATTGCACCTACCCGGGTGAAGAGGTGCCCGGCCTGGTCCGAAAACTCGTCGAAGAGGATCTGAAATTCATCACCTGCGACCGACTTCGTCGGGCCGAGGAAGGCGCGATGAGCGGCCTGCACGGCTTCGGCAACTGGGGACTGTCCGTCACCATGCGCATGCTCTTCTGGAACGGCATCCACGATTCCCAGAGTGGCATGTGGGTTTTCCGGAAGGAGATCATGGCGAATCTGAAGATGCGCCCGACGCATGACGGAATGCCCCTTTCCGAGGAGATGAAGATCAATGCCCGACGCTGCTTCGGTCGCAAGAAGGCGGTCGAGGTCAGCGTGCCCTATCGGGTCCGCGTCGGCGATGCCGAAATCAACACCTGGGGCGATGGATTCCTCAATTTCCGCTTCTTCTTCTGGAAGCGCTTCGGACTCAACCGAACCCGCTCAGAATGGGGTCCGAACGACAATACCCAGCTCTGAGGCCGCTTGTCCGGCCGGCGCAACGCCCATACGTGTGCGGGTGCCTCCGGCACCCGATGACGAGGTCTCCACGTCGCAGACGCGTCCTCCTGTGGTCGCTGGCCGCGCTGTTCCTGCTCGCCTCATTGCCCAGTGTGGCCGCTGAGGCGAACGATGCGATCGGCGGCGCGGATCAGATCAACGACGGCACCTCGGCCAGTGGTTCAGTCGACTACGGCGGCGACCGCCGTGATTTCATGAAGGTCGCCGTCATCAACGGTGACGAGGTCGGATTCGGAGTCAGCATCTCCTGTCAGGCATGGGATGGGGGCTGCGAACCAAGGGTCCGTCTCTACTGGAACAACCAGACCCAAGCCGGCGGCACCCACAATCTGCAAACCAGCGCGACGTACTACATCAGCCACGAGGGGCAACCTGGTTACGTCTACATCGAGATTATCTCGGAGGATTCCTGGTTCGAGGACAACTTCGATTATTCCGTCGCGGTCAGCATCGACACCGATGATCGCGACACCGATTTCGATGGTTTCCATGACGACGATGATGACTGTCCCGACGTCGAGGGGACTTCAACCGTGGATCTGTCTGGATGTCTCGATACCGATGGAGACGGATGGTCAGACATTGGGGATTCCTTCCCGAATGAACCCACGCAGTGGGAAGACAACGATGGCGATGGATACGGCGACAATCCCGATGGCGTAGAACCTGACGCTTGTCTAGGTGGAGACCCGTTCGACAATTCATTCGAAGACCGCTACGGTTGCCCTGACCGCGACAATGACGGCTGGTCCGATCCCGATGTTTGGGGAGAGTGGGGCTCGGTATGGGTCGTGGGCCAAGGCGCGGATGCCTTCTGGGAGGATGATACCCAATGGGCGGACTTCGATTCGGATGGCTTTGGAGACAATTGGGCTGACTTCACCTGGAACGAGTCCCATACCGCGATGGGTGTGGGCCAGTACCACGCTGAAGCGACCGAGCCCGATTACTGTCCGCTGACAGCGGGTGGCTCGAACCAGGATCGGTTGGGCTGTCCCGATGTCGACGGTGATGGCTGGTCGGATGCGGATGAGAACTGGACCTGGGAGCACGATGGCGCGGATGCCTTCCCACTCGACCCGACCCAGCACAGCGATCAGGACGGGGATGGCTGGGGTGACAATTCCAGTGGCAACAATCCGGATGCCTTCCCCGGCAACCCGACCCAATGGTCCGATTCCGATGGCGATGGCTATGGCGACAATCACGGGCTCGGTGATTGGCAAGCAGACAATTTCACCGATGACGCGACCCAGTGGACTGATTTCGACCGCGACGGCTTCGGCGATAACGCGAGTGGAAACCGTGCGGACCAATGCGTGTCCCGGCCAGGTTCCTCAATCCATGACCGCTTCGGCTGTCCAGACTGGGATGGCGATGGTTGGTCCAACCCTGACCTTTCCTGGCCCGCTCATCCCGATGGTTTCGCAGATGCCTTCCCCGGTGGAGTGGGTGCCTCATGTGGCGATATGTGTCGCACCCAATGGCATGATGTGGATGGCGATCGCTATGGCGATAACCAGAGCGATGGCGCTTGGCGACCCGATGCCTGTCCGGCAACACCCGGCACGAGCACGAGGGATCGCTGGGGCTGTCCCGACCGCGATGGTGACGGCGCCAGCGATTCCAATATTCCGCTCGGCTGGCTGCCTCACCCTGCTGGAGCGGCCGATGCCTTCCCCGATGAACCCAGTCAGTGGGAGGATGCCGATGGTGATGGCTATGGCGATGAGCAGACCGGCTTCGAAGACGATCGCTGCCGCGATACACCAGGCACGAGCCGTGAAGACCGCTACGGTTGCACGGATACCGATGGTGATGGCTTCTCGGATCAAGGTGACCGCTTCCCCCACGACGCGACGCAGTGGGTTGACGTGGACCGCGATGGTTTCGGGGACAATACCGATGGGCATCAGCCCGACGCCTGCCCGAATGCGGCTGTCAGCGAAGGTGTCTCGGTGATCGACCGCTTCGGCTGTCCCGATACCGATGGCGATGGATACTCGGATGCCGAAGACGGTTGGAAGGCCTCTCCCGAAGGCGCGGCCGATGCCTTCCCCACGAATCGGGTGCAATGGGCGGATGCCGATGGCGATGGGTATGGCGACAATCCCATCGGCCGCCTCCGCGATGATTGTCCGACCACCTCCGGCCGCTCCACCATCGATCTGCAGGGCTGTCCCGACGGGGATCGCGATGGCTACTCCGATGACTACGGCGCGCTTCGCAGCGAGCTCGCTCTGATGGGCTCGGCCCCGACCTCGAGTTTGCTCACCTTCGCTTGGCCGATTCTGATCTTCCTGCTCACGGTCTTCGTCATGAGAGTCTCACGAGGCGGACAGAAGGGAGACCAGGAATTCGATGACCTTCTCAGGGAACAGGAAGGTGATGCCGATGCGTGAGCGCTGGCTGACCCTATCGATCACCCTGCTCATGCTGCCGATGCTGGCGGGGCTCGCCACTGCGCAGGACGACAGCAACATCGTCGTGCATGACTCGCGTGCCGACCGCCTCGACGAGAACAGCGACGGCACCTTCGATATCGTGCGCGTGACCGCTTCGATCGGCGTGCTCACCACTGCGGCGACCCTCGCAGTCGAAGTGGTCGCTGAGAACGAGGCCTTGTCGATCTCCTTCTGGAACAACACAACGCTCGACACGGATCAGACATTCAACATTCAGACTACGGTCAAGGCTTGGGCGGATGGCGAGTACAACATATGGCTGCGCGTCTGGGATGCCGAGACCGGGCTGGCCGTTCACGATGAGCATCTCGGAGCCCACGACTTGATCGCCAGCCTTTCTCCCCCGATGCTCTCGATGACCCTCGAGGCCGCGGCGTGGATCTTCACGGGAGATACCTGTTTGATCCATCGAACATCGACAGACCTGGTCGGCGGTCATTATGGCCAGATGGGGGTGGTTTCGATTCAGGGCGTGCCCTGGTTGGTCGGCGAATACGAGACCCCGGTCGACTGCAGTCGATGGCCAGCGGGGGATTACACGATTCAGGAACACTATCGCAATGGGCTCGGTATGACAGCGACTGAGACGATCTCATTCATGATTCACGTCCACCCTCCACCCGCCTTTGAGATTGAGATTAGCGGGCGCAACTCCGAGGCGGGTCTTGACTGCGAACTGGCCGTCAACGCGACGGAGGGAACGATGCTGCCCGAGGTCAACATCGAGTGGCAGGTCGCCGATCCTTCTCAGGAGATCCAGATTCATCAAGGTTCAGCCGTGCTCGACTGCACGATGTGGGCTCCGGGTGTGCACAAGGTCCGCGCCACATTGACCAGTCCACAGGGGCGCGAGACCACCGTCGCGGTGAACCTCATCCGCCTGCCGCCCGCTCAGGATGCCAGCCTTGCCGTGCTCAATGCCAGCGGTGATCCAAAGCGTTGGCCATCGGTCTCAGAAGGGGATGCGTACGAGCCCAAGCCACTGTTCTATAGCATGTCCGCCTCAATCGCGCTCGTCGGTGCGGGCGGTTTCGTGCTCGCGATTGTGCTCGCATTGATTGCGGTCAGCCTGATTGACCGCGAGAAGTCTGAAGATGACCTTTGGGAAGGTTCGGAGGAGGCGGAAGTCTTCGTACCCGACAGCGAAGGGCTGGCCAGCCATGTCGATGAGAACGGCGTCTATTGGCGTCAGCAACCTGATGGAAGCGTCGATTGGTGGGATGTCGAAGCCGACCAGTGGCTGCGCTTCCAGCAGTGAATGAATCGCCCGCAGACACCTCTTGACCGGGGTCGGATTGAAAGGGCGTCTGGGCCGCCTTTGGCGGCATGGGTGATTCCCTCCTCGACTTCGACGCAAGGCTGCGAACCCTCTCGCACGCCGCGATCCTGATCACAATCGGCGTGTTCGCGCTGGTGTTTCTACGGCCGGTGATTGAACCCTTCATCATCGCCGTCTTCATCTTCTTCCTGCTCGCACCCGGCGCCCATTGGCTGAAGGATCGCGGTGTTCCGATCTTCCCCGCCTATGCGCTGGTCGTGACAGCGATGGCCGGAATCATCACATTGGCGGGCTGGTGGTTGTACCAGGATTTCTCCAGCTTCTCCGAGACGATTCCCGACCATGTAGGGCGGGTGCAGGACCTGATGGCGGATTGGGAAGGCCGCAAGATCCTCGGGGTGACAATCACCTTCGTCGGCCTTGAGGATGCGGTCACCGGCGATGCGGCCAACGCCCTGCTGCTCTCCATCTTCGGTGAGATTGGCAGCTTCGTCACGCTGATGTTCACGGTCTTCATCTTCCTCGTATTCATCATCCTCGAAGCGGAGACACTGCCCAAGCGACTGGCAGCAGCCTACCCGGCAGCGACCAATGAGAAACTGGCTGAGATGGTCCAGGACATCGGCAAGGGGGTCAACAAGTATGTCGTCGTCAAGACAATCGTCAGCCTCGGCACCGCCTTCGTCACCGGCGTCCTGCTCTATGCGACAGGCGTGCCCGGCTGGTTCCTGTGGAGCGCTCTCACCTTCGTAATGAATTACGTCCCCTACATCGGCAGCCTGTTCGCCCTGCTGCCACCGGTGGCCCTCGCCTTCCTCACGCTCGATCCAGCTGTCGCCATCGTGCTGACAGCGATTCTGGTCGCGAACCAACAACTCTGGGGTCAATTCATCGAGAACAAGATGTTCGGCTCAAGCCTCGACATCTCTCCGGTTGTCCTGCTGCTGGTCACGGCCTTCTGGTTCTGGCTGTGGGGCATCACCGGCATGGTGCTGGCCGTGCCGATGGCGGTGATCGCCAAGATCGTGCTCGGCAATATGGAAGCCACCCGACCGATCTCGATCCTGCTCTCCGAGCGCCCACCCGATGTCGAAGAGGAGTGAGCATGGATTGGCGACTCATCGGTCTGCTGGGCCTCGCCGTGCTCGTGCTGCTCATCAATTTCTGGTGGTTCGCGATTGGACGACAGAAGGCGCGAACCGACCGCGACTGGGTCGCGGATTGTGCAGAACTTCCAACCTTCAACATCGAAGGGAACGAGGTCACCCTGAGAAATCGGAGAGATTTCACTTGGAGGGCCAGCCGGGATTTCGATGAGAATTGGGACGAGTGGTCATTCAACATCGACGATCTGAAGGGCGTTTGGTACGTCATCGACCACTTTTCGAAACTCAGAGGGGCCGCCCATACCATGGTTGGATTCGAGTTCACCGAGAATCGTTTCCTCATGGCCTCCTTCGAGACGCGCCGCGAGAAAGGCGAACGCTACCACCCGTGGGCCGGGCTGTGGAATGAGTTCGAACTCTATCTGATCTGGGCCACGGAACGTGATCTGCTCGGTGTGCGAACCCATGTGCGTGGCGACGACGTCTTCCTCTTCCCGACCGAGGTCGAGCCGCACAAGCAGCGCGCCTTGCTCGAGGGCATGATGGCGCGCACCAACCAACTCGCAGAAAATCCGGAGTGGTACAACACCCTGACAGCGACCTGCACGACCTCGATCACCAAGATCGTCAATCAGGTCACTCCCGGTAGAGTCCCCCTCACATGGCGAGCCTTGCTGCCGGGCTACTCAGCTTGGACCGCGTGGAAGCGAGGCATCCTCACCAAACGCGGCACCTTCCGCGAAACCGTCGCCGCCGCCGCCATCTCGGAGAAAGCGAAGGCGGTCGAACTCGGCGAGCCTGGCAGCCATGACTACTCCATCAGCGTCCGCCAATGAGGACGACCAGTTCTCCATCACTGTGGATGTCGACCAGTCCTCCGAGGGCGACATTATGCAGGCCGCGGGTGGAGAATGCGAGCGGTTCGTCCTCGATTGGGAATTCGACACCCGAGATCGAGACGTGCGGACAGGCGGTGAAGGCGAACAGGCTGAGCTGGGTTCCGGCGTCGAGGATGAGTTGCAACTCTCCCGAGCAACGTAGAGCGATATGCTCGGCCAGATGCAGGCGAACATCGAGTTCGGCTGGCGCCTCGATCAATGCGGCGAAGGCGGCGAGCTGATGGTCGATATCGCCGCCTTCCACACCGACGACATCGACGGTGGATGCGCCTTCCTTCACAGCGAATTGCAGTGCTTTTGAGAGGTCTGAACTGTCTTGGTTGAGAAGCGGAATTCTGGTCACAGTTTCATCCTTTATAGAATCCAGGTCACCGACAGCGAGGTCGACATCAAGGTTGAGTGAGAGGGCGATGTCCGTACCACCATCCACGCCGATGATTTGGTCGACGGTCTGAGCGAGAGGATCCCAGATTGATTCAGGGGGCCAGTCACCCGCACAGCACAAGAGCCATCTCTCGCCGGCCATGAGGTGAGCACGCGGCCGCTGGTTGAAAGGGATGCGCTTGAGCGGTTGTCTGAAGAACCTCCACTCATTCGACCCCACAGGGTCGAGGTCGAGCGGGCCTCAGAACCCAGGGTGATGATGATGCGTCGTTCCTGTCTGATTCTCACCCTCCTGCTGCTTCTCGCACCCTTCTCCAGCACCATCGGTGTTCTCAGAGATGACGTGACGCGGGACAGCATCGCTCTGACCAATGGCTGGGGTGAGTCCCTTGCCGGCACCACACTGACGCATGATGGTCTGGATTGGACCGTGCGCCCTGAACGCGGTCTGGACGATTGGGTCAAGACCTCGATCGAGAATCTCTCTCTGTCCTTCGAGGACATCGATGTGGCGATCGGGCCGGATCAGACTGTCAAGGCCTGTGCCTACAATGTGAGCGGCGGCGCTCTCGAGATGTTCACCTTCGCAGCAGATGGTTCCACGACCCACGTCGTGGTCGATTCGGACGGGGATGTCGGTCGAGGCTGTTCGATCTACGTCGATTACCGTGGCTTCGCACGCATCGCCTATCTGGATGTGGATGCATCCTCGCTGAAGGTGGTTCGTGAGAACGATTACACACCGTGGCAGGACGATGATTGGTTGCTGCGAACCCTGGTGAACGATGTCAACATCACCACCTCTCCGGAGATCGCGATGTACTCCAATGGCACCGAGGCGATCGCCTACCGTGATGCAGACACCGGGGCGTTGCACCTGATGCGCTTCACCGGTTCATGGTGGCGTCATACCGAGATGATGTCTGCGGGGGTGGCGGATGATCTGGTGCTCAACATCGACGTCGACGACGTGCTCCACCTCTCTTTCCTCGACACTCTCAATAATCGCGTGGCCGTAATCTCGCTGGATGGCGATGCCCGCACCTTCTCGGTGGTCGACGAGGGCGAGGGCATCGGCCAGCCTCTGGGCCACCATCTGGATGCGACCGGTCGTGCCCAGTTGGTCTACGGCATCGAGAACGGCTCGGGTCTGCGCATCGTGCGCGATCTGTTGGGTCGTGACGATGGCCGGATCTCTCCGACACCCTTCTTCGTGATCGAATCCAACGAGACCACCGAGTTCGGCACGGATGCGAATGCGAATGGCGATTTCAACCGTGACGGATTCAGCGATTTGGTCTACGGCGAGCCGGGTGCAGCCAATGACACGGGCGCGGTTCACGTTCACTATGGCTCGGTCGATGGCTACTCGACCGTGCCGGACATGAGTTTCGTGGGCGCCCATCCCGGTGCACGTTTCGGCGCTTCTCTCTCGCCTGTCGGCGATGTGAATGGCGATGGATATGGCGACCTCTTGATCGGCGCTCCGGGCGAGAACAATGCCTCTGGTAACGCGACTGGAGCGATCCATCTGAACACAGGCTACCCGACCGGCTTGTCGGCCCTGCCGTCCTGGTCAATCCAAGGCGAGAACCTCGACGGCCTGTTCGGGGCCAAGGTCGAGGCTGTGGGCGATCTCGATGCGGATGGCTTCGCAGACATGGCGGTCAGTGAGCACGGTTGGGTCGGCACCGATGGTGGCCTTGGCCGTGTCCACATCTATTCGGGCAACTCGACCCTGGAATCTGACTCGGTAACGATCGAGGGCCATGCGGATGATCTGATTCTCGGCTGGGCGATTCTCGGCGTCGGCGATTCGAATGGGGACGGGTTCGCAGACCTCGTAATCGGCAGTTCGAGGGCGACGACGGACCTCTCAGGTCGTGGACGCGCCCAGGTTCACAGCGGGAGCCCTTCCGGCATCTCGACCTCGGCGAATCGAGTCTGGTCGATGTCAGAGACGTGGACGTTGTTCGGTCATACCCTGAATGCGCTCGGAGACATCGATGATGATGGCTTTGATGACTTGGCCGTGAGTGAGATTTCCAACAACTCTCTGTGGATCTTCAAGGGCAGTGCGACCGGCTACGGCCAGAATCCAGCTCAGATTATTTCTGGCAGCGATGGATTCGGTTACAGTGTGGTGCCCGCCGGCGATGTCAATGATGATGGAATCCTCGATCTGCTCATCGGCAAGCCGGCCAGTGGCACGGCTGGAGGTTCCCTTCAACTCCTCCCCGGGACCAATTCAAGCAATCTGTTCGATCCACAATCGCCCTTCTTCAGCCAGAGTGGGGGCTCGAACCAACACCTCGGGCGGATCCTTGCGAGTGGAGGAGATGCGGATCGCGATGGCACCCACGAATTCCTCTATGCGAGCGCGACAGGGATGGCGGATGGCACAGCGGGCGGCTCGATTGTTCTCTTCGAGACCCGTGATTGGGAATTGTCAGACCTGCCCTTCGACTTCACCGTCGATGCGATCGACCTCGCCGTCGATGCACAGGGCCGTACGCAACTGCTTCTCGACACCGATGAGGGTGTCTTCCACTACGAACGCGCCAACGAGGGTCTGTCCTCTTCGGATTCCTGGCGCTCGACCACCTTCGGCGCGCTGCCGGCCTCGGGCATGGTCGTCACACCCGCCGGCCAGCCGATTCTGGTCGGTTCGGATGGTTCAGGGCTGGATTTCCATCGCCGTGAAGGCGGTGTCCTGTTGCAGACCACCCTCGCGAATTCGGGGGATGTCGGTAAATTCGGAAGCATCGTGCTGTCGGCCGACAATCGGCCCATGACCGCATATGCCAGCGGTGGCTCCGCGGTGATCTTCAGCAACCTCACCGAATCGGGTCTGACAACTTCGGTGGTCGTCACAGGCCAGACAATCGACACCCGGATCCTGCTGCTGCTCAATGAGAGTGGTACCCCACACATCCTGTGGAGAGATGCCAACCAGGATGACATCGAGCTCGCCGTGCAGGATGGTTCGAACTGGTTGTTCAAGACTCTAGAGAACAATGCCAATGGAGATCACTTCGATGCGGTGATGGCCGCGAATGGCAGCATCGGCATGATTGTGCGCACCGGCTCCCAAGGGCTGGTCTCACAATGGCATGAGGGCGCGGGCTCATCCTGGTCCAACACCGAACAGGTTCTGCTCTCGGTCACCAACACCTATGCGAATGGCAATTTCGCCGCCAGTCTCGATTCCAGCGGGGATCTGCTCGTCCAATGGCAGGACAAGGTGGAGAAGAATCACCTCGAGTCGGTGGTCGGTGGATTCGGCACCGAGATTGACCTGCCGGTGATGAACGATACTGTGGCACCTTCGCTATTCTTCAAGGACACGGCGGGAAGCCATCTGCTGCTTCCCGGTGAACTGGTCGGTACGACCGGGACCCATGTGCTGATCTCACCCTCTGGTAATCGGACGATAACACTCGATTGTGAACTGGATTCAATCGAGATCCTCGTCGATGCTGACGGCGCGACAAATGTGCTCTGTGAGGATTCCACCGGGCGTTTGTCAATCTCTGTTCTGGACGATTCCATACAGCCGCCAATCCGGTTGTCCACGCTGTCGATCTCAGGTCCACCCACGGCAGCACTCGATGGAAATGGCACTTGGCACATCCTCGCTTATGCCTCCAGTCCGAGGGATGCACTGCTGTTGGTCCGCATGCCTGACTCGGACCGCGACTTCGTGCCCGACTTCGTCGATGATCTGCCGAACTTCGGTGGGCAGTGGAACGATCAGGATGGCGACGGATTCGGAGAAAATACCGATGCACCAAGTGTGGACCGCTGCCCCAGCCTTGCCGGCACGAGCACTTACGGTCACCACGGCTGTGCCGATGCGGATGGCGATGGCTTCGCCAACGCCATCGACGATTGCTCGGACTCGGGCAAATCCTGGCGGGATCGAATCGGCTGCGATGACACCGATGGTGATGGTTGGTCAGATCCGAGTGGCGCAGCCGGCTGGGACGGTGATCGCCACCCAACCAATTGGATGCAGTCAGTGGACACTGACGGCGATGGGCGCTACGATAATCACGGCCCGGATTGCTGCGGTTCGAACGCGAACTCCGACGAATTCCCCCTCGATCCTCAGCAGTGGGAAGACCTGGATGGCGATGGCTGGGGTGACAACTCAAGCGCGCCGACCGGAGACAAATGTCCTGGCACGACCGGTTCTTCAATCCACGACCGGGGCGGCTGTCCCGACAGCGATGGTGATGGCTGGTCAGACCCCGAGACGCCGTCGACTCAGAATCCCGAGGGCTGGACCTACAACCGTTCTCGCTGCGCCTCCACAGGCCAGCACTGCGCCGATCTATGGCCGTGGGGCCCCGACGATATCTCGCCGGAGAACACCTGCGGAGATCGCTGCGATGAGCAGTGGGGAGACCTTGATGGCGATGGCTACGGAGACAACAGTTCCTATGGGGCGTGGAGGCGAGATGCCTTCCCGAATGATCCCACCCAGCACACCGATACCGATGAGGACGGCTGGGGCGACAATTCGTCTGGCAACAATCCCGACGATTGCCCAGGGATCTGGGGGAATTCGACCGCGGATCGGGACGGCTGTCTGGACACCGATGGGGATGGCCATTCGAACAATTACTCCTACGATATCAACTCGGAGACCGGATTGCGTGAGAACGAATTGGGTGACGCTCTGCCCAATGATCCGAACCAATGGCGAGATCGTGATGGCGATGGTTTCGGCGAGAGTGGTCTGGGTGATCTATGGGATCGATGCCCGACTGCTCCTGGATTCCTCGCCGGCGAGCCTGGGCCCGGATGTCCGCTGCCCGAGGGTGATGCGGATGGCGATGGCGTGCTCGATGAGAACGATCAGTGCCCGAACACGCCGCAGACCGAGTTGGCGGATCTGGAGACCGGTTGCTCAGCCAGTCAGACCGACAGCGATGGTGACGGCGTGTTCGAC
>Ga0114996_10003236_pt1 | contig 20388 bp, 19 predicted proteins | sample ArcticOcean_MG_C_4_FD_87039 | JGI IMG/M metagenome (GOLD analysis project Ga0114996, IMG submission 87039) | Marine microbial communities from western Arctic Ocean - ArcticOcean_MG_CB4_134 | ecosystem: Environmental > Aquatic > Marine > Oceanic | place: Arctic Ocean: Canada Basin | collected...
ATATTGTAATGCTATGTTTTATAGGAATCGGAGCACTTATAGGGCTTAAGATTCGAGTAACAGGTGCCATTTTTACAGTTATGGGACTGGCTTTAGGTGTCTATTTATCCATGCGATTTAATTCGGATATTTCCAGAATTCTTTTGGGCTTTATAGACAATGATGCCGCAGCTCGATTAATTTCTTATGGGGTACTCTTTCTTGTAGTATTAGCTGTCTCGATGAGTATTGGACGGATTGCTCGTAGAGTAATGAAGATGTTTTTGATGAGTTGGGTAGATATACTAGGAGGTTTAGGACTAGGAATGATAGGAGGAATAATAATATCCGGTGCAATAGTTTTTGGATTAGCGAGATATTCTTATAGCTCACAAATTTCTTCTAATAGTTCTAGTAATGAGATGGTTATTATAAGTCAACAACTGGGGCTATCCTCAAAAACTCAAGAAACCCTTACTAGCTCTTCTCTCGTTCCAATATTTTTCTATATTCGGGATACTCTGCCAAAGGATGGGAGAGATTTAATCCCTCAAGACTTTATGCAAGCTATGGACTATTTGGAAAGCGACGTGGATAGTGATTGATCTATCTGTACTAGTCTTAAATCAGAATTATGCACCTCTAAATATCTGCAATGTTAGAAGGGCTGTTCGCTTGCTTTATAAAGGAAAGGCAGAAATGCTAGAAAATGGACGAGGCGACTTGCATACAATCTCCAGGATAATATCAATGCCCTCTGTGATACGTTTGATATATATGGTTAAAAAGCCTCTAAAGGCACGTAAATTATCTAGGAGAGAAGTGTTTGTTCGTGATAAATCTACATGTCAATATTGTGGAGTAAAAGGATTGGCTCTGACTCTTGATCATGTAATACCAAAACACAAAGGTGGAACTCATATATGGGAAAATGTTACTAGTGCTTGCATACGATGCAATCATAAGAAAGCAGGTATGACTCCAGTTGAGGCTGGAATGAAGCTTCTAAGTGAACCCAAGGCCCCAAAGCCTAATCCTTACTATATTTTCAGATATTATAATATTCTGGAGGAGTGGGCGAAGTTTATTCCTTGGTCAGAGTAGTTTGTTACACTATATTTACAAATCAAATTCTAGAATTCACCATATCCTCTTCTGTTGCTTTCCTTAAAATTGGTTCAGGTATTTCAACAATTTCACTAAATATAATTTGCTCAGAAGAAATTATGACATATCCAATCTCAGTACCATTATCAGTTTTAACTACTACAGACTCACCTATTTTCAAGTCAAATCCACCAGATTCAAAATAATGGATATTACTAGAGGTTCGTAATTTAATTCCTAGAACACCCATTATGAGGTCACCTTTGTAAAATTGTTTATTGGATTCTCGTTGAAACTAGTGATATTGAGCATTAGATTTTCTAGGCATAATCTAGCGTTAACATTTTGGCTTAGTTGGCTCCAGGCTATATCTATTTGTTTTAAATCGTCAATTAACTTAGATGAATTAGCTTTAGAAGCATTGATTTTGAGGATGTTTAATTCGGATAGATTATTTACCCATTCTTCAGATCCCTGTTTAATTATAAGTATATCTCTAAATATTGAGATCCACATTTCTAATTCTTCTCGGACAGATTCTCTATTGCGTGCAAACATATTAGCTAAATTGGATGCATACTCAAACTTATTAAATAAATCTCCATTTAGGACATCTAAGATTCCTTGAATTGTTTTTTGCCTTACTGTCAATATTTCAGGATTCTTAATAACCCTTATTGCCCATCCTATACGTCCTCTAGAAAGATTGGCAATCTGATGTAATTGTTCAGTATTTAAATCCGAATGTTTTTGAATATGTTCAGCCACTAGGGATGTTGGCAGGAGGCTCAATCTAATAATCTGCGCTCTAGAAACTATCGTTTGCATCAAATTGGAAGTATTTGTATTACTTAGTAGAATAACTATGACTTGAGAAGGGGGTTCTTCTAATGTTTTTAAGAGGCAATTAGCAGCTTCTATACTCAGTTGTTCCACAGTTTTTATAATGAATACTCTACAGGTCCCTTCAAAAGGTTTTAGATATGCCGATTTTTGCATTTCGCGGATATCGTTAATGCTTATTTCAGTCTTCTTCTTTTTAATTTCACCTTCTGAAGTAGCGGTTTCCAAGGAAATAATCTGGACGTCAGAATGTATGTGCTTAGCTATTCTCAAGCATTGGTTACATTCCCCACATGGCTTATCATTCTCAGTACAGTTAACTGCTTGTGCAATTTCAAGAGCTATTGTGGTTTTTCCTATATTTGGTGGTCCAACAAGTAAGTAACAATGCGACAGCCTATTTTTTTTTAGGCTCCTGTCTAAAATATTTATGCTCTTTTTGTGCCCTATTATGTGCCACGTCATAATAAGTGTCCTTAAGGGATATCTTGTGCCATCATGTCTTGGTAAGATTCTCTTTCCCGTATCAATTTCGGATGTCCTTTTTGTAACATAATAACAGGTGGCCTGGGTGCCAAATTATAATTGCTAGCCATAGAATAGTTATACGCTCCAGATGCAGGAATTGCTATCAAATCCCCAGATTCTAGTTTAGGAAGGAAAATATCCTTAACTAGTATATCTCCAGACTCACAGAATTTTCCTGCTAATGTGACCAATTCAGTTGGACGTTCGTTCATCTTATTAATAACAACAGCGTCGTATCTTGCCTCATATAGAGCTGGACGTATATTGTCTCCCATTCCACCGTCCAATGAGACATATTTCCTGATATCCTTAATTTCTTTAATAGCACCCACTGAGTAAATTGCTACTCCTGCCCTACCTATGATAGATCTGCCTGGTTCTATAATTAATCTGGGTTCTTCAATTCCTAGAAAACTACAATTTTTCTTAATGGAGTTGGCAATAATTTCTGCGTAATCAGAAATTATTGGAGGTAGTTCGTCCATATGATATCCTATGGCAAAACCTCCGCCAGGGCTGATGTCTTTAATTTCAAGTCCATCTTTCTTGAATTTAGCTGCAAAAGACAAAACAACATCTAACGCTGTTTCATAAGGCTCCATCTCAAAAATAGGTGATCCTAGATGAAAATGTAGTCCCATAAGACTTAAGTTTGATGCACTTAAACATTCTTTAACAGCTTTTTCAGCATCTCCAGTTTCTATTGCAAATCCAAACTTACTGTCTAGTACACCGGTAGTTGTGTGTGAATGCGTGTGTGGATCTACGCTGGGGGAGATACGTATAAGGATAGGCTGCTTTACCCCTTTTTGTTTTGCTAAATTATTGAGCAAATTTATTTCGTAGAAATTATCTACTACTACTCGACCAATTCCATAATCAACAGCTTGTTCTAATTCTTGATAGCTCTTATTGTTCCCATGGAAATAAATCTTTTCTGGGGGGAAATTGACAGCTTGTGCAACGGCTAATTCTCCTCCTGATACTACATCCAATCCCAGTCCTTCATCATTAAAAATTCGAGCCAAAGTGGGATTAATGTATGCCTTAGATGCATATGCTATCTGAGTGTTGGGATAAACCTTAGTGAAATCTCGGACAAATTCTTTGCATTTACTTCTGATGGTATGTTCATCAAATAAATAAAGAGGCGTGCCAAACTTGCCAACCAAATCAACCATGTCACAACCACCTATTTCAAGGTTGCCTTTTTGATTAATTCGGGAATCGATAGGGAATAAAATTTCCTTGTCAAAAGTCATATAGATATTCTATCTTAATTACTAACACAGTGCATTAATGAAACTATAATAAGGAATACGATTCTTTCCCTAGATATTCCACTTTGTTTTCTGACTCTAACTTATTCAAATGGGCCTTTATTTGACTCCTGGCCATATCATGAAGATCTGGATTTATTCCAGGCTTTATATAGAATTCCTTTAAAAAATCGTCTATCTTTCGTTTTTTCTTCCCTAGGAATTTGAGCATTTTCTGTTCTCTATCTAGCCTGTGTTCAATCAATTCATGAATCTTACTTTTAGGATCCAAAACTGGATTACCATGACCAGGCAGTATGGTATTACAATCAACTTCGAGTAATTTATTAAGGGAATCTAGAAATAAACCCATATCACCTTCATCTGGATTGATCACACTAGTTCCAAATCCCATTATTGTATCGCCAGTGAACAATACACCCATTTCTTTAATAAGGATACAAATGCTACCCATAGTGTGCCCAGGGGTATGGATAATTTGCAAGGTAAAGTTACCTATGTCGATTATTTCATTATCTTCTACCGTTTGGTGAAGCTTTATTCCCTCAAGTTGATCCTCAATGAATGTTTTTTCATTAGCGTGGGCAACTATTGGAGCTTTGGTTTTTCTATGCAGAGACGAGGCTCCTCCCACATGATCAATATGGCGATGGGTTAATATAATTGTTTGTACTTGAGGGTCTCCCAAGCCTCCTAAATAAACCGACCTTGTATTGATATCATGAGTTTGATTGTACCCAGTATCAATGATTGCTACTCTCTCTCCTAATATCATGTAAACATTAGGTGGATACAATCCCTTAATATTAGGTTTTCCAATGGCTATCCTATGAATGTCAGGAAGTATTTGCATGACATACTTCTCCTTTTATCTACTCGCCTAGAACTTACTGTAATCTGTAAAAGCCAATAAAGAAGTTGGTATTTATCTGAACTTTCTGCTACTCCAATCATTGTTAAAGTATCTTAACCTATGATTGGCTCCTATTAAAATGACTTACTTTGGCAATCACGCTATCTGGGTAAGGCACTATCATGGCACAAGAATCTAAATGCCTTACCTGATAATTAATTATATGTGATATCAAATAACTTTATGAGGAGATATGGTTGAAGAACCTATAAAACCCCTTCTTTTTGTAGAGATGTTAGAGCATTCTCATATGCCACTAAAGTATTTTCAGTTGTTTCTTTAGTATGCGATGATGAGAATAGGTTTGTATGACTACTGGTATGAACTCCTTCATTTAGTAAGGCCAATTTTAACGCCCCAACAACATTAGGAGATTGAGCTTTGTCCAAATCCTCTTCTGTAACTAGACAGATTTCATGGTCGCATTCATGTGCCCAACCTAGTCTAATCTGTACCATAGAAGCTAGGCCAGTTGCGCATCCAGGGATCTCCATTTTTGCAAGTAGGCTGTTCATTCCATCTTTAAATAACTGGGCAGCCGCATCTGCTTTAGCATTAACATCTGTGGTTGCTAATAATTCTAAAGCTTTTGTACCCGCTGCTGCACAAAGTGGGTTGGCATTGAAAGTGCCTTGGTGGGCAACCCTTCTTGTATTATTCCATGTAGGATTTTGAGGTTGTTGCTGTATCATATTTATTATATCAGCTTTTCCGCCTACAGCTCCACCTGGAAGACCTCCTCCTACAATTTTAGCTAGTGTAGTTAAATCTGGATCTAGTCCAAATCTACCTTGTGCACCGCCTTTGGAAACACGGAATCCTGTCACCACTTCATCCATTATAAACACAACCCCATACCTTTTGGTAACTTCACGTAATTCATGTAAAAACTCAGGTCTAATCGGAATGTTTCCCATATGAGCACCAGTCGACTCGACAATAATACCTGCAATATTGTCGTCCGCTTCAAGGGTTTTTTCTACCAGTGATATGTCACCTGGTGGCAGGACAATCATTGTACTCAATGTCTCGGCGGGTATACCTCCCAATCCTTTGGGACTCCCGGCAGCGGCATAGTCATTCCATCCATGAAAATGTTCAATAAATTTAATAATCTTGGTCTTACCTGTATAGGCTCTGGCAAGACGCATGGCCATCATTGTAGCCTCTGTGCCAGAACTATTAAAACGAACCTTCTCTATAGATGGTTTAAGTTTTTTAATCCATTGTGCCCATTCCATCTCTAGTTCGCTATTAAACGCAAATTGAGTACCTTTGGACATTTGCTCGTTAACTGCTTTAACGATGTCTGGGTGATTATGGCCAAGAATTAACGCACCGTGGCCACCAAAGTAGTCAATGAACTCATTTCCATCAACATCCCATTTTAAAGGCCCTTGTCCATGTGTGATGTATAATGGGAACGGCTCCATCCTTCGAGCATCATGAGTAACACCATCAGGGAATAGAGTTTTGGATTTTTCATAAAGCTGGGCTGATTTTTTATGGCGTTCTACAAATCGTTCTTTTATTTCGCTCATAATATCTCCTTTATGACCAGTTTTCAGAGCACTGCACTTTTAGATAACAAATCAGTTTTCGAGGAAAGATACTTTATTGGTAGATCAATTATGTATATAATATAGAAAACTATTTAAATGAATTCTATCAGAGTTGAGAAATTATGAAAAGTTATATTACCCATTTAGAATGTACCAAGTGTGAAGAAATTTTTTCATGTGATGAGGTGCATCAGACTTGTCCTGCTTGTGGGAAGGTTCTTTATGCCAGATATAATCTTAATAGCGCCACACAAGACATAAATAAAACTATTCTCAAGAATCGTAACCCAAATATGTGGAGATACTTTGAGGTTATGCCTATTAAGGATGAGGCTAATATAATTTCTTTGGGTGAAGGATTCACTCCTTTGTTAAAAGCTAATACTTTAGGTAAACACATAGGTTGTAGCAACCTTTATATTAAAGATGAAGGGGCTAATCCTACAGGTTCATTCAAAGATAGAGGTCTCTCGGCCGCTATATCTAAAGCAAAGGAACTAGGTGAGGAAAAGTTTAGTATTCCATCAGCAGGAAATGCTGCAAGTTCAATGGCTGCATATTGCGCTAAAGGTGGATTATTGGCAAAAGTATTTATGCCTAAAGATGCTCCAGAACCAAATAAGATCGAAAGTATATTGTATGGAGCCGATCTTAATGTGGTAGATGGATTTATAAATGATGCAGGACAGCTATCAAGAGAGGTCTCTAGTAGAGAGGGATTGTTTGACGTTTCAACTTTAAAAGAGCCATATCGAGTTGAAGGGAAGAAGACCATGGGGTACGAATTAGCAGAACAATTCAATTGGGAGTTACCTGACTCGATTGTTTATCCTACAGGTGGTGGCACAGGAATTGTTGGAATGTGGAAGGCTTTTGATGAGATGGAGAAAATGGGCTGGATTGGAAGTAAACGCCCCAAGATGATATGTGTTCAGTCTGAAGGATGTGCTCCAATAGTTAGGGCTTTTATTAATGGCGATGAATATGCAAGTCCGTGGGAAAATCCTAAAACAATCGCTGCAGGTATTAGAGTCCCGGTTGCAATAGGTGACTATTTAATATTACAAGCATTACGTGAGAGTTATGGTACTGCAGTAACGGTATCAGATAATGAAATCCAAGATTCTTTAAGGCAAATTACCTCATTGGAAGGTATATTTGCTTGTCCTGAAGGAGCAGCAACTTTAGCAGGACTAAAAAAAGTACTTGCAGATGGTATAGTGGCACAAGATGAAAAAATCATTCTAATGAATACTGGTACAGGATTGAAATACCTGGATCTAATACAATTACAAGATCGTTAATTTATAAATATTGCTTGGTTTGATTTTCTAATTGTTATAGCATATTTGGCATATTGCATCATAACTAGTTGATAGTAGATCTGTAACATAATTTTGAACTACTAAAAATATTTATAAGGGTAAATTAATCATATGATACGAAAAGAAATCATTACTAGAAAATCTTTAGAAATGGCATTGGGAAAACTCCCAAGAATTCCATTAGCTTTTAAACCAACGCCATTAGAGGATTGCCCTAGGCTTACTTCAACCCTAGGAGGTCCTCGTATATTGATTAAAAGAGATGATAATACTGGATTAGCATTTGGAGGTAATAAGGTACGTCATTTAGAGTTTCGTCTAGCTGATGCTAAAGCTAAGGGTTGTGATGTTTTTATTAATTCCAATGTGTGGGTATCTAATAATGCTCGAATAGTAGCAGCGGCATGTGCCAAGATAGGTATGCGTTATATATTTGTGGTGAGGGACGGAAAAGATAAGCCATTTGAAGGGAATTTACTTTTAGATAAACTTTTAGGGGCTGAATTCCATATGTTAGATATGGGTTTAAATGATAGAGAAAAAGTAAATGAATATTGTCATGAACTTGCGAAAACGCTTGAGAAGCAGGGATATAAACCATATCTAGGGAGTGAGGAAAAATTTGCTCGTATATCAGGTACTTTAGGTTACTTGGAATGTGCTATGGAATTAGCAGATCAATTAGAATCAGAAGGAATACAAAAGGCTCATATATATATAGTGGCAGGAACTTCCATGACTGGATTGGCTTTAGGAGCGAAACTTTTGGGCTTCGATTGGAAGGTAACAGGGGTATATTCAGGTGATAGGCCAAATATAGAGGAAGCCATCCAAAACTATGCAGACAATACAAAGGAAATTCTTGAATTACCAATATCTTTGAATGCTGAGGATGTTGATTTATATTTAGACTATGTTGCTCCAGGGTATGCAATTCCAAGCAAAGCTGCTGTAGAAGCTATTAAATTGGTTGGCTCACATGAAGGTATACTTCTAGATCCTACATACACTGGCAAAGCATTTGCGGCAGTTATTAAAGATATACGTGATGGTAAATTGAAACCAGGAGAAACAGTTGTTTTTGTTCACACAGGGGGACTGCCAGCACTATTTATTCAAGACTATACTGAAGATCTTATAACCTAAGTAAAGGCATTATATTTTCTTGTGTTCGGTATTTAAATACATATCCATTTTTTGTTTACTAATTGCACCAATTTGTTTTGAATATTCACTCGCGAGCATACCCATTATCGATGAGTCGAAACGTTTGCCTTCATGGGGATGACTCTTTCTTAATATACCTTCATGTACAAATCCAAGGTTACTAAACATATTTATTGCAGCCTCATTATACTCAGGTATATCAACCCAGATTCTATGTAAGCCGTAATTATTGAAAGCTAGATCTAATAGGACAAGAACTGTTGCTGTACCGTATCCTTGGTGCCATAAATCCTTTCGTCCTATTAAAATAGGGATTTCTGCATTTCCTAATGTTTCATCAATTAAAATCTTAGCCTCTCCTATATGTTCATCTAATGCAGAATATATTGAAAAAATTCTTTTGTTAGGATCATTAAATACATTGAACCATTCTTCTTGAGAGGCCTTTAACATTTCTGCGGGATGGTATCCAAGGTGTATTGGATCACCATAGGTATATCTGCCAAACCAAGATGATGAAATATCATTATCTTCGAGCCACTTTATTAGGCGTGGAATATCTTCTTTAGTAACTTCTTTTAAACGAATTTCTGGTAGCATATTAACTCCTTTGATCTGTTAATTAACAAGTCGCTTCCCATCAATTAGAATAAATAAATTGCCAATATTATAACAGATCAATTACGCTGGACGAAATATTCGCTTAAAGAAATATGATTATTTTCATAATTCAGCCATTAGAATAGAGATATTGTTGACAGTATTTACTATTGATGATATTTTGCAGGCACTTTGAGACTGTAATTGGAGGTTAAAATGATAGATGAAAGACTTAAGATAGAAATAAGATATTGTACTGCTTGAGGATATCTGCCAATGGCTGCCTGGATGGCAACCGAATTTTGGGCAGAATTTAAAGAACGTCTCGCCATTACATTAACTCCTGCATTAGACGGTACGTTGGAAGTATATATTGCGGGAGAAAAAATCCTAGATCGGAAAGGTGAAGATGGCGAATATCCAGAGATGAGAAGAATAAGGGATATTAGGAAGTATATCAGGGAATCCATTAAAGATTCATAGGTTTAAGTTAAGGAGAAAATGATGAAAGCAGCAGTCCTTTATGAGAGAGGCACTCCGTTTAAATTAGAAGAGGTACGTCTTGATCCACCTAAGAAACATGAAGTATTAGTTAAGATAGCTGCTGCTGGAGTATGTAGGAGTGACTATCATATCCTTAAAGATGAAAGCAGTCATCCTGTACCAGCTGTTTTAGGCCATGAAGGTTCAGGGATAGTAGAGGATATTGGGGAAGACGTGACTATGGTAAAACCAGGTGATCATGTCATCCTGTCTTTTGTGCCTAATTGTGGGCATTGTTTCCAGTGTGAGACCGGCAATGCTCAATTATGTGATACTCACGCCGCTACACCAGGCACTATGTTCGATGGCACCACGCGGATCTCTAATAAAGATGGAAAACGATTACTTCATATGGGAAAAGTCGCCTGCTTTGCTGAATATGCTGTAGTGCCAGATACAGGATGTATACCTATAGCTAAGGATATTCCTTTAGATGTGGCTGCTTTGATAGGGTGCTGTGTTCCTACCGGTGTTGGTGCTGTTACTCATAAAGCAAAAGTTGAACCTGGAAGTACTGTTGCTGTATTAGGTTGTGGTGGAGTAGGCTTGAACGCTGTACAAGGTTCTCGCCTTGCTAATGCTTCCAAGATTATTGCCATAGATATTTTAGATCATAAATTGGAATTTACATACAAATTTGGGGCAACACATACTGTGAATGCAAGAGCTGAAAATGTAGTAGAAAAAGTAATGGAGATTACTGATGGCCGAGGAGTGGATTATGCAATAGAGGCATATGGTTCTGCTGAAACAGTGGAGAATGCGGTTAATATGGTGAGAAAAGGTGGCAAAGTTGTAGTTGTTGGGCTGGCCCCGAAATGGGACAGAGCATCTATTAACCCACAGGCATTGACCAGAAATGAGACGGCATTATTAGGCAGTTATTATGGCTCAGTTAAGCCAAGACAAGATATGCCAAAAATGGTAAGGATGTATTTGGAAGGTAAGCTGGATATTGAAGGATTAATTCAGAGAAGATACAGTCTAGATCAGATTAACGATGCTTTTGTTGATCTGGAAAATGGTGAAGATGGACGAGGGGTTATCCTATTTTAAAAGGAAACCTAATTGATTAATGTTTAATAATTGTATTATGGTAATTTTGTTGTTGCAAAGGAAATCAGTTTAATAGTTAAATTATAACTAAATGAATGGCATTACTTCTTCAGCAAACATTTGCAATTGTTCTTCTAATTCGTTAAATTCGGATGCAACTACTTTATTAACAATTAGGCTCGTTTCCCCAGATTCCTTTAATCGAATGACTTTCTCTATAACTTCTTCTGGTGTTCCTATAGCAGCAATATTAATAAATTCATCTGGAGTTTTGGTGCCAGTAAATTCTAGCATACGGCTGTGTAAGAAACGCTGCTTTGCTTGTTTGCTGTCTCGATCAAGACTTAAAATAGTAAAACCAATTAGGTTTATTTCGTCTATCGATCGGTGTTCCTCATCCAAAAATGGGGATAATTCTTGCTTTCGATTTATCACTTCATTTGGGGAAGTAGATATAGGTAATATCCAACCTGAGCAGGAATGTGCAAGTCTACGTAATGTATTAGTGCCTCGTCCAGCCAGATAAATTTTAAGTGGGTTTAAAGGTTTTGGAATACTAGTTACTTTATCATATTGATAATAATTTCCATTGAAATTCACTATGTCTTGAGAGACAAGTAGAGAAAAAACTTCCAGGAATTCGTTTAGAATATCACCTCTATTGGCTTTATCTAAAGTTGGTTTTAAATTGACTAATTCAGTTCTATCTGCTCCTATGCCTAATCCAAGTATTACTCTCCCATGACTAAAGTGATCTAATGTTCCTATTTGATTTGCAAGAAGCAGTGGATCTCTCAAAATTGGCTGCAAAATTCCTGTAACAAGTTTTATGTTTTGTGTTACAGCTGCAATGTAACTTATAGTCATAATTACTTCGAAGAAATTGGGATAGTTGGTCCATGGAAGCAGTTGTTTGTCAGGTATATTGAAACGTTCGTTAAACCAGGTAGACTCGTAGCCCCATGTTTCGGCCATTTGGCAAAGATTAATTAGTTTAAATTGATCTACGAATCCTGGTTTATAGTAATACCCTTCAGATGATGTTGGTACGCCTAACCCAAATTTCATATAAATTACACCAGACCTATGTGATAGAACTAAGCATGTTCAATTAGGCTAGATAAAGTTTCATCTGGAGGTGATTGTGGGTAACGTGTTTCATGATCTAGTTCCATCATATCTAGTACCACCTTACCCTTAACAGTATTAACCCATCTGAAAGGTATGGGAGTCTTAACGAAAAAAGCTTTAAACTGGCCCCCGATTCTTAGTCTGTGCCCAGGCCCCCAATAAAACAGGTCTCCAACTTTAGCTTTGTAGACCCCACCCGTATTCATGTCATAGGTTGTCATTTCACCTTCTATTATTAAAGCTGCTTGGTGATAATAGAAATATCCTATATGTTTATTCATAGTATTTATAGGATGTTCTGCAATCCCAACAACCATCATAATATCGCTATCTCTAGCCTTAACAAGATCAACTTGTCGCCAACGATCCATTGGCATCTGTGTCTTGTCAGAAACTTCTATAGGTTCAGCTCCAAGTGCGTCCCTGATAAATTTCATTAATGGTCCAGGTTTGGGGTATTCTATAGTTCCTGGAGGCAGATTTTTGCCTTCTTGAATCAGTTCATCCCGGATCTCTTCTGGAGGTGAACCAGGGTAGTAGATTTCATTTGGAATATTGAAGAGATTTAATCTTTTCTTTCCCTCACTAGTTTTGATCCAACGCCAAGCTGCTGGAGATCTAACGAAGAATGCTTTAAATTGCCCCCCCATCCTAATGTTAAGACCTGGTGCCCAATAAAACATATCTCCTTTGTGAGCTCTGAAAACATTCAATGTATTTTTGTCCTGTACGACCATTTCACCTTCTAAAATTAATGCAGTTTGATGGAATTTAAATTCCATATCAAAAACTTTGTTAGACAAGTGTTGTGCTATACCTGCAACGAACATTAGATTACTATCGATAGGATTTACTAAATCGATTTGAGACCAGTCATTGTCTGCTATACCTGAAGGATCATCTACTTTAACAGGTTGGGCACTTGTAGCATCTTTAATAAGCTTCATTTTTATTGAAGTTGCCCCAATCTTTTCAGACATAATGGCTTCCTTTACATTTTTTAGATTATTAGATTTTGGTTGACTTAACGTAATAGTATATAATTTTAAGGCAGGCTAGCATATTAGATGTATTTCAGCAATAGATTAGATTTTATAAGTAAATTCCTACATATCCTAGGTTGACGTATTCAATGCTTAAGTATAAAATCACATGCCATACTTTAGGGAAATAAATATTAAAAATTAAAGTCGGTTTTGAAAAACTGATTCACGTTAATTTAGCAGACAATGTAAGAAATGGAAGGTATGTTAATGCAAAATATTAGAACGAACAATAAAGTTACCTTTGGTCTAAGGCTTCCTAATTCAGGACCATTTGCTACTGCAGAGACGGTCTTAGCTGCTTCAGAAGAAGCTGATACTCTTGGGTATGATATTTTATGGTTACACGATCATATATCGTGGACAGATGATATGCGTAATCATTTTGCTGCAGGTTCATTAGAGGCATGGATAGATCAAAAACCTAATTTTTATGAAAGTTTAACTACTGCTTCTTTTATAGGTAGTCGTACAACCAGAGCAACTGTAGGTATATCAGGTCTTGTAGTTAGTCTCAGAGATCCAAGAGTATTAGCCAGGCAGATATTGACCATATATGCACTATGTGAGGGCAAATTAACATATGCTATAGGGATAGGTGGAGTGGAAAATGATTTTGATGTTTTAGAGATTCCTTGGAAAGAACGAGGAAGGATAGCAGATGAGCATTTACAAGCATTAGATGCGATGTTCAAAGAAGAAACACTTTCAAGTTTTCATGGAGATAGAGTTAACTTTGATAATGCTGGATTCTTTCCTAAACCAAAAGGAATAAAGAGATGGGTTGTTGGTGGTAGTAAAGCAGCTCTAAGGCGTGTTTCAAATTTTGGTGATGGATGGCTAGTTGCACATGAAACTCCTCAAGAATTTTCTTCGCATATGGATTTTCTTACTTCACTTTTGGACCAGAAGGGTCGTTCCATAGATGACTGCGTTTGTGGTCCAGAGATTTTTACTGCTGTAGAAGATTCATATGAAGAAGCCTATCGAATTGTAGCCCCAGCATTAGGAGACCGATTGGGGGCAGTTGAGGAATCAATTAATACAAGTGCCTTTGGTACTTCTGAACAAGTTTCTGGAAAACTTCAGGCATACATTGATGCGGGTGCTACTCATATTGAGTTCAAAATCATAGCTCTTAACTTTAATCACTATATGAGAACAGTGAGAAGAATTGCTAATGAAGTTATTCCTACTTTAAAAGGGTAATCATAAAATATGAGGCTGCAATTAAATTCACTTAATATTTTTGTTCTACGTTGGATACCTTTTTAAATTAGCGATTGTCATCGTTGCTTTGTTAGTTAGAATTCCAAATGGGTAATATTTCCTCTCCGAACCACTGAGTTTGTTCTAGCATTTGCTGATATTCGTTAACAGCAAAATAAAATATTACACAATGATCTACACCAGTTCGTTGAATATTAATTAATTGTTCTTGTATTTCTTCTGGTGTTCCAATGAGGTTTTGTTCATAAATTTGTTCTTGAGAGGAATGTTCCTTAAACCCCATTTGTGATGCTAAAGTATCCATACGGCCAGGTAACATGCTAGCGTAGAAATTTTTGACAGCCTCTGCATGAGTTTTTCCTATGCTTAATCCCTTTGTGACTACTAAATCTATTTCTGATCTATCTCTCCCAACTTTTTCTAAGTGTGGATAAAGCTCTTCAACTCTTTCGCTAACCGTTCTTGGATCGGCTCTAGAAAGTAGCCAACCATTACCCCAATTTGCCACGCGCCGGGGTGTATCAGGAGTTTTTCCAGATATGTAGAATCCAAAGGGATTTTGGAGGGGTTTTGGATTTAGTGACAAGTTATTAAATTGAATATAATCTCCATTAAATGTTACATTATCTTGGGTAAAGAGCAAATGCATAGCCTCTATACTCTCGAGTAACAATTTACCTCTGTGGATATTCTTGTCCTTTGGTTTAACCATCTCAAACTCACTTCGAGAAGCTCCCAGACCAATTCCTAAAAGGAGACGTCCTTTACTTAAAACATCTAAGGTAGCTGCTTGTTTAGCCAATATTATCGGATCTCTTGTAGGTAATACTATGGTAGCAGTGCCTAGTTTCATAGAAGTTGTACAAGCAGCAAGGAAGGATAAGCTAACCATAGCCTCATGCCACTCTTGGTTCGTATCCATAGTTTTTAAACGGGTTTCTGTTGGTGTCATGAAGTCAAGAACCCATCCTGAATAAAATCCGAGTTCTTCAGCCAATCTTGTAAATTGGATTAATTGCTCGGGTCCTGCGAATGGAGTTGGTAGATAAACTCCTTGATGCGAGGTAGGTATCCCTATCCCTAAATTCATTTAAATTCCTATTATTCTAGAGGTAAGCTATTTTTGATTAGATAGATTCTAAAATTTAAAAATGAGTTCACGCTTATCTTTCTAATTCTTGCCGCTCGTCTTTAGATAAGAATCCCAATGCTTGATCCACAACATCAAATCCTGCTATATCACTAAATGCACCGAATAAACTCTTTGTTATTGGTCCAGGTATTTCTCCATTTCCTATGGTTTGACCATTTAAACTGGTTGCCGGTAGTAAACATGCTGTGCTGGTACAGAAGAAAGCTTCATCTGCCATGTAAACGTCATAAGGAGTATAATCTCCTTCTTCACATTTAAGCCCTAAATTTTCTGCAAATTCTAGTACGGTCTCCATCGTAATTCCTTGAAGTACGTTACGACGATTAGGTATTTTTATGCAGTTGTCTTTTACAAACATAAAATTAGACCCTGCACCTTCAGTAACATTTCCATGTAAATCTAGCATCAAAACAAAAGTTTCCGGATCTACCTGCTTAGCTTCAAACTCTGATACAAAATGGTTCATTTTATTAGCGATTTTCGCTTTAGGTGAAAGGCTTTCAGGTGGTGTTCTTCTAGTTGTTGAAGTAGCAGCCTTTACACCTCTAATATAGTGTTGGGCATATTTTTTAAGTGTTATCGGGCGGCAATAGACAGCTACGTTAGCTCCTTTGTGAACGTCTGGGCTAAGATTACCTCTACTAACCACTTGGTTAACATTAAAATCCCCATGTTTTTCCAGAAGAGGTTGATTAGCTTCAAGTACTTCAAGAGTTATATTTTTCATCTCTTTTTGGGACAATACTGCATTAATATGAGTGTATTGTAGAGATCTATAAAGACGATCCAAATGAGCATCTAATTTAAAAATTTGGCCAGCAAAAGTGCGTTCTGTATCGTATACAGCATCTCCCCATCGGAACCCTCTATCCAGAGCTGATATCATTGCTTGACTTTCTGGTACAATATTACCATTAACGTATACCATGAATTCTTGCTGTTCAGCCATAATTACAACCTCCTTAAGGTAAATTAGAATTATTAAGTATCTGTTGTATTTTAAATAGGATAAGGGCTATCTTTTTTAAAGTAATACCTTAAATTTAGGTTATCGATGCCCCCTATTAAGAGCTATCAGGATTATTCTAATCCTAAATTCATTGATGTTTGTGAATTATATTCAGTATAGGGAAGAATAATTCTAATGTACAATATAGTCTATCTGAAGGCTGGAATAACTTCTTCACCAAACATTTGTACCATTTCATTCCACTCGGACACTGTATTTACTGCAACGTTTTGAGCAATACATTGTGTGAGACCAGCCTCTTCCATAATTTTTATTTGCTCAATCAGTTCTGATGGGCTGCCTACTAAATTGTTATATCCCTGGCCCTTCTGGCCCTTTGTGATGGAAGTTTTTGTCCGTGGAATAGCGGCATTTTCCATTTTGTTTATTGCCTCTTCCTGGGTGGATCCAATTGAGAGAGTTGTTATTGCTCCCATCATAACATCTTTGGGATCACGGCCCACTTCGTCTAAAGCTGCATTCAGCAAATCCCATCGTTCTTTAATTTCTTTCCCAGTGGTAGAACCAATAAGCCAACCGGAGCACCATTTTGCAACACGTTTTGGTACAGCTGCACTATTGCCTGATGTATATACTGGGAATGGTTTTTGCAGGGGTTTAGGGGTTATACAGACATTCTTAAATTCGTAGAAATCTCCTTTGAATGAGGCCACATCTTCAGTTAGCAGAAGTTGAAGAGCTTCTAGGCCTTCATCGAGAACATCACCTCTTCTGGTACCACGTTTATTTGGATACAATGTTTCAAACTCGTATCTTAAGCTGCCTAATCCAACTCCCAGGATAAATCTACCTTTAGTAAAATGATCCAATGTTGCTGCTTGCTTGGCTAACAAAACAGGGTTTCTGATTGGTAGTACTATGACCCCGGTTCCAATCTTGATTTTCGTGGCAAATCGAGAGATATAAGAGAGAGAAACCATAGCCTCATAAAAATTCGGTGGTTTTGGATACTTCGTTAATGCTCCAATAGGAGGTACCGTGTGATCATTACCCCACACGGCATCATACCCACATTTTTCAGCAAGTTGTGCCATCTTAACTATTTCTTCAGGCCCAGCGAAAGGAGCAGGATGATTTAATCCCTCTCGACAAGTTGGTATTCCTATGCCAAACTCCATATTCTTCCTTCCTACCTAATTCTAAAGTTACTTATTCTGTGGCGAGAGCAAGTATATCATAAGGTAAATCAACATCAAATGGATATCTTTTACCTAGAATAAGCTTGGAAATCGTACTTTTGTCATATTGGTTGATAATTATTATTGTATTTGTTTCTAGATATATAAAGATTTATACTGATTGTCATAATATCAAGTGTAATAATATTATATGATTAGGATTTATCTTTTGCATGAAATTGGAATAGTGTAAAAATAGTTTGTTTGGAGGATATATGTACAATAATGTTATTAAGCAAAAGCTTTCGAGGGATGAGGTAGTATATGGGCTATTTTGTAACATCCCATCTCCAATGGTGGTAGAAATTCTAGGTTATTCTGGCTTTGATTTTGTGATTATAGATGCAGAACATGGTATATCTGATTTGGAAACGGTTGAAAATATGATTAGGGCCTCTGAAGTTTCTGGTACTATTCCAATTACTAGAATTGGGCTTAACCTACAACAGCATATACTCCGTTTTTTGGATGCAGGCAGCATGGGGGTTCAGATACCATTAATTAATACTAAACAAGAAGCGCAAAGTGTCATAATGTCAGTAAAATATCCCCCCATAGGTAATAGAGGATTAGCTCCTACTCGTGCGGCCAATTTTGGATTAGATGGATCATTGAGTGACTATGTTAAATCAGCTAATCAAGAAACCTTGGTTGTAGTACAAATAGAGACTATGGAAGCTGTACAAAATCTTGATGATATTCTTTCTGTAGAGAATGTAGATGTAGTATTTTTCGGGCCTACTGATTTGTCAGCGTCTCTTGGGGTGCCAGGTGAAATTGATCATCCTAAAGTAGTTAATGTCATTGAAGAAGCAGGCAAGAAGGTACGTGGAGCTGGGAAATCAGCTGGTGTTCTTGGGAGAAACCCTAAGAGTTGCTTAGATTGGAAAGCTAAAGGTTTCAGATATTTGTGTGCTAATGCAAGTAGCTTATTGAGTCAGTCAGCTACCAAATTCATATATGATATAAATAAATCCTTTTAACTGTTATTAACCAGTAAATATCCGATGGTTTTTTGATTAATTTGTAAGTGTAACGGAGGGAATGAATGGGTCCGAAAATAGGATTTATAGGGTTAGGAATAATGGGTATTCCAATGTGCAAAAATCTGTTGAAAGCTGGGTTTGCTTTGACTGTGTACAATCGCACACAGTCAAAAATGAATGAAATCTTGGAAGAAGGAGCGAAAGGAGTTTCCACCCCAAAGGAGGTGGCAATAAGCTCTGATATTGTCATTATTATGGTCACCGATTCTCCGGATGTAGAGGATGTCGTTTTAGGACAAAATGGTATAATAGATGCTGTAAAGAAAGATTCTATTGTCATTGACATGAGTACTATTTCTCCTAAAGTAACCAAGAGTATTGCCAAACAATTGAATCAGAAGCAAGCTCATATGCTAGATGCACCAGTGAGTGGAGGCCTATGGGGGGCCATCAGTGGAACATTAACAATAATGGTAGGAGGGGAAGAGGATATATTTAATAGAGCTATTCCTGTATTCGAAGCAATGGGGAAAAATATAACGCTTACTGGACCTAGTGGTATGGGTCAAACGACTAAGCTTATCAATCAGATTCTCGTTTCGAATACAATGAATGCTGTAGCAGAAGCGTTGGTTTTCGCTGCGAAAGCAGGGGCAAATCTAGATACTACTATAGAAGCAGTCTCTGGGGGTGCTGCCAGTTCCTGGCAGCTTTCTAATCTAGGTACACGAGCAATAAAGGGTGATTTCTCTCCAGGATTTATGGTTAAACTGCAACAAAAAGACTTAAGATTGATTTTAGAAATGGCGAGAGAATTAAATATACCGGTTCCCTCAACTAGTCTGGTACATCAGTTATATTCTTCTTTAGAGGCTGAAGGAAGAGGTGATGAAGGCACCCAATCTCTTGTACGGATTTATGAAAAATTAGCTGGTGTAGAGGCGCGCTCAGAGTAAGTAATTACCAAAAGTATTATTTATGAAAAATTCAACTGAAGATACTAAAGAAATCGGAGAATTACAATGTCCTAGTTGTCGGCATTTTAATTCGGTTAACGCTTCGAATTGTTCTAATTGTTGGAAACATTTGTATCGTGGTGAGCATTTACTTCCAATAACTCTCTTCCGTACTATTTATCAATTCTTTAAAGTCTGGGGCTTTCCCATTGTAATTGTTTTGGGTTTGGTTCTGTGGGGATTGTATGACAAATTAGGGGTTGAGCGATTTATTTCTCCTCCAAAATCAAATATCAGTTCAATTTCTGAAGATGGTGATTGGGCTATGTTTCAAAGAAATCCGGGGCACACTGGATTTGCTGCAAATGAGACTTATATCCCAGAAGGTATTATTAAGTGGAAATTTGAAACTTCTGCACCCATTTTATCTTCACCTACCGTAGTAGGCAATACTGTATATCTTTCTACTGGTGATAGACGCATATTGGCTCTGGATACTATAACTGGAGAAAAAATTTGGGAATATATAGTCACTGGGCCTGTGGATTCATCTGTTGCAGTTGCTGACCGAATGGCCTTTGTCGGCCTTAGAGATGGTAGATTGTTAGCATTAGATAGAGAAAAGGGAATTCTAATCTGGGAATTTGATACAGGTAATCCAATATATGCCTCTCCAGTAGTATATAAAGGCATAGTATATATAACTTCAGGCTCCAGAAAAATATTTGCTGTCGATGCAATAACTGGGTTAAAGCGTTGGGAGTATTACGCAGGAGAT
>Ga0114996_10003237_pt1 | contig 20376 bp, 15 predicted proteins | sample ArcticOcean_MG_C_4_FD_87039 | JGI IMG/M metagenome (GOLD analysis project Ga0114996, IMG submission 87039) | Marine microbial communities from western Arctic Ocean - ArcticOcean_MG_CB4_134 | ecosystem: Environmental > Aquatic > Marine > Oceanic | place: Arctic Ocean: Canada Basin | collected...
GGATGGTTGAGTGTCCGTGAGGTGCTGGCACTTTCCAGCAACATCGGCACGGTCAAGATCGCCCAGTCCCTGGGCGCCTCGAAGATGTTCCGATACGCCCGACTCTTTGGGTTTGGCAACCCCACCGGTGTGGATCTGCCGGGCGAGGTCGCCGGAGATGTGAAGCACCCCACCACCTGGTCGGGGCGAACGCTGGAGACAATGTCGATTGGCCAGGAAGTGGCCGTGACGGCGCTTCAGATGGCCACCGGATTCGCCGCTATCGCAAATGGCGGAGAACTGATGGTGCCCCGGATCGTGAAAGAGGTTCGGGGCAACGGCCTGGACCGAACAACCGATCCTGTGGTTGTCCGCCGAGTGGTTTCTCCTGAGACCGCCCGGAAGGTCGTGTCGATGCTCAAGAGTGTGGTGGATGATGGTACGGGATCAAATGCCCGGGTTCCGGGGTACGCAGTGGCTGGGAAGACGAGCACAGCGCAGCGAGCCTCAGAGAAGGGCGGCTACGACCCAGACGCTTATGTCTCCTCATTCGTGGGATTCCTGCCTGCCGACAACCCGGAACTGCTTTGCCTGGTAATCGTCGACAGCCCCAAGGGGACGCACTGGGGCAGTCAGGTGGCGGCTCCGGTGTTCGGCGAGATCATGAAACGTATCGTCAGCCTCCATCAGACCCCCACGCGTCATCGTGTTGCCTCGGCCGATCCGGTTGATGCGCCAGTGAAGGGTGATCGGGTTTCGGCCAGACGACCCTCCGGGTTCATCCGCCCCGCATCGTATGCACCCCCCCGCGCACAGCGGCTGCCGGTTCGGGCAGATGGCCGCGTGGCGGTGCCAGACCTGGTGGGCTCGCCCCTGCGAGGCGCTGTTGCCGACCTGATGAAGCGTGGCCTGAAGGCGAAGACACGGGGCAGCGGTTGGGTGGTGAAGCAGACGCCGGCGGCCGGTACACCCGTGACAGCGGGAACGCTGTGCAAGGTTGTGGCGGAAGGATAAGAAGCCGAACCGATTGCGCCAGCATCGTATGAGGTGAACGTGATCATTCGGCAGATGAGCGGTAACCGGTCCAAGCAGCACGATGATTTGATGATCCGGCACCATGCTTCTGAGTGATCTCATTGCCGGTCTGGTCGATGTGAGACAGCCGCCGGAAGCCGACACAGAGGTGACCGGGCTGTCGACGGACAGTCGGACGCTGAAACCGGGAGATCTCTTCGCCGCAATCGGCGGCGGCGGGATGGAAGACCGACATCGATGGGTGGCCGCCGCCGATGCAGCCGGCGCCTCAGCGGTTCTGGTTGATCGACCCGTGGATGCCGGTTCGGCCGTCCTCGTCCAGACGGCTTCCGTTCGAAGATCACTGGCGGAGATTTCGGCCCGGTTCCATAACAGGCCGGCAGACCACCTGAAGCTGGTGGGGGTGACGGGGACAAACGGGAAGACGACGTCGGCCTACCTGCTGCACGCGATTCTGGGGGCCGATGGGATGCATCCGGGACTCTTCAGTACAGTCGAGTGCCGGGTGGGGAGCCTCTCCCGGACGTCGAGCAACACGACCCCGGAAGCGCCTGTTCTTCACGGAGTGTTGAAGGAGATGCAGAACGCCGGCTGCCTCGCTGCGGTGATGGAAGTTTCGTCACACGCCCTGGCGCTGGAAAGGACCCGGGGCATTCGGTTCGACGTCGCCCTCTTCACGAACCTCACCCGGGACCATCTGGACTTTCACGAAACGCCCGAGGCCTACGAGGCCGCCAAGGCGATGCTCTTTGAAAACCTCGACGCAAGCGCTCACGCGATTGTCAACGGCGACGACCCGGCATCTGACCGGTTGATCTCAGGGTGTCCGGCGCCGGTTACCCGGTACGGCTTCGGCGATGGATGCGACGTCCGCATTCAGTCGGGCGAGTCGGACTGGCGTGGATCGAAAATGGACCTGGTTACACCGATGGGTCCTGTGTCGCTTTCGTTTGCACTCCGGGGCCGGTTCAACCTGATGAACGCCGCAGGCGCGGCGGCTACTGCTCTAAGTCTTGGGATTGATGCCGCTACGGTGATAGAGGCTGTTCGCAACGTAGCGGTCCCCGGACGCGTGGAAGCCGTAGACAGGGGTCAGCCGTTCGGCGTGCTCGTGGACTACGCCCACACGCCCGACGCACTTCGGAACGTTCTTCAGACAGCCCGAACGCTCACCGGCGGAAAGTTGATCTGCGTCTTCGGCGCCGGCGGTGATCGGGACCCGGGGAAGCGACCGGAGATGGGGCGAGTGTCTGCCGAACTGTCCGACCTTTCAGTGGTTACGTCGGACAATCCCCGGACCGAAGACCCGGATCGGATTCTGGAGCAAATCCTGGAAGGGATGGGAGAACTCGAAGCGAGTTCGCGGTTTGTGGTGGCCGACAGGCGACAGGCGATTGAGGCTGCACTGGGGAAAGCGGAACCGGGTGACCTGGTGGTGATTGCGGGCAAGGGACACGAGACCTACCAGGAGGTAGACGGCGTCCGGTATCCGTTCGATGACCGGTTGGTTGCAGCCGAACTTCTGAAAAGCAGCAGTCGGCAGTCGGCGGTCGACGGTCCGTCGAATCCGTCTCACAGTTGACGCCCACCTGGTCGATCCATGGAATCTTTTACGCTGAGCGATGTGGCTGCGGCTGTGGACGGCCGACTGATAGGGGCCGAGGATCCCGGCAGCGTTTTGCCCACCGGCGCCTGCATCGACACACGGGTGCTGAGTCGAGGCGAGTTGTTCTTCGCTCTTCCGGGTGAGCAGATCGACGGCCACAGATTCGTCGGGGCAGCATTGGAACAGGGCGCTTCAGCCGCCGTCGTTGCCGACAACTGGTACCGGAACCTGCAGGAAGATCGACGACCCGTTGGCCCGTTGGTGATAACGGGTGCACCGGACTTGGCGCTGGGACAGTTGGGCAAGGTGTATCGGAAACGGTTCGACATTCCGCTGATTGCTATTACGGGCAGCAACGGAAAGACGACGACGAAGGAGATGACGGCGGCGGTTCTTCGGACCCGCTACCAGGTGCTGGCGACGGAAGGGAACCTCAATACCCGTCTCGGCGTTCCGATGATGTTGCTGAGGTTGTCGAAACACCACGATGTTGCCGTTATCGAAATGGGAATCACTGAAGATGGCGGCCTGAGTTACCTGTGCGATCTTGCAGCCCCGACGATTGGGGTGATTACGAATATCGGTCCTGCGCATCTCGAATTTTTCGGCTCTGTAGAGGGGGTAGCCAAAGCTAAAGGGGAACTCCTGGATTATCTGGATGAGTCTTCAATGGCTATCTTGAATCTCGATGACCTGCATTTGTCCAAGAAGAGAGCAAGAGTTAAGGGGAGACTTCTTGGCTTTGGCATCGAGGAGATTAGTCAGTTTCGTGGGGAGAGACTTATCCTGGATCAGGAGGGCTGCGGTCAGTTCTCTCTACAGAGCCTTTCTTTTCATCTGAACGTGCCGGGACGGCACAACGTCTACAACGCACTGGCCGCTTCGGCGGCCGGTTGCGCGCTGGATGTGCCTCTGGAATATGCCGCCCGCGCTCTTGCAGACTTCCGACCACCCGCCTTGCGGAGCCAGGTCCTGGAGCAGGGCGGCATCCGGCTGCTGAACGATTCTTACAATGCGAACCCCGCTTCCATGCAGGCGGCTCTGGATACACTTGCGGCGATGCCTGCAGAAGGGCGTCGCATTGCTGTTTTAGGTGATATGCTTGAGCTCGGGGAGATCGCCGAAGAGGCTCATCAACAGCTCGGACGCTATGCCTCGGCCGGCGGTGTGGATGCATTGTTCGCTCTGGGCGACTTTGGCGAGACGCTTGTCGGCGGAGCTGTCGAGAGTGGGATGGGGATGGCAAACGCCTACGAGACGTCCGATGAGCTTGCCGGCGCGCTGTCCGGATTCGTTGCGCCAGGAGATGTGGTTCTGCTGAAAGGATCCCGGGGCATGCGGATGGAACAGGTGGCCCTGCGGCTGGGCTTTGATCTGCAGGCGGTCACGTGAGTTCGTCGGCGTTGACGATGGTGGGATCGAGGGGCCGCTCCGATCACCCAAGCTCCTCTCGCGAAGGCGGCCGGGGCCAGGCCTACCGGTGGCTGGCACTGGTGACTGCGATTCTGGTCGGTTTCGGCCTGGTGATGGTGTACAGCGCGAGTTCGGGGCTCGCCCAGATCCAGTTCGAAAGCGGCCATTTCTACATGAAGCGCTGGGCGATTCGAACAGGCATCAGCACGATCGCTCTCCTGATTTTCAGCTACATCGACTATCGCTTCTGGGGCCGCAGGGCCCGCCTCCTGCTGGCGATTGGATTTGCCGGCCTGGCGGCCGTTCTGGCCTTGAAGCTGTTCGGTGTGGGCAACGTGCGCGGCGCCTACCGCTGGATCCAGTTTCCGGGCGGTTCGTTCCAGCCGTCGGCACTGATGCAGTTGGCGCTGGTGGTCTTTCTGGCCGATACCCTGAGCCGATCGCAGACACTTGTCCAGGAACGCCTCTTCTTCCAGAGGACTATGGGCACGGTGGGCGCCGCCCTGGCGCTGATTGTGATGCAGCCGGACCTGGGAACGGCGCTGGCCATTGGGCTGACGTGCGCCGTGGTGATGTACCTGGCAGGCGTGTGCCTGATTCATCTGCTGGCCACCGGCGGCATTGGGGCGGTTCTGGTGTCGATCGTGGTGTTCGGGATAGGATATCGAAAAGAGCGCGTACTCTCTTATCTGAATCCAGGCGACGATGTTCAGGGCGCCGGTTACCAGGCCACTCAATCTCTTCTGGCCCTGGGCAGCGGAGGTATTTCAGGCGTAGGCCTTGGGCAGAGCATGCAGAAGTACTTCTTCCTGCCTGAACCCCATACCGATTTTGTCTTCAGTATCCTGGGCGAGGAACTTGGACTGCTGGGCACCGGAGGACTGGTTGTTCTCTTCGCCATTTTCGGCCGCCTCGGATTCCGTATCGCGGTTCAGGCTCCCGACCTGTTCGGCTTCCTGCTGGCCAGCGGCATCACCTGCGCCGTTCTGATTTATGCATTCGTGAATATCGGCGTCTGCGTGGGTGTCCTGCCGACGACGGGCCTTCCCCTGCCCTTCATCAGCTACGGCGGTTCCTCTCTTCTGCTTACGATGACGGCCACCGGCATTCTATTGAATATCGGACGCCAGGCGGCTTCTGATCCGGGGCGCCTTCCCCGCCGGCACCAGGCCCCTTCGCTCCCCACAACCGGGCAGACGATATATCGTGGACGCGGATCCCAAGGATCCCCGGGCACCCGGGCTTCCCAGCCTTCCGGCTGATGGCCCTCCGTCTCCTCTTTGCCGGCGGCGGTACCGGCGGCCATCTGATTCCGGCGCTGGTAGTTGCAGGGGCTGTTTGCCGAGCCTGTCCCGGCGCCGAGATTCGATTCGCTGCGACGAATCGACCGCTTGAGACTCGCCTGCTCTCCGGATCACCGTTTCCATTCCAGACGGTTCCTGTACTCAGTCTGCGCAGGGAACTGCATCTGGATCTGGTTCGCTTCCCGTTCGTGAATGGCGCAGGATTTCTTCGGTCGATGGCCCTGGTCGCTCGGTTCCGACCCCACCTCTTTTTTACTACAGGCGGCTATCTCGCAGGCCCCGTCGGTGCTGCCGCACGCGCGCTGGGGGTACCGGTGGTTCTGATGGAACCGAACGTCTTTCCGGGACTTACCGTACGGATTCTTTCGCGGGCGGCCGCCCAGGTTCACCTGAACGACCCGATTGCCGCTCGACGGGTTGGTGGGCGGCAGAAGCCTTGCAGCGGGGTTCCTTTTCGGACCCCGGATTCTGACTCCGATGAGAATTCGCAGGCCCAGGCTCGAAATCGACTGGAGCTCCGGCAGGACCGGCCGCTCCTTCTGGTCACCGGAGGCAGCCAGGGCGCACGGGGTATCAACAACGCCGTGCTGGAAGCCCTGCCGATCCTGGCCGCCGCGGATTTCCAGATCCTCTGGCAGGCCGGCAGACTGGGAATCGATGCCGCGGCGACGGCGGCCGAGTTGTGGCCGGGGCATGTCCGGGCGGTGGAGTTCATCGACGATATGCCGACGGCGTATAGAGCCGCCGATCTCACGGTTTCCAGGGCAGGGGCGGGAACGCTGGCCGAGCAGAGCTACTACGGTGTGCCGGCTATCCTGGTTCCTCTGCCCACCGCGGCGGAGAATCATCAGGAGTACAACGCCCGGTCGGCAGAACGACGCGGCGCGGCGCGCGTGATTCTTCAGGAGGATCTGACGGGGCGGCGCCTTGCCGAGACGGTCATCGACCTGGTAAAAGACTCGTCTCGACTGAAGCACATGAAGGGTCGATCGCTTGAAGCGGCCCGGCCAAACGCGGCCGAGCGGATCGTGGAGACGATGCGATCGGCGGGCCTGTTGAGAGGCGATCGTCGGTGACGGGCCCCAAGGCCGGGACACGCGTTCACTTCGTCGGCGTAGGCGGGATTGGTATGAGCGCCCTGGCGGAACTGCTGCTGTTGCGGGGGTGCACGGTTACGGGGACAGACCGGACAGCCTCGCCGCTGACTAACCGATTGGTGGATTTGGGCATTCAGGTGGGCATCGGCCACCGGGCTGAAGCCGTCTCCCAAGCGGATCTGGTGATTTACACACCAGCCGTATCCCCGGACAATCCGGAGCTCGCGGAGGCGGCCAGGCGAGGCCTCCCGACGATGAAACGGGCGGCGCTGTTGGGGCTTCTGGCACGAGATCAGCAGGTGGTTGCCGTAACAGGGACACACGGTAAGACGACGACGACGGCGATGACGGGAGCAGTGCTGAAAGCCGCCGGGATGGATCCGACGATCCTGGTTGGTGGCATTGTCCAGGGCGACGAACGTAATTTCATCCCTGGTTCCGGTTCGACGTGGGTGCTGGAGGCGGATGAATATGATCGATCGTTCCACGAGCTGCAGCCGCACGTGGCGGTGGTCACATCCCTTGAAGCCGATCACCTGGATGCCTACGGGTCGATGGACGCGATTGTGGATGCCTACCGAACTTTTTTGGCCGGGATGCCGGCAGGCGTAGCCGTGCTGAACGGCGACGCGCCGTCTGTTGCCGCTCTTCCTTTACCAGCAGGTGTCGTGCGACGAACGTTTGGGCTGGTCGACGGGGATGTCCACGCTGGCGATGTGACTGGAGAAGGCACGGCCACTCGCTTCCCCGTCCTGGAGGATCGTAGGCCTGCCGCACAGATCGAGTTAAGACTTCCGGGTCGGCACAACGTTATGAACGCTCTGGCAGCGGCCTCCGTCGGCCGCTCGCTGGGGGTGCCATGGGATTCGATCGCAGAGGGACTGGCTGGTTTTCAAGGGGTTCATCGCCGGTTCGAAGTGGTGGGCGAAGCGGCTGGAGTGACCGTCGTTTCCGACTACGCGCATCATCCGACGGCGATCGCGGAGACGTTAAAAACCGCGAAGGAACGCCGGCAGTCCGGGCGTGTCGTCGTCCTGTTTCAGCCTCACTTATACAGCCGCACGCGCGATTTCGCGGAAGCGTTCGGCGAGGCGCTGGCGTTGGCCGATCGCGTGTTCGTCACGGATGTATATGCTGCTCGGGAGACACCGATTCCCGGGGTAGATGGCGCGCTGCTGGCCCAAGAGACTGTACATGCCGGCCAGCCGGCAGTGACGTCGGTGCCCGCCCTGGCCGAGGCCGTCGATCGGGTTGTGGCCGATGTCCGGTCGGGTGACATGCTGTTGGTGATAGGAGCTGGCGATGTTGAGAGCGCGGCGCCTGCCATCCTCCAGCGGCTCCTGAGTTCGGAGTGACGATGGGAGGGCGCGCGCAGCATCTGCTTTCCACCGGCCTCCAAGAGCGATGCCGGGGCGAGTTGAGGACCAACGAGCCGTTGTCCGCGCATACGACGTTCGGTATGGGCGGCCCGGCGGATCTGTTCTTCCTCCCGGCTGATGGAGACGATCTGCAGACGGCTCTGCCCCTGATCCGAGAATCGGGCCTGCCTGTTCTGCCCCTGGGTGGAGGGACGAACATGCTGGTGCGGACGCCTGGATTCCGTGGGATCGTGGTAGATCTGACGGGCGGGATGAAGGAGATCGAGATTGGCGTCGACCAGGTGGTTTGCCAGGCGGGCGCCAGCCTTCAGGTGTTGTCCCGGCGATGTCAGCGGGAGGGCAGGACGGGGTTGGAGTTCGGGTGCGGCATTCCGGGAACCGCGGGAGGGGCTGTTCGAGGCAACGCGGGGGCGTTCGGAGGAGAAACGCTCGACCGTCTTTCCTGGCTGCGCGGGGTTCTCCTCGATTCGGGCGAAGAAATTCGACTGCAACAGGCTGATATTTCTTACGGTTATAGGTACACGGCCCTCCCAAGTGATGTATTGATTCTGGAAGCAGGATTCCGGGTTGAGGAAGCAGTTCCAGAAGCCATCCGGAAGGAGATGGAGGACATCCTGAGCAGGCGGAAAGCGACCCAGCCTCTCTGGGAGCGAAACGCCGGCTGTATTTTCAAGAATCCTCCGGGAACATCGGCCGGACTGCTGATCGATCAGGCGGGGTGCAAGGGCCTCCGGGTGGGACAGGTGGAGGTGTCGGACGTTCACGCCAACTTCACGGTGAACCTGGGAGCCGGCACCCCCGAGGATGTGCTGAGCGTCATCGAGCGGGTGAGGGAGCAGGTGAGGCAGCACCACGGCACCGAGTTGGAGACAGAGGTTCGGGTGGTGGGGGAGCAAGGAATGGAGAAGCGATGAGGGGCGGAGGCGACTAATGGCAGAAGCGATAAAGCAGAGGCGACAAGAGCAGAAGCAATCAAGACAGGTGCGATGAATCGCTGATGATCGTTGGGTACGACACTCCTTAGAAGCGATACGAGATTGCCGAGATATACTCCGATTCTTGCATCAGCTAACCGGGCGTCCGCTCGCCCTGGGGCGCAGAAGCCTCCTCGTAGGGCCGGGCGCATTCTGCGGCTTGTGCTGGCGATGGTTCTTCTTGTTCTGATGCTGATGGGATTCCAGAATGCCTATCCGGCGCTTACGGAGTCGGATCTGTTCATGCTGGAGGAGATCGCCGTAACGGGCAACCGACTCCTTTCGACGCGCGAGGTGGTGGAGGCGTCGGGACTGGAGCCTGGATTGAATCTGTTCGGGGCCGACCTGGAGACCGCGGAGAAAGCTGTTGCTGGGATTCCGGTTGTTTCCGAAGCGCTGGTGATCCGCCAGCCTCCAGCGGGTCTTCTGATTTCGGTATCGGAACGCGAGCCGGTGGCGCTGGTGAGTACTCAGACGCTGCTTATGGGTGTGGACGCGGCGGGCGACCTGTTCGGACTGCCCCGCGCCGTGGTCGACCTGCCGGTGATTACCGGCCTGGAAAGATCGGCCACAGACAGTTCCACGCACGCCGCTCTTGTTGAGGTGGCCCGATTTGCTGCGACCCTTAAACAGTCGGCGTCGTCGTTCTTGAACTCTGTTTCCGAAATACACGTGGCCGATCGGCATCATCCGGACGATCTCCAGGTGATTCTGATGGAGAGCGCCCTTCGGCTACGGATGGGAGGGGAGGAAGCCCTGAGCCAGGTCCAGAATCTGGAGGCTTATGTGCGGAAGGGCAGTTTCGAACTGGATCGGCCGGCCTACGTGGACCTCCGTTATCGGAACCAGGTTGTGGCTGGACTGCAAACCATTGATCCGTGAAATGTCGGACGTGAAACGAGAGAAGTAGTCCGAGGTATACGTTCTCATCTCAGGAGTAACCGTATGGTGAAAGGCGATCGGATCGTCGGGCTCGACATCGGCACAACGAAGATCTGTGCCATTGTTGCGGAGGCGGATGAGATCGGTCAACTGAAGATCACCGGCGTGGGTACCAGTCCTTCTGAAGGGCTGAAGCGCGGCGTTGTGGTGAACGTTGAAAAGACGGTCCAGTCTATTCGGACGGCCGTGGAAGAGGCCGAGCGGATGTCGGACGTACGGATCTCTTCGGTGTACGCAGGGATCGCTGGCGACCATATCCGAAGCTTCAACAGCCGAGGCGTGATCGCGGTTTCCGGGCCCGAGAACGAGATTATGGTGCACGACGAGGATCGGGTGATTGAGGCGGCGAAAGCGGTTTCGATTCCGATGGACCGAGAGATCATCCACGTGCTGCCTCAGGAATTTTCGGTGGACGACCAGCCCGGGATCAAGGACCCGATCGGTATGTCGGGCGTCCGCCTGGAGGCCGACGTCCATATCGTGACGGGCGCGGTGACATCTGCACAGAATATCTGCAAGAGCATCCGCCGCGCTGGCGTGGAGGTGGTGGACCTGGTGCTTGAGCCGATCGCGTCGAGCTATGCCGTCCTTACGCCGGAAGAGGAGGAGATGGGTGTCGCCCTGGTGGATGTGGGTGGAGGGACGACCGATGTGGCCGTATTCTACGACGGCTCCATTCGGCACACGGCCGTGGTTGGTCTGGGCGGACAGAACGTCACGCACGATGTCAATATTGGTCTCCGAACACCCTGGAAGCAGGCCGAGGAACTCAAGCAGAAGTATGGGTGTGCCCTCCAGTCTCTGGTTCTGCCGGATGACATGATCGAAGTGGCGGGTGTTGCCGGCCGGCCCTCCTACCCGGTGCCCAGAGTCGATATGGCGGCGATCATCGAAGCCCGGATGGAAGAGATCTTCACGCTTGTACATCGCGAGATTCGACGGACCGACTACGCCGATCTGCTTGCGGCGGGTGTGGTGATAACGGGTGGTGGCGCGATGTTGGAGGGGACGATTGAGCTGGCTGAGGAGGTGTTCGGAATGCCCGTTAGCCTGGGTGTTCCCCGCGGCGTGACAGGGCTTTCGGACGCGGTGTCGCAGCCGCTGTTCGCCACCGCGGTGGGCCTGGTACTGTTCGGGTACCATCACCGCAGCCGCAACGGACACCCGATAGGCATGAACGGCGACCATATGTTTGATTCGATCCTTGGGCGGATGAAGGGCTGGGTGAAGGATTTTTTCTAAAGGCGGGCAAAAGGCAGAAGGCAGAGGTGGCTCTGTCAATGGCTTTGAACAGCGTGGAATTCCCAAGGTCTCCCTCCCCAGGGACCCTTGACGGCAACCCCCAACACACCCCCGACCACTCCCTCTCCAAAGGCAGTTAACAGGAGGTCGAACCGTGGTAACATTTTCGATCGTGGATAACGAGAACCAGGCCAGGATGCGCGTTGTGGGCGTGGGGGGCGCGGGCGGGAATGCCGTGAACCGTATGATCGGATCCGGCCTCCAGGGCGTGGAGTTCATTGCCGTGAATACAGACGCCCAGGTGCTGGAGCTGTCTCATGCGCCCAAGCGGATTCAGATTGGACAAAACGTAACGAAAGGTCTTGGCGCGGGAGCCAACCCGGAGGTGGGACGTCGGTCGGTGGAGGAAGATCGGGAGCTGGTGTCGGAGCTGCTGGCGAACTCCGATATGGTGTTCGTTACCGCCGGGATGGGAGGCGGCACCGGAACAGGAGCGGCCCCGGTGGTAGCGGAGATTGCGCGGGAGGCGGGTGCCCTTACGGTAGGGATTGTGACGACTCCGTTCTTGATGGAAGGCACACCCCGGATGCGGAACGCGCAGGTGGGTATCGATGAGCTGAAGGAGCATGTCGATACTCTGATCGTGATTCCGAATGAGCGGCTGCTTACGGTGAGTTCACGGGAGACCACGCTGCGCGAGGCTTTCCGCATGGCGGATGACGTTCTGCTGCAGGCGACGCGGGGCATTTCGGATCTGATTACGGTGCCCGGCGAGGTGAACCTGGACTTCAACGATGTGCGGACGGTGATGATGGAGGGAGGCGACGCGTTGATGGGAACCGGCACTGCTCTGGGCGAGGATCGGGCAAAGGAAGCGGCGGAGAAGGCGATCAAGAGCCCGCTTCTGGACCAGCTTTCCATCGAAGGCGCCAAAGGCGTGCTGGTGAATATCACGGCCGGCAGCGACCTGCGACTCTTTGAAGTGAACGAAGCAGTGTCGGTGGTAACGGAGGCGTCTGGTACAGAGGCCAATGTGATCTGGGGAACTGTGCTGGACGATACGGTGGGCGACGAGTTTCGGGTGACGGTAATTGCCACCGGCTTCCTGCAGGGCGAGAGCCGACGCCGGCAGTCGACGGCGGCTACTGCAGCCAAGGCGGGCACCGGCCGACTCGGTCGCGACGTGCCTGCGTTCCTGCGTAAACGAGCTGACGAGGTCCCTGAAGCGGTGAACGGAAACGGTCATGGGACGAACGGATCGAACGGTACACCTGAAGTGGAAATCGAAACCGACCAGATCGCAAAAGATGTGTCGCTGGACGATCTGGAGTATCCGACGTTTCTGAGGCGGAGGTTGGCGAGGAAATGAGAAGCGGCTGACAGCTGTTAGCAGTGAGCGGTTAGCTTGAGACATCCGGTTTGTCTCAGTGAATGTCAGAGCAGGAGCGAGATAATCGCTTCTGCTCTTTCTTTTTGGTGGTTGCCAAACCGACTAACGGATGTTAGGTGCCCCTAATTCGGTAAAATTCCGCATATAATTCTGTATTTTAATTAAAAAGCAGAACTATATATTGCAATTCGGCTCACGAGCGTGTAAATTGGTGGTTCGAGGACCCAATATGCCCCTGGACACAACCGACAGACGCATTCTGAATCTGCTGCAAGAGGACGGGCGGATGACAAACGCTCGGCTCGCAGAGGAGGTAGCCATATCGCCCTCGGCGACGTTGGAGCGCGTCCGACGGTTGGAGCGATTGAGGGTGATCCTGGGTTACAGGGCCATCGCGAACCCGGAGACCGTCGACTGCGGTACCTCGGCCTTTGTGGCGGTATCCCTTGCGGCGCACGAGAAGCAGGCGCTTGAGGTGTTCGAATCGCGTGTGAGGGAGTTTCCGGAGGTTACGGCCTGCTATCACGTTGCGGGCGGGATGGATTTTCTTCTGAAGGTGGTGGTAAAGGATATTCCGGCCTACCGTGAGTTCGTTGTGAAGCGGTTGAGTCGCCTCCCGAACATCGGGCACGTGGAGACGTCGTTCGTGCTGGATACGGTCAAGGAGACGACGGCCCTGCCGATTCCGGAGCCGGAGGGATGAAGGGGATGAGCGTCGGAACGGGGTGGTCGAAGAGGCGGGGACCGGGGACAGGGAACTGCGGAAGGCGGGCTTGGGTAGAGCTATGGTTTTGGGTGCCCTCGGGCTGGAGCCTGAGGGCGAGGTGTAACGAGGAGGGACCATGATTCGATACGCGATACTGGTGTTTGTTGTTCTTGGCTGTCTTTGGGCAGCAGCGGGCGCCCAGCCTGAGGCGATGAACGAGACATTGGCGCTGGACGTGACGACGCCCTATCCGACGCTTATTCACCTGGCGGTGGAGTGGCGGATCCTCGGTGATGATGACCTGGACGGGGTGGTGTCGGTGCGCTTCCGGGAGATCGGGACATCCGAATGGCGTGATGGGATGCCGCTCAGGCGTGTGCCGAAAGGACGGCTGGCCATTCCCAGGCGCTGGTGGCGTCGGGATGCGGAGGAGGTAGATGGGCCACCTCCTCTTCCAAACAGAATCTTTGAGTGGGCGAACAAGCACTCCGGAAGCCTGTTCGATCTCATGTCCGATACGGAGTACGAGATCGAGCTGTCGCTCCACGACCCGGATGGTGGGGATGCCGTGAAGCGCGTTAGGGCTCGCACGCGACCCGAGCCGCGCGCCATGCCGAACGCTCCCATCACGCGCGTGACGCCGGAAACTCTCAGGACGCTGAAACCGACAGCCGGGGATGTGGTACTGTTGGGCGCCGGCGACTACGGGACTTTCGTGGCCCGATTCGACGGTGAGCCGGGGAAACCGATTGTCTACCGCTCCGATGACGGCGCCGCCCGCTTCACGCAGATCGACCTGATCGGCAGAAGCTACGTTCACGTGGAAGGTGTGACCGTGGTCAATCCCGAGCGGCGCGGAAAGGGCATTGATCTGATGGGTGCAGAGTTCTGCGCGATCCGGTGGTGCACGAGCCGGGCATCCTACGGGGTGAGCGCCTCTTCCAGGCCCGGAGCGCGAAACTGCTACGTCGCCGACAACGACGTAGAGGGGCCCAGCGTCTGGACATCCGAATCGATGGGCGCTAACGGCGACAACCTGGGCGAGGGTATTCGGCTGACGGGGCCGGGCAATGTGATCTGCTTCAACCGCGTGAAAGGATTCCGCGATTGTATCAGCACGATGGAGAGTGGCGCAGTGGAGGACCAGATCTGCGTAGATATCTACAACAACGACATCTACTTGGGCGCCGACGACGGTATCGAGGCAGACTACGCGTCGAGCAACTGCCGCATCATTCAGAATCGGCTGACGAACTGCTTCGTGGGACTCAGCTCCCAGCCGTCGCTGGGTGGGCCCACCTACTTCATCCGGAATGCGATGTACAATCTGGTCTACTCGCCCTTTAAGTTCCACAACCGGAGCACTGGGAATGTGGCGCTCCACAATACGTCGGTGAAGATCGGCGACGGGATGGTCTGCTACACCCGGGCGGTGTTCGACCACAGCTATTTCCGGAACAATCTCTGCATCGGTGGCCCGGCTGGAGAGGAGAAGTGGGGTGGCTATGGTGCGGGACGAGGTGTTCCGGTGTGGATGGCCGCGCCAGGTGATCACAGCGATTTTGACTACGACGCGCTGGGGGCGGTCGGGATGCCGTTCCAGGGAAAGATCGGTGACCAGCGGTTCGAGGGTTTCGACGAGATGGTGAAAGGGCCGCATGAGATGCACGCTCTCCAGGTGGATATGAGCGTATTCGACGGTGTCCTGTTCCCCTCGCCACCGGTCCCGGAACGCGAGGCGGTGGACCTTCGACCGAAGGAGGGGTCATCCGTGGTGGACGTCGGTTTCCGGATCGCGAACGTGAATGACGGCTATGTGGGGGCTGGGCCGGACATTGGGGCGTATGAGGTGGGGGGGGAGCTGCCGCATTATGGACCCCGGGAGAAACGATTGCCGAATGAAGATTAGAGATTGCAGATTTTCGATTTGGGTGAGCAATGCTATGAGTATGGTGACAGAGAACGCAGTACGGCGGCCTGAAAAGCGGTCGTGGGCGGAGCCGTTTAAGATCAAGATGGTGGGGCCGCTGCATATGACATCTCGGGAAGCGCGCGAGGCGGCTATAGCGTCTAACTTTCTATCCGACACGGAGTGACCTGTGAACACCAGACGATTCGGCAAGACGGATATGGAGTTGTCGGAAGTTGGATTCGGGGGGTGGGGGATCGGTGGGGCCTACGGAGAATTGGATCCCAAGATTGCGATTTCGGCACTGTCGAAGGCCGAAGAGCTGGGCTGTAATTTCGTAGACACGGCGGGTGTTTACGGTACGTCTGAGGATGTGCTGGGCAAGTTCCTGCCGGGCCGGAGGGACAAGTGGTACGTGGCGACGAAGTACTCCGGGCAGCCAGAGGGACTCCTGGCGAAGGCGGAGACGCAGCTGAAAACGATGGGCATCGACGTTATCGATTTCTACCAGGTCCACTGGGCGCCGACGCAGGATGAGCGGGAGCTGTGGGACTCCCTGTACGCATTGAAAGAATCGGGCAAGACGCGCTACATCGGCGTTTCACTGCACTGGCCGGAAGACATCGACAATGTGCTGGAAAACGAGGACCTCGATGGGTTCCAGGTCAAGTTCAGCCTACTGGACCCTGAACCCTTCCTGCCCAAGCTCGACAAGATCCGTGAAGCGGGGATCGGCATCATCAACCGATCGAGCCTGCGTGAGGGATTTCTCACCGGGAAATTCAAGGGAGACGAGGCGTTCGACGACCCCGTTCGGAACAGCTACACCCCTGAGCAGGTTAAGGAGACGGTGGAAGCGGCGGAACACTACCGGTTTCTGGAGAAGGACTGTGGGAGTATGGCGGCGGGTGCGGCGCGTTATTGCCTCTCCTTCCCCGAGGTGTCGACCTTGATTATGGGTACGAAAACGGCAGCTCAGGCGGAACAGAATTTCAAGCAGGTGGCCGAGGCGACAATTTCCGACGCCTCGCTGGCGAAGGTTAAGGATCTGGATGGCACGGCACGGGATCACTTTGCGAAGTGGGGGCGAAAGAAGAAGAAATGAGAAGCAGCTAATAACGGATGGCCTGAAGCGATGAGAAGGGCGGGAAGTGGCTTCGTGAAGGAAGCGGCCTCCTGAATGTCTCGCCCTTACCTATACTGTCACCACTTCAAGGGACTGCAGTCATACGCACCGGTAAAGGGACATTCGGCAATGGATCGTATCCGATGGGGTATCCTTGGCTGTGGGGACGTGTGCGAAGTGAAGAGCGGGCCTGGGTTCCAGAAAGCTGACGGATCCGAGTTGGTGGCGGTGATGCGGCGGGACGGGGAGAAGGCGAAGGATTTCGCGAAGCGACACGGTGTTGCCAAGGCATACGATCGCGCCGAGGACCTGGTGGGCGACGCCGATGTGGACGCGGTGTACGTGGCGACACCTCCATCGACGCACCTGGAGCTGTCGATGCTGGCGGCCGAAGCGGGGAAGCCGTGCCTGGTGGAGAAACCGATGGCGATGAACCACGCCGAGTGTCTCCGCATGGTCAACACGTTCGCCAGCCGAAGCGTGCCGCTTTTCGTCGCCTATTACAGACGGGCGTTCCCGAGTTTCCTGAAGATCCGGGATCTGCTTCGTGACGGTGCGATCGGGCGGCTGACCTCGGTACACATCGTTCAGTATGGACGGTTGGCGACGGAGGAGGAGGGGGAGGCGTGGCGCTACCAGTCGGGCGTTGCCGGAGGCGGGCTGTTCATGGACCTGGGCTCTCACGGCCTGGACATCCTCGACTTTCTTGTCGGCCCGGTTCGGGAGGTGGGCGGGTTCTCCGTCAACACGGGTGGCACCTATTCGGCGGAGGATGCGACGGTGGGGAGCTTCATCTGCGATGGCGATGTGCTGGGCACCGGCGTCTGGAATTTCCATGCCGATCATTCGCACGACGAGATTGTGTTCACCGGTGCGGAGGGTGAACTGCGGACGCCGGTCTTCACGAATCGGGATGTAGTGGTCAGGTCGGGTGTGGGAGAAGAGCGTTTTCCGTTCTCCAAACCAGAGCACGTGCACCAGCCGTTCATCCAGACGGTAGTCGATGAGCTGCTGGGTCGAGGGCGGGCGGAGTCGACCGGCGAGACGGGTGCGAGGACGGCGTGGGTGATGGATGCATGTTTGAAGCGCGTTGACCGGTAGTACTCAATGAAGCAGACGGCGACCCCCTTTAGGCGGAGCGGGCATGCACATTCCCCAGTACGGTCTCTTCGAAGCATCGGTTCGAAATGGAAAGGTGTACGAGAACCCATTCGCAGACGTAGAGTTGACGGCTGTTTTTACGTCTCCGACGGGGCGAAGGGTGGACTTCATCGGCTACTATGATGGTGACGGTGAAGGGGGGCAGGAGGGCGACGTCTGGAAGCAGCGGTTTATGCCCGATGAGATCGGCGAGTGGAGCTATGTGCTCTCATTCAACGATGGGTCTGAAGGGTCGGAGGGACGTTTCGAGTGTGTGGAGGAGGGGGCGAAGCCAGGATTCTGGTCGCTCGATGAGGAGAACCCGCACTGGTTTCAGACGGTTCGGGGAGAGCGCTTTATGCCCGTGTCGATGCACGCGTCGTGCGCCATGACCCCCATCGACTGGGAGGACGCTGTTGAGTGGTGCCGGGCGAAAGGGTTTAACACCCTCATCACCAAGACGTTCAATCACTACACCTGGGGAGATGGCTGGCCGAATGTGACGTGCTTCGTCACGGCGGATTTCGAGCGGAAAGAGGTCGACTACGACAGGTTGAATCTGAAGATGTGGCACGAGTGGGATCGGATGATCCAGCACGCAGGGAACCATGGGATCTACATCGGGCCGTTAGACGGGCCGCACGGATACTACGGCGGCCAGGAACGGGGCAAGTATCCTCCCTCGGAACTGGCCTTTTCTCCGTCGATGCGCGATCGATTCGACACGCCGCGCAATCTCAGGATTATTCGGTACATGGTTGCCCGACAGGGCGCGTACTGGAATCTTGCTTACTGGTCGTTGGGAAGTACCGAGGTGTACTACTACGCCGTCGAGGACGAGCAGGAGTTTCTGGAGTATGGCGAGTACTTTGCGTCGATTACGCCGTGGGGGAGAATGATCACGGGACAGGACGCGGAGCAGTGGCACGAATTAGATCGTCGATGGATTTCGAAGCTCAAAATTCCCAACGGTCGAAAACTGAACACGGTTCAGACATCGGTTGAGAATCCGACCCGTCCCCTTTGGGGTGACGCCAGCAACGAGGGAGGGTGGATTGACCAGCCCGAGTGGCAGCAGGCTGGGCTGAACAACGAACTGGCGCTGGACAGTTATGGCGGCTGTCCAGTTCTCACAACGGAGGGTCTTTGGGAAGGCCAGGGACGGGCGGAACAACCCCTCCGCATCATCTGGGGGTTCATCTGCGCCGCCAGCCATGTCATGTGGGCGGACTGGCGTCATGAGAACGAGGACACGACCTACTCGTCAATTGGACGGGATTGGACCCCGGTTAAACCCCTCGACAGGCATTTGTTCCAACTGGACCGGTTGGGAGTGGACTGCGTGGGTGACGACCAGCTGAAGGTGGCGCTCGAGGCACTGGTTGAGCTGGAGTACTGGAAGATGAACCCGGCGAACGAGTTGGTGAAGGGCAGCGATGAGGCCTTCTGTCTGGCCGAGGCAGGCAGCCAGTATGTGATCTACGCGCCGAATGGTGGAAAGGTATGTTTGAACACGGTTGGCATAAGGGGTAAGCTGGCGATGCACTGGCTCGACCCCAGGAATGGCGAACGCCAGGAACTCGTCGAAGCTGAAACGATCTGGCCCCTGTTTGTGGACGCTCCCACCGCCGACGATTGGGTGTTGATTGCCAGAGCATCTGAGGCATAGGCAGCGTTCGTGGGAGGGAGATTTGACAGCCCTATTTTCCATACAAGTGGATAATATAAGGGTGCTGGTCAGGGCTGTTGACTGGGCCGAATCGTCCCCCTATCTTGGAAATGTGCACAGGGGCGCCGCACGTCCGCGGGAAGGACCGAGTCCACCCTGACCTCCCAACATCGCGACAAACAACCTTCTTTCCTGCCTGTCCTGGCGGACAACGGGCGCTTTCGAGAGAGGGTTGCCATGTCCAGAACACTCCCACCACGCCCCAGTCTGCGTCAGCTTCGGCAGCAGGCGAAGGACCTCCTCAAGGCCTACCGCTCCGAATCTCCGCACGCGATCTCCCGTATTCGCAATGCCCTTCATCGACTGTCCGACGCGTCCGACGCTGCGGTGGTTGCTGCTGCGTGCTCGCTTCAGGATATGCAGCATGTCCTGGCCGTGGAGTATGGGTTCGGCACGTGGGCGGCCTTGGCTCGCGCGGTTGAGCAGGTTGTCGATGATCCGCTTGAAGCGGCTCATGCAGCGATTCGGCGCGGTGACCTCGATTCGCTGCAGCGCCTGATCCTGGCCGATTCGGGGATCGTCAATCGCCAGCCGGAGAAGGATGACGGAACGCTGCTGCACACGTCGTCGTTCAGTTCGAATACGGAGATCGTTCGTTTTCTCATTCGTTCGGGAGCGGACGTGTTGGCCCGTTCGGGTGAAGGATGGACGCCGCTCCATACGGCCGCCGAAGGCGATCACATCGAGAATGTGGAGGCGCTGCTCGAGGCAGGAGCCGACGTCCAGGCCGAGGCCTGCGGCGAGGGAGGTACTCCACTTGCCCATGCCTTGTTCTCGGGCGCGCGCCGGACGGCTGACGTTCTGGCGACATACGCGGTGACACCGGCGAACCTGCGCGTCGCAGCGGGTATCGGTGACATGAAACTTCTACGCTCCTTGTTCCGGACGGACGGGATGCTCGCTGACGTCGCCGGCGATGGCCGACAGTTCTACCGGCACCATGCGGAGTACCCGGCGTGGACGCCATCGGATGATCCGCAGGAGATCCTGGACGAAGCGTTCGTGTACGCGTGTTTGAACGGTCGGAGGGAGGCGGTAGAGTTCCTGCTGGAAAAGGGCGCGGATATCGATGCTGTTCCCTATTCGATCAGCGGGGCGCACGCCGCGGTTCAGCGGGGAGACCTGGCGCTTGTTCTGTCTCTGGTGGAGCGAGGCGTCGACCTGACGGTGGTGGATCGCATGCATGGCGCTACACCCCAGGGCTGGGCACACGCCCTCGGGCAGAAGGAGATTGACGATGCCCTGAATCGGTTGAACCCGGGGTTGGGGCTGCCAACTGAATCGGAGGGCGCTCCCACGCTGTTCGATCTGATTGATGCCGGGCTGGAGGAGGCCGTCGCGGCCGCTCTGGAAGAGGGAACAGATCCGAATGCCACGCGGTTGTATGATGTTCCCATAAGTGGGA
>Ga0114996_10003238_pt1 | contig 20372 bp, 14 predicted proteins | sample ArcticOcean_MG_C_4_FD_87039 | JGI IMG/M metagenome (GOLD analysis project Ga0114996, IMG submission 87039) | Marine microbial communities from western Arctic Ocean - ArcticOcean_MG_CB4_134 | ecosystem: Environmental > Aquatic > Marine > Oceanic | place: Arctic Ocean: Canada Basin | collected...
AGGGCGTGTTGATCGAGTCGAGTTTTCCGGAGTCTCAAGCCGAACTGGCCGAGGTATCGGGACATTTGACTCCGAGTGGAACCGCTTGCCAGTTGGCCAAGATTAGTCGTAAGGTGCGAGCGATCGCGGTGCATTTGAAGCCGTCGAATCGTGACGAGTTGTTGTCCGAGCTCGATGCGTTGGGGTACGAGGGTTTGGAGGTCGGTGTGCCTGGGACGGTGTATACGTTCTAGGCCTTCAGTCCCTCTGAAACGCGGTGGTTTTTTCTGGAGTTGATCTGTGGACCGAACGCGATTCGAGAAGCCGCCTCGGTGGTGGGGACCATTGTTGAGTCCATTGGCGGTGCGTCTTTCTGGTGGGTTGCGGCGGTCGATCATCCGGCATGGTCCGAAGGTTGTGGATGTTGAGGTGCGCGGTGCCGAGCACGTGCGTGGTGCTCTGGAGGCCGGCTGTGGCGTGCTGATCACTCCGAATCATTCGGTCCACGGCGACCCGATGGTGGTTTACGAGGCGGCCGGGGAGTTTGGCAGCCCGTTGTATTTCATGGCTGGCTGGCAGGTCCTGGGCCTGGTCAACCCGATCACTCGGGCGTTCCTGCGGCTGCATGGCTGTTTCAGTGTTGATCGCGACGGGACCGATCGGCAGGCATTGCAGCAGGCGGTCGACGTGTTGCAGAACCGCAGCGAGCCGTTGGTCGTGTTTCCCGAGGGCGAGGTGTACCACTGCAACGAGCGAGTGACTCCGTTCCGCGAAGGGCCGGCGGCGATGGCCGTGATGGCCGCGCGGAAGGCCGATCGTGACGTGGTGATCGTGCCGTGCGGCTTGAGGTACTACTACGTCGAAGACCCTTTGCCGGAACTGTTGAAGTTGATGGACGATGTCGAGGAGGCCTTGTTCTGGAGACCGACTCGGGAGAGACCGTTTGCCGAACGACTCTATCGCGTCGCCGACGGCATGCTGGGTCTCAAGGAGTTGGAGTTCCTCGGAGCAGCCAGGCAGGGACTGGTGCCCGAGCGGCTCGGGTTCTTGGCCGATGGCGTGTTGAAACGGGTCGAGGCGAAATACGAGATTCTGGCTGAGGGGAAGACGGTTCCGGAGCGGATCAAGCTGGGTCGTCAGCGAGCGATTTCCGCGATTTCCGCGATTTCCGATGCGGATGAGCAGAGTGCCGAGTACCGAGCGTGTGCCGATGATCTCGACGACTGCTACCTGTGTGCTCAGTTGTTCAGCTACCCGGGCGACTACGTGGCCGAACGTCCGAGTATCGACCGATTGGCCGAGACGCTCGACAAGTTCGAGGAGGACATCCTGGAGCGGCCGACGGCGACAGTGCGAGCCCGTCGTCGTGCGGTTGTGGTCTTTGGAGAACCGATTGTGGTCTCCAGGGAAAAGAAGCGGGACATGGCTTCGGAGCTGACCCGGACCATCGAACACCGCGTGCAGTCGCTGCTCGACTCGGTTCAACTCCCAGAACGCAGTTTCGAGCTGGTCGCACCGCGTGTCGCTTCGACTGCCTGAATCCGTCAACTGGCTCACCGCCAAGGGGCGGAGAGCCAGTTGACGGAATGCCATGGACAATCCACCCGAGTATCAACAAGAATGTGAGCTGTTCTTGGCAGGCACAAAGTTGCTGGCGACCGCCATGCGCTTCCGCCGGTACACGCGGCGTGGAAACCGTTGAGGTCATGGAGTGTCGCAGTGTAGGCTGTTGCCCGAGGTGCGGCGGTACCAATAATGCTGACGGACGCTTCGGCGAGCGGACTTTCGAGTGAGTGTTGCCCGGTTCGGCCGCTTGGCTGTCAGCGAAGAGTGAGTCAGTCACAGGAGTCGTTTTTTCGGCCAAGTGTTTAGTCGAGTTTTCTACCAAGGAGATCAAGATGAAGTGTCTTACAGTTTGCCAAATTGCAGTTCTGACTTTGTTCATGGGTTGCAGTGACACGGCTGAGCCGGAAGGTCCTGATGAGATCGAGTCGCTGGGCGCGTCTGTCAGCCTGGGGATTGCCAACACGATCTGCCCGTTGATGGGTGGCGACGTCGACGAGACGGTGACGACGTCGTGGGATGGCAAGACGATCGGTTTCTGCTGTGCCAAGTGCATTCCGGCCTGGGACAAGCTGAGCGACGAAGAGAAGACCGAGAAGCTGGCCAAGGCGGCTTCCGGCGATGCGGACGGCGGCCACAAGCACGGCGGCCACTCGCATGGTGACGGCGATCACAAGCACGGTGCCGACAAGGATGGTGCCGACAAGGATGGTGCCGACAAGGATGGTGCCGACAAGGATGGTGCCGACAAGCCGGCCAAGTCCGGAAAGTGATTCTTGTTCGAGTTCAGTGAAATGACCCAGCAGTCCTACGGGTCAGGGCAAGGTGGAGTTTAACCGAGTGGTCCGCGACCTGCGCAAAGTGCTGGATCTCGAGGTCGGTTACCACCGTGCCCTGGCCGACTTGGCCACGGCGCTTGCTCGCGTCGACCAGGCTGTTGGGGCCGAGTAGTGGCGGCCGGTCAGAGACCGGTCTCGCCGGATCGGGACCCGTTCAAGAACCCGCCGAAAACTCCAGGCGGATCGTCGTCTTGGCGTCTAGAGTTCCGGGTTTCAGCGACTTGCGCTGGTATTGGACCGGGCGGTCTTGTCCGACCTTCAGAGTGAACGGTCCGTTTGAATAGACCGGTGGTCGAAAGCGGTTCGATGGTGTCCGCACGGTGTAGAGTGTTTCGCCGGTCGATTCATCGACGACCTGGACGACGGCCGAGTCGGACTTGGGGAAGTGCAATTCGGGCAACCAGCCGGTCGGTTTGCGTCCGTCGTTGTCTCGCATGGAAAACGTCACTGGCCAACCGGGGAACTGGCCCGTGTCGCCTTGTCGGACATCGGAGAACCGTGGCCAGCACTCGAATGTGACTGTCTGTTTCGTCTTATGGAATCGGACGATCCCATACCCATCGCCTCGTTTTCGGACGTCGCTTCGCTCTGGCGGGTTGGCGTAGGCGAGCATGCGAATGTGGTTTCCCAGTCCGTCGCGATAGTCACCGGTCCAGGGCAGCGAGCTGTTGAGGACGGGATTGGGTCCGGCCTGTTGCGATTGTGGCTTCCACCATCGGCCGTAGATCGTGTTGGCGATGGCTGGAGTGGTGAATGCATAGGGTCCGTCGGAGGCTGCGTCGATGCCGTGTTTGACGACGACACCCAGGTGCTGATCTCCGCAAATGTGAGGTGCCCAGGCGCGGCGGATGGCGGTGAGTGCCGTGTTGCGACCTGTCTGCGGCCAGCCGTTGCAATCGAGATCGGCGAGCAGTCGGTTGCGGGGTCCTCCGTGCAGGTGCACGGCTCCGCAGAACGCGGTTTGCGAGAGCACGCATTTCATTCGCGTGTCGGTCCAGTCCTGGCTCCAGGAGTCCAGGAACTTCAGCTGTCGGTTGCCGAGCAGTTCCAGGCCCTTGAGATCGATGGCCGATCGGTCGTAGTTCGGGTCGTTGATATGGTCGGGTCGAGGCCCCATTTTGGGGATCTTGCCCTTGGGGCCGCTCTTGAACTTCCGGTCTTCGAGGATGGCAAAATCGATGCCGCCGACTCGCAGGCTGGTGTAGTAGACTCCGATCTTGCGGAGCACGGCTGTGGGATCGAACGCATCGGGCAGGTGCCAGGTCTGGCAGCGTTGGACCATGTTCACGTAGCGAGCGGGGTAGAAGTAGCCACCGCCGGGTCCGGCCGACGTGGCGGCCTTTTTACCGTATTCGCCCCAGATGTTGCCCTGTCCAATGTCGTGGTCGTCGGGGATGGTGATCACCGGTCGGTCGCGGAGGATGTCTCGGAACTGGACGCCCCATTCGAGCCAGCCGAAGGTGTGCTGGGTGTGGTGGTACGACTGGTCTCCGGCAAAGAACAGCAGGTCGGGGTCCTGGCGTTTGAGGTTGTCGACGATGCGGGTTCGCGGACCGGGGCTGCGGCTCGAGTTGCACGAGAGTGCTCCGACAATGATCACGTCCTTGTCGGTGGGGTCGCGACGCACCAGTCCGTCGAAGGTCGCTCGAGGCCCAAAGCGGACGCGGTAGCGGACGTTCTTGCTGTTGTCCCAGTTCTCGATCCGAAAGTGAGCACTCCAGCCCAACTCGTGGACCTTGGCACGAGCCGCTTCTGTCCAGGTCTCGCCCGTCTGAAACTCCAACCGAACCACCCGGGGCTCATCCGGCAACAGCGGGAACAACTGGGCGGTCAGTTTCAGGACGCCCTGGTGATGTGTGTAGATGGCAAAGGCGAGCACCTGATCGCGAGGCACCATCAGGCGAGGTTTCATCTTGCCTTTGGGTTTCCACCATTCGCCGGTCGCGTGGGAATCGAGGCGAGGGAACGTGGGGCCAAAGGGCTGTTTCTCGACCGCCAGACCCGTTTGGCCAAGCAGCGTGATCAACAAGAACAACTGCAGCAGCGCGAACGGGCGATTCATCGTGCGGTTCCGGACTGGATTGGGGAATCCAGTGTCCCAAGCCGGAGCAAAGTGATCAACCAGGTGGGCAGCAGCCGGCCGCGACCATCAGAACTTGGTCAGGAGTTCCACACGGGCTCCAGGCGAGGTGCCTCGAGACTCGCTGTTGGCGATGAACGAGTCGATGACGAAGACCAGGTGTTGTCCGATCGCCTTCTGGTAGCGGATGCCTGCGGCCAAGGCTGCCTGTCCGCTGTTGTCGGTATCGGTTCGGCCGGCCAGTTCGACGACGACCTGTTGTCTGAGCTCATCGAAGAAGACCTGGTAGCCGATGCTACCACCGACGGCGTTGCTGGCCGCGTTGGACAGGGGTGCTCCGTAGCGGCCCAGTCCGGCGGCCGAGAACAGCAGTCCGGTTTGACCGAGCGGTCCGCCGGCCAGTGGTCCACGAGCGGCGGACGAGAATTGGCCATTGGCCCAGAATCCGTTGACGTAGACCAGGTCGTAGGAGTGGTGCGGGGTCCAGGAGATCTGGCTGAAGACGAGTTCGCCTCGGCCGGCCGCCGCGGTTTCTCCGTTGGTCGGGTGCGACGCCAGGAGGTGGAACCGGGTGTTGTAGGTGTTGTGGAATCCGTTGAGTCGTTGAGTGGCACTGAGTCCGCCAACCAGCAGGCTACCCGACGGGTCGTCGGTGTCGAGATAGACGGCGTCGAGGTTGACGGTACTTAGAGCGAAGTCACTTTCGGTCGTGATCCCGAACAGTCTCGCTCGATCGTCCGGGCTGTTGTCGCTGCGGTTCACCTTGTTCCAGGCATGAAACCCGGTGATTCTCAGGTTGAGATTCCCGTCGCCGTAGAGTGTATTTCGGGTCAGTGTGACGGCGTCGATCCTGTCTTCGTTGATCAGCAGGCCGCGTTGCAGCACGAGAGTTTGCCGTCCGACGGAGAAGCCGATGTCGAGCATTTCGGAGTCGGAGCGATCGAGGTTCGGGAAGATCTCGCCAAGATCGCCTTCGAAGAACAGGGTCTGAATGTCATCATTCCATCCGTCTCGCGTGTCGCCACCAAGGAAATCGCGGCTCTGGAAGACTCGGCGGTTGCCCTGTTCCTGATCCAGCGGCCGCAACCCGACGAGCACGCGTTCGGTGCCCGAGAGGTTCAGTTGAGTGAACAGGTCGAGACGGCTGGCCCATTCGCTGACCGGTCGCCCGGGGCCGCGGTTGTCGAAGTAGTTGATCCCGGTCCGGAACGACCCAAAGACCCAGACCGACGGTCGCCAGACTGCTCCGGTCGGCAGTTCGATTCCCGGTTCGAGTTGACCGGGAGCGAGGAACTGTTCGTTGAGTTCCAGCAACAGGGGAGGTCGTTTGGGGATGGGTTGCAGGCCGATCGCGTGTTCCGAGAGTTCGGTTTCGGGCTCGACGTGTTGTTCGTCAAGCAGTTCGGTGAGCAGTTGCACCAGTGGATCGTGTGGTCGGCTGATTGTGTCGGTGAGCGATTCGGCGACAAGCCAGAACAGGGTGGGATGTTGATCGTGGATCGAGTCGCCGGCGTGGTGTGCGATCGGGTCGCTGTGGGTTTCGGCCGACGGTTCTTCGGCGACGGCACTGGTGGTCATCGTGCAGGTCAGCACCGTCGCGCACGCGGTCACCAGCACCAGTGACAGGAGCCTGGTGAGGGATCGTATCGAGGTCAGGCGGGGCGTGTTCACAGTTGGTGTCCAGGAGTGATGCGGAGACGGTCGGGCTCCGTCACGGGTGGTGTTCGAGTTGGTGGTGTCCAGGTCCGAGGCGTGCTATCAGCGAACCTGGGATTGGGCGTTGCGTTCGTGCAGGACCAGGTGCCCTTCTCGGACGCGGTTGGCGACTTCACGGGCACTGAGGCTGTAATCGAACCCGGCGCTCGAGATGATCTGGATCAGGTTGACCGGCACCATGGCGGCGATCAGCTTGACGTTGACCTGGTAGGGTCCGGTGCCAGTCAACCGATTGGGTGGCACGAGGTACCTGGCCTGTCGTGTTCCGCCGGGTTCGATATTCTGCTTGTGTTTTCGGGCGCTGACCGGGCGGCCGAGCACAGTGAACGGTCGAGTTGCCGGTCTGACGAACGGCAGTGGATCGATCGAGAACGGAATCGGGAGCACCTGCTCGCGTTCTCCACCTCGCAGGTTGCGGGTGACGAACTTGGACTGCAGCGAGAACAGTTGTCGGTCGAGAGGCAGTTTGCCGTTGTGGACGTAGAGCGAGTGAGAGTCTCGGACGTCGTGGTTGGGGTCGAGGTCACCGGAGCGAAACACGACATGCCCGTCGCTGTCGCTGACGGTGACCTGCAGGAACACCAGTCGTTCGGCATCGAAGCCGGTTGGGACACCGTGGCCGTTGGTGCCGTTTGCGACCTGGACTTGGAACGACAGGCCGCGTTGACTGACGTGAAGGTGTTCGATATTGCCGAGTTGGTAACCGGCACTGAGAATCTGGTGTCGTCGCCGGTGGGCTTCTCGCAACAAGTCCAGTTGGTTTCCGAGTATTCGGCGAGCCAGGAATCGATTGTGTGGTTGGTTCCAAGGTGCCGGGAAGCTGTCTGCTGCCGGCTTGGCGGCTTCGGCGGCGGGTGTTCCCCAGCCGGTCTTTTCGTTCAGAGCCTGCCGGTAGTCGAATTTCAACCATTCATCGATCGTTGCGAGGCCCGTGTCGAGCGGTCCGGCATCGGCTGTTTTCACAGCCTCGGGATTGTGAGGGAACAGTCCGGGGTGCACGATCGAGTAGTCTGGGCCAATCATCATGTGGCTGGTGCGCCGTCGTGGCGGGGTGACGGAGTTGCCCACTTTGGCGATCGGGCCTCGGTCATAGCCTTCTGCCTTTCCGGGCACGCGGCCCATGTGGCAGTCCTGGCAGGTTGTCGAATCGCGTCGTGCTGACGGAGAGCTCTTGTACTCGCTGAACGCGTCTTCGAGCCGGAACCCGGTCGGAGCGAACACATCGTGACAGGTGCCACAGAATCCCGACTTGGACATTTGCCAGAACGGTTCAACGTCTCGATGGACAACTCGTCCACGGGTCTTCGGATCGAAAGATGTCTTGAAGACTCCGTACTTGTCCGGGTCGGCCAGCACGTTTTCGAGGACTTCGTTGCCCAGTGGCCCGTAGATGGGTTGTGTGGCATCGCCGCGGACGAGTGCCTGCCGTCCGGCACCCTTGCCCCACGCCTGGTTGACGCGATGGCACACGACGCAGGTGACACCTTCGCGTGAAACAGGATGCCGTTTGGAGTTGGGGATGGCGATGGGTTCGTTGCGGGCCATGCCGACGGGAGTGTGGCAGCGGATGCAGAAATCGCCCAGGGTTCCGTTGGTCAACTGCAGCAGTCGTGAAGACATCGCGTTGAAGACCGGGCTCAGTTGCGAGTACGCATGCGGCGACACGGACCATTCGCGGTAATGCACCGGATGGCATGTCCGGCACTTGCTGGCCGACGGATACGGGTCGTCGCCAAAGACTGCCGCGTGGGCTCGATCGACGGCATGACGCACCACGGCAGGTTGAGCTGCTTGGGATACAGTTTGCTCGATCTGGTGGACAGGCTGACCCGGGGCGGCGGCGGTGATTGTGGGGACCGGTGTGACCAGTTTCGTCGACGGTTCGTCGGCCGAGAGGATGCCGACAACCAAGCCAGAAAGAGAAAGCAGCATGGACACCGTGGCCCATTTCGCTGCTCGACCAGATTCATCACGACCCATCGCTATACACTCCCTCGCTCGACACGTGCCGCCCGAATTGCTGTTTTTCGGGCTGTAGGGTTTCTAACGCTCGTGTCGTCTGTACCTGCTGGAATCGTCCGGATCCCGGTCCATTCCGAACCCATTTCTTCATCCGGCGGTGTCAATCCCGCTCCAAGTGGTTCGACTTTGACGATTGTGAGGATTGTTCGGGTCGTGCCGGCCAATACAGCAAGAAGTCGGGGTTTGGGGGACCGCTTGACATGGGGATTGCGAGCGGTAAGGCTGCTCGCTGTCATCGAGATACCTGCGTCAAGTCCGGTCTAATCCGCCGAGCCACTCCATGGAGCCAGTTCAGCTTGCTGCCGTAGTGATTCTGGCTTTGGTGGCTCTGCAACTTGCTCAGTACGTTTACGCTACGACGCAGCGATTCCGTCGCGACGCTGCTTGCGATCGGCTGTCGCGGGTGTTGTTGGACGAGCAGATTGCAACGGCGAGCGAGTTGCGGATTCAGCGTGAGCAGGACCATTTGTGCTGGAACGGGACGCGGAAGTTTGCGGTATCTCGCAAGGTGACCGAAGCGGCCGGTGTTTGTTCGTTTTACCTGACTCCTCATGACGGCAAGCCGTTGCCGTTGTTTCGTCCTGGTCAGTTTCTCACGTTTCGGATCCGCATTGCGGGCCAGGAGCAGCGTCGATGTTATTCGCTATCCAGTGCTCCGGATTCCAGCAGTTACCGCATCACGATCAAGCGGGTACCCGCACCGGGCGACCAGCCCGAGCTACCAGCGGGGGTGGTCTCGAATCACTTTCACGACCAGGTTCACGAGGGTGACCTGTTAGATGTCGAAGCACCTCGAGGCAGTTTTACGCTCGAGCGGAGAGACCGTCAGCCGCTGGTATTCTTGGCTGGTGGCGTGGGTGTCACTCCGTTCATCAGCATGGTCGCCGCAATGGCGGCCGCCGGAAGCACACGAGAGGTCTGGCTATTCTACGGGATCCGTGATCGAGGCGATCTGGCGTTCCAGGCCGAGCTGGACGCGTTGATCGAACGTCATCCGTACTTGAAGCGAGTGGTTTGCTACAGCGACGTGGCGGAGGAGGAATTGGCGGATTCCGAGAACGAGCATGCTTCGTTCATTTCCATCGACCTGTTGAAGCGTTATCTCGAATCGAACAACTGCAAGTTTCTGCTCTGCGGTCCGCCTGCGATGATGACCAGCCTGATCGATGCGTTGCACGAGTGGGGCGTGCCCAAGGATCAGGTGCAGACCGAGTCGTTTGGTTCGGCTTCGGCCAAGGCGTTGACTGAAACCACACCAGGCGAGTCGACCGACGCATCGTCGCCGGTGGCTGGGACAACGGTCACCTTCAGTCGCACGGGCAAGTCGAGCGTTTGGGACAACACGGTGACGAGTCTGCTAGAATTGGCCGAACGGACTGATGTGGAGATCGCTTCTGGTTGTCGCACGGGCAGTTGCGGCAGCTGCAGGGTAGCCATCAAGTCGGGGAATGTGCGATACAATGTCGAGGCGGATGCCGATCACGAGGAACGCACTTGTTTGGCCTGCATCGCGGTCCCTGACGGCGAACTGGTTCTTGACGCGTGAAGCGACGAGTCGCCTGTAGTGACCGAAAATCAAAGGATCATTTAACATGAACCGACTTTCAAGAATACTCAAACTCCACATTCTGTCGCCGATTCTCGGCGGCCTGATGTTGCTGGGCGCTGTCGGAGCCATCGCGGTGCTGGCTCCGGCCACCGAGGCTGTTGCTCAAGCTGGCGGCGCCGACGCTGGTTCGACAGAGGCCAAGCCGAGCCGCGTGGATCCGGCCAAGGTGATGGGGTTTGGGAAATGCGTGGATTGCCACGCGGGTCCGGGCAAGGCGGGTCACAAGTCCGAGACGGGCGTCTGGATGAAGAGCAAGCATTTCAATTCCGAGAAGACCCTGGATGCTCCGAACGCGGCGAAGTACGCCAAGAGCCTGGGGATTTCTCTGGCCAGTCTGCGTGTCGATTCGATGTGTGTCAGTTGCCACGCGACGGTGAAGTTGAACGCTGCCAGCAAGCCGGTGGCCGTGTCGGGAGTATCGTGCGAGTCGTGTCATGGCGGCGCGGGTGACTGGTTGAACCAGCATGGTTCGTATGGGCCGAAGGGGACGACGCGTGAGGCCGAGACGGCCGAGCATCGCAAGAGTCGAATTGCCGGTTGCCGCGAGGCCGGCATGATCCGCAGCGACGACCTGCATGGGATCGCGACCAATTGCCTGGGTTGCCACGTGATCGACAACGCCAAGTTGGTGAAGGCTGGCCACAAGGAGCGAAGTGACTTCGAGTTTGCGTCGTGGTCCAGTGGCGAAGTCCGGCACAACCTGTTTCTGAATCCTCAGAAAAACGCCGAAGCGCCGACCCTGTGGGCTGCTCGCGAGGGCGGCACAGCCGCGAATCGCAAGCGGGTCAAGTGGGCGATCGGGATGTTTGTCGAACTCGAGGTTCTGCTTCGGGCGCGAGCCAAGCTGACCGATGCCGATGATTACGACCAGGCCGAAAAGTTGTATGGACGCACCAACACGCTGATCGGCCGTCGGGCACTTCGGTTGGTGCCGCACGACGAAGCGACCATGACTGTTGCGATTGTCAAACCGATTCAGCAGATGATCTTCGAAGAAGACCCCATGCCACGAGACGCCAAGCTGTTTGGTGATGCGGCTGATGAGGTGGCCCGGTTGGCTCGGGCCTTTGTGACGAACCACGACGGGAGCAAGCTGGAGACCGACAAGATCAAGCTCTTGATCGAGAAGCTGGTACCGAAGGGGGCCGTGTTTGAACCGAAGTGACGTGGCCTGGGTCGCGTCGTGTCCACTGGCCCGCGTGTTGTCGTTTTGTGTCGACCTGCCCACCTGCCCACCTGCCCACCTGCCCACCTGTTCATTCCTCCGGCGGACGAGACTTTCGCGCTCATGGACTCACCTCAAAAGGGACTCAAGCGTCCTCAACGCTGGGACATTCCGTTTTGCGACGACATGGACGATGCGGATGTTGAGCGGGTGCTGGCCGCCGAACCGTTCAGCAAGCTCGACGGCTCGAAGTTCCGCGGCAAGGTGACGCTCGAGGGCATCATCAAGAACGACGCCCGGCTGATGCGATGCCAGCCGGGTCAGATCATTGTTCGCAACGGCGACTGGGGCAATTCGGCCTTCTTTATTCTCTCGGGTGCCGTCCGCGTCGAACTGGGAACCGTGTCTGATGCGGGTGTTTCCAGCGAACCGATCGATGTGGGTCGGCGAGACGTTCAGCGTAAGAGTCTGTTTCAGGTGGTCGCTCAGCTCTGGAACCGGCACCCCGAGCCGGAATACCGGGGCGGCGGCGATGCTGCAGCCGGGGTCGCATCGGTTTCACAGGGAAGCGGTGAAGAGACGCGAGTCTACTTGGCGGATGTCAATGCGGTGCTCGACAAGCACCTGACCGCCCGCATGGAAGCGCCTCACTTCTTTGGCGAAATCGCCGCCCTGGGCCGAACTCCTCGGACAGCCACGGTGTTTGCCGAGGGCGAGGTGGAGTTGCTTGAAGTGAGGTGGGGGGTTGCGCGACGTCATGAAACGTGACGAAGCACTGAAGCAACAGATCGACCAGGCGTTCCGCGAACGGGCACTCCTATCGTTTCTTCGATCCAACCGACTGTTCGAGCATCTTGACGACGAGCAACTTAGCACGATCTGCGACACGGCCATTTTCGAGACGTTCGGGGAATACGATTCGGCTCGGCCGTTCAAGGACATGGCCCAGCAGGGTGTCGATTCGGGTTTTGAAGGTGAACCGCTGGTTGCTCGGGAGGGTGGTTATCCTGACGGCTTGATCCTGATCCGCAGCGGCCTGGCGAGGCTCAGTCACAAGCATCACCACGGCCATCGCACGGTCGGGTATCTGTCGCCCGGCCATACCTACGGCTTTGACGAGATTCGGGCCAGCGCGGGCCAATCGTCTCATGCCGAACTGAAAAACTCGTTGCGGGCGATCGGATTCCTTTCCGTCGTCGTCATCCCGACTCACCTGGTCGAGGAACTGCTGTTGACGAAGCCGTCGGCCGTGCCGGTTCCAGCTGCCAAGCCCGGTCCGGCTGACCCGCGGGACCATGCCGACCATACCGACCATACCGACCATACCAGTGACGCATTTCTCGAGTTCCTGGTCGACGAGCGGTTTGTGCAGGGCACGGCTGCGATGGTCATCGACCTGGATCGTTGCACTCGATGCGACGACTGTGTTCGGGCCTGTGCTGCGACTCACGACAACAATCCGAGGTTCATTCGTCACGGCCCGGTCCACGACCATTTCATGATTGCCACGGCGTGCATGCACTGTTCGGACCCGGTCTGCATGATCGACTGTCCGACCGGAGCGATTCACAGCGATCAGCTCGAGGGCCAGGTGGTCATCAACGAGGCGACCTGTATCGGCTGTTCGTCGTGTGCCAACAAGTGTCCGTACAACGCGATCCGCATGGTCGAGGTCCGTGACGAGCGGGGTGGATTCTTGCGCGAGGCGTCGAGCAAGCCGTTGGTGCAGGCGACGAAGTGCGATTTGTGTGTCGATCAGCTGGGTGGTCCGTCGTGCCAGAGTGCCTGTCCACACGATGCACTGTTTCGTGTTGATCTGAACCAGTTCGAAACGATCGAGAGCCTGGTCAGTTGATGAAGAGCCTGTCGATTCGCCGCCGGCGCAACCTGGGCATCCTGTTGCTGTTGTCGATTGTCGTGATCGTCATCGACCGGTTGCTATCGGTGTCGTTGTATCCGGTTGCCTTTGTGTCTGGCTGGCTGTTGTTTTCGCTGGTGGCGTTGTTGGCTGCCTACAACATCAGAAAGAAGCTGCCATTTCTGCCTTTGGGCAGTTCGTCAACCTGGCTGCAGTTCCACATTTATGGAGGGTTGTTGAGCGGTGTCGTTTTCGTCGTGCACATTGCCGGCCGGGTTCCAAACGGTGGTTTCGAAGTCGTCTTGTCGGCGTTGTTCCTGGGGGTGTTTTTCAGTGGAGTGATCGGTCTGTTGTTGTCGCGATGGATTCCGCCTCGGCTGACCACTCGAGCACGAGATTCTCAGGAGGTGCTGTTCGAGCGGATCCCGATTTTTGTGCGTCGAATCCGTGACGAGGTGGAAGCGATGGTTCTGGAGTGTGGTTCGCAGGCCGAGTCGACGGTGGTCCCGGCGTTTTATGCGTCCCGCCTGAAGTCGTTTTTCGAGCGGCCGAGGAACTTCTGGAGTCACGTATTGCACCTCCAGCGACCGCGATTGAAGTTGCTCAGGGAGATCCAGTCGCAGGAGGGCTATTTGTCCGAGGTCGAGAAGTCGGTGATGGGTGACATGGTTGAGCGGGTGAAGCAAAAGGACGATCTCGACTACCAGTACGCTTTGCAGGCGTTGCTGAAGTACTGGTTGTTTGTGCACATTCCGTTGACATCGGGATTGTTGGTTTTTGTGGTGTTTCACCTGGTGTTGGTTTATTCGTTCGCCGGAGGCATTCGATGAACGATCCGCTTCAATCTTTCGAGCACAAGGACAGTTCCTACGAGCGTCCGGATCGGCCCTGGGTATGCGGTCATCTGTCGGATGGCCAGCCGTGTCCGGTTGGTCCGGATGTGCGGGGTCAGTGTCAGGCTCACCATGTCTGCGTACCGGCACCGCAGGGAGACGGTCATCAGTGTGTACGGCCGGCGGCGTGGGGCGGACGTTGCGAAGCCGGCCCGTTGGCCGATGGCAGTTGTTCGGAGCAGGTACCACCGTGTTCTCCGGTTCGGAGCCTGCTGGCCAGGCGCAAGCGGCTGACGATCCTGTCGACGGCCTTGGCTCTTGGGTGTTTGGCGTTCCTGTTCGGAGGTGGTCTTTCGCAGGGTGAACCGGGCACCAGCCAGCCCACATGGGCGGGTCGTCTGCTGTCCCCGGGCAAACTGACCGAGGCTCACCGCAGCTTCCGCCACGATTGTGGGACCTGCCACACGGCGGGGAATGATGGGATCATCGAGTGGAGCAGTTCGGCATTATCGGGACATGCCGGCGCGCAGGAGAGTCGTCGGTGTTTGAAGTGTCATGACGACTTTGAAGACAAGTACGCATTGTATCCGCACAACCTGTCGCCGGGCCGGTTGCAGGCGATCACCAAGCGGTTGCAGGACACCGGGCGCGAGACGGCCGGCTTGATCGAGCTGGACCTGGCCAGGTTGGTGGCCAACGTTCCGGTCGGTCACGAAGGCGCTCTTGTTTGCAGCACGTGTCATCGCGAGCATCGCGGTCGACAGGCCGACCTGACTCACATGACGAACCTGCAGTGCCAGCGGTGTCACACGAGCAGTTTTCACAGTTTTTCTGACGGGCATCCCGAACTGGTCGACTATCCGGCTCCGGCACGCAGTGGCTCGTCGTTCGATCACAACTCGCATTACGGGCAGCACTTTGTCGAGTTCACCAGAACGATGCCGGATGGTGTGAAGCCCGAGTCGTGTTTGTCTTGTCATCAGGACGACCGGTCGGGCGGATTCAGCGTGTTGAAGCCATTCGCCGAGAGTTGTGGCAGTTGTCATTCTGGCCAGATCCAGAGCGATGCCTTGCCGGGCATCGCCTTTCTGAATCTGCCGGTCCTGGATCTCGACAGCGAGAATGGCAGGAAGTTGAGCCAGGCGATCGGCAAGTGGCCGGTGACGGGGCGACTGTTGGGCCCGGACACGTCGTTGTCGCCCTTCATGATGGTGCTGTTGTCTGCCGATGCGGGGATTGCCAGGACGTATCGGTCGATCCAAGACAACAGGATCAACTTGCGGGATCTGGGTGGTGTATCGGCCGAGACGTTGTTGGAGGTCGAGCGATTGGTCTTGGCGATCCGTAAGCTCTGGGAGGATGTGGCCGAGGGTGGCGAGTCGGTCTTGCGAGCACGATTGCTGGCCGTGTTGGGCGAAGACGTGAGTGGTTCTGATCTGGCTGATCTGACGGTCGGATGGTCTCGTCGGACGATCCAGGATTCGATTGGCCGTTGGCTGATCGAGGAGCCCGAACCGGATCCGAAGCCGCAGGATTCGCCTCGGCCGAACGAGGCGTCGGCCGCGGCCGCTGCTCCAGCCGAGCGGCTCGAGTCGGGTCAGCAACCGACCGACCGACCGACCGAGCAAGGTTCGAAGCGGGGCTGGTATGCCGACGATTCCGATTCGTCGATCCGTTACCGTCCGACCGAGCATGCCGACCGGTTCTTGCGTGCGTGGATGGAGGTTGCCGTACGGCTTCAGTTGCGAGAGTCGGGTCGGGTGTCTGACGACGGTGATGGTCGACGTGCGTTGCAGTGGATATTGTTGGAGCTGTCGGGTCCGTTTCAGGTCAGAAGCGGTCGATGCATGAAGTGTCACACGGTCGGGCAGACCGAAGGGCCTGCGTCTCGGATCGTCTGGAGTCCATTTTCGTCGTCGGGTTCAGGATCCCGGTTCGTGAAGTTCTCGCATCGACCTCACCTGACCTTGAAGATGACTTGCCATAGTTGTCATCCGATCCGTCGGCCGTCGGAGTCCGACTTGTCGTTGGTGGGACGGGAGACTGCGATGGCTCGAGTTGTTTCGGACATCGCGGGCAATCCGTTTGGCGTGCTGAGCAGCGGCCTGCGGTCGATGCAGCGCGAGCAGTGTGCCACGTGCCATACTCGGCAGAGGGTGGGTGACAGTTGTCTGAAGTGTCACAACTACCACATCGACCGCATTTCCAAGCCGGGGTTGCCGCACCCGCGTTTGTGAGTTTTGGTGACTGCCTAGATGTTTGATGTTGTTTTCGACCGTTTGAAGGGGTTTGTCTTTCGTGTTCTTCGGGAGCGTGGGGTGATTCTCTGTCTGCGGCGGACTCAGATGGACAATCGGGAGATGAACCAGAGTTACACGGACGGGGCCTACCAGATTCTGCTCGACGACTCGGTGCGGAACGTTGCTTACGAGACGGTGATCAGGAAGCTGGTGTCCGGCAAGCGGGTGGTCGACATTGGTACGGGGGCGAGTGCGGTATTGGCTGAGATGTGTGTCCGGGCGGGTGCCGAGAAGGTGTATGCCATTGAGGAGAACTCGCAGAGTCTGAAAACCGCACAGCGGCGAATCGAGCGGTCTGGCATGGCGTCGGACATCGAACTGGTGTCGGGCTTTTCGACCGATGTCGAACTGGCCGAGCCGTGCGACGTACTGGTCCATGAAATCGTCGGGTCTGTGGGCAGTGCCGAAGGCATGACGCTGGTGGTCAATGATGCCAAGCAGAGGTTTCTGAGTCCGGACGCCGAGTTCATTCCGCATGCGTGTACGACCTGGATCTGTCCGGTGGAACCGCTGAAGCTACCGCTGCTGGATGCCGCGATCAGCGGACTGGGCCAGCTGCTGTTTTCATTTCAGCAGGCCGACCTGTACAAGGTCTTCAACTTTCCGCCGGGGAATGTCCTGGGGCCGGCTGCGGAATTCGAGACGACCGTGTTTTGCGAGGACATGCCGCTGACGGATTGTCGGGAACTGGAGTTGGTCATTTCCCGGGCCGGCGACTTGGAAGGCCTGGTGTTGTTTCTCGAGATTCACGTGGACCAGCAGACGGTGATCAACAGCCTGCATCAGCGGACCAACTGGTCGACGCCCTACGTGAAGCTGTTCAGCAAGCCAATCGCGGTGGTCGAGGGTGATGTCGTCCATGTAACGGTTCAAAGAGAACTGTCGACGACGCAACCGAAGTACGAGTTGGATGTTCGCATCTGCCCGAAGACGAGTGGGGTTGAGCTGACTCGTCACTTTGCCTGGCAGGGAAACTGAGCGGCATCTGGCGTCTAAGAAAAACACGCAAGTGGTCACGAGGACATCACTTGCGTGAGAGCCGCCGAGACCGCCATTGCGTCGGCTCCCCCCACGTCCGTAGCGTCTCACGTGGGCTGACGCTTTCGCCTTGAGCGGGGAGTGAGGCCGTCCTGGCCATCATCAACGCGATGAAGCGTGGCTAAACCGTTCCCGCCGGAAATGGAATCCGCGCCCCCACCCCTCGCTCGGCGGGTACCGGGAGATAACGCGTGTTCACGGAGGCGTCATGCCTGGAGCAGGTGGAGCAAGGACGATCCGTGGCGGGCGTCTGACCCCGGCGGGTGCCCGAACCTGAGTTTTTCACAACGGGCTGCTGGCTCGCGGTGGCGTCAGCGGACCTGGGTGGCCTGCTGCAGCTTGACGGTGGGCGGCTTATCCATCACCAGGGCCGCGTGCGAGTAGTAGGGGTAGACGCTCCACTCGACACACGCGATCACATCGGGCAGTCCATCTCCGTTGTAGTCACCGATCCAGGGATGAGGTCCGTGGTTGGTGATGCGGATCGCTCGGCCATAGCACTTCATGGTGCGGGGGGCGTCAAAGAGCGGGCTGGTACGGGTGCCGACGTTGCGGAGCAGGTAGATGCTGCCCCCCTCGAGCGTGCCGTGGTGCGAACCGGCGATGCTGTAGACCAGATCGAGCAGCCCGTCGCGGTCCCAGTCGACGGGCCGGAACGACTCGCTCCAGACGGCACGTCGCCCGGCCACGGCTCCGGTCAATTCGCGACCGTCCTTGAGCCTGACGATCGAGTCGCGTTTGAGTTTCAGGTTGCCGCGTCCGTCGCGGTACTGTGTGTACAGTGCGGCCCTGAGCACCGAACCCTCGCAGGTGATCACATCGAGCAGTCCGTCGCCGTTGAAGTCGGCCACGGCGGCACCGGTTCGCCAAAAGAACGGGCGGTTGGGTTCGGTGGGATAGATACCGTTGTTGGAGCGTGACGAGGCGGCTCGGGTGGCCGAGAGCGTCTTGAGTTCCGGCGAGTCGGGGAAACCGTCGCAGAGGACCTGTTGCCGAGGTCCGAACTTCGGAGGCTGGCCTCGCTTGGCGATATTTCGGAACCAGAAGATGCGGTTGGTCTCGTTGGGGCAGAACAGGTCGGGCCGACCGTCGGCGTCCCAATCGACCAGCACCGGGTAGGGGTAGCCCATGTTGTGTCCGCTGGCGGGTGAGCCGAGGATCGGGTTACGGAGCAGCCGCAGCGGGGTGCCCATCGATGTGATCCGGCGGGCGTTTTCGTAACGGGGAGACTCGTCGCTGCCGCTGTTGATCACGATTTGAGGCCAGCCGTAGCCGCCGCCGACCAGCAGGTCCTGGTCGCCGTCGTTGTCCCAGTCACAAAGAGATGGCCAGGCCTGGTCCGAGAGAGACAGCACCGCATCGGGCGACTCGGCCCGGCCTATGCGCCGGAAGCGGGGAGCCGATGTGTTGTCTCCCGTCGTGGCCTGCTGGTAGAGGACCAGGTGCTGGTAGGCGTTGTGCTGGATGACCAGCAGGGTCTGGTGCCTGGCCTGTTCGCCGCCCCCATGGGACTCGTGCCGCTGTTCCCTGGCGGGGGCCGGCATGAGGATTCTCGAGGCACAGACCATCGTGATGCCGGTCTCTGAGATTCCGGCCAGCCGCTTGGGATCTGCAAACTTCAGCACAGCGGTCTTGCTCTTGAGTCGTTTTCTCCAGACGAGGTGTCCGCCGAGTGTGTCACCTGAGGAGCCGGTGCGGTGGATGACGTCGAGAAGTCCATCGGAATCGAGATCGGCAAAGGCACTGCCTGCGGGCAGGCCGAGGGGCTTGGCGGGTGAGAGTTTCAGGGGCCAGCCGGTGGCCGAGATGTTTTCGAGCCACTGACGACCGAACACGAGGTCGAGGTCGCGGTCGCCATCGAGGTCGACGGCCTGGCAGGTGTAACCGTGGGGGACCGTGAACTCGAGGTCGCCTCGGAAGATCGGGGCGCCACCGGGTTGGCGATCGGAGGTGCCCAGCAGGATGCGGGCCCGGTGGGTGTTGCCATTGAGGTACAGCAGGTCGGTGCGGCCGTCGGAGTCGAAGTCGGCACAGTCGAGGGCACTGTAGTCGGTGTGCAGGTCCTTGATCTTCCCGGGTGACTTCGGTTCGAAGTACCGCAGTCTCTGCAGGTTTCCGAATTGCGTCGGACGAAGCGGGTCGATCGACGGGTAGAGGATCGGAGCCGCCCAGGGGTCGCCGTCGCGGTAGGAGTAGTTCCAGCTGCCGACCAAATCGGGCCGGCCGTCGCCGGTCAGGTCATGCAACTCGGCCTGGAAAAACGACGTGATCGGGCGATGCGGGCCGGCGTTGTACCTCAGCAGGTCACCCACCCCGATGGCCGGCACGTGGCCCTGGGGCCGGATGCGGACGCGGGTCTTTGTGGTGCGGAACTGGATCCGCCAGGAGGTGTGCCCGGGATCTGAGATCACCCACTCGATGCGACCTCGGTCCGAATAGGCAAAGTCCTCGGTGCGGGCCGAAGCGACCCGTTGGCCGGTCGTCGCGTTGATGACTCGGATCGAGTTGGCATCGAGCACGCCGGGGATCCGCTTCTGGCGGAAATGGCGGATCTGGTCGGCGAAGTCGATCGTGACCGACATCGGCGTGTTGGGATGGGTCAGCCGGGAGGTGACTTCCAGGCCGATCTGGAAGTCGGCTCCGAGTGCGACGGTCTGCCAGAGCAGCGTAAGTGCGGCGAGGAGTGTCGCAGATGAGTGGGGGTGGAAGCTGTTCATCGGAGGATCACCGTTTCTCGTCTTGACCACACAACCGGGGCATCATTACAAGTCCGCCTCGATTCTGTCGACCATGGGCAGATTCTACTGTTTTCTGTCGGTAAGACAGAAGAACGGGCCCCAATCTACGGTGGTTGCGACTGACTTCCCAATGCAGCCCAATCGGCCGCTGTCCCAAGAAGCCCACCACCTAAATAACGGCCAAAAACCTAGTATAATAGATTGATGCGGAACCGTAGCTCACGTGGGCTCCGTTTTTTCGCGTCTGAGCGCCATCTCCGAAAATCAGCTGAGCCGCTTCACGCACGACAAGGTCGGGCTGTCCCTCCGGTCGATCGATCGGCTCTGCCGGGCCTTGGGTCTGGAGCTGAAGCCGAAGGACGCGTGAGAGATGGCGACCCGCGTCCCCACCAGTGTGATCTGCCGGATCGGGAAAGCTGCCGGGATCAAGGTGGCCGAGCGAAGCGGAAGGAGCGGCGTGAAGGTGAAGTACGCATCAGCCCATGACTTTCGCCGGGCGTTTGGTTCCCGTTGGGCGAATCGCGTGATGCCCGTGATCCTCCAGCAGCTGATGCGGCACGCGTCGATTTCGACGACGATGGAGTTCTACGTCGGCCGGAACGCCGAGGCTGCTGCGGAGGTCTTGTGGGAGG
>Ga0114996_10003239_pt1 | contig 20369 bp, 16 predicted proteins | sample ArcticOcean_MG_C_4_FD_87039 | JGI IMG/M metagenome (GOLD analysis project Ga0114996, IMG submission 87039) | Marine microbial communities from western Arctic Ocean - ArcticOcean_MG_CB4_134 | ecosystem: Environmental > Aquatic > Marine > Oceanic | place: Arctic Ocean: Canada Basin | collected...
CCCTCCCACGGTATTGATGGGAATACCAAACCGTCTAAGGGCAAGGGCATCGGTTCAAGATCTGTTTGTCACACTCGATTGAGGGGGAATATCGTGACTCAATACATAATCAACCGTGTGTTCCAGGGGATAATCGCCGTCTTAGTGGTATCGATTGTTATTTTTCTCTTGATGCGAGTTGCACCGGGCGACGTTGCGCTGATGGTGATAAGCCAAGGAGAAGAGGACTTTAACCCCGAGGATGTGGACCCGATAGCACTGGAGCGAATTTCAAATCTTTTGGGGCTGGATGAGCCCTTACATATGCAATATCTGATTTGGCTTGGGAACGTGGTTACATTGGACTGGGGTGAGTCGTTCTATACGCAAAAGTCGATTATGTCCGAGTTTAAAACCAGGATGCCGGTTACGTTTCAACGAGGGTTATATAGTGTATTGCTTGCGATCGTGATCGGTATTCCACTGGGTATCATGATGGCCCTGAAGCAAGACTCATTAAGCGATTATGCTGGAAGGATCGTTTCGCTGGGCGGGCTTTCGATGCCGAGTTTCTGGCTAGCGACCATGGTAATTGCAATTGGAGTGTATGCGTTTAATTGGTCTCCACGGCTGGATTATGCACACCCATGGGATGACCCAATTGCCAACCTAGCAATTCTATTTTGGCCGGCTCTCATTGGGGGATACGCATCCGCGGGCACTAAGGCCAGGATGATGCGTTCCACGATGCTGGAGGTTCTTCGACAGGACTATATCAGGACTGCGAATGCCAAAGGCCTGAAGCACTTTGTGGTGGTTTATCGGCACGCGATGAAAAATGCTTTGTTACCCGTAATAACTGTGGTAGGAATTTCGATGGCGGTAATCCTTGGGGGCTCCGTGATAATGGAAACGATATTCCAGTTACCAGGGATAGGTGTGTATCTGGTGCGGGGGATGAACCAAAGAGATTTCCCCGTGGTTCAAAGCATGGTGGCGATAATTGCCATGTGGATAATTTTTACTAATCTAGTGGTAGATGTGACATATGCATGGCTTGATCCGAGAATACGTCTTTAGATAATCCTTTTCGAGGAGGACGCGAGTTGATTAACGTCGCTAATGTTAGGGCAGTACGGGCTGGATTCGGGGTTAGAACACTTAAGGCTACACGGACGTTTATTAGAAGAAAGCCGCTGGGTGCCATTGGGGGAGGGATCATAATATTTATGATCTTGATAGCCGTATTCGCTCCCTTTGTGACCGCCCACGATCCCCTTTTGATGGACTTTACTGGTGATCTGGAGACTCCTTCTTTGAACCACCCGATGGGGACAGATACATGGGGTCGGGACGTCTGGAGCCGCATTGCTTACGGTGCTCGGATATCTTTGTATGTGGGACTGTTGTCTGTGTTGACAGGTTCGGTTGGCGGAGCGCTAATCGGTTTGTTCAGTGCATATTACGGGGGCCGGGTCGATTCGGTGATTCAACGAATAATGGACTCGTTGATGTCCATTCCTACTCTTATTCTGGCGTTGACAATAATGGCCGCACTTGGTCAGAGTCTGAACAATGTGGTTGTTGCCGTTGCGATACCTCAGATACCACGTGCCAACCGTGTAGTGCGGTCACAGGCTCTGTCCGTGAAAGAGTCTGAGTTTGCGTTGGCGGCTCGCTCGATAGGGGCTTCTGACGTTAGAATCGTGCTGCAACACATTGCGCCTCAGTGCGTGGCTCCATGGCTTATTATAGCCACGGCAGCGTTGGGCACGGCCATAATCGCCGAGACCTCTCTGAGTTTCCTTGGCCTCGGAGTACCACCACCAGATCCTTCATGGGGCAGTATGCTCACAGGAAGGGTGCGGAATTACTATGCCGTAGCTCCTTGGTTGGCCATATGGCCCGGAGTGTCCATTTCTTTGGCAGTGTATGGGTTCAATCTTTTTGGGGATGCATTGCGAGATGTACTGGACCCACGGCTGCGAGGTACCTAGGCATTCAGTCAATCGTACATTCGGATCGGGCTAGGTGTACAGGAGATTTGTTATGGCAGGACCGTGTACCGGGTTTATGGTGTTGGACCTAAGTTGGGGTATGCCGGGTTCACTGGCGACGGCCGTCCTTGCCGATTTTGGGGCGGAAGTTATCAAAGTGGAACCTCCTTCGGGGGATCCGTTTCGATCTGACCCTTCTTGGTTAGCGTGGAACCGGGGTAAGAAGAGTATTGTACTGGACTTGAAGACGCCTGAGGGACGTGATCATGTCGAGGAATTGGCGCGGCATGCTGATGTTCTGGTGGAGTCGTTTCGTCCCGGGGTAACCGAGCGGTTGGGAATTGATTATGAGACGCTGTCTATTATTAACCCGCGTCTGGTTTATTGCTCAATCAGTGGGTTTGGCCAAAAAGGCCATCTTAAGAACTTGAAGGGATATGAGGGCGTGGTGGCTGCGAAGAGTGGAAGGATGTCTATCTTTGCGGGTCAGTTAGATAGACCCGGCCCTGTGTATCCCGCGGTTCAAACTGCAACTTGGGCGGCTAGTCAGGCCGCGGTCCGAGGTATCCTGGCGACACTCCGAATCCGAGAAAAAAGTGGAAGGGGTCAGTGGATCCAGACGAGCGTGCTACAAGGCACGTTCCCATTTAGCGGCCCCCGTCCTACGAACGCGTTTTTTAATCGGAAAGACCCTGAACGTTTTCCCCTTGTCTCACCGGGTGGTCAGACATTGCCTACGCTGGAGTACATACCTGTGCGGACCAAGGACGGCCGGTGGCTTCAGCATGCGAATAACAGGCAAGGGCCGCGTCTACTGCCTGCACATCTACGTGCGATCGGTCTTGGATGGGTGTTGGAGGATGAACGATTCAAGAAAATTACGGCTCTTACGGATGAGAATAGGGAAGCATTGCGAGATATTATTCTCGAGCGTATGCAGGAAAAAACACTCGACGAGTGGATGGATATTTACGTGGATGATGGAAATATTGCCGCTGAACCATATGTGTATACGGTTGAGGGCATGAACCACCCACAGTTCGTGCACAATGGTCACGTCGTAGAGATTAACGATCCGCGTGTAGGCCCCATGAAAATCGTCGGACTACTGGCGGCATTGGCTGATACACCCGGAGAGGTTGGTGGTCCGTCGCCGGACTTGGGCGAACACACTACCGAGGTATTGGGGGGCTTAAGTGAGCGGCCTGTAGCTGACGTAAGCAACGAGCGAGCCAATGGTGATTTGCCGCCGCATCCACTTGACGGCATTACGGTATTGGACATCTCAACCGTTATTCAAGGCCCGTATGCTGCCGTAATGATTGCGGACATGGGGGCCAGAGTGATTAAAATTGACGCGACGCCTGAGAGAGGCGGAGGTCGGCAACTTGGCGTCGGCGGAGCTTTGAACATCAATAATCTGAGGACATACGGCGGTAAAGAAGGTATTCAGGTTGACCTGCAGACAGATGAGGGGAAGGAATTTGTTCACAAGCTGATTGCCAAGGCGGACGTGCTGTTGCACAACTTCCGGCCGGGGGTGCCGGAACGGTTGAGTGTCGATTACGAGACATGCAAGCGCATTAATCCTCGGATTGTGCACGTGTACAGTGGAGCTTATGGTGCAACGGGGCCGCATAACCGACGCCCAGGCGCACATCCTGTTCCAGGCGCGCTCTTTGGTGGAGCGTTGCGGCAGTTGGGTCGAGCAATGCCTCCCCCAACATACCAAGTAATGACAATGGACGAAATTAAAGATGTTTCACGAAGGCTCATGAGGGCGAATGAAGGCAATCCTGATCCGAATACGTCCCAGGCCGTAGCCACCGCGATCATGCTTGGTCTGCTGGCTCGTGAGCGGACAGGAGAGGGACAGGCCATAGAAGATACCATGATGTGCGCTAATGCCTGGGCAAATCATGATGAGGCGTACGATTACGCTGGAAGGCCAGCGTACGCTATTCCCGATGCGGAATGTTATGGTCTGCACGCACTCTACCGGCTCTATCCGGCCAAAGAGGGATGGGTGTTCTTGGCATGCCTCTTCGAGAAAGAGTGGGAAAAATTTTGTCGTACGGTAGGTCGAACGGACCTCTTGGGTGATCCTCGGTTTTCCGCCGCGGCTCGTAAGTCCCACGACGAAGAGTTGATTTCGCAACTTTCCCAGCTCCTTGCGACTCGTTCGGCAACAGAGTGGGAGGCTTTGCTAACGGTAGAGGATGTGGCATGTGTCCGGGTGACGGAGATAGATAAGGAAGAGTTCTTCCTTGACGATCCGCATTCCCATGATAACGATCTTGTGGTGGAGACGGAAGACGAGAGCCCGCGGTACGGCAGATACGTACGGCCGGGTGGAATCGTTCACTTTTCGGAAATGTTGGGACGATTCAGAGTAGCTCCGTATGCCGGGGAGCATACGAGCGCGATTATGAAAGAGGTCGGATATACTGACCAGCAAATCGACGATTATCGGGAGCGGCGAATCGTAAATTGGGAAGAGGCAAACCCGTTGTTTTCGGAGTAGTAGAGGTCGAAGACTGAAGAAGTCCGTTGGAGATTAATTTAATCAAGGAGGTTCAGAGATGCCCAAGACTATTCCAGTCGCTACAGAGTTGACACAACCATTCTGGGATGCGGTAAATGAGAAGAAATTGGTGTTGCAGAGTTGCGCGTCGTGTGGGAAGCTGCAATATCCGATTCGTCCTACCTGCTGGCAATGCCAGTCTGATCGTTTGGAATGGAAAGAAGTTGAGGGAAAGGGTCATATTTTAGAGACAATGGTGGTGCATGATACCCGTGTGGTCAGACGCAAGGGTGATGTGCCCTTTAATGTGGCCGTGGTATCGCTGGACGAAGACCCGTCCATTAATTTCTTAGCCAACCTTCCAGGAACCACGACTAACGAAGCACCACAGGGTGCTGCTGTCGAGCTTATTTTCGAGGAACAGGAACCTGGGAAATTCATTCACGACTGGCAAGTGATAGGCTAACTTTCAATAGCCTCGCGACCCTTGAATACGTATAAACAGGAGGCAAAACATGGGTATAAGTATTAATGGATGGCCGAGAACAGCAGAAGGACTGGGAGTCTGGGAGCATAGCGGTAAGGTGGCGATAACGGGTTATGGCTATTCCGACCTGGAACGGCGTTGGGACGGCGTGTCCATGGACAAGACTTATGGTGCGTACGCCGTACAGGCCCTTCAGAGGACAATTGCGGATTCTGGGCTTTCACCGGACGAGATCGACGGCCTCATGGTCTGTCCTGATCCTGCCGGTGATAGCTGGAGCGCCGAGGACAGAGGCACTCCGCGGCCATACTTTGACGCGCCATATGACTCCGAAGACGGGCTTACCATTGTGACAACGCAGTGGTTGATCAAAGCCATGGCGCGGGCAGGGACACCTTTGAATAACCTGAAGTTCATAGATGACGAGAGCTCCTCAATCGGCCAGTTGACAGGCAAAGCGGCCCAGGCTGTTGGAGAGGGCCATGCCAAGCATTTGTTGATGCTGTACGGCATGGGTAACGTGGAAGGCCGATACCACTTGGAGGAAGGGAATTACTCTTCAGGTGGACGTGTGTGGTCTGCACCGTGGGGGTGGATGACGTCTGCTATGATGCAACACGCGTTTGTCTTCTTGCAATACTGTACCAAGTACGGTGGGAGTCATGATAATCTGGCGCCGTTTGTCCTCAACCAGCGCAGAAATGGACTGATGACTCCGTGGGGTTACTACGCCCAGCATGAGCAGTATCAGATTACGACGGAAGATTACTTGACTCAACGTTATGTGGCCTGGCCCAACGGACTGTTGGACTCAGACCGGCCTGTGAACCACGTTGCGTCATTTCTCTTTAGCGCTGCCGATAGAGTAAAAGATATGAAACAGAAGCCCATATACGTTCTGGGTCATGTTCAGGCACAACATCCCAGCAAGAGCACCATGGCAACCCTGGGAGACCATGAGGAGTGGACGGACAGTTTGGCACGGAGACTCTACGAGGCTGCGGGAGCCAGAGGCGCCGAAGACCTTGACGTGTTCAACCCGTACGATGGTTTTGCAACCTTCACACAGACCTATCTGGAGGCGTTCCAGTGGCATGGTGTGAAGAGAGGGGATGCATTCGATTTCTACGCGGGTGATATCAGGGTGGAGGGTCCGCACCCCTTCAATTCCAGTGGTGGCAACCTTGGTAACGGACGGACTCGAACAGCCATGTATACGGATCTTGTCGAGCAACTTCGTGGGATAGCCGGCCCGCGGCAAGTACAGATAAAACATGAGACCGGCGCCTGTGGTCAGGTGACACCAGGCGGTAATGGCCATATCTTCCTCAGCGTGAACCCGAGCATATAACCCGTTGGTCGGTTGATATTGGCTTAATAGGGATGTCGTCAGTACATATCTGGGTGTGGTTAGCCCAGCCCAGATATGTACTGAACTTGTTGTCCCTGAAATTGGCAGAGATGTTCAAATGATTGAGGGGAGACGTACTTGAATAGGGATAACAATGCCGACAACGGCGGTACTTCGGAGACGGTGGAAGGGTCAGGCTCAAACAACGGGAAGCTCATAAGTTTTGATATTGATGGCACCCTAGAGACTGGTAATGGGCCTGGTCCAATTACCTTGGATATGGTTAGGCAAGCCAAGGAATTGGGGTACATTATTGGCAGTTGCTCAGACCGGCCTGTTGGGGACCAGAAGGCCATGTGGGAAAGGGCAGGGATAACGGTCGAGTTTACCGTACTGAAGCATATGTTGGACGGCGTTAAAGGCCAGTTTGAGGCTGATGAGTACGTTCACATCGGCGATACCGATCTAGACCAACATTATGCCCGTTTGGCGGGGTTTGAATTCCTTGCAGTACAGATGATGGATCCATTGCCGTGGATGCAATCCCCAGACGGCGAAACGTACTGGGGTCCCCAGGGGAGGGGCTACGTTGACCAATTACCGCCACAGCCTTCAAAAAATCAACCAGATGCTTGGGGAGGCACCTCAGAAACCCCCTGAGTGCTTGTGGTGAATACGTATAAGGAGAAGTGCGATTGAAGAAGTTGATTAGCTTCGATATCGACGGAGTCTTGGATGTCGCGGGTGAACCAGGCCCGATCACCTTGGAGATGGTGAAACGTGCCAGGGATTTGGGGTATGTCATAGGCAGTTGCTCTGATATACCTGTGCCCATGCAACGCCTCATGTGGGAGAAGCATGGGGTAGAGGTCGATTTCATGGTTCTCAAGCACAATATGGGGGAGTTGCCCTCTCAGTTCCAGGCTGACGAATGTTATCTTATAAGTCGCAGGGATACCGGTGACTACTCTCTCAAAACGGGCTTTATATTCCTTCCGGTTGATACAACAACTGACGAGCCGTGGATGATGGACGACGCCAGTGGGTCATCTTCGTAGGAAGGCTTACCAATGAACTCAGGATACGCTATGATTACCGTCGTCGCTGAGTGACGACGTAGTCGTTTAGGAGGAAACCGATGACGCAACCACTGGATAATCTAGTTGTGTTGGATTTTTCATCAGGACGTGCTGGCTCCGTTGCCACCATGGTTCTGTCTGACTTTGGGGCGGAAGTTATCAAGGTAGAGCCCCCTGAGGGAGACCCGTATAGGGTTTTTCCGCAAGCTCTGCTGTGGAACCGCGGTAAGAAGAGCGTAAACCTTGACCTTAAGACGGCGGAAGGTAAGGAGAGCGTGCGCAGGCTGATGATGCATGCGGATGTGGTTGTGGAGAGCTTCCGTCCGGGTGAGGCCGACGCGCTGGGTATCGGGTACGACGATGTGAGCGCTCAACGGCCTGATATAGTATATTGCTCAATCACCGCATTCGGACCCAAAGGGCCTTACGCTCAGTACAAGCCATACGATGCGGTAGTAGCCGCGAAAGTCGGACGGTTTTCGGTATTTACAGGTCAGTCAGGGCGTCCGGGCCCTCATTATGCAGCAGTTGAAGTTGCCAACCATGGAACGGCCATGGCTGCCGTACGAGGTATTCTGTCGGCGATCATTGTGCGGGAGAAAACTGGCCAGGGCCAAAGGGTTGAAACCAGCCTTATGCAGGGAATCAGCCCCTTTGACGTCAACAACTGGCTCGTCTGGCAGATGATGATCAATTTCCCTGACAGGTTCCAGGATGATCCCCAGTCAGACCCCAACCGCCAACCAGGAGTCGGCTACCAGCCGATTCGCACCAAGGACGGCCAATGGATTCAGATGGCAAACATCATAGTACGGCTCTTCCGAGAAGGAATTGATGTTATGGGGCTTGGAGATGTTCTGAAAGATCCACGGTTTGAGCGTGCTCCGACCCTCATGCCGGAAGAACGTGAAGAGTTGCGTGAGATGGTTCTGAAGAGGGCGCAGGAGAAGACTCTCGATGAGTGGATGGACATATTTGTTAATCAGACTTCCAACGTGGCTGCTGAGCCGTTTATGACCACCCAAGAGGGAATGAGCCATCCTCAGATACTGCACAATCACCACGTAGAAGAGGTGGACGATCCAACAGTGGGCAAGATGCGTCAGGTTGGTGCGCTGGTGCGCCTGAGCGAGACTCCCGGCAGTATTAAAGGGCCTGCTCCCAGGCTTGGAGAGCACAATGAGGAGGTGCTTCGTCTCTTGGAGACGGCTCCCGTAGAGAGAGGAACCGCGCAACCCACGACAGCTTTGCCAACTCATCCGCTTACTGGTTACACGGTGCTGGACCTCTCGACCGTTATAGCCGGTCCGCTTTCCACTTCTCTCAACTACGAGTTGGGGGCAAGGGTAATTCGCATAGAGACCCTAGATGGTGACACGATGCGCCGCAACTTCGATGGCCTTGGTGCCAATCGTACCCAGGCAGGCGCAGAGAATATATCCATTAACCTGCAAACGCCTGAGGGTAAAGAGATATTCGACGGCCTGGCAGCCAAGGCCGACATTCTGGTGCATAACATGCGCCCGGGAGCACCGGAGCGTCTTGGGATTGGGTACGAGCAGGTCAGGAAATTCAATCCCGGAATTGTGTATGTTTACGCGGGTGGATATGGTGATTCAGGGCCCCACTCACACAGACCAGCGATGCACCCAATCGGCGGTGCGGTACTTGGCGGTGTAATGAACCAACTTGGCAGGGGTATAATGCCACCTCCGGAGCAGCCTATGAGTATAGATGAAATCAAAGAAATGGCACGTCGTTTGGGTCGCGCCAACGAGACAAACCCAGACCCCAACTCGTCCATGGTTATATCCACCGGGGCGCTGCTTGGCCTCTGCGCCAGGGAAAGATTTGGAGTTTCTCAATACGTCCTTTCCACCATGATCGGGGCCAACGCATACGCTAACGTGGAGGACTTCTTTTCTTACGAAGGAAAGCCGGAGCGTTTGATATCGGACAGCGACGGCCATGGGCCTCATGCTCTCTATCGTCTCTACGAGGCAGGGCGTGGGTGGGTGTTCCTAGCATGTCTTTTTGAAGAGGAGTGGCGTGCCCTCTGTGGAGCGATAAATAAAAACGATCTACTGAATGATCCACGTTTTGAGAACGCGGCTGCTCGGCTCAAGAACGACGATGCACTTGTCGAAGAGTTGGAGAAGGTCTTTAACGCAAGAGAACCAGGAGAATGGGAGCGGATACTGGTAGGCGTCGATGTGGCCTGCGTTGAGGTGGAAGAAAGTGGCATGTTTAACTTCTACTCACAGGATCCACACGTTGCTGAGAACGATTTTATACAACCGGCTGAGGGACTTCGCATTGGTAAGTACTGGAGATACGGGCCAGTGGTTAATCTGTCCCGTACGCCTGCTAGGGTGGGTTCAGGCCCACTGCGAGGCCAACACACACGGAGTCTTCTCAAAGAAATCGGCTACTCTGAGGCACAAATAGAAGAGTTGTACCAGAAGCAGGTGGTCGATTCTGAGGAGCCTACCAAGTGGGATGAAGAGGCAGGGCACTAGGTACCAATACTTCAGATGTTTTGAAGAGTGAGGCCATGCGATAAGTGAACAGCTTGTTATAGATATTGCATTGGCTAGACTCTCTAAGACATTCCTGGCTGGACTACGATAAGGTTCTCATTTTCGTGTTCAGTTCTGGGGTGGCTATTGGTAAAGTGAGATTAGTTCCCTTGCTCACATTCACTCTCGCAATTTGGGGGTGATTCACCATTTGCAAATCAGCCACGGCAGATATGCAATGTGTGGATATTATCTTGCGCTCCGATTGTTTCTGTAACTGGCACGTGTCTGCGGTGGTCATGGGCCTACGTTGCTGGTTCTCCGTTGAGTGCTAGTTACTCTCGGGTTCATACATGAAAATATGACAAGAACACGTCACTTAAAATTATTTCAGATGTTTTTGTAGACCTAACGCGGGATATGCCAGGATATTGGCACACCATCAACTTCAGTTTGCCATGTGCTACATGGGCAAACAACTAGGACAATGCGGTCGAGCATCTATAAAGAGTGATGATGCACTCGAAGCCAATTACCGCGGTGCAAACCGTTTCCGGATATTGTCTCGTATTCTGTATATCGCTGGAAACACGCGTATAGATAAGAGCTATGCGATGTATCCCGTCGGCCTAGTGTGTTTCTGGAGGAAAGCACACTCTTTCAACACGTCTTGGTGCATAACTGGATAAAGAATGGCGCTTGTATATATGGAATAGCGCAAGGCTGCATCAATACTTTCGCGTAACTCTTGACGAGTGAAACGAGGAGGCATATCATGTTTTCGTCCAGTCAATATGGAGAGGAGATCAGCCTTGCCAAAGCCTATTCCCCTGCCCAATGAATTGAGCAGTCCATTCTGGACCGCAGTGAATGAAAAGCGGCTTGAAGTGCAGAACTGCACTGACTGCAAAACATTGCAGTACCCGCCTCGACCAGCCTGCCGAAACTGCGGCTCCGAGAAGCTTGAATGGAAAGAGACCAGCGGACGAGGCCACATCTTGGCGTTCATGGTTGTGGCAGACGGCAGGCTCGCTCGCACAAGACCAGATCAACCATTCAACTTGGCGGTAATAACCTTGGACGAAGACCCGCGTATCAACTTCTACTCCAACCTTCCTGGTGTCCCGGCTTGGAGGGCTCCGGTTGGATCTCCCGTAGAAGTGATGTTTGAAGAGGTCGGGCCAGGACAGTTAATTCATGAGTGGAAGCTTGTGAGCTAACTTTGGTGTAAACAACGAGTTGAATGGTCATTCACAGGAAGGATTCAACCATGACGACACAGGAAACTGGATGGAGAAGAGATAAGGAAGGGCTTGGACTCTGGCCGCACCAGGGCAAGGTCGCAATCACGGGATGGGGTATGTCTCCGGTTGATAGACGCTGGGACGGTATTTCCATGAATAAGACACTTGGCGCTTACGCCATCCTTGCGTCCCAACTGGCGTTGGAGGACGCAGGCGTAAAGCCTGAAGAGGTCGATGGACTCCTATGTTGTGAGGAGAACATGGCTGGAGCAGTCGGTGGAGGCAGTTCCGCCATCTGGGCGCCGAGGCCATATTTTGATTCCCCATACGACTCTGAGGACGGCCTTACGGTTGTATCTGGGGAGTGGATGCTCAAGAACATGAATCTGCCGAACGTCAAATATGCCCCTGAACACGTCCCTGCCATAGGAGAGCAAATGGGTATGGCGGCCCAGGCGGTAGCCGACGGTATGTGTGATGTCGCGCTGGTTGTGTATACGGCTAACAATCTGGAAGGTCGGTATCGTCAGGGGGGCGAAAATGAGGACGATTACGTTGGCGGCAATCGTCAATGGTCCGCTCCATGGGGCAGCCACGGCGGGTTGATGTACTCCACCAACATCCCATTGCACGAGTACTGTGCCAAGTACGGTACGACCTGGGAAGAGTTGCTGGGTCCTTTCGTCGTTAACCAACATAGAAACGGGCTTATGAATGAATGGGGCTTTTACTCTCTGCACGGTGCCTCAGGACTCACGTATGAGGACTATGTGAACTCACGTCCAATAATTTATCCCCTCAGGTTGTGGGACTGCGACCGTCCGGTCAACGCGGTTGGTGCATTTGTTTTCGCCTCAGCCGAGCGTGCCAAGGACATGAGGCATAAGCCGGTTTACGTCCTCAACCATAACCAAGGAAGTGGAGGTGCGGCGCGAAGCACCCAGGAGGTATTGGAGGACACTGAGGAAGCTAAAGCACGGGTGGCTCGTATGGTGTACGAGGGCTCGGGGCTTAGCCCAAGGGACGTAGATATCTTCAACCCTTACGATGGCTACTCCACCTTTATGCCGACAACACTGGAGGCTTTCGAATGGCATGGAGTGAAGAAGGGGGACGCCGCAGATTTCCTCAAAGGGGATATAAGCGTGGAGGGGTCGCACCCATTCTGCTCAGGCGGCGGGAATCTTGGTAACGGACGCACCCGCACTGCCATGTACATTGACAGCATAGAGCAGTTGCGGGGAACGGCAGGACGTCGTCAGGTGACGGTCAAGGCCGAGACGGCGATCTGCGCGTTTGCTCCCGGCAATAGCGCGGCGTACCTCTGCCTTTCCAGCAGCGCCCCATAGCTACTACCTTCTTGTAGATTTAAGGGCAATGCAATATGTGAAAGACGCGGGCTGGCGACGACGTGCTCAATAGTCGTTCTCTGAATTATGCCTGACTACCACTCTACGGCTGCATCGTAGACGTCCACCGTATTCATGCCTTCACGGGCGGTCACAAAGGCATTTCTATCCGTGGTAAGATCGCTGCCACCCACTATGAAGACAGTGCCGTTTTCCATTAACGTAGCCGTGTGAGCCAGGCCGCGCCCATCGGGCATATCACCAACGGCGGTCCACGTATCTGTGCCCGGGTTGTACAGATCTACAGACTTCAAACCAACAATCAGCACCTTGCCGTCCTTCAGAACTGTGGCAGTATGGCCCCAGCGCTTGGCAGTCATCTCATTGGCGGACGACCACTCCCCAGTGGAGGGATCGTATATGTCCACGTGCGCAAGAGTTGTAAGTGTTCTTACCTTTCTGGCTCCGCCACCTGCTACCATAACCCTGCCGTCATTTAGGAGCGTGGCCGTGAATAACTCATCATGACTTTTGGTGAATTGTCCAGCTGTAGACCATGTCCCAGTGGCGTGGTCGTACAGTTCTGCAGATGCCCCTCCCACAACTAGAACGCTGCCATCCTGCAGCAGAACCGCTCTGTGACCCTCGCGTTTCTCCATCATATTGCCGGTGAGGGACCATGTGCCGTCCGAGGGGTCGTAAATCTCAGCAAAGGCGGCGACCCGTTTGGTACCTTCAATAAGGGTTGGGCCGCCGGTTACGAGTACCGCACCGTCCTCCAGTAGAGTAGCAGTGTGTCCTACGCCGCGTTCGTATGTCATGCTACCGGCGGAGATCCACGTGTCATTCGTGGGGTCGTATATTTCTGCCGTCGAGGCCTGAGAACCACCCACAATGAACACTTTGCCATCGGTCAGCTGCGTGAGAGTATGTCCATATCGCGCCTCGGTCATGGCACTGGCCGATGACCACTCCGCTGTTGATGTGTCGTACACTTCCGTGGATCCGATAATGGATGAACTCCGGCCACCAACTACCAACAGGCGTCCGTCAGGTAGAAGTGTTGCCGCATGGTCTCCGCGTCCCTCTTTCATGTCGATAATACCGCTTCCTCCACCGCAACCAACTATGAGGGACATCAATAACAGAGCCAACAGCGACATTAATTTCCTGGTTGTCTTATATGTTGTCATTGATCCGACCTCCTTGTATTGCAAAGGTAATTCAAAGGGTCTGCTTCTTGGTAGCAAAGCATATCACATAAAGCATATTCTGTCGTAGCCGCGTAATCTCAGCACAATTTGTTGCGTTTTCAGTTTGCGCGCGTTAGTTCTGTTGCGTAATGCATATGGCAGATGTGGTAAATGCTTAACGTCATATTGCTTTGCTTGCAGTGTCATACGTATTCCGTGCCGCTTGGACGAAACCGCATAAATAGAAAGCTTTAGTTGCAATTTAACTGCTTACGTGCCACAATTACGCCCAGATAATCTAGCAAGGAGGGACTGCTATGTGTGAGAGTTGCGGATGCGACGCAGATAACAAGCCCACGCCTACACCCCCATATCCCAAGCGTTAGGAATAGCCTCTCATCATTCGGCAAGAGCTTGTTTTAAACGAGGGGATTGTCGGGTATTCACCAAATGCCCAAGATGCGAACGCAGTGCAACCATGTGCACTGCGTTTGTTTGTGGGTTGTTTATGTAGATCGAGTTACGCCGATGCCTAGAGCACACCGTTCTCAGACAGAGCGGTCAGTTCTGCTTGAGACAGGTCTAACTCATCACAGAAAATCTCCTGGTTGTGCTCTCCAAGAAGAGGTGCGCGTCTGGCAATTTGCCAGGGTGATTCGCTCCAGATGGCAGAAGTGCCAGGATAAGTGAACGTCTCTCCCAGTTCAGGGTTGTCCACCCGTACCCAGAAGCCGCGGTCGTTCAACTGGCCGTCGTCCAGCAGTTCATCGTGCGTGCGGACTGCTCCCCAGGAAAAACCCAGTTCTTGAGCGCCACGGTACACCTCATCCCGTGTCATGTTGTTGATGAACTTGCGCACTGTTAGGCTAATGTGATCGGCCTGCTGCTGGATTACCGCCGTATCCTGGTATTTCTCGTCCATAAGGTCGTCGGCCATGTCGTATTTGTCCATCCATTCAGCCAGTGAACGAAGTTGCCTGGGTGGCAGTCTCATGGCGATTAGCTGGATGTTCACGTACTTGCCGTCTTTGCATAATGTCTGTGTTGGCGGTGTTGGGGCGACTCCGGCATGACGTCCTGTCTGACGGATCATTGTTTTCCCCGTATATATCCACGCAGACATGGCGCCCTCTGTGGTCAGGGCACATGACTCGTGAACTGACACGTCGATATACTGCCCCAAGCCTGAGTTAGCGCGGTGAATCAGTGCGGCTGTAATGGCCATACAGGCGTAGTGGCTGCCCATGTGCCAGGCCTGTCCCCCTCCTGGTGCGATGGGTGGAGCATCGGGTATATCGTCGTAACCGCAAGAGCCCATCTGCCCTCCCGCTGCCAGGTGCAGTAGGTCGCTGGTCTCAAAGTCACGCCACGGCCCCGTCTGGCCGAATGGTGTCAGTGAACACACGATAACGCTGGGGTTAAGCTTCTTCAGGTCGTCATATCCCAGGCCAAGTGATGCAATATAACCTGGGCGGAATGTCTCAAGCACAACGTCTGCGGTGGCTATCAGGCGGCGGAATAGTGCGCGGCCGTCGTCGGCTTCCAGGTTCAGCGTAACACCACGCTTTGAGGTGTTGTAGTGCCAGAAGCTTAGGCTCCGCTCCGGGTCGTCAACGTCCTTATAAAATGGGCCTACAGTGCGGGTGTCCTCTCCGTCCGGCGGCTCTATCTTAATTACGTCCGCGCCAAGGTCACCGAGCAGTTTGCCGCACCACTGGCCCTTCTCGTCTGCAAGCTCCAGTACACGGACTCCGCTGAAGGGGCCGCTTTCCGTATTCTGTGTCGTCATCGGATCAACTCCTCCTGGTATGGATAGCGTTCCATCTCCTTGGGCCAGAACGTACCGTCCTCGTATCCAGAGGACAACTCCTCCTGACTCATGCCCAGCAGTCCCATCAAAATCTCGCGGTTGTCCTGTCCGATCAGTGGCCCGTGGCGATGGTTCACGGCTGGTGTCTCAGAGAGCTTGAATGGGGCGTTCTGTACTCGCCAAGAACCAAGGACTGGGTGCTCAACTTCCTGATACATGCCTCGTTCACGTAATTGCGGGTCATGCTCAGCACGGTCTTCATTGCTCTGGACTGGCATTGCTCTTACTCCACTCGCTTGACACCGCTTCATAAGCTCATACTTCTCAAGCGTCAGCGACCAGGTCTCTATCCCCTGGTCCAATTCTTCCTGATGTTGCAGTCTCCCCTGGACCGTGGCGAACTTCCCGTTCGAAGCCCAGGCAGGGCTTCCCATGAGGCCAACAAGATTGAGCCATTCCTGGTCTGAGAAGCAGGCGATGGTACACCAGTCGTTGTAGTCGCCGCCCTTTGTGCGATAACTATTGTGGGGAGCGACCGTTTGCCCGCGGTAGTTACTAAGCTGTGGTGTTCCCGGCCAGTGTGCACGATTGCCGGACGGGTAGCCCTCCCGCTGGGATTTGCGGCCATTGATGGTCATGTCCAACAGTGCAGGCCCGTTGAGTGTGGCGCCCATGACCATCTGCCCCATGTCCACGTGCTGACCCTGACCGGTCATCTTACGGTGGAATATTGCGGCCATGGTGTAGAAGGCGATGTACATGCCGCCGGTATCATCAAGGTAGGACCAACCCCAGCCTGCCGGCGGTTGATTCGGCAACCCGGAGGCAAATGTCATGCCGGAGAGGGCCTGGGCGGAGGGGCCGAAGGTAGTGTAGTGCTTGTCCCGACCTGTGTGCCCAAACCCAGACATGGAAACGTAGACTATGTTTGGCGACAGCTTTTTGAGTTCCTCGTATCCCAGCCCCCAGCTCTCCAGGACGTCAGCGCTGTAATTTTCCACCACAACGTCCGATTCGGAGATGAGTTTCTTGATGATCTCTATGCCGCGTGGGCTGCGAACGTTCAGCGAGAGGCTTAGTTTGTTGGCATTTGTGTCGTTGAAGTGGCCGGATGTGTTGAGGCTTGGTTGAATTCCGGGCGGTGTGTTGGCAGGCCCTCCGGCCCTTCCGAACTCACGCAGGGGCCACTCCACTTTGATAACCTCTGCACCAAGCGCGCCTAGCCATCGAGTAGCCCATGGTCCTGCCCGCACCCATGTGAAGTCCACAACTCGAATTCCTGCCAGGGCCTTTGGGGTAGTACTATCCCCTACCTGTGTCATAGCTTTCTCCATTCTGGCTCCGAAGAGCAGAGTCCATGCAACAGATAACCTAGGTTGGGTCTCTTGATCTGGTTGTGAGGACTCTCAAGGTTGAGGATATAGAGTGTTTCCTCAAGTCATACATTTAGTCGGGAGTGGCACTCCATGCGGTGCAGTGAGGCGTTCCTCGTTAGCAGGGTGCCGGAATGTCTTGGTCAACTCATCAGGTACTGGAGATGCGTTGGGCAAATCTCGCCTCAATTCCAGATTTGTGGTCACGGAGAGAATAGGTTAAAGCAAAAGGATAGTCAAGCCGTACTTCGTCAGTATGCTGTGCCTATGCAGTCGTGTTACCAGTGATTGGTGTGCTGTGTGACTGTATTCTGAAATCATACCTGGAAACTGAGACGAATTCCTGCATTCCGATAGAGGATTCAGGGTGCTTTTCAGAAGAGGGCAATTCAGTCCCTATAATTTTCTGAGCTTAGGGAAGAAAGCGAGTGACCCAACTGCAAGAACAATGAGCCCTGTGCCATGTGCCAACAGCGCCATACTTACACCGAAGGCGGAGGCTAACCCCCCTATTTGCAGGGATCCCATCGGCCCCAGTCCAACGGCCAGTACCCAGGAACCCATCGCGCGTCCTCGCAGTTCATCTGGTACAACGATCTGCACTAGGCTCTGGGACAGGATGTCAGATAGCGCTGCCATCCCGTTTATGACTATGATGGCCAGAATGGCAAAGTAGAAGGTATTTGATACTCCAAGGAATAGTAGGGATATACCGAAAACATGTAATACCACCAGGTATAGCAGCCCCTTTCGTCGCACCTCGCCAAGGGATGACAGTGCCAGTATGGCTGCAATCCCGCCTAAGGAACGCAGGGCGTTCATAAGGCCAAGGCCTTCAGCACCAACTTCAAGCACGTCTCTGGCTAAGACTGGAAGGAGTACCTGGTGAGAGAAGCCAAGTATCTCCACCGACGCGGCTAATATGAGCAGTACTCGTAAGGTGTCGTTTTGTCGTATCTCTTTACCAAGCTCCTTCAGGTTCTGCCAGAGAGGCTGTTGGGCGCTTGATGTCGATTGGCCGCGAGAGTGAGTGAAGTGGATAGCCATTGCCGACCCTATGTAGCTGGCGGCCAGGACCATATAGGCTACGTCTGCCCCCAAACGTCCCAACAGGAAGCCAACCATCAGGGAACCACCAATGCCTCCAACTCTCATGCCTAAAGAGAGATACGACAGGCCATTAACAAGGTTGTTTGCCCCTACTATGTCGTATGCAAAGCTCTGTCGTGCAGGCTGGTGCATGGCTCTAAGACATCCACCTGCAAAGGTAATCATCAGGATGTGCCATAGGGCCATTATGTCCAGCATGATGATGATACCGATGGTGGCGCTCAGTGCGGCCATGCTGATGCTGACCAAACGTAGGAGCTTGCGGCGGTCTGTTCTATCGGCGACGGCTCCCGCTATGACACCCAGTAAGAGAAAGGGGACCATTCTCAATGCCAGTGCCGCTCCGACCATCAGTGGGGAGTCGGTTAGCTCCAGCACCAGCCATCCAAGGACAACCTGTTCACCGATGAAGCCCATGGAGTTGAATATGCCAGCCAGCCATAGAAGGCGAAAGTCCCGGAAACGCATTGCAGGGGTGGCAAGGAGATTACGGAGTAGGGAGCCGTTTTTGGGAGTCAACGAATCTTCGGGCAATTGTGCTCTTTCCTATCCATATCACGTTCGTAGACCAGCAAACACAGCGAACTGTACCCTAGTCTCCAGAGATTGTAGAGGAATTATGGTATTGGTCAAGGAGAAGACCTGGCAAATTGCGGGGGCAATCGTCACACTTGGAGTTCTACTCTATACGACGTAAAGCCGGATAGAAGAAGTACATGATTGCAGCGATGGAAATTAGGCCAATGCCGAAGAGTATCTGGGCCACCTGTACACCCAACGCGGCGGCGGCCATCCCAGCGACGAATCCCCCGAAGGCTGTCATGGCCCTATCCAGGCTGAGAACACCCATCATCCGGCCCCGCATGTTATCCGGTGCCGCCTGAATGATGACTGTATTGATAATGGGCATGAAGATAGACTGCCCCGCTCCTATTGCAACTATCAGGACAAAAGCTAACGGGACTGAGTGGAGATAAGTGCCCGCGGAGAAGCATATCAGAAGGAATCCAAAGATGGCCATCATAGCCAGCGACAAGATGCCCCGTTTTCTGGTTGGATTCAGAGTAGCTAAAGCCAAACCGCCCGCGAGACTTCCGATACCCATGACTGAGACGAGCAAGCCGAAACCTGTTGCCCCTATGTCCAGGACACGAGTGGCAAAGAGAGGAGCAAAGACTTGCATGAAGGCCATGCCGAATGTGAAGTAACCAAGGGATATGATCAGCACGCCACGAATAGAGGGAGTATTCCAGGCGTATTTGAATCCCTGGCTCAAGTCGCCACCCATACTGCGGATGCCCTGATAGCCGGAACGCTGATGGTCTGGTACTTGAAGCATCACCGTGACGACGACCGCGATTACGTAGATTGGGACGATGAATAGGAAGGGGGCTGCCAGACCGAAGACTCCCATGAGGATTCCGGCCAAAGATGCCCCAGCGATGCGCATCCCGCCCATGGTGCTGGTGCTGAGAGCCATGGCATTGGTTACGAGATGTGGAGGCACCAACGCTGGGATCATTGCTCTGCGAGCTGGCTGGTCGAAGGCCATAATTCCTCCCCTGAGGAAACTGAAGGCGTAGATGTGCCATATCTCGATCAAGTTCGTCACGACCAGAAAGGCAAAGATAACATTTAGAGCTAGAACGAGGAATTTGACCACAACAAGCACAGTCCGACGGTTGAAATTATCTGCTACCACTCCTGCTATCATACCCAGGAACAGTCCTGGTATGGTCCTGACTAGTATGACTGCTCCAAGGTGTACGGCAGAATCCGTTAGGGCCAGAATCAGAAGAGGACGGGCCGTCTGCTCCAGCCACAGAGCAAAGGCGTGGGTCAGCTGTCCCATCCAGAGCAGTGTAAAGTTCCTATATCGCAGGGACGCGAAGGTGTTCTTGATTGAGAAGCGTTGTTCGTTGCCCTTTGCATCAGCCGCTTCGGTAACAGCTGAGGCCTGCTCTTCTCTTTTTGGCTCCTCTGTACTCAATGTTAAATGCTTCCTTGGCTTAATCTATACGGCGCAGCCGTGGGTATGCCACGAACATCACCGTGGCAGTGGCAACACACGCCAGCCCGAAAACGTGAGCTTCTTGAATGCCAATGTGGTCCGATAGAAACCCTGCTATCGCTCCTCCAAGCACTATTGTGGAGTGGTCCAGACTCAGCATACCCATGACACTGCCGCTCATATTCTCGGGAGCCGATCCCACAATGAGGGAGTTGATCAATATAAATCCACTTGGATTCTAGTTAGGCGATGCTCGCTAATCCAGTCTTCTCATCCTAGGCATAAAGGCCAGCATGTATATAGAGAAGAATATAAGTACGATGGCCAGTCCGCCCACGGCCCA
>Ga0114996_10003240_pt1 | contig 20368 bp, 16 predicted proteins | sample ArcticOcean_MG_C_4_FD_87039 | JGI IMG/M metagenome (GOLD analysis project Ga0114996, IMG submission 87039) | Marine microbial communities from western Arctic Ocean - ArcticOcean_MG_CB4_134 | ecosystem: Environmental > Aquatic > Marine > Oceanic | place: Arctic Ocean: Canada Basin | collected...
CTTTGTAATCGAAAGTTGATTCTTTTAGTTCTTTTGCAAGCTCTAAGTCAACGAGTAAATTACAAATGTTTTCTCCGAAAATAATATCGCTTATTAATTTTTTATCTTTTACTATACCGAAGTCTCCAGAACCACTCCATATAGGTTTAATTGCAAGTCTGTAATATAAACCATCACCTAAGGGTGATTTTTTAAGCATTTCCCCAAGTTCTTTTATAGCAGTTTGACTTATTTTAAGCATTAATTAGCTGATCCTTTGGCGATTTTTGTACCCTCTACTAGAGCTTCTAATTTAAGTTTTGTGATCCATCTAGGTAATTGAGAGAATCCACAATCGGGATTTAGTAAAAGTTTTTCTGCAGGCCCATATTTTAATATTTCTTCGATTTTATTTGCAACATCTTCGGGAGTTTCAATATAGAATGATTTAACATCTACTACTCCTGCACTCAATTCTATTTGGTTTGCAAATTCTTGCCAAATTTCTATTTCTTTCATTTCTCTATTTGCAAATTCTAAAACTAATTGATCGGTATGCGCTTTGGTTAATTCTGGGAACATCCACTTATAACTTCTGTTGCCTCTTGGTCTACTAGTAAGATTTCCGAAACAAATATGAAGGGCTATTTTTGCTTTAACATCTTTTACTGTTTCATTGAATAATTTGATCCATTCGTTTAACTCTCCAGGAACTATAGCAAACGAAGGTTCGTCTATTTGGATAAAATTGGCTCCATTATCTACCAATGCTTTAAGTTCTGAATTAATAATTTTTGAAAATTCCCAAGCTAAATCAAGTCTGTTGGCATATGCTTTTTCGGGTCTTATATGTATCGTTAATGTTAGAGGTCCTGGGCAAGTTACTTTAATTTGTTTGTTTGTTTGTAATTTTGTATATAAGAATTCTTCGGTAATACCGAGTCCATTTGGGATAGTAATTTTTTCTTTGCATATGTATCTAATATGAGAATCATATGATTTAAGTCCAGTTTTTCTTTGGGGTTCACGAATTTCCAGACCCGTCATTTTTTCGTAAAAACTTTGGATAAAATTGTTTCGACGCATTTCTCCATCAGTGATAATATCTATTCCGGCTTTAGTTTGGTCAAGTATTGCTATGTCAACCGCATCATCATATGTCTCTTTGATATCAGTTACTCCGTAATTACCAGCATTTATTTCATTAATAGCTGTCCACATCCAACTAGGGTTTGCATGGCTCCCAGTCACCGTAGTGGGCATAATGTAATTAGTTTTTTTCATGATTTCCCTTCAAGTGATTATTGATTATAACAACTGTCATTATTAGGTACAAACTTTCACTCTTCTAGTAGTTTTGGCTATCAATTAATCCTACTATAACTATAAATATATTCACACTCCAATTCATAATCATGAATTATATATATTTTTAAGTGAAAATATAATTTGTTTATCATAAATTAAATGTTAAAATCATGATGATGTTCATTATTTGGAGATTTAAATGTTAAAAGATTTTCGTCCGAATCAATTGGAAACTCGAAGGGGATTCTTTAAAATAATTGTATTGAGTTTTGCTGGCATTTTGTTTTTTGTAGGAGCTGCAAAAAAATTATTGAAATCTGAGTTCAGTCATATTGCAATTTCTAAAGATTCAATCTTTAAGCCAGCTCCCAAAAAATAATTTGATACTTTATAGATATTGTAAATATTTCAATATAGTATTTTTTGAAGGTCTGAAACGATTTCCTGTTTTGTTACAAAACCTTCGTATTTAGCTGCAATCTTCTTTTGGACTATAATAAATGTCCATTCTGCCGAGGGTAAGTTCCACTCAAGTACGGCTTGAGACAATTTTTTGTTGACAGGGTTGCCTGAATTTTTTTCTGGATTTTCATAGAGTTCAACATGCATGAAATAGAATTTTGAATCGTCTGTTTTTTGCATTTGATTTAAAATATCAGTTTGAGGGCCACATGATCGTTCTGTACAATAACCTGGACTCGAAAATGATATTATTATTGGTTTATTTAAATTGACTGCATTTTCAAGTGAATTCTGATATAAATTCGGGTAAATTTTAGACCCTGTAGATAATTCTTTTAATGACTTAACATCATTAATTGTTTTTGTTTTTATGAGTTTAGCAGTTTTTCCAATTTTTGTAGTATAGGAAGTTTTTTTGACTTCGAATTTTATAGAAGTACTTTTGGTGATATTGTCATCATCATTTAAAACCTCAATCAATGCTTCCCAAGTTCCAGTTTTATTGAAATTGAAATTTGTTACATAGGATCCTTTAGGTGAATTTTCCCACTGATAGAAAGTAGCTGTTTTTTTTTGGAATTGTTGATTGTTTTTGTTTTTTTGGACAGATGAAATTAAAATATTTACATGTTTATTTGTGATAAATCCAGTTTTAGAAATTAGAAGAACAGCAAATCTTTGATTTCCAGTACCTAGGTCTCTAGTAGACAAGATTGCTTTTAAGCCATCTTTAGAATAATCATTTTCAATTTGTGGAGACATATCAAGTCTGTGAGGGACTACAGGTGATTCTGAATAAATTAAATTACATGAAATTAAAGAAATATAGAGCATTGAAATTGATATTAAATTAATAATATATTGTATTGAATTCATATCAATTGATATTGGTATTAGTATATGCGCCAAAAGTAAAAGCAAAGATGGAGAATTTTTTCTTTGAGGTGATTCGCAATTCTCCAGATTGTATTTCGGATAAACTAATTAAATTGTATAAATTTGGTTTATCGGCAACTATATAAGAGATTCCATTTTCTGAAAATTTAATATCTTTTCCAGCTTCAGCTTCAGTAAGATATTTGTTATTTAACATAATTTCTAGAATCACTACTTCTTTGTTTGATAATGGCTTTGCAACCATATTAACGCTTCTGGCAAAAAATGGTATCGCGATATAGCTTTCATCAATTGATTGAGAATCATTTGCTTTAGTAATGCTTTGTGGCTCATTTAACCAATCGCCATTGATATACATGAATTGATTGAAATGATTTCCAGGATCTTTGAAATTGATTATAGTATCTTTTTGAGAATAATATTCACTATTTGATATGTAAGGGGTAGTTCTTCCTTGCCTAGCTAAAGAATAATTTCTAACATATCCTGCATAAAGTTCTCGGGTTAGAGTTTTTGAGTAGATATTTGAGAATGCTCTGTGATCGACAGGATTGATTGGGTAATTTCCAGGTTGAATATTGCTAATATTTTTTTTAGAAACAGATAATAATTCTCTTATTTTTTTCTCAGTTTGATTATAATTTCCTTCTCCAAAATGTTGATATTTTATTTCGCCTGTTGCGTCAATTAGATATTTTGCTGGCCAGTATCTATTTTTGAATGATCTCCATGTAGAGTACTCATTGTCGAGGCCAACAGCATACTCTATTTTGTTTTCTTCAACGAATGCTTTGACATTGCTAATGTTTTTTTCAAACTCAAATTCAGGAGTGTGGATACCTATGATTACTAATCCGGAATCATTATATTTAGAATGCCAGTCATTGAGATAATTTAATGTTCTAATACAATTAATGCAAGTATATGTCCAGAAATCTATTAGAACAATTTTGCCTTCTAAAGAGCTTAGAGTTAAAGGTGTTGTGTTAATCCAATGTGAAATATCTTTTATTTCTTGTGATGTATTATTCTCTTGGTCTGAATTCAATATTTTCGTTGCAGACTGCGTGCTTTGACATGCGCTGAGTAGGAAAAAAATGGATAAACAAATGAACATTGAAATCAAATATTTCATAAGAATACACCAACTTTACTTGTTATGTGGATTACATTAAAACTATAGTAAATTCAGGTTAGTTTGATTTGTTCAACATTATTTATTTTTTTAACAATCGAACTAAATTCCATGCAGTAGGAAGGGCTATAGATGCAGCTACAAGTTTCACAGCATCTCCCGCTATGAATGGCCAAAGGCCCCACTCTAATGTTTTAGATAATCCTACTCCTAGACTAATCGATAACCAAGGTAGCCCGAAAATATAAATCACTAGATTTCCAAGAAAAAGTGAAAGTAATAAATTGGATTTTTTATCCCAACCTTTTTCAGCTAATTTTCCAATTAAATATGCAGCAGCAATAAATCCAACAATATAACCTCCTGATGCCATGCTCCATAAAAGATTTTGAGTGCCTGCCCATGGGAATACAAAATGAAATACGCCGGCATCTCCCAAAGATGCCGTTATTGCAGTTGAACTTGGTGCAAATACTGGGAATAAAAACATACCTATTAATGAATACATTAGCATACCCAAAGCACCTCTTCTGCTGCCTAACGCTCCACCTGCAAGTAAAACTCCAAATGTTTGTCCAGTAATAGGCACAACAGTGTATGGTATTCTTATGGCTATTTGTGCACAAAGCGATATCAAAGCAACAAATCCTAAAATCAAAATTGCTTCTCGAACATAAATTCCATATTTTGAATTTAATCCAAAATTAGGGAAAAGTGCGTCAACTAATACTTGCTGCTTAATTCCGGCTTGCATAATTATTATTACCTCCAAGTTTTAAACTTTGTATTCCAATATCCATGAAATTTTAGTTTATGTCAATAATTTATGTCAATAATTTATTGGGATTCATTAAAGATAATCAGATAGCATAATTAGATGAAATTAATAAATTTTTGATGTTAAATTAGTTTAATATTATTTTTAGAAAGTTTAGGTGCAATATGAAAATCGTAGACGTGATAATGGAATCTTATGAATGGAAACGTCAAAATCCTATTAGAAATGGAATGTATGTATACGATACTGCCGGAATTGATTTAATTAAAGTTTTAACAAATGAAGGGGTTAAAGGCATTGGGTTGTCTGTTGGAGTTTTGGGAGATGTAAATATTGGTCAAGCAATATTGAATTATTTGAAAAAATTTCTTATAGGTGAGAATCCATTAAATTCTGAAAAAATTTGGCATAATATGTGGCAACCTAAACTTGTTGGACGCAGAGGCATTACCACTAGAGTGATTAGTGGAATAGATATTGCTTTATGGGATTTAAAGGCTAAGGTTTCAGGATTGCCATTAAATAAACTACTTGGAGGATTTACAGATAAGATTCCAGTTTATATTGCTGGGGGATATTATCAGGAAGGGAAAGGATTATCTGATTTGGCATCCGAAATGGAGGAAGCTGTTAAGTTAGGGACTAAGGCTGTGAAAATGAAAATTGGTGGAGTTTCAATTAAAGATGATGTGGAAAGAGTACGTGTAGTACGTGAAACTTTAGGAGATCAAATTGATTTAATGGTGGACGCAAATTGCGCTTATAAACGTTATGATGCTATAAAAATAGCAAAAGAGATTGAAAAATATGATATATTTTGGTTTGAAGAGCCTATTAGTCCTGATGATTACAAAGGGCATAATATTATTAGTCAATCTACAAGTATTCCAATTGCTACAGGAGAAAATGAATATACTAAGTTTGGATTTCGAGATTTAATTGAACAAGGGAATGTTTCAATTTTGCAACCAGATGTATTAATTATGGGAGGAGTAACAGAATTCATGAAAGTTGCTGCAATGTCTCAAGCGCATGAAATTCCTATAGCGCCTCATGGGAGCCAAGATGTACATATTCATTTGGTCACCGCAATTCCTAATGGGTTGATTTTAGAATATTATACTGGTGCTACTGATCCAATGTACGGTAAAACTTTTAAATATAACTTAGATGTTAAAGATGGGTATGTCCATGTTCCTGATAGAAGTGGTTTAGGTATCGAGATTGATGAGGAAATGTTATCGCCGTTTAGGGTTGCTTGAAATTTGTTAATTAAATCTATTAAGAGAAAATGGTTTCGTGTTCATTGTAGTTGGGTTTTCAGTAATTATTTCAGCAACTGTTAACCCTGTGATGGGTCCTAATGTCATTCCCAATGTTCCATGGCCTGACGCAAATGTTAAATTTTTGACTTTTGAAGATTTTTCGATGATTGGTAATCCATCCGGAGTAAGTGGGCGAAATCCATACCAAATTTTTGCTTCTGAGATATATTTGAAATTTTCTTTTTGCAGAAAATCTTGACCCGAATCAATAATTTTTTGAATTCTTTTTTTGTTAATAGAAAAGTTAAATCCACTAAGTTCTAATGTACCTGCTAATCTAAAATATTTATCGGATAATGGATTTGCTCCAATCTTTGCTTCTACTAACATCATAGGGATATTAATTTTATTTTCATCCTGAGGTATGGTGATGCTGTATCCTTTCGCAGGTTGAATAGGGAGGTCATCTCCAATTATCTCCGATAGTAGTGGGCTCCACGCACCGGCAGCAATCACTATATGGTCAGCAGTAAAATCTTCGAAATTAGTTTGTATTTTTAGAATTTTATTAGATTGAATTTCAAATCCTGTGACTTTAGTATTTTCAATAATTTTTCCGCCATTAGATGTGACTATTTTTGACAATTCTTTTACGAACTTTTGGGGATTAATGTGTCCGTCATCCTTAAATAATAGTCCACCCGCAATATTAGATTTGACTTGAGGGTAATTGTCGCAGATTTCTTCTGTTGACATTTTTTTGACTGATATGCCATTTTCCTCTAATAATTTGTATTTTTTGATATATTGATCAAACATATCTGTTGATGAAAACAAGGATAATGTACCATTTTTAACGAAGTTACAATTTAAATTTTCTTGGTCAATTAATTTACTATATTCATTAGAACTTGCAACAGAAAAATCTATGCAAGTTCTTGTTACTTTTTTTATATTTTTTGCATTGCAGTTTTTTACAAAATTAAATAACCATCGAAATAATTTTAAATCAAATTTTGGCTGGATATATAGAGGGCTTTGTTTTTCAAATATGGACTTTAATCCCATTTTCAGTGCATCTGGACTAGATAAAGGGATACTATGAGATGGAACTATCAGGCCAGCATTTCCAGATGAAGCACCGCTGCTGATTTCATTTTGTTCGAGAACAGTTACTCCAATCCCGAATTTTTGAAGGTAGTATGCTGTACAAATCCCTATAACACCGGCACCAATAATTATCACTTGAGACTTGTTATTTTCCATTGATTATTTTACAGGTTCAGAAAGAGAGAGATGCTGATTCACATCTATATTGTTGTATTCTGAAATTTTTCCGTTTGGCCAAACAACGGTTAATGATTTGATTGATTTGGATTCTCCAAGACCAAAGTGTATTTTTGCAGAACTTTGGCTAGATTGACCTACGTTATTATTTACGTTTTTAATTTGATTAAAATTTTCAGTTTCTATATGGATTTGTGACCCAATTCCATTTTTGTTAGTTGATGTCCCTTCAAGTTTTAATGTCAACCAATTATTTTTTGATTTACAACTATTGTAAAAAATTTTTAATGGTGCATCGTATGGAGAAACTATTACATCCAAACATCCATCTAAATCTAAATCAAGATATGCTACTGCATTAATTTGAGAATTTTTCAGAGGGATATTTTCTGGTAATATTGGGCTAAATTTGCTAGGACCCTCATTGATGGATAGTTGTATTGGTAATTGCTTAGAATTATTTGATTCTTGATTGTAATCAGGCGGATTTGTTGAAACAAAAACATCATCATATCCGTCGTTGTTGTAGTCAAAAACAATTACACCCCAGCCAATTTTAAACTGTCTGGAAAATATTGTAGGAATAGGATTTTTAATTAAATTGACCTCTCCAGTTTCTGAGATAAAAATATCATTTCCAAAGTTCATTTTTCGAATTCTTGTTTCAGAATTATTATTAGGAGAAGGAATCAATTCTTTGTGCAGGGCAAAATTAAAAAATGTTTTATTGTTTAATGTTTCCGTTGAGTTAAGCCAAATTAATTGATTTAATGTGCCAGTTTCAAGATTTTTTGATATAACAATAATATCTAATTTTTGATCGTTATTTATATCTATTAATGCCGCTTGAAGTATAGTTTGATTGCTGTTAATTTTAGTTTCAAGATCCTTTTTAATCGAGTTTATTTCTTCAAATTCATTGTTTTTGGAGTTCAGGTAAAGTTTTATTGAGTTGGTAATATCTTCGGTCAAGTTGGTGTAAATTAAATCTAAGAAACCATCATTGTTTAAATCTCCCCACGCACATCCAGTTGAATGAGAAGTATCTTTGTTGAGATTTGTATCAATTTTGTAGAATGTTCCATTTCCGTTATTTTGAAATAGAGAATTAGTGCCTTTGTTAGTTATAAAAATATCTTCTTTTCCGTCATTATTGTAATCAGCTGCACATCCTCCAATTCCCAAACTATTGATGTCAGAAACTTTTGCTGATTCGGTAACGTCTAAGAAAGATTTGTCCCCGTTGTTATGAAATAATTTATTTGATCCATTACTGTTAACAACGTAAATGTCTTCGAAGCTATCATTATCAAAATCAAGAATGATAATTCCTGAACTACTAAAGTATTCTAGTTTTGAATTAGGGTTAAAAACAACTCCTGAAGTTTCAGTAATGTCGGAGTAAGTATTTATTTGAGATTGGTTATTTTGTAATTTTAGAGGTTTTGAATCTATCCATAAAAATGAACCAACCCCAAGAACTATTAGCCCTCCTAAGAATCCAATTGCCCAAGTGAGAATTGCAAATGATGCTATTGATTTTTTGGGGAGCATTCCAGATAATCCCCAAAATGTAATAGGTCCCGCAGCTGCAGCAGTAAAAAGTAGTGTGGCTGCGGGAGCAGTACCCATTCCTAAGAGTAATAAAAGTGCAACTAAAGGAATTTCAAATAACAGAGGTACATTGATTAATATTCCAAAAGTTGCAGCTATTGATAATCCTAGTAAATTATTTCCTAAATAGGCATTAACTATACCAGGATTGAGCCATTGGATTGCAAGGCCACTTGCAAATCCAGCGATTATCATGATTGGACCCATTCTAGTTAGGTACCCTAAGGTGATTTTGGACCATTCTCTCACAGTTGAAATGAAAATTATTTTCCAAGGTAAGGGTAATTCTAGGATTGGATTTTCTGGAACAATATTAATTAACTCATTTTCTTTTGGTTCTTTTTTGACAGTTAAAGCTACCAATGGTGGTATTATTAATGCGCCAAGTACAGCTAACACCAATCTGCTTAGTCCAAGTAATGGATTAAATACAAAAAACACCATTGATAATGCAGGAATATTCATGGTGGCGGATCCTTGAACCATTCCAATAGCCCCCTCAACGCCAGCTCTTTTGTGAAACGCTGATGAAACTGGCACAATGCATGCTGAACATAGATTCATAATAGGCCCAGCTGCTACACCCTTTAGAGTCCTTGAAAACCAGCTGCCCGACTCAAATCCACGAGTTGAATTAGGAGGGAAAATAAAGGCTTCAGATAGGCCTGCAATTACAAATGCAAATGTCATTCCAACTGTTACTAGTCTTAAATATGTTGTTGAAAATGTTACCCATTTAGAAATAAAAGAAGTGCCTTCTTCCCTTTCTATACAAAAACCTTGAAAGCACTGTTGGCCTGGCGAGGTTATTGCAGTTAAATCTTCTCCAACAATATCTAGCTTTGGTAGCCTGTTAAATGAAAAAAATAATGCTAATATAATCAGGAATAAAATAATTCCAAGAACTTTTTTTCTTCCGTCATCAGTATTGGTTTTGAATTTTTCCGTGATATAGTTTTGCATCAATAACAAATTTTATTTTTTTATCAAATTAATAATCCAAGCTCTGATTTGACTGGCGATATCTTTTTCGTTGTTTTTTGGAGGTATAGCTATCCAAAAAATCAACATTGAACCAAAAACTGTACTGGGTAAAACTACCTCTAACCACCATTCAGGCATGTTAATTTACCTTTCGTGTTTTAATGAATTGATTTAGAAATTGGTGAATATTTGTTATTTCATCAATTAAGCGATAAATTATCTAGTCCCTCATAATTTGGATCAGATTGAAGGAGTTCTTCTATCCTTAGTAGTCTGTTATATTTTGCTGTACGTTCTCCTCTTGCTGGAGCACCTGATTTTATTAACTTTGAATTTGTACCTATTGCAAGATCCGCAATAAAAGTATCTTCAGTTTCGCCTGATCTGTGACTAATTATTGTGGTCAAGTTCGAGTTTTGAGCTATTTTGATAGATTGAAAGGTCTCTTTAAGTGTTCCAATTTGATTTGGTTTTATCAGAACTGCATTACTTGTTTTTTGTGATATGCCACGTTCTATAAGTTTTGGATTTGTTGCATACAAGTCATCACCAACAATTAATATTTTTTTGCCTAATTTTTTTGTCATGATTTCCCAACCTTTCCAATCATCTTCTGACAAACCATCCTCAATGCTTACAATTGGATATTTTTCTACCCATGTGTTAAATTTTTCGATCATCTCTAAATTAGAAAGAGTAATATTTTCTCTTTCTAAGAAGTATTTTTTGTCGGTATTAATCAATTCAGATGCCGCTACATCTATACCGAGTACACAATCTTTTCCTGGTATATAACCAGATTTTTCTATAGATTCACATATTATGTCAATAGCGTCTGAATTTTTCGAGATATTTGGTGCAAACCCACCTTCATCACCTACAGTTGTTTGGAATCCTTTTTTCAAGATAATTGATTTAATTTTTTGATATATCTCAGACCCTATACGGATCGATTGACTAAATGATTGTGAGTTGATAGGAATTAACATGAATTCTTGAAAATCAGTTGAGTTGTATGCGTGTCGGCCGCCGTTGAGGATATTAAACATTGGAATTGGCATTCTTAGTTTATTAACCTGTGTTATTTCAGAGATATATTTATATAGGGGAATTGAGTAATTTTTAGCTCCTGCTTGTGCGACTGCCATTGAAATGCAAATCATTGAATTGCCACCCAAGTTGGTTTTGTTTGGAGTTGCGTCAATTTCCAATAATTTTTCATCTATCTCAATTTGATTAGAAATTGGCATTCCTCTTATTTGAGGTAGGATTTCGGATTTAATTTTTTCAATAACTTTTAATAATCCAAGTCCGTTATATCTTTCTTGATCGTTGTCTCTCAGCTCAAAAGCTTCTCTAGAGCCTTTGCTAGCACCAGATGGCACAGATGCTCTTCCAAGTAAACCACTAGATAAAATTACGTCAACTTCTAATGCTGGGTTACCTCTAGAGTCTAATATTTCTCTTGCTTTTATTTCTGAAATGTGACTCAAGTTTTATCCTTAAATTAATTGGATTAGTTATATTATCAATTATTGTAGAATGAGGGAGGGTATTTTTAACAGTATTATTAAGTACAGTAAGTTTGAGATTTTTAGTTCAAAAATAGATGAATCTGTGAAACTTAATTATATACTCGAAGAGATTAACTCCCCCATCTGAGAGGTGGATATAGACTCTTTTTGATTTGATGCTATATCAGTAGTTCTAAATCCTTGAGAAAGAATTTTATTAACAGATTTTTCGATAGCTTGTGATTCTTTATATAGTCCAAAGGAAAAGTTAAGCATCATTGCAAGGCTTAATATAGAGCCTATTGGATTAGCTTTGTTTTGTCCAGCTATATCAGGAGCACTGCCATGAATAGGTTCATATAAAAACGGTAATCGTGATTTGGATTTAGAAGTGTTTTTTGTTTTTAGATCAGAGATGCTTGCGGATGGCAACATTCCTAATGAACTAGAAATTATTGCTGCTTCATCTGAAATTATATCTCCGAAAGTATTTTCAGAGACAATTACATCAAAAGATTTTGGTTGGGAAATTAATTTCATAGCCATGTTATCCACAAGTATATGTTCCAGTTCAACATCAGGATAATTTTCTCCAATTTCAATAGCTATTTCTCTCCATAATCTAGAAGTTTCCAGTACATTAAACTTATCAACTGAAGTTAGTTTTTTTTGCCTTTGTTGAGCTAATTTAAAAGCAATATTCAAGATTCTTTCGATTTCTTTTTCAGTATATTTGAGAGTGTCAATTCCTCTTTTACCTATACTGGTATTCCATCGTTTTTTTGGCTTTGCAAAATATAGACCACCTGTTAGTTCTCGAACAATCAATATGTCTACACCTCTGATGTATTTTGGCTTAATAGGGCTTGAATTAATTAATGAAGGAAAAACTTTTACTGGTCTTAAATTTGCAAATACTTTTAGTTTTTTTCGAATTGCTAGAATTCCACTTTCAGGTCTAATATCAAAATTTGTGTTATCCCATTTTGGGCCACCTACTGCGCCAAAAAGTATTGCGTCTGATTTTTCGCATAAAATTTCTGTTTCTGCTGGCAAAGGGTTTCCTGTGTCGTCAATAGCTGCACCTCCAACTAGACCAAATTCAATGTCAAAAACATGGTTAAATTTTTTACCAACAGCTTTAAGACATTTGATAGATTCTGAAGTTACTTCAGGGCCAACTCCATCGCCTTGCAGTACAGCAATTTTGTATGTCATTATTGAAATTTCCTTAGAGGTAATATTGGTGGGGAAGGGGGGACTCGAACCCCCACGCCATAATGACACATGATCCTAAATCATGCTCGTCTACCAATTCCGACACTCCCCCATTATTAATATCAGTTATGATATTATACCTTAAGCCATATGCTTTGATTTACAAAATTAATCAAAGATTACTTCTTTCAACTAATTATTTTTTGGAGGTATTGATATTAATACAGATCAATTGTTAAAAGACGTTTTATCTTATAGATGTATTGGGCCATTTCGTGGAGGTAGAGTTGTAGCTGTGGCTGGCGACCCTATGGATTCAAATGTGTTTTATTTTGGAGCATGTGCTGGTGGTGTTTGGAAAACATATGACGGAGGTCTTTTTTGGGAGAATATCTCAGATAATTTTTTTAATTCGGCTTCTGTTGGTGCTATAGCAATTTCAGATTCAAATCCTAATGTGATTTACGTTGGTACCGGTGAAGCCTGTATTAGAAGTAATGTTTCTCATGGAGATGGAGTTTATAAATCAACAGATTTTGGATTGACTTGGAATCATATCGGATTAACAAAAACTCGCCATATTTCAAGGATTCGTATTCATCCGACAAATCCTGATTTAGTTTATGTCGCAGCTCTTGGGGATGCTTTTGGACCTAATGAAGATAGAGGTATATTTCGGTCGAATGATGGAGGTGGCAATTGGGAAAAAGTTTTGTATAAGTTTCCTGATAGTGGAGCATCAGATCTTTCAATGGATTTAAATGATCCAAATATTTTATTTGCTTGTTTGTGGGAAGGCAGACGGAGCTTTTGGGAAATTAAAAGTGGTGGAAAACATAGTGGATTGTATAAATCTACTGATGGTGGAGACTCTTGGTTTGAAATCTCTAATAATTCAGGTTTGCCAGAAGGTGTGAAAGGGAGAATGGGCGTGGCAACATCTCCTGCTAAATTAGGTAGGATTTGGTCTTTAATAGAGTCAGAATCTGGTGGATTATTTCGATCTGATGATTATGGAGAAACTTGGGAGAAGATTAACCAAGATAAAGGTGTGCGAGACAGACCTTGGTATTACACCCATGTCTTTGCTGACCCAAGTAATTCAGAGATAGTTTGGGTTTTATCTAATAAAGCTTGGAAATCTACCGATGGTGGAAAAAATTTCATAGAAGTAGTGACACCACATGTAGATAATCATGATATTTGGATAGATTCCAATAATTCTGACAGAATAATTGAAGGTAACGACGGAGGAGCTTGTATTTCGTATAATGGAGGGGATTCTTGGTCTTCATTATATAATCAACCAACATCTCAGATTTATTTTCTTGATACTGACAATCAGTTCCCTTACAGGGTTTACGGTACCCAACAGGATAATAGTGCAGTAAGTGTTCCAAGTATGTCTGTTAAAGGGTCAATTCGATGGGATGATTGTTTTACTGTTGGTTTATCTGAGAGTGGTAAAATTGCCGTAAATCCAAATGATCCAAATATTGTTTATTCTGCCTATCCAGGAGGATCTTTACAGAGGTATGATCATAAAACAGATCAAGTTAGGCTGATTTCTGTTTGGCCAGAATACGAACAACATACCCCTCCAGAAAAATTTAAATATAGGTTTGCTTGGGAATTTCCAATAATTATATCCAGACATGATTCAAAAACAATTTATGTTTCTTCAAATTTTGTTTTTAAGTCAACAAATGAAGGAGAAAGTTGGGAAATTATTAGTCCAGATTTGACTAGGAATGATATTTCCAAGCAACAACTATCAGGACCTATTACATCAGAGGGAGTATGGGCAGAAGTTTATTGTACAGTTTATGCGTTGAGTGAATCAAAATTTGATTCGAAAATACTTTGGGCTGGTACTGATGATGGAATAATTCAAATCACATTTGATGCAGGAGTATCTTGGGAAAATATTACTCCTGAAGATTTGCCCGAATATTCTATGGTTTTGTGCATTGAAAGCTCCTTAGATGAACCAGGAACTGCATACGTAGTAGCATCAAGATATAAACTTGCAGATCACTTTGCAATGTTATACAAGACTTCTGATTATGGTAAAACTTGGGGAAAATTGTTGAATGGAGTTCCTGCTGATGAAATTATTAGAGTGATAAGAGAGGATCCTAAGGATTCAAAAATATTATATTTAGGTACTGAAAAAGGGGTTTATGTTTCTTTTGATCAAGGAAATTTATTTGCGCCATTACAGTTAAATTTACCTATTGTACCTATATATGATATTAAAATTCAAAATGATGAATTGATTTTAGCAACACATGGAAGATCATTTTGGATTTTAGAAGGGCTTAATTTGTTAAGGGAATTAAGGAGTGGTATTGACGAAGAAAAGCCATTTCTATTTCAACCATCCGATAAAGTCAGGGTTATTGATCAATTAGCTGGAGGATTACCTGATACTACAGAAAGAAGTATAGGTAAAAGATATTCTTCAAAAATTTTTGGAGAACCTGCTACTTATATAGAAAAAAAATCTAATTTGGGAGAAATTACTCAAGTCTATTTAGATGCTGGCCAAAACCCAGAAGAAGGTGTAACTATAATTTACTATCTTCCTGAAAATTTTAATTCACAACTATCTATATTTATAATTGACGACTCTTCTGGTCAAGTTGTGCGAGTTTTAAATCAAGATAATACAAAAACGTTATCTGCAAAACCTGGATTAAATAGAGTTGTTTGGGATTTAAGAGATGAAGGAATTTCTGAACTGCCAGATATGTCAGGTGGTCAAAGTCCTTTTATTGCTACTAAAACTTCAATTTTATCTCTTCCAGGTACATATACTATTCAATTGACCTTGGGAAACAAACAAATTTATGAACAAACGTTTGATTTTATCAAAGACCCCAGATCAGAAGTTTCTTTAGATAATTTAGCTTTACAATATGATCTTCAAAAAGATATTCAAAAAAAATGTTTAGAAATCTTTAACAAAGTAAAATATTTTAGGAAAATTCGTGATGAAGTCAGACAGATTGTAATTCGTGCTCAAGGACTAGATCAAGAAAATGATTTGAAAAAATCTGTGGATCTCATGTTGTCAAAATTATCTGAAATCGAGAATGAAATAGTTCCTTTTAAATCTTACAATAAAATTCCTTCTGTGGGAATTCCAGTTGGATTATATGGGAAATATAAGGAATTGAAAGGCGGGGTTGCTGGGGGTGACTATAGACCAACTGAGCAATCATACCAATTGTTCAAGGATTTAAATTTAAGATTAGAGGCAAATTTTTCAGAGATTGATGATATTATTAAGAATGATAAATTTGGTGTATTTAAATTGGTGCAGGAATTGGACATTCCTGATTTTTCTTTATGAAAATAGGGTGTCTAGTTTTTTACAGCTATTATTTCCAACCAATTTCTAGGTACAGTTTCTATAGCTAAATCGTGGAACGTTTCTTTGACTGCAGTTTGCAATGCCATACTAGCTTCTTTTAGGGGAACACCTGGCATTGCACCTTCAATAAAGTCTTTGAATTCACTTATATCAAGCCAACCCCCTATGGGGACCATTACACGTGCTATATTTTGTTTTTGAAGGGTGAATCCTTTTCGTTCAAGGATATCTTGATATTCTTCTGGGGTTAAATGGATTCTGGATTCTACTCTATTTGTTTTTTTAGGAAACATGCCGTAATTTTTTTTAAGGGTTTTAGCGGCTTTAAACATCCATTTTTTATAGAAAAGCAAACTTTCTGAGGGATGAGAACCTTCATAGAAGGAGGTATTAAACGCTAATTTGCCACCTGGTTTTAAGGTTTTAGAAATATTATCTATTAGAGTGTCTTTGTCATTAATATAATGAATTGCATTACAGAAAAATACAGTATCAACTTTTTCTTTTACTGAGTCAGAAACATTTTCAACTTGGCTTTGAACAAATTTTATGGCGGCAGTTTTAATTGAATTCAAGTCTTCTTTAGCAATTTTGAGAGCTGATGAAGAATGGTCGATAGCAAATATTATTGAATTTTTAGCTCCAGTCATTTTTTTCGCAATTATTTTTGTGACTCCACCAGTGGCACAGGCTAAGTCTATTACTTTAGTGTCATTTGTTAAATCTGCAAGATCTACTAAATTTTCATTTTGTTTTTTGTAAAAATCATTATCTGCAAATTTTTCGAAGCTAAAATTTTCTGTCATATTTGTTGTACCCTTCAAGTATTTATTTCTTCAGCTTATATAATTTATATTGATAAATCATTGATTAAATTTCTTATTTTTTGCTTTTCGTCGTCATTTAAAGTTTCAAATGGCTTAGTCATTTTATCAGATTCTATAACTCTCCAATGCATTAATCCAGCTTTAATACATGCTATCGGACTAACTGATTGATTTTTACCTAAATTTATTATCGTGGTTCCTTTAACAATTTCGTCGTGATATTTCTTTAAACCGGAATCTTTTTGTGACAATCCACTTTCCCACGCTTTAGCGAAACTGTTCGGAATTAAATTTGCTAAACCTGGAATTACACCGTCAACTAGAATTCCTTCAGTTAATGTTGTCATAAAATTGCTGCCTATGAATAAGTTCATTTTTATATTACTTCTTTTCACAGAGATTGATAAATTTGCAATATTTTCAAGAATTCCACCACTATCTTTGATTCCAATGATTGTTTTTTCCTTTGCTAATTTGAGTGTGGTATTGGGAAGAATTTCGTTTTTTACAGTGGAGGGTATATTGTATACCCAAAGTTGGGTGTTTAATTCGTCTGATATATATTGATAATGATCAAAAATTTCTTTTTGATTATTTAAGTAATAGAATGGTGGTGTAGTAGCTATGCCAGTGGGATTTAAATTTACTATGCTTTTTCCAAAATCAATTGATTCTTGAGTTCCTGCGCATGCAATATTTGCAATTACTGGAATTTTGTTATCTACATATTCAATGATTTTTTCAATTGAATGTAATCTTTGTTTTTTTGTGAGATTTGCAAACTCTCCAGTAGTTCCTGATGCCCAAATACCATGTGCACCAGATTTGATTAAGTAATCGACAAGTTTTTTTAGTGATTTGGTGTCTAAATCTCCAGATTTGGACAACGGTGTAATAATAGGAACAATGACTCCCTTAATTTCAGAATAAGACATTATAAAAATTTCTTTCTTTGAAGGATTTAGTTATCTCCACCACCTACTGCAGGGATGAAGTGAATTTCGCTATTTGGGGTAACTTTTTCTAAGATTCCAAGAGGTGAGATTTCTCCATCTACAGCTACAGAAATACTTGGTTTAATTTTATGGTTTTCAACTAACCTGTTTTTAAAACCTGGAAACAATATGTCAAGAGAATTTATTATTTCTCTGACATTAGATCCTGGGACTTCAACTTTTTGTTGCCCCAAGGTCATATCAATCATTAAACTGGGAATAAAAACGGTTGGCATATTTAGCTTCCAGCAATTATTTTTGCATAGATTCCAGTAATAAATTTGGCTTGATTGGGAGTTGACTAACACGTACTCCAGTAACTCTATAAATTGCGTTAGCTATAGCAGCTGGAGGCGAAGTTATTGAGGCTTCTCCTACACCTCGAACACCAAAAGGATGGCCGGGATTTGGCACTTCAATAATTTCTGTATTAATCATCGGGAGGTCTAATGCTAATGGCATTCTGTAATCTAAGAAAGTTGGGTTGGCCATTTCAAAAGAATTTTCATTGTAAAAATATTCTTCGTTTAACGCCCAGCCAATTCCTTGAACGGTACCGCCCTGCATTTGTCCTTCAACATAACTTGGGTGAATTGCTCTGCCTACATCTTGAAAAATGGTGCATTTTACGACATCAATTTTCCCTGTTTCTTTATCAACTTTTACATCCATAATATGTCCGGAAATTGAAGGAGCGGCACCAGAGGGGTTGGTAGCACCATTTGAAATTATAGGACCTCCGGTATCGTTAAGGTCTTTTGCTAAATCTTTGAGGGTAATACTGAGGGAGTCATCTTTTGTATTAAATAGTATTCCGTTTTCCATAGAAACTGTGTTTGAAGGGATACCCCATATAGATGCAGCTCTTTCAATTAAAGATTGTTTTAAGTTGGTAGCCGCGATGTGTCCAGCTATACCAGCTTTATATGTTACACTACTGCCTCCGGTTCCAGATGTATATCCTATTGTATCGGTGTCAACTACAGATGGTTTGATATCTTCAGCTTTAACACCCAATACTTCAGCAACCATCATAGAAATAGAAGCCCTTGTACCTCCAATATCCGCAGACCCTTCAATAAGATTAATTCTACCATCGGGATGGACACTAAGATTTATAGAGGAAGGTCCAGCACCATTCATCCAGAATCCAATAGCAACTCCTCTATTTATATCTGAAGAGTTAGGAAGAGGCTCATTGTAATGAGGGTGTTTCTTCATAGCGTTAAGTACCTCAATAACACCTATGCTTGGGTGTTTTGGACCATCCGCTCTTCGGACTCCTTCTTTTGATGCATTTAATAGTCTGAATTCAATCGGATCCATTTTTAGTTTTTCAGCGATTTCATCAATAACTGTTTCTGTTCCAATATTTGAATTTGTTGCACCAGGGGCACGATAAGCTGCAGTTGCTGGTTTATTTACAAGCACATCGAAACCATTAATAAGTACATTTTCTATATCATAAGTTGCAAATGCACATAGAGCTCCTGCAGAAACTACCCCTCCTGGAAAGGCCCCATCTTCGTAAGCTAATGTTGCTTCTGCAGCTAGGATTTTACCTTCCTTAGTAGCACCAATTTTAACTTTGACATTAGAGCCTGGTGTAGGGCCAGTTGATTCGAATTCTTCTTTTCTTGTGTGAACAATTTTAACCGGACGTCCTGTTTTTTTAGATAACAAGGCAGCAATGGGGCAAGCGTAAGGATTAAATTTAGCTCCAAAACCTCCACCTATTTCCATTGGAGTAGTTTTCACTTCTGAAGGATCTAGGTCTAAAATTTTTGCAGTTTGATCTCTAATATCAAATGCGCTTTGAGTGCTAACCCAAATATTAACTTTTTGATCTTGATTCCAATCTACAGTTGCGTTATGAGGCTCAATGTAACCTTGGTGTACAGTAGCAGTATTAAACACTCTTTCTACAATTATGTCGGACTGTTTAAACCCTTTTTGAATATTTCCCAATTCATGTTTGACATGGTTAGAAATATTATTTTTTTTAGTTTCATCAATTAATGGAGCTGAAGGATCCATACCTTCTGGTGCAGTTAAAATAGCGGGAAGGAGTTCATAATCAACTTTAATTAATTTCAAAGCTTCTTCAGCTATATGATGATTGGTTGCAGCGACTCCGGCAATTGGATGACCTTTATATAAGACCTTATCTTTTGCCATGATTGCATCTTTTTCTTTAGTCCAATTTTTTTGTGATAAATCTTTTGATGTAACGATAGCTTTTACACCATCTAAATTTTCAACACCAGATATGTCGATATTTTTGATTTTGGCATGTGCGTGTGGACTTCTAAGTATTTTCCCGAAAAGGAGACCTGAGGTGGAAAAATCAGCGCCATATAAAGCTTTGCCAGTTACTTTATCAGTTCCATCGTGACGTATAGGTCTTGTTCCTATGACTTTATATCCATTGTTAGAGTTTGAAACGTTTGTCATAAACTTAAGCTCCAGCGTAATAGCAATAATGTTTTAGTTTTCATATTATTTACAGTTAATTTTTTTTAATACAGTCTGGGGATTCATAGGTAAAACTTCCATTCGAATATTTACAGCTCTGTAAATTGCATTAGCTATAGCAGCTGGTGGAGCTATAATATTTACTTCACCAACACCGCGAACACCAAATGGGTGTCCAGGGTTAGGCACTTCAACAATTACCGTGTCGATCATTGGAAGGTCTAGTGAAGTAGGCATTCTATAATCTAATA